>Ga0310810_10005896_pt1 | contig 13774 bp, 14 predicted proteins | sample NCmetagenome_FD_207641 | JGI IMG/M metagenome (GOLD analysis project Ga0310810, IMG submission 207641) | Soil microbial communities from experimental microcosm in Duke University, North Carolina, United States - NC | ecosystem: Engineered > Artificial ecosystem > Soil microcosm > Unclassified ... | reverse complement strand
TGTTTGCGCAGGCAGTCTGCCGGGGCTTTCGTCGGCCGGCGAGGACTCTAGGCAGCGAAGATCGAGCACTGTGAGCGTGACCACGCCAAAGGCCTCTTCGACGAGTCCCTGTACGAGGTAGGCCCGGTTGTTAGAAAGCAAATGGCTGCAGCGTCGGTAGACGTCGGGAAAGAGCGTGGCATCATAGAGCGCGGTGTGGTCTTCGAGCGTGATGAATTCCATCGCCATGCCCTGTTTGGTTTCAACCGGCTTCTCCGTAATCAACCACCCCACCATGGTGATTCGATGTCCGACATGGCGATGCATCTGCGAGGCGGGCACCGGCCGCAGCCGTTCGATCGGCTTGCGGTACAGCGTCAGAGGATGGCGGCTGGCGAGAAAACCGAAGGACTCGATCTCGTGAGCCCGCTTTTGGGCAGCCGAATACTCGTCGGGGACGGGTAACGGATCAGAAGGTAATGGACCAGATCTTGCGTACAGCCGCCACAACAATGCCGGTCTCGTCAGCTCGCCTGAGAGAGTGTCACAACAGCCGGCGCGAACCAAGGCGCGGGCATGGGCGTGTTCCGGCTTCACGCGTCGCAAAAAATCTTGAAATGAGCGGTATGGGCCTCCCCGTGTTCGTTCCGCCATGATCCTCATGCCGAGCATTTTCGGGATGGTCTTCACTTGCATCAAGCCCATCCGCAGGCGATCTCCTTCGCCGTAGTACGCCCAATCACTCGCATTCACATCCGGCAGCAAAATCGCCAGCCCCATTCGCCGGGCCTCGGAAAGGTAAGCAAAGGTCGAATAAAACCCTCCTTCATTGCTCATGACGGCTGCCATGAATTCGGCAGGATAGTGAGCCCGGAGATAGGCGGATTTGAACGAGACCTGCGCATAGCTGGCCGAATGGGGCTTGCAAAAACTATAGCCGGCGAAACTCATGATCATCGTCCAAATTCTTTCGATCGCCGTGGGTGACGCCCCATGTTTTGTGGCGCCACAGTAAAACTGATGATAGTAGTCACGCAGCTGGCGGTGTTTGTGTTTTTTACTGATCACCTTTCGAAGCTGATCCGCATCGTCCAGGGAAAAGTCGGCGAGTGCCATGGCCACCTTCGTGACGTCTTCCTGATAGACCATAATGCCGTGAGTTTCCTTGAGAATGGATTCCAGCACAGGATGCAGTGGGGCATGGGAGTGCCCATGGGCCCGGCTGATGAAGTCGTTCACAAAAGTAATTGCGGCCGGCCGAACGAGCGAAGACACGATCACCAAATAGTCGAACACGTCGGCCGAAGGGAGACGGTCGGGAGGCATGCCGTTCCAGAGCTTCCTGAGCAAGAGCCGGGTAGCCGGAGATTCGATGTAAAAACAGCCGATGGTGTCGCCGCGCTTAATGAGATCTTGCGTGGCCCGGTCGCCCAGCGGATCCCAGCTCGCATAGTCGATAACGCGGCCGGTGTGGCGGGCCACGGCGGCAATGGCATCACGGATAACGGCCAGCGACCGGTTTCCCAACAGATCGATCTTGACGAGTCCCGCTTCCTCCGCTTGATCCTTTTCCCATTGAATGACCGGCACACGTTTGACGGTAAACTCGACCGGCACATACCGCCGGATGTCGTCTGGCACGATGACGACACCGCCGCAGTGCATAGAGAGATGACGAAAATGATTCTGCGCTTGAAGCGCCTGAGCGAGGATGGCGGGCCATGGCGGTTTGAGGCGTAGCGTCCTACAGAGCCGGCTGACCCATTGTTCATCGGTCGGTGCCTCGGCAAAGTACAAAAGATCTTTTTGTCGTGTGACACGTGCCGAGACCGCCGTGATTTCAGCCGCGGGAATTCCATAGACTTTGGCCGTTTCACGAATGGCGGCCCGAAAGCCAAGGCTGTTTTGGTTCGCCACCATGGCGGCCTGATGTTCGCCGTATTGTTGGAATACCCAGTCGAGGATTGGATCCCGTTCGTCCCACGGGAAATCGATGTCGATGTCCGGCGGATCTTTGCGGCCGGGATTGAGGAACCGCTCAAAGAACAAATGATGTTTGAGCGGGTCGATGTGTGTAATCCCGAGGCAATAGGAGACGATGGAGGCGGCGACCGATCCGCGACCGCACGTCCGGGGCGCCTGATGGACGATTTCATCGACGACAAGAAAGTAATGGGCGAAACGTTTTTGTCCGATGACCGTCAATTCTTTTTCGATCCGTTCTCGAACGTCGCCCGACAGGTTGCCATAACGTTTGACGGCTCCTTCGTAGGTTTTCTCTTTGAGCAGTGTAAAAGCCTCCTCATCCTGCATCCGGCGAAAGGCGGGGAAAATGGTGTCGCCGAAACGCCAGTCGCTATGGCAGGCTTCGGCGATGCGAACCGTGTTTTCCAACGCTTCCGGAACGTGAGGAAAATGAAGAGCCATGCGAGAGGCAGGCATCAGCCATTGGGCGGGTGTGACGCATTCGTGTTCTGGCAGACGCGAGAGCGTCGTGTTCATTGCAATCGCGCGCAACAGGCGATGCGTGGCAAACTCCTCCGCTCGTGAAAAGTACACGCGATTGGTGGCGACAGGGGGAAGACCGAGGCGACGGCTGAGCAACAGCGTGTGATGCATCACCGACCCCGGCGTCAGTTCCACATAGAGATCGTCACGAGATTCTGCCGCCCACGTCCGAAGAGCGGATTCATCATCGGTGACCACAATCAAGCCTTTGCGAAAACGAGACACGGCTTGAAGAAAGTTAAACGAGGGGTTGGTATGTCGTTCCGAGAGAAGTCGGCAGAGCGCGGCGTAGCCATCTGGTGTTTTGACCAAGAGGAGTGTGCGGTGGGTCTCAGTTGTCAATTCGGCGCCAAGAATGGGTCTGAGCCCCTGTTGTCGTGTTTCCTCGACGAATCTGATCGCGCCGTAAAGTCCATTCGTATCGGTCAAAGCTATGGCGGGAAACCCGCAATGCCGGGCGGAACCGCACAGCATTTCCAATGAGGACGCGCCGCGCATGGCCGAATACTCTGAATGGACATGGAGGTGGACAAAGGGAGGGGTCATCGCAAAGTTTTCCCCCAGCGCAACGCGTGCTCGCCGAACTTCTCTCGAATCGCATCAAGCGCCACTGACAGCCGATGGGGCGCCGGCGGAACCGATGTTGGCTCGTCAAAGAGCGACAGTTGCTCGACCGGCGACTCCAGCCGGTCGACCTGCAGCGTCAGGCGTGTGAGACGCACCCGTCGACGCAGACACCGAAAAAACAGCCGCGTGAGCACCGGCTGCAGGTCGGCCTCCCAACATGTGCCATGCGGCAATTGTTCATGTGCCGCCTGCTCGACATGGTCGCTGTGCCGGATGGAGAGCCGCAGGCGCCGACACACTCGCTGTTGCTGCCGGAGCGTAGTGCAGACCGTCTCCAACAGCCCATGCAGCCGTCTTAACAGGAGCGCATCGTCCACTTCATCTGGATCGAGAGAGAGGGTCCGCTCGATGATCCGCTGTGCAGGGGGCGGATGAACCGGCGAAGGGTCGATGCCTAAGGCCCAGTTATGCAGGAGTGCAGCGGACGCACCGAAGACGGCTTCCAGCTGCACCAGCGAAACTGAGGCGATCGCTCCCAGTGTGCGAAGGTTCAAATCCTCGAGCCGCTGAATGACCGGTGATGTGGACGCCCGGGGGAGGCCGGGAAGCAACATGGCCGGCAAAGGAGCCAGAAATGGCGGTTCCGAGCCTGGATGAATCCACAGGACTTGTGACGGTCGTTTTAGCGTGGCGGCCGCCAGCTGTGACACCAGTTTGCTGCCCGCCAATCCGATCACACTGTTCCACCCTTGCCGACGGGTCAGATCCCGCCCCAGACGGGCGACCGTATTGATGGGCGGACCAAAAAGCCGGGTTGTGCCGGTGAAGTCAAGGAACAACGAGCCAGGTCGAATGGATTCCCAGGTAGGCGCACAGGCGCGCACTCGTTGTTGCAGTTCGCCATGCGCCGCCTGCACACGAGACGAGTTGGGAGGGACAATCCGCAGAGCTGGACACATGACACGCGCCAGTTCGACCGACATGCCCGGCTGAAGCCCCTCTATCGATGCTTCAAGCGACACTTCTCGAATCAATGCGCGTGATGTGTGGACTGGAGCCACGGCCACTGGTCGATTTCGTAGCGCCGTGTTTTGCGCGCGGGCCAATGCAATTTCGAAAGAAGGAATAAATAAACAGGCAATCTGTCGTTCCATAATTGCAAGGCATCCAGTTTGTAACCAATGGTTACAAACAGGTGCTGGGAAGTCAATTCTGGAAAAACCCTATTTGCATCATGCTCTTCGGCTGTGTTACCTTTCCCCCCTTTGCGCTTCCAAGCGCGCCTACACCTCGCTCCGGACGCGTTCCGGGGCCTTTGTCCAGGAGGATCTCTGCATGGAGCTCTACGAGTCTCTGTTCATTATTCGTCCGTCCGTCTCTGACGAAGAGACGAATGCCCTGATCGAGAAGATGAAGGGTGTCGCCGACAGAACCGGCGCGCAGTTCATCAAATCCGAAAATTGGGGTCGAAAAAAACTCGCCTATGAAGTCAGGCGTGAACGAAAAGGCACGTACGTGTACTTCTATTTCAAGGCGCCGAACAACACGGTGGGAGAGTTGGAGCACGCCTACCGGCTCGAAGACAACATCATTAAGTTCCTCACGGTTCACCTCGAGAAAGAACTGGTGCCGCGTCGCGTCGCTGAAACACCGTCTGAGGAGTTTACCGGTGGCCGGGTTTAACAAAGTCATCCTGATCGGAAATCTCACGCGCAACCCCGAACTGCGGTATACGCCAAACGGCACACCGGTCGCTTCCTTGGGCTTGGCCGTGAGCCGGCGGTATAAGCAGGGCGATGACTTGAAAGAGGAAGTCTGCTTTGTGGATATCGTCGTGTTCGGCAAGCAGGCCGAACATTGTGGACAGTATCTCAGCAAGGGGAATGGCATCATCGTGGACGGGCGTCTCCAACAGCGGCGTTGGGAGACGGAAGACGGACAAAAACGCAGCAAGCATGAAGTGGTGGCGCAGAGCGTGACGTTTTTGCCGAAACGCGGTGATGGCGGCGGGGGCGCGCAGACTGGCGGCGGTGATACTTCGACGCACGAGGATGCCGCATACGAATATGAAGAACCGCAATAATATATGAGGGGGACTATGGAACGCGAACGTGGCGGCAGCGGCGGACGGGGTGATGGCGGCGGCGGACGATTTTTCCAACGGCGCCGGCCCTGCCGGTTTTGCATCGAAAAGGGCACCATTGATTTTAAGGATGTCGGTCTCCTGCGCAATTTTCTGACCGAGCGTGGGCGGATCGTCCCTCGACGGATTTCCGGCAATTGCCTTGGCCACCAGCGCGAGCTGACGACGGCTGTAAAGCGGGCCCGGCATATCGCGCTCATCAGTTTCGCCGAAGAGCGCTAAGAAACGGCAGTGAGGATGGTCATTGACACAGGGATGGCGATGGGAGTGCTCACACCGCTGGTGTCCGATATTACCGCCGAAAGGCTCTCATTGGTCGGTGAGGCCACAGCTGAAGAACTGGGGCTCGCGGAAACCGATGCGACGCTTCGCGGTCCGGTTTCGTTGAGCTTGGATTTGGCGCAGGCCGATGAAATGATCGCCGTCACCGGTGTCCTCGAAGGTACCGTTGTCCGCCAATGCGTTCGGTGCTTGAAAGAGTACGATGACGCGCTGGCATTTTCAGTCCATGCTGCCTTCGCTCGCGAGGGAAAAGAGTCGAAGGTCATCACGCGCCAGCCCAGGTTGGGCGAGCCGCGTCGTGGTCGGCTCGGATCAGCAAAACCCGAGCAGGACGTGGAAGCGGAAGACGAAGGGGATGACCGTTATTTTTACCAAGGCGACCACATCGAACTCGCGCCGATGCTACGCGAACACATTATTTTGGCGTCGCCCATGCAGCCGCTCTGCCGTGAAAATTGTGCTGGATTGTGTGCGCGATGCGGGAAAGATCTCAACGAGGGACCCTGTCAGTGCCCGGCTGAAGCGCCGCCGACGGCGATTCGGGTCATCCGAACGACAAAAACCGAGTAGTCAGCCGACGCAGGCCGAGGGGCCGCCGATGACCGGCTGTTGGAGGAAGAACCATGCCCAATCCGAAACATAAACATTCGCGGGCGCGACGCGACAAGCGTCGGACCCAGAAGCTGCGTGTCACCCCACCAGGGATGTCGGTGTGTCCGCAGTGCCACGAACTGAAGCTTCCGCATTATGCTTGCCTGAACTGCGGCACCTACAAGGGCAAGGCTATCATTCAGGTGGAAGAAGTCTAGCCGTCGCTGCGACAGGAATCCGCCTGGCGTTACCCAGGGGCGGCCTGATCGGCGGTCGGCTCGGGTGTTGGTACCATCGTTGTGAAAATTGCCTTACTGCGTTAAGCTCTCGCCGCATCTCATACGACTGCAAACGACGTGTTTCCAGCCACCTCTGTGAGGACGCCACTGGTATGAAGATCGCTCTGGACGCCATGGGAGGAGACCATGGCCCTGTTCCCTGTATCGAGGGCGCCCTTCAAGCCGCGCAAGAACTCAACGTCCAGGTCATCCTGGTCGGGGACGAAAAAGTCCTGTCAAACGAATGTCTTCGTCTGGGCTGCACGGACGGTCGATTGTCGATCAAGCACGCCGCGCAAGTGGTGGAGATGCATGAGTCGCCGGCGGCTGTGGCCCGGAAAAAACGCGATTCGTCCATCTGGATTGCCACCGAGTTAGTCAAAAGCGGGGAGGCTCAGGCCGTCGTCAGTCCCGGCAACACCGGTGCGAGCATGGTGGCGTCGTTCTTCGTCCTGGGACTTATGAAGGGTGTAGAACGTCCGGCCATTGCGGCCAGCCTCCCGACCTTGAGCGGAGAGGCAATCATCTTGGACGTTGGGGCCAATGTGGATTGTACGGCCCAGCACCTTTTGCAATTCGCGATTATGGGGAATGAATACGGGCAGCATCTCTTCAAGAAGCCGAATCCACGTGTCGGGCTGCTGAGTATCGGTGAAGAGGACAGCAAAGGGAATGAAGTGACGAAAGAAGCTTTTAAACTCCTGAAAAATAGTCCGTTGAACTTCATCGGCAATGTGGAAGGCCGCGACGTCTACAGCGGCAACTCCGACGTCGTCGTCTGCGACGGCTTTATTGGAAATGTGGCGCTCAAGATTTCGGAAGGAGTCGCTGATACCATTAAAAAGCTGTTATTTAAGGAAATTTCGGCATCCTTCTTCGGTCGCCTGGCGTATCCCTTGATCGCAACTCCGTTGGTCAAGCTCAAACGCCGGATTGATTATGCCGAATTCGGCGGAGCGCCGCTGCTCGGGGTGAACGGCATTACGATGATCTGTCACGGACGATCGTCCGCGAAGGCGATCAAGAACGCCATCCGCCGGGCCAAAGGGTTGGCCGAGAGCCATGTCGATGCCTTGATTCAGCGCGACATCGAGCAAAGTTTTTCCCAAAGCCATCCTGCCGAGGAACCACCCAGATGAGGGCCCGCATTACCGGTACCGGCTCCTTTGTGCCGGCAAAAATTCTTAGCAACGCCGACCTCGAGAATCTGGTGGCCACGTCGGATCAATGGATTACCGAACGCACTGGCATTCGGGCGCGAGCGGTGGTCGGACCGGGGGAGGCCTGTTCCGATCTCGCGGTGAAGGCCTCTCGCCGTGCGCTTGAGTCTGCAAAGATCAGCTCGGCGGACCTCGACATGATCTTGCTGGCCACCTGCACCGGTGATTATCCGCTGCCGGCAACCGCCTGCTTGGTCCAACATCAATTGGGCGCCACAAAGGCCGCCGCCTGCGATCTCTCTGCAGCTTGCTGTGGATTCATCTATGCGCTGTCAATGGCGGACGCCTATGTGAAAACTGGCATGCGCCACGTTCTCGTCATCGGCTCTGAGGTTATGTCGGCCATCACTGACTGGACCGACCGGAATACCTGCGTCCTTTTCGGTGACGGGGCCGGCGCGGCTGTGGTAAGCGCCAGCGAGGGGACGAACGGCATTCTTTCGACGCATCTACGGTCTGACGGGGCGTTGTGGGAATTGATTGCTGTTCCCGGCGGCGGGTCGCGGTTACCTCCATGCGAAAAGGTCATTGCGGAAAAACTGAATTGCATCAAAATGAAAGGCAATGAGACCTTCAAGGTGGCGGTGCGCACCTTGGAGGAAATTGCCCGCGAGACCCTTGCCGCCAACAGTGTGACCATCGCCGACCTTGATCTCTACGTGCCGCATCAGGCCAACGTACGGATCCTCAGGGCCGTCGCGGAGCGTTTGGGCTTGCCGCTTGAGAAAGTCATGCTCAATCTGGATCGCTATGGAAATACCTCGGCGGCCTCGATTCCCATCGCGCTGGATGAAGCCGTCCAGCAGGGCCGCATCGAGCCAGGTTCTTTGGTGATGCTTGGTGCGTTCGGCGCGGGGCTCACCTGGGCGTCGGCGCTTATCAGATGGTAGCGTCGAGCGATCCGCATGCGGATCGGCCATGTACCACAGCGGTTGCAGGGAACTTTCCCGTTGACTTTCCAGGGCGTTTCGAAGATATCTAACCCCTTATGAATTCAGGCGTCGCGTTCGTGTTTCCCGGTCAGGGATCGCAGTCCGTAGGAATGGGCAAGGCGCTCTACGACGCCTATCCCAGGCTCAAGCACGTCTATGATGAGGCATCAGAAGTCCTGGGGTATGACATCGCTGCTCTGTGTTTCAATGGCCCCGTAGAAACTTTGAATTTGACCGAACATACACAACCAGCATTGCTGGTCAGCAGCATTGCCGCATTGCACGCCTTGCAACCGGCGACGATCACTCCTCTCGCCGTCGCAGGCCATAGCCTGGGGGAATACACGGCGCTGGTCGCGGCCGGTGGCCTGACGTTTCGTGATGCCGTAGGGATCGTCCAGAAGCGTGGGCGCTTTATGGCTGAGGCGGTGCCCGCGGGAACAGGAGCGGTGGCGGCGCTAATAGGACTCGACGCCGAGGCGGTGAAACAGGCGTGCCGCGAAGCGGCTTCAACAGGAGTCGTGCAAGCTGCGAACTTCAATTCGCCCGGTCAAGTGGTGATCGCCGGCGAGAAGGCGGCCGTGGAACGCGCGATCGAGATCGCCAAGAACAGGGGATGTAAAAAGGCCGTGCCATTACCGGTGAGCGTTCCGGTGCACACCCCGCTCATGCAGGAGGCGGCGGACCGCTTGGCGGATGACCTTGCAGCGATCTCCTGGACAGACCTCAGGATGCCCTTAATCAACAACGCCGAAGCCAAACCGATCCATAACGCTGCAGACATTCAGGCGTCGCTCGTGCGTCAGCTACCCTCTTCTGTGCAGTGGGAAGATTCGGTGCGGGCAATGGCTGCCATTGGCGTGAAGACGTTTGTCGAGATCGGTCCCGGGACCGTCTTGACCGGATTGATCCGGCGAATCGTGCCAGATGCCTCAACGCTGAATGTCAACGATCCCAAATCGTTGGACGCAACGCGGGCGGCGTTGGGCGTGTAGGAGACGAAGGAGAAAGCATGTCATTGCAGGGACGAGTGGCAATTGTCACAGGAGCGGCGCAAGGGATCGGTCGCGCGATTGCGGAGACTCTCGCCCAAGCCGGTGCAGATATCGTGGTGGCCGATCTCGATCCGACGCGTTCGAAGGACACGGTGGCGGCCGTTGAGAAAGCGGGGAGGAAGGCCTTGAATGTCAAAGTCAATGTCGCCGATGCCAGCGATACCAAAGCCATGGCAGAGCAGGTCGCCAAGGAGTGGGGCAAAATCGACATTCTGGTGAACAACGCGGGGATCACTCGTGACGGCTTGCTATTGAGAATGAAGGAAGAGGACTGGAATCTGGTACTCCAGGTTAATTTGAACGGTACGTTCCACTGCACAAAGGCGGTCTTGCAGCCCATGACCAAACAGCGCTATGGTCGGATAGTTAACATCGCCTCGATCGTGGGCGCAATGGGGAACGTGGGTCAAGCCAACTATGCCGCTTCGAAGGCGGCGGTGATTGGATTCACGAAAACAGTCGCGAGGGAATATGCCAGCCGAAACGTGACCGTCAACGCCGTGGCGCCGGGATTTATTGATACTGCGATGACGCAAGGATTGTCGCCGGAAGTCAAGGAGGCGCTTCAGAAGCAGATTCCCCTCTCGCGACTGGGCACTCCGGCCGATATTGCGAATGCCGTTCGCTTTCTCGTCTCTGAAGATGCAGCATACATCACGGGTCACGTCTTGCACGTCAATGGCGGGATGCTGATGTCCTGACAATGGAGAAGCAGCGGCCGGAAATAGGACCGCACGGGAACCGACACGATCTGGGAAGGAGGACAGCACGTTTATGGCTACAGTAGATGAACGGGTGAAGAAAATTATCGCAGAGCAATTGGGTGTCGAAGAAGATGAAGTGACGTCCGAGGCCAGCTTTGTCGAGGATCTGGGTGCGGACTCGCTGGACACCGTCGAACTCGTCATGGCCTTGGAAGAAGAGTTCGGCATCGAGATTCCCGATGAGGATGCGGAGAAGATCCTGACGGTCGGGAAAGCCCTCGATTACATCAAGGAAAAAGCCTAGCGCTGGACGCGTTCATGAGCGATCGTGCAAAGAGACGCATCGTCGTCACTGGCCTGGGCCTCGTCTCACCGCTTGGGACCGGCGTCGACAAGACGTGGAACGCGATCTGTGCCGGCCAGTCAGGAATCGGCCGTATCACCAAATTCGATCCCACCGGTTACGACGCGCAAATCGCCGGAGAAGTCAAAGATTTTGATCCCGCCCAATTCATCGAGAAAAAAGAGATCAAAAAGATGGATGCCTTCATCCATTACGCCGTCGGTGCCGCCCAGTTGGCGGTTGATGATGCGGGACTCAAAGTCTCGCCGGAAGAGGCGACGAAAGTCGGCGTTTACATTGGGTCGGGGATCGGCGGACTGGGGTCCATTGAACACTATCATACCGTCCTCAAAGACAAGGGACCCGGGCGGGTCTCGCCGTTTTTCATTCCAATGACGATCATCAATCTCGCGTCGGGACAGGTCGCCATCCGCCTGGGCGCCAAGGGTCCGAACTCCTGCGCCGTGACCGCCTGCGCCACGGGCAATCATTGTATTGGCGATGCCTTCCGTCTCATTCAGAGGGGGGAGGCGGACGTGATGGTAGCGGGAGGGGCGGAAGCCGCGATTACGACCCTCGGTGTGGCCGGCTTCGCCGCATCGAAGGCGCTCTCGTTCCGGAACAATGAACCGACGAAAGCGAGCCGCCCGTTTGACAAGGATCGTGACGGGTTCGTGCTGGGCGAAGGTGCAGGCGTGATTGTCTTGGAAGAATTGGAGCACGCCCGTCGTCGGGGCGTCCGCATCTACGCTGAACTAATCGGGTACGGGATGAACAGCGATGCCTATCACATTACCGCTCCTTCTGAGGAGGGGGAAGGCGCGGTGCGCTGTATGGAACTGGCGATCGCCGATGCCGGTATTGCGAAAGATCAGATCAACTACATCAATGCGCACGGCACCTCCACCATGGCGGATGTCGTCGAGACGAAGGCGATCAAACAAGTTTTTGGAGACCGGGCCGCTCGAATTCCAGTCAGTTCCACAAAATCGATGACCGGCCACTTGCTCGGCGCCGCCGGAGGCGTTGAGGCGGTGTTCAGCGTTCTCGCCATTCATCACGGCATCCTCCCGCCGACGATCAACTTGGACCACCCGGATGCGGAATGCGATCTTGATTATGTGCCTCATAAGGCCAGGCCGGCCACGGTGAATGTCGTGCTGTCGAATTCATTCGGATTCGGCGGGGTCAACGCCTGTCTGCTCTTCAGAAAGCCCGAAGCCTGACTGCCACATCCAAGGTGTCTGCTCAATGACCCCGGCGTCGTCGCTCGATGCCCTGCAAACCGCGCTCGACTACCGCTTCCGCAATCCTCGTTTGCTGGAAGAGGCGTTGACACACAAGTCGTATGTGAACGAACACCGGCCCGCTTCAGGTTCCGATAATGAACGGTTGGAATTTCTCGGTGACGCGGTGTTGTCGCTCGTGGTGAGCGAACAACTGGCAGTGCTCCTGCCTCGATCGCCGGAAGGAGCCCTGTCGAAACACAAAGCCAGGCTGGTCAGTGAATCGATGTTGGCCGACGTCGCTAGACGCCTGAAATTGGGATCGTACCTTCGACTGGGACGTGGGGAAGAGCTCTCCAGAGGGCGCGAAAAAGACTCGCTGGTGGCAGATGCGGTCGAAGCTGTGATCGCGGCCGTCCATCTGGATGGCGGTCTCGATTCCTCACGCCGGGTCGTGGCCAGCTTGTTCCAACAGGAGTTCTCTCACGTCGCCAGCCAGCGGCACCGTCCTGGAGAGGACGATTACAAAACGCAGGTCCAAGAATGGTGCCAGCAACGCTTCGACAGCCTTCCTTCTTATGCGGTGGTACGTGAATCCGGTCCGGATCACGACAAGGTATTCGAAGTGGAGGTGAGCGTCAATGGCGAAGTCGTCGGCCGGGGGACAGGCCGCAGCAAAAAAGAAGCGGAACAGTCCGCGGCCCGGCAAGCGCTGAACGAAAGCCGCCCTTGAGCGGTCCACATGGTAAGATATCGCGAACAGAGAGCTATAAGGAGGACGTTGGTATGCCGCATACACTTCGATTAGCAGTCGCCATAGGTTTGCTCGTCACGGCCGCCTGGCTTTCCGGGGCGCCATTCCTGCATGCCGCAGAAGGCGCTGCGACGAAGGCGCCGAGAGCCGTCATCAAAACGAAACTGGGTGACATGGAGATCGTCTTCTTTCCCGAGAAAGCACCTAATCATGTCCAAAACTTTATCAAGCTGGCCAAATCAGGCTACTACAATGGGACCATTTTTCACCGCGTGATTCCCGGCTTCATGATTCAGGGCGGCGATCCGAATACCAAAGATCCCAAGAAGCCTGAAACTTACGGAATGGGCGGTCCGAGCGAGAAGCTCAAATCCGAATTCAACGACACTCCTCATCGGCGTGGAATTGTGTCCATGGCTCGGACCAACGATCCTAACAGTGCGGGTTCGCAATTTTTCATCGTTGTGAAGGATTCAAATTTTTTGGATGGCCAATATACCGTGTTCGGAGAGGTTGTGAAGGGCATGGAAGTCGCGGATAAAATCGTCAATCTTCCGCGAAACGCCCGTGATCTTCCCACCGAACGCGTGGAAATCACCATAACCGTCGAATAGCGATGAAAAAGACCGTTCTCCTGCTCTGTACCATGCTGATGGCAGTCGTCGTGACGGGATGTTCAGGGAAGGGCGACGGCAAGCTGATTCCGCCGCCACCCGACCCTAGACCGAAAGCCATTATCAAAACGAGATACGGCGAAATGGAAATGAGATTTTACCCTGATCTCGCTCCCAGGCACGTGGAGAATTTCATCAAGTTGGCAAAGTCAGGGTTTTACAACGGGACGATCTTTCATCGAGTCATTCCCGGTTTCATGATTCAGGGCGGCGATCCCAACACGAGAAATTCCCTGCGAAAGGACACGTATGGAGCGGGGGGGCCGAAAGATGACAAGGGTAATCCGATCCTCTTGAAGGCGGAATTCAGCGATACGCCCCACAAACGAGGAATCGTCTCAATGGCACGGGCCGGTGAGCCAGACACGGCAGGCTCGCAGTTTTTTATCGTTGTGGAGGATTCGTTCTTTCTCGATCGCAAGTACACCGTGTTCGGGGAAGTCACGAAGGGTTTGGGCATCGCCGACAAGATTTCCAATCTTCCAAGGAATGATCACGATTTGCCGAACGATCGCATT
>Ga0310810_10005895_pt1 | contig 13774 bp, 10 predicted proteins | sample NCmetagenome_FD_207641 | JGI IMG/M metagenome (GOLD analysis project Ga0310810, IMG submission 207641) | Soil microbial communities from experimental microcosm in Duke University, North Carolina, United States - NC | ecosystem: Engineered > Artificial ecosystem > Soil microcosm > Unclassified ... | reverse complement strand
GGGATTCAAGGATTCAAGGATTCGGGATTCAACGATCAGCGATTCGGGATCAGTGATCAGCGATGAGCGATTCAGCCTCCTCCATTGATCCCCAAAGGCTGGGCGGCATCGCGATGCTGCTGGTCGCCGGCCTTCTCTGCCTGTTGTACGTGTACCGGCGACGAACCTACATCTTGTGCTGGGTCACGGGCTGGGTGGTCACGGCGCTGTCGATGCTTCTTGCGTCACCGCATTTCTCGTCCGAAAAAGCGGCCCTCGCGGCCTACGGAATTTCGCAGTTTCTGGCGATCGTTGGCGGACTGGGTTTCGTGCTGGCCGCTGACGCCTACCGTGCACGGCTTCGCGTCGTTCGCAACTCGATCCTCGCCCTGGTGCCGCTCTTCATGTGGTTTGCCCTTGCCCCGATTGTGCTGCGTGCCGGAGCGGCCTTCGCGCCGGGACACCTGCTGATCGCCGGCACGCTGGCCGCGGCTGGCCTGGGGCACTTTTCGCTGCTCCGCCAGGCGCGCATGCTTGGCGCCGTCGTCGTTGGAACCGCGCTCGTCGCGATCGCCGGTTCGCATCTCTGGCTCGTCGCCGGCGCCGCGACGGCTTCAACTCAGACGGTCAACGGTCACACGTTGCTCGACCTTGCGCTGTACCTGGTCGTCGCCCTGGGAATGCAGCTCATGGCATTCGAAGACATGACCTACGAGCTGCGAGTCACCAACGCACGACTCGAAGCCGCTCGCGAGGAGCTGAGTCATCTCGTCACCACTGATGCTCTGACCGGCTGCCGCAATCGCCGGTACTTCGACCAGGTCATCGGCCGCGAAGTACAGCGCCACCGCCGCTACCGCATTCCGCTTTCGCTGGTGTTCATTGACGTCGATCGCTTCAAGATCATCAACGACACGCTCGGACACGAGGCCGGCGATCGGCTGCTGCAACGCGTCGCGGGATTCCTCATCCGGAACGTCCGCGAAGTCGACTACGTGTTCCGCTGGGGAGGCGACGAGTTTCTGATTCTGATGTCGTGCCGCGAGGACGAGGCGACGCGGAAGGCCACCGATCTTCAGGCGGCGTTCGCAGCGTCTCTCGAAACTGAGGACCTGCCAGCGGGTCTCGGGTTGAGCGTTGGCTGCGTCGAGGTCGCTGGCGAGTCGGACGATATTGTGGCGCTCGTCAAAGTCGCTGACGAGAGGATGTATACGGATAAGAAGAGGTGACGTCGACGACGTTTTGGGGTTCGAGCCGTTCAGGGCCGGCTAATCTTGCCGAAGGATTCTGGCGCTATCGGCCTCGTGAAAATGCCAGGTTTGTACGCATCGCTCTTGGCTCGCTCGGCGAGACTGTCAACCACTTGCACGATGGATTTACGGAGAAATACATCGAGGAAGAATATCGAGAACTCGACGCCCTGGCCCGCCGGGCACTAAAAACGGCCATCGCCTGGCACAACTATCTGGAGAACTGCCCCGACAAACCGCCAACTGATCGAGTGCGAAGACGAAAGAACGGCAAGAACGAACCCGACAGAGATCAGAGGAACTCTGACGGCAGCACCAAACCGAGAACCAAAACCGAGAACCAAACCGAGAACCGACAACGCATAACGAAAACGGAGAACTGAAAACCTCAAAACACAAAACCTAAAACCCAAAACGAACGAGTCATCTATATAACAAATACTTGGCCCGTAGCGTCCGCCACTTCGCCTCGCCAGCGGCCCACATAGTGACCACCTCGTTCGGATCCGCCCCGGCGCGTATGCGCGTCAAGCCTTCCTTTGATCCAAACAGCCGATCGGCAGACTCGAGCTCGAACTTCCCGCCGTACAGCTTGTTGAGCGCGCTGGCGATCTCGACGCCCAGTCGAACGGGATGGACCGCGGCGCGATCGATGACGATCATGAACACGCCGCCACACTCCTCGTTTGCATACTTGCTCGTCGTCGGCGTAAACCGCACCGGATAGAAGCGGATTCCTGGAATGTTGCGCGCGTTGAGTGCGTCGCTGAGGGCGACGCCATCAATCCATGGCGCCCCCACTTGTTCGAACGGCGTGTCGGTGCCGCGGCCGACCGACAGGTTGGTGCTCTCGAATGCGCCGATGCCCGGATAGAGCGTCGCCTGAATCAGGTTCCGCATGTTGGGCGACGGGTTGATCCAGGGAAGGCCGGTGCCGTCGAAATACTCGTCACGCTTCCAGTTGCGCAATTGGACGACACTGAGATTGGCGCCGATCTTGTTCTCGGCGTTGAACAACCGGGCCAGCTCGCCGAGCGTCATGCCGTGCCTGATGGGCATGGGATAGTAGCCGACAAAACTGAGCGCAGCCTTGTCGAGCGTTGGTCCCTCGATCTGATACCCGCCAATCGGATTCGGCCGATCCAGCACGACCACGGCCACCTTGTTCTTGGCGGCCTCTTCCATGACATACGCCGTGGTCGTCATGTAGGTATAGAAGCGCGCGCCGATGTCCTGGAGATCGATCACCATCGTGTCGATCCCCTCGAACATCGCGGGCGTGGGCCGGCGGGTGTCACCGTAGAGCGATTGGATCATCAACCCCGTCTTCTCGTCGGTGGCCGAGGGCACGTTCGCGTCCAGGATTCCGCGGATCCCATGCTCAGGGCTGAACAGGCGCACCAGCGTCACGCCCTTCGCTCCGTGCAGCAGATCAATCGTGGTTGCGCCGTCGCGAGCGCGGCCGGTGTGATTGGTCACGAGCCCGATCCGCTTTCCTTGCAGCGCGCTGAAGCCATCCGCTCGCAGTACGTCGATGCCGCTGAGCACCGGGGGCAACGGCGCCGACGCCGGCGATGTTCCGGATGGACCGAAATCGCGGCCCGTCATCATCATGGACGTGCGGACTGCCGGGGTCACATCGTCGATCACCGATGCCGCAATCGTCGCCACGCGCGCGCGCAGCGGCGTGACATCTCCCTTGCCGTCAGGATGGACACGGTTCGATAGGAACACCACGAACATTCCGGTGGTGGGGTCGATCCAGAGAGATGTGCCCGTGAACCCGGTATGCCCGAACGAACCGATCGGCAACAGCTCACCGCGATTCGACGAGTACGCGGAATCGATGTCCCAGCCGAGGCCACGAACGCTCCGGTCTCGCGGATCCGTCGCCGCGGTGGTCATCTTGGCAACGGCAAGAGGCGACAGGATTCGGGTGCCGTGATAGGCGCCGCCGTTGAGCAGCATGCGACAAAAAACCGTCAGGTCCGTCGCCGTGCTGAACAAGCCGGCATGGCCGGCGACGCCGCCCATTCGTCTCGCGGTGGGATCGTGGACGACGCCGCGAAGCATCGACATCCCTGGCCCCTCGCATGGCCACCCGAGCGGCGTGCAGCTCTCGGTCGGCGCAATACGACCGCGAAGCGCAGCCGGCGGAAGGAACGTCGTGTCCTTCATGCCGAGCGGCGCAAAGATTCGGTCGTGGGCAAACTTGTCGAGCGTCTCCCCGCTGACGCGGCGAACGATGTCGCCGAGGAGGAAGTAATTGATGTCGCTGTAAACAAATCGTTCGCCGGGAGCGGCGGTCGGCACTTCCTCAATCGCAAGCTCGATGGCTTTCTCCGAACCGCTCCACATGTCGCCGAGATCCACGTCGGGACGGAGGCCGGAGACGTGGGTCATCAAGTGGCGGACCGTGATGTCCTGTTTGCCGTAGCGCTCGAACCCCGGAATGAATGTCGACACCCGGTCGGTCAGGCGGATCTTTCCTTCTTCGAGCAGGATCATCACGCTGGTGGTCGTCGCGACGACCTTTGTGAGTGAAGCCATGTCAAAGATCGTATCGAGCGTCATCGGCTCGGCTGCCGGTACCAGCGCACGATGCCCGATCGCTTTCTCATACAAGATGCGATCCCCGCGACCGATCAGTACGACGGCTCCGGGGAGCTTCTTCTCGCCAATCGCCTGCTGGACGAGCGGCTCAATCGCTTGAAGTTTCTCAGTCTGCTCCGGTGAGGACGTTGACTGCGCGAATGAGCCGGCGCCGAGCGCCACCACGATCGCGACAACGAGGTATTTCATGCTCGGATTATAGACGGGGCAGCCTGAGTGCGAACGCTCGATCGCGGACGACGGCTTGTCGAGACCGCGTGAACTACCGGAGCGTGGTGATTGCCTGCATCCGCCGATCGGTCGACTGGAAGAAGAATCCTTCCCACGCCCGGCGGATGCCGTCCACTTTCGCAACCTGTCCGTTGTCGGGCGCCTTTCCCGCAGAGACGAGATAGACGAATGCCTGGCGGTGCACTCGCGCAGATTCGGCCGCGGAAGGCGATCGCGGGCCCTCGATGGCGATGACGTCCTGGATGAGGATGTCGCGCCGAGTGCCGTTGAAGGTAATCCCCACTTCCGGCGCGGACTCACGCGTGCGGTCGCTGGACATGTTCGTCGGGCTCTCGACGTAGAAGAACGGAGGAACCGCGCTGTCCGGTATCAGCCCCATCGCGTACTGATCGAGCAGGCTGTAACGCTGGACCGCGGCAACCGTTCGGAACGAGCCGCCGCCCAGGTCCTCGATGTCGTTGCCTTCCATCACCGAGGCATCCGAATCGAAGAAGAAGCTCCAGTGAGCGAGATCCCGGCCGAGCAGCACGTCGGATTGCTGCCCGGTCCGATCGCGGAACTCGAGGAAGGCTAGCCAGCGATGGCCGCATTCCTGGCCCATGACGCTGAGCGTATTGTTCGCGCCGAGAAATTTCTGCGTCGGATTGTCGGGGTACTTGCCGAGCCAGTCCATCACGACCAGGCTGCGAAGCCGACCGGCGCTACCAAAGTCGGCGGCGGTGTCGTACGTGTCTACCCCGATGCCACGGATCTCGTTCTTGATCGTCGTTTCGTACGCGAAGGCGTCCGTGACAACCGGCGCGTCGGTCCAGAGAACGAGTTGATCGTAATTGTCCGGATGGGTCTGATAGAACTTCTTTGACAGAGCAATGAGATCGAGTTGCTCATCCTGTGCGAACCGTTCGCCGACGGCGCCGCCAGCCCCGCTGGTTGGCCCTGCATCGCTCAGGTTGACGGGCTTGAACACGCCGGTTCGGCCCGGCGAGAGGCCGACGATGGCGTCGCCCAGGTTGACCGACGAGCCATAGATCATCTCGATCGTGCCGTTAGCGAGCAGCGTAGTTTGTACGGTGACGGTGCGGGTGCTGTCGAAGCCGCGCACCGTGCACCACGTCACCGTGTAATGGTCCGCCGAGGTGTCGATAAAAACGCGGCCGTTGCCCATGCTCGGATCGAGATCGGCCAGGAACGGGGCAACGCGGGGGGGGCCGGTCAGCAGGCGGGCGACATTGCGGTCGGTGCTGGCGTGGTCGGCTTCCTCGAAAGTGATGTTGCCGTCTGAATTGACGAACGCGGCGGTCTGCGCTTTCCCGTAGAAAGAAAAGCTGAACGGAACGGCCCTCGCGGCGCTGTCGTCGTCGGTCAGGGTGACTCGGGTGCCGAGGGTCGCGCGAAAGCTGCCGCTGATCCGCGTGACGTCATACCCGCCGGATCCGTTACGCGCAAAGCGAAGCCCGGCGCTACTGAGATCGAAGGTATTCGGCGGAAGGATGATGTCTCCTTCGTCCTGCACGATGGCGATTTCCCCGGCGTCGACGTTGGCCCGCGAAGACAGGCCGCGACGTTCGCCAGGAGTCCGCGGTTCGCCCCGATCTTGGTACTGACGATGGGTCCAGAGTGCGTCGAGCACGCGCCATCGCGGGCTGCCGTCGAGAACGTTCGTTTTGAGGAGGCGCGCGGCCGCCTGCTCCTGGAGCGACAGTTCGGCTTGGTCTTCTTCTTCAACGGCCGCTGAGGCGCAGGGATTGGTCGAGGTCGGAGGTGGATTAGACGGGGAGCTGCTGCCGGATCCGCCACAGGCGGACGCCAGCAGCCCCAACGCCATGACCGCGCAGAGCCGCGTCACGGGCGACCACTATTTCTTGATCTGTTCGAGAATCTTCTTCGCGTCGGCCGCTTCCTTGGCGTTCGGCGCCATCTGCACGAATTTCTCGAGATCGGCTTTCGCGTCATCGAGCTTGTCGGACGCGACATACGCGCGGCCACGGTAGTAATAGAGCTCGCTGGTTGTCGGGAACTGGGCCATCAGTTTGGTCAGGAGGTCGGCCGCCTCGGCCCCCTTCTTGTCGTTGATTAGATTGATGGCCTGATTGATGAACGTGTAGGGGTCCTTGACCTCCTTCATGTCCACCGCGTCCAGAATCGCCTTCGCGCCAGCCTTGTCGCCGCTCTCCATCAGCAACTCGGCCTGGAAAAGTTTCAGTTCGACGTTGTTGGGTTCCTTCTCGAGATTAACCTTGAGGTGCTGCATGGCCATCGGGATATTGTTTTCGGCAGCATAGGTCCGCGCGATGAATGCCTCGAGCTGATAAATCTGCGGGTACTTGGCCAGCAGGTCCTCGTAGATCTTGCGAGCGTCAGGAATCTTGCCGCCCTGTGCGAGGGTCGCGGCCTCCTGCAGTTTGGCATTGATGGCGACCATCGGGTCGACGGCCTTCTTCAAGGTGACATTCAACGGCGGGGCTTTGTCGCCCTTCACTTCGATCGTCTCGGTCGTGGGCTCGAGGCCCTCTTTTGAGACCTGGACCTTCCACTCGCCGTTGGCGGCGTTGTTGATGCGCCACTCACCCTTCTTGTCGGTCTTTCCCGACAACATGTCGCTCTGGCCCGTCATCTGCGCCGTGACCAGCACGTCCTCGAGCGGTTGTCCTTGTTCGTCGACCACCTTGCCGCTCAAGCGGGCGTTTCCGCGCGGCTGCGCCGTCGCCGAAGTCGCCAGCAACGCTGCGACGAACAGTGCAACCGCCGTGCGCGCCGGGATGGCTATCCGAAGTGCTTTCATGACGTCTCCTTAACGCTTGGCCCTCTACCGACTGCAGAGCCCTTACGCAAAACCGGAGTCTCAGCGAGACTCCGGCGTTCCAGTGTATCGCAAGGGAACGGACGTCACCACTCAGCCCGGCTCAGGCGGCTGAGCAGTCAGAGGAGGGAACTCGAAGGAGGTTACCTGGCGAAGCGGTCGAAGATGTCCACCAGCTCGCCTAACTGGCGGCTTTTTTCCGGTTCGCCCTGGGTGATGCCGTCAGGCACACACCGCTCGACATGAAACTTGAAAACGGCCAGGCTGATACGGTTGAGGGCGGCCTCGGCAGCCGAAAGCTGCTGAAGGAGCTCGACGCACAACCGCGGCTCCTGCACCATCCGGCGAATGCCTCGAATCTGGCCCTCCACCCGGTTCAAGCGCGTGACGATCGACTGCTGCTGCGTCTCGTCGAGCATAGTGAAACCTGTATACTCCGGCTGGGGTTCGGTAGCGAGCGATATCTGCAAAAAACAACGGTGTTGCGCAGCTTTTTTGCGGTGGCTCCGCAAATCCGCCTCACGCCCCCGGCAGTCGGGGCGGAATGGAACGACCGATTGCGGCGGCGGTGCCTCATTTGCGACGACACGTAGCGGTTGACAAAACCTGCGCACTGAATGAACATTCATTCAGTATGAGGCGCCGGATCCCAGTGCTCGCCGACCGTGCCGACAAAGCGGACCGCCGCGACGCGATCCTCCGCGCCGCGATCGAGACCTTCGCCGCCCGCGGGTTTTTCAACGCCCAGGTCGCCGACGTGGCGCGCAGTGCCGGGGTCGCCGCGGGAACCGTCTATCTCTATTTTCGCGGCAAGGACGATCTCCTGATCTCGATCTTCGAGCGCACGATGACGCAGGCGATTGCGGCAGGCCGCGAGAGTGTCGCATCGAGAACCAGCGCGGTCGACAGGCTCCGCGAAATCGCCAGACTCCACCTCGATCGTCTCGGGCGCGATCGCGATCTCGCCGTCGTCTTTCAGGTCGAGCTCAGACAATCGACGAAATTCATGGAGCGATTCTCGGCAACCTATCTGCGCGAATACCTTGGCATCATCCGTGACGTCATCGCCGAGGGACAGCACAGCGGAGCCTTTCGCGCCGAGATCAATGCGACGAAGGCGGCAAAGATGTTTTTCGGCGCGCTCGATGAAATGGCGACGAACTGGATCCTCAGCCGGCGGAAATACTCGCTGGCCGATGAGGCCAATGTCGTGGCCGACCTGTTCGTTGGCGGGTTGGGCACATGACGCGACACATCCGACAGGCGGCGGTTCTGGGTGCCGGCACTATGGGGGCGCAGATCGCGGCGCATTTCGCGAACGCGGGTATTCCGTCGCTATTGCTTGACGTTTCCCGCGAGGCTGCGCGCGACGGTCTCGAGCGTGCCAAGGCGCTGAAGCCGGACCCATTCTTCACTCCGGCAACCCACGCGCTCATTCGTACCGGAGGGTTCGACGAAGATCTCCAGGCCATCAGCCAGTGCGACTGGATCCTCGAGGCCATCGTCGAGCGTCTCGACATCAAGCAGTCGCTGTTTGCGAGGCTGGAACCGTACCGCAAAGCAGACGCCATCGTCAGCTCGAATACGTCGGGCATTCCGATCTCGGCGCTGGCGGAGGGGCGGTCCGCCGAATTTCGGCAACACTTCCTTGGCACCCACTTCTTCAACCCGCCGAGATACCTACGGCTACTCGAGGTAGTTCCGACCCCGGAGACGAATCCTGCCATCGTCGACGCGGTTGTGGCGTTGGCGGATCGGCGGCTCGGCAAGGGTGTCGTCGTCGCCAAAGACACACCGAACTTCATCGCCAATCATCTCGGTCTTTTCGGCGTGATGCAGGTGTTCCGCGCGCTCGCCAGCGGCGACTACACGATTGAAGAAATCGACGCGATGACAGGCCCGGCGATCGGACGGCCGAAGAGCGCGACGTTTCGGACGATGGACATCGCCGGGATTGATGTTCTGGCCCACGTGTCACGAAACCTGGCGGAGAGGCTCGTGTCACCCGACGATCGCCGTGAGTTCGAGCTGCCGGCTCTCGTCGATGAACTGGTCAAGCGCGGATGGGTGGGGGCGAAGTCAGGCCAGGGCTTCTACAAGAAGGCGTCTGACGGGGAGATTCTGACGCTCGATCCGGCCTCACTCGAGTACCGTCCGAAAAAAGCCGTACATCTGCCCGCACTCGATGCCGCGCGGAGCATCGACGATGTCGGCGAGCGAATTCGAAGGCTCGTCAATGGGCAGGACAAAGTGGGCCGGTTTCTACGGGCGACGCTGGTTCCGACGCTCGAATATGCGGAGCGTGTCGCACCGGAGATCGCGCACGACCGTCGCGACGTCGACAACGCGATGCGGTGGGGGTTCGGGTGGGAGCTCGGGCCGTTCGAAACCTTGCGATACCTCGGCCGGGAATCGGCAAGCGTCGCTCCAGCGAGTTCGAAAAGCGTCATCAAGAAGAATGCCGGTGCAAGCCTGATCGATCTCGGCGATGGGGTCCTGTGCGTCGAATTCCATTCGAAGATGAACGCCATTGGCGGCGACACGATTCAAATGCTCCAGGCCGGGGTCAAGGAGGCGTCGGCAAACTTCGCGGCGCTCGTCGTCGCCAACGACGCCGTGAATTTTTCCGCCGGCGCCAATCTGATGCTCCTTCTGCTCGAAGCGCAGGAGGGCAACTGGGACGAAGTCGATCTGATGATCCGGGCATTCCAGGGCGCGACGATGTCGTTGAAATACGCCGACGTCCCGGTCGTGGTCGCACCCGCAGGGCTTGCGCTTGGTGGCGGATGCGAGATCGCTCTTCATGCCGATCGCGTCCAGGCCGCCGCCGAAGCCTACATCGGCCTGGTCGAAGTCGGCGTTGGCTTGATTCCAGCCGGAGGCGGCACCAAAGAGATGCTGGCACGAACGATGGATTCCGCATCGCCGAATGCGGATCCTTTGCCGCTCGTGCAGCGCGTCTTTGAGACCGTTGGTTTTGCGAAGGTTTCAACCAGCGGCCCAGACGCCCGGCGGCTTGGTTACCTCCGCGATGCTGACGGCATCTCGATGAACCGCGATCGCCTGAAAGAAGACGCGAAAGCGATCGCGCTCGCGCGGGTTCCCGACTATGTCCGGCCGGTGCCGCGAACGGCGGTCCGCGTCGGTGGACGCGGCCTCTTTGCCGCATTGAAGCTCGGTGTCCACCTGGCGTGGCGAGGAGGACGACTCAGCGATCACGATGCGCTCATCGGCCGAAAGCTCGCGTGGATTCTGGCCGGCGGTGACTTGCCAACGGCGTCCACGGTCTCGGAACAACAGTTGCTCGATCTCGAGCGTGAGGCCTTTCTCAGCCTGTGCGGCGAGCGAAAGACGCAGGAACGTATCGCGCACACGCTGAAAACCGGAAAGCCGCTGAGGAACTGACCCACGTGTTCGATCAAGGAAATGGAACGCCGCTCATCTTGATTCCCGGCATCCAGGGCCGATGGGAATGGATGAAGCCCACGCTGCGCGAACTGCAGAAGCGGTGTCGCGTCGTGTCGTACACGCTGTGCGGAGACCCGGGGTCAGGGATGAAGTTCGATCCCGCCATCGGGTTTGACAACTACATCCATCAACTCGATCACGTGTTCGAACAGACCGGCCTCGAACGAGCCGCGTTGTGCGGCGTGTCGTACGGCGGGTTCATCGCGCTGCGATACGCAGCGACGCGGCCAGAACGAGTCACGTCTTTGGTCTTTGCCTCGTCGCCCGCCCCTGGGTGGGTGCCGAACGAGCGCCAGCAGCGATACGTGGCACATCCGTGGCGATCGACGCCAGCGTTCGTTGCCAGGGCGCCGCTTCGACTGTGGCCGGAGATCCACGCCGCCTACGACACGCCGCGCGAGCGCGTGGCCTTCTCTGTCCGCCACGCAGCTCGAATCGTGGCTGCGCCGATTCTTCCGGCGGCTATGGCTTCACGGGTCACGCTGCAACAGGCATTGGATTTTGCCCCTGACTGCGATCGCGTCGTAGCCCCGACGCTCATCGTCACCGGCGAGGATGACCTCGACAGGATCGTTCCCGCGGAAGTGACGCGGCGCTATTGCCAGCTCATTCCCGGGGCCAGCTACACCCAGATGAAGCGATCGGGCCACCTCGGGCTGCTCACGCACCCGGAACAATTTGCCGATATCGTCACCGGGTTCATCAATGCCAACGGTCACTGATCTCATCGGCCCGGCTGGTTCCCTCGAGGCGCTGCTCGACGGACCAGAACAGACGGCAGCGGGCACCAGCTCGATCAGAGCCGCGGTCGTGTTCGCGCACCCTCACCCGCAGTTCGGCGGGACGATGCACACAAAGGTGGTGTATCGGGGCGCGAAGGGTCTCGCGGGCATTGGCTGCGCGGTGCTCAGGTTCAACTTTCGCGGCGTCGGCCGCAGCCAGGGCGCCTTCGACCAGGGAGACGGGGAGAAGGAAGATTTCAAGGCGGCTCTCGACTACATGGCTGCGCGCTACTCAGGCGCTCCGTTGTGGGCCGCCGGGTTCTCCTTCGGATCGTGGGTGGCACTCGAAGTCGGGGCGATCGACGATCGCGTGTCGGCGTTGATCGGCATCGCGCCGCCGGTCGCAACGTCGATCTCAGGGCACAACTACACCTTCGAGAACACCCTCGCCAGCGGCAAACCAAAGTTTTTCATACAGGGAGAAGCAGACGAGGTGTGCCCGCTCGAGGGCATGTGGGCATTTTACGGAAAGCTCCAGGAACCAAAGGAGCTCGTCGTGATCGACGCCGCTGATCATCTGTTTGAAGGAAAGGCGGAGGATGTCGGCGACGCGCTCGAGGACCTGCTGATCGACTTTCCGGAGCCATCATCATGAAAGAAGCCGTCATCGTTTCCGCCGTTCGAACGCCGGTGGGCAAGGCGCCGAACGGCGCGCTTCGCGCGACCCGGCCGGATGAAATGGCTGCCGTCGTCATCAAGGAACTGCTTCGGCGCGTGCCGGCAGTCGATCCCGGAGAAGTCGAAGACGTGATTCTTGGATGCGCGATGCCGGAAGCGGAGCAGGGACTCAATGTCGCCCGGATTGCCAGCCTGCGGGCCGGTGTTCCCGTCTCAGCGTCTGCGGTCACGATCAACCGGTTCTGCTCGTCCGGCCTTCAATCGATCGCGACGGCGGCCGAACGAATCATGGCGGGGTTCGCGTCGACGATCATCGCGGGCGGCACCGAGTCGATGAGCCTCGTGCCAATGGGCGGCAACAAGGTCGCCCCGAATCCGTCGCTGGTCGATGACTACCCGGACGTGTATCTCAGCACCGGACTGGTGGCAGAGAACCACGCTCGTGAAGCGTCCGTCTCGCGCGAGGAGCAGGACGGATTTGCTCTGCGATCACACCAGCGCGCCATTGCGGCGACTGATGCTGGTCGGTTCAAAGACGAAATTATTCCGCTGCCCGAGTTGCACGCGGACGAAGGACCGCGCCGCGATACCTCGATGCAGGCACTGGCGAAGCTTCGACCCGCGTTCCACGTGAACGGGACGGTGACAGCCGGCAACTCGTCGCAGACCAGCGACGGCGCGGCGGCCGTGTTCGTGATGTCACACGACCGCGCCCGCGAGCTCAATCTCCAACCGCTCGCGCGTTTTGTCGCCTTCGCGACTGCCGGCGTCGAACCCGAGCGCTTCGGAATCGGGCCGGTTCCGGCGATTCGAAAGGCGCTGAAGCTTGCCGGGCTGTCGCTCGATCAGATGGATCTTGTCGAGCTCAATGAAGCCTTCGCGGCCCAGGTCATCGCGTGTCTGAGGGAACTACCGATCGACTCCGATCGATTGAACGTCAACGGCGGCGCGATCGCGCTCGGGCACCCGCTCGGGTGCACCGGTGCGAAGCTGACGGCAACGATCCTCTACGAAATGCGGCGCCGCAAGGCGCGCTACGGGCTCGTCTCCATGTGTGTGGGTGGAGGCATGGGCGCGGCTGGAATTTTCGAACGCATGTAGACGACGCGAGCGAGCGCAGCGAAGCGAGCCACGCGAACGTCTCTCGACTGCGCTCGGGACGCCCTGAGCAACGTCGAAGGGCGGCGCGAGCCGACGAAGCGGCTCGCAAGAGAGCGTGTATGGGAGTCCGAGGGGCGAAGCCCCTCGGAGTAAACAGGAGCGTTATGACGACACTGACAACGACGCGCGGCGGTGCATGGCTGATCGAGGACACACCTGCGAACCCGGTGTTCACTCCCGAGCGGCTCTCCGACGAGCATCGGCTCATCGGCCAGACCGCAGACGAGTTCATGGCCAACGAGGTGCTGCCAGCGCTCGAGCGGCTGGAGCAGAAGGACTGGGATCTGGCGCGCCGGCTCGTGCGCCGCGCCGGCGAACTCGGGCTACTCGGCACTGACGTCGCCGAGTCGTTCGGCGGCGTCGGCCTCGACAAGATCGCCTCCATCATCGTCGGCGAGGCGGTCGGGCGATCCGCATCGTTTGCGACGACATTTGGTGCGCAGACGGGTCTCGCGATCACACCGCTCGTCTGCTTCGGCACAGACGGTCAAAAGGAGAAGTACCTCGGACGTCTCGTCAGCGGCGAACTGGTGGGAGCCTATGCTCTCAGCGAGTCGGGGTCAGGTTCCGATGCGCTGGCGGCGAAGGCCAGAGCGACGCGTCAACCTGACGGCAGCTTCACGATCAGCGGCGAGAAGATGTGGATCACGAATGGTGGATTCGCCGATCTCTTCGTCGTCTTTGCCAAGGTTACGGGCGAAGGAGAGGATGCGTTCACGGCGTTTCTCGTCGAACGTGGATTTCCAGGGGTAAGCAGTGGCAAGGAAGAGCACAAGATGGGGCTCCACGGCTCGTCGACGACGCCACTCATTCTTCAGGAGGCGCGGGTTCCGGCTGAAAACGTGCTCGGGGAGATCGGCAAGGGGCACAAG
>Ga0310810_10005893_pt1 | contig 13778 bp, 14 predicted proteins | sample NCmetagenome_FD_207641 | JGI IMG/M metagenome (GOLD analysis project Ga0310810, IMG submission 207641) | Soil microbial communities from experimental microcosm in Duke University, North Carolina, United States - NC | ecosystem: Engineered > Artificial ecosystem > Soil microcosm > Unclassified ... | reverse complement strand
GTCGCGAGGTCGGCGACGTCCGCGCGGGGGCGGGTGCGGCTCATGATCTCCCGGGGCTGAAAGCCGTTGCTGCGCTCGGGCACCGTCGCGTCGCTGCGATAGGCCTCCTGCAGCAGTACGACCAGCGGCAGCGTCTCCTCGCCCGCCAGCGCCCAGGCGCCCGCCCGCAATCCCTCGACCACCTCCAGCAGCCGGCCGCGGCCGATCCACACGTTCCAGCTCAGCACCAGCAGCGCGCTCGTGGCGCCTGACCATTCGGGGGCCAGATCGAGCGCGATCGGCGCGCCGACGTTGGCGCGCCAGCCGCGAAGCCGGGCGTCGCCGTCGGTGGGCAGGTGAATCCGCTCGGGCGGGGCGCTCAAGTCGCCCATCGCCATTCGACCATTCGGGCCTCCTGGGTGGGGCGAAGGTAGCCACCGTCGGGGCAGACCGGATGTGAGAGTGGTCACCCGACTGGAGGTTGGGCGTCGAGGATGTATTTTCAACCTCCCGCGGGCGTCCCGTCCGCGGCCGAACGCCAGAGAGGGAGCTTCAACGCGATGAAGGCAAGCGACATCCGCCGCGGCCACGTGATCATGGTGGAAGGACAGCCGTGCCGGGTCATGGACTTCCAGCACCGGACCCCGGGCAACCTGCGGGCATTCGTTCAGGTCCGTTTTCGGAACCTGAACAGCGGCAACACCTTCGACACCCGGCTCAGCGCCACTGAGTTCGTGGAGGACGCCCGGCTCGACACCAAGGAGCTGCAGGTGCTCTACCGGGACGCCAACGGGGTGCATGTGATGGATGCGGGGACCTATGACCAGTACACGCTGGACGATGAGACCATCGGCGACCAGGGCCAGTGGATGGAGCCGGGACTCACCTTCCAGGTCGAATGGCTGGGCGGACGGCCGATCGCGATCCAGCTTCCCGCCGTGGCGGAGCTCGAGGTGGTCGAGACCGCCCCGATCATGAAGACCGCCACCAAGACTGCCAGCACCAAGCCCGCCAAGCTGAGCAACGGAGTGACGATTCAGGTCCCCGAGTTCATCGGCGAGGGCGAGCGGGTCCGGGTGAATCCCCGGGAGGGCGTGTACCTGGAGCGGGCGAAGTAGCGCGTTCCCCGGGACGCATTGTCCTGCTGGGCTCGACGGTGGAGGCGGGGCTGCTGGTCCTCGCCTTCGCCGCCGGGTGGCTCACCGGAATCTCCCCCCTTGCCCAACTGCGACTCGATGTGGCCGGCCTCGTGGCCGGCCTGCTGGCCATGCTCCCGCTGGTCGGCGGGCTGTTCTGGTGTCTGCGGACGCGCTGGCCACCGATCGTCCGCCTGATCGAGCGTATCGACGCCGAGGTGGCCCCCCTCTTCCGCGGCATCGGGCCGCTGGGGTTGGCCATGCTTGCGGCCCTCGCCGGGCTGGGCGAGGAGGCGCTCTTCCGCGGCGTCGCGCAGCCCTGGCTCGCCGGATGGCTATCGCCCTGGCCGGCGGTTGCGCTCACCGGCCTCGTCTTCGGGCTGCTCCATCCCGTCTCCCTCGCCTACAGCGTGCTGGCGGCCCTGGCCGGTGCGTACTTCGGCGCCTTGGTCGTCCTCTCTGGCAATCTGCTGGTGCCCGTCGTCGCGCATGCCGGCTACGATCTCGTGGCCCTGCTGGTACTCGCCCGAATGAAACCGAACGGTGCGTCCGTCGTCGTGCCCGGGACACCTTCCAATGCGCTATCCGTTCACCGCACTTCTGGAGGATTCATGACCACGACCGCCACCCACGCCCCGGGGACCTTCAGCTGGGCCGATCTGGGCACCCCCGATCCGGCTGCCGCCAAGCGGTTCTACACCGGGCTGTTCGGCTGGAGCTTCGAGGACCGGCCGATCAGCGACGGCGAGTACTACACCATCTTCGATGTCGGCGGGAAGTCGGTCGCCGCCCTGTACAACCAGATGGCCGACCAGAAGGCCGCCGGGATTCCACCCCACTGGCTCTCCTACGTCTCGGTGGAGAGCGCCGACCAGGCCGCCGCCCGGGCGGCCGAGCTGGGCGCCACCGTGCTCGCGCCGGCGTTCGACGTGATGGAGGCGGGCCGGATGGCCGTCATCCAGGATCCGACGGGAGGCGTGCTGGCCGTGTGGGAGCCGCGGAAGTATCCCGGAGCCGGACTCCTGGGTGAGGCGGGTGCCCTCTGCTGGAACGAGCTCTGCACCCGGGATCCGGCCCGTGCCGCCAAGTTCTACGGCGACCTGTTCGGCTGGGCCCATGAGGCGATGCCGATGCCGGGATTCGAGTACACCGTGTTCAAGCGAGGAGACCAGCCGGCCGGCGGAGCGATGCCGATTCAGGCCGAGTGGGGCGACATGCCGCCGCACTGGAGCGTCTATTTCGCGGTCGAGGACTGCGACGCCTGCGCCGCCACCGCGACAAAGCTCGGGGGAGCGGTGCTGTCCCCTCCGACGGACATCCCGGGAGTCGGCCGCTTCGCGGTGCTACGGGACCCGCAGGGCGCGAACTTCTCGGTGCTGCAGCCGGCCGCGCCGACCCCCTGAGGGTCCGCCGTCGCTAGATTGACGGCTATGGACGCAATCGATGCCATCCAGCGGCGGACCTCGGTCCGCCGCTTTCGTCCCGATCCCGTGCCGCGGGAGACCCTCGAGCGCCTGCTCGAGTGCGCGGTCCGGGCCCCCAACCACAAGCTGACCGAACCCTGGCGGTTCGCGGTCGTGACCGGCGCGGCGCGGGGGCGCCTGGCCGACATCCGAGCCAGTTACCGGCTGAAGCGCTGGGCCGACCCCACCGTGCCCGAAGCAGCGGCCGCCGGCGAGAAGGCCCGTCGGGAGGCGCTGGAGACCCCGGCGTTCGTCGTGGTGATGACGGCGGTGGGGGGCGACGAGACCATCCGTGAGGAAGACTTTGCCGCCGCCATGATGGCGATCGAGAATCTGATGATCGCGGCCGAGGCCCTCGGCCTGGGGACCTATCTGCGGACCGGGGGGGTCATGCGTGAGCCCGCCCTGGCGGAGCTGGTTGGTCTCCAGGAGGGGTTCCGGATCGCCGGAGTGGTCTCCATCGGGTATCCGGCCGAGCCGGAGCCACCTCGTCGGCGGCGTCCCGCCACCGAGCTGACCCGCTGGGTGGAGTGAGGCCCGGCGGGGTGTTACGAACCCGCGAATTTCGCGGTACCTTGGCTGTCCGACGCGGCCAGTCCGGCCGCTGCACTCTTTCAGGAGGAATGGTGTCGTGAGACTCCGTCCGATCGTGGTTCTGACGGTAGGCACCCTGCTCGCGGGCGCGACGACCGGCGTGGCCCAGGGGCAGGACTCGTCTGCGCAAGGATATGCCCCTGGGGCCGCGACGGCCCCGGCACCCGCCGCCGCCCCGGCGCCGGCCCCGGCCGCCGCCCCGGCCCCGGCAGCGGCCGCCCCGGCCGCCGCTCCAGCTGCTGCCCCTTCGGCGGCTCCCGCTCCGGCCCCGGCGGCAGCACCCGCTGCGGCTCCGGCAGCAGCCCCGGCGCAGCCGTCGGCCGCGGCCGCGGCAACGACGCTGGCCAGCCATGCCGACCAGCTCAAGGCAATGGGGTTCCTGGAGCTCGTCCCGTCTCGCAGCATGGAGCGGATCCAGCGCGAGCTGGATGAGGCCAAGCTGGACAAGAAAGACGCCGAGGCCGACCTCGCCGCCCGGCAGCAGCAGGAGGCCGAGGTGAAGGCAATGGTGGACGTGAAGAAGCAGGAAGTGTCCTCGATCGACGCTCGGAAGAAGCTGGCCGAAAAGAGCAAGCAGGAGGTCGAGAAGACATCTCTCGAGGCGGAAAAGAAGGACGCCGAGCGCTTCAAGCAGTTTCTGGAGAAGCGGGTGGAGCTGCATCGGGCCGAAAAGGAGTCGGCCAAGGCCGAGATCGCCCGTGCCGATGCGACCGCGAGCGCGCTCGAGCTCGAGCTCGAGCTGGGCCGCCGTCGGGGTGAACGGTCCTCCCTCACGGATCCGGCGGCCGCCCTGCGCTCGGACAACGTAGTGCACGAGCTGGAGCGCAAGCTGCTCGAGGCTCGGCGCACCGCGGCCGACAAGGGGAAAGACGCCGCCGACAAGCAGGTGGACATCAGCAAGCGCCGGCTGGATCTGTACCAGGCGCAGGCCGCGGCCGGCGGGAACCGCTAGCCGTCGCGCAAACCGCACCCTTGGCGCCCACCCGCGAGCTCCTCGCGTGGTGGGCGCCGAACTTACGGGGGACGGTCCCGCTGCAGCAGCAGGGTCAGCGATCGGGCGTCACGCACCGCGTGGCCGTCCCGGTCGTTGTTGAAATAGGCGTACGCGTCCAGTCCGGAGCGGAGCACGCCGCGGAGCCGCCCGGCCCATTCCCGGAGCGCCTCGGGCTCGAACCCACCGCCCGGCCTCCGGCCGGCGTGAAAGCGCAGGTAGACGAAGGGCGCGGTGACCACGAGATCGGGAAAGACCCGCCCGCCGATCGGAATGCAGAGGGCCACGGCGTGCCGGCCCAGCGTCTCGTAGACCTCCGGCTGATGCCAGCTGGGATGCCGGAACTCGACCACCCAGCGCCGGGCCGGATCGAGCCGGGTGAGGAAGTCGCCGAGCCGAGGGAGGTCGAGGGGGAAGGTGGGCGGAAGCTGGAACAGCACCGGCCCGCGCTTTTCCCCGAGCAGGGCCACCCGCGTCTCCAGCTCCGCCAGGGCCGCTCCGCTGTCGTGCAGGCGGAGCGAGTGCGTGATGAGACGGCTGGCTTTGACCGCGAAGAGGAACGTCGGCGGCACCCCGTCCCGCCACCGCTCCACCGTGGCCGGCTCGGGCATCCGATAGAACGGGTTGTTGAGCTCGACGGTGGGAAACTGCTCCGCGTACCAGGAGAGCTCCTGGCGCGCGGGAAGGCCGGCGGGGTAGAAAACTCCCTTCCGCCAGTGCGGGTAGACATACCCCGAGGTGCCGATCAGCAGCCTCGGCAAGGTACTTGTCCTCTGGCCCGAATCCCTGAATCTTCCTCCGCTGAGCCGCCGCCGTGCGAGCCCGAGTCGTCAGCCGAAAGGAATCCGTGAGCTCCCTCCTGCTCTTCAGCCGCAACTTCCTCAAGCATCCGCGGATGCTTGGCTCCGTCATCCCCAGCTCGCGCTTCCTGGTCAACCGTCTGTTGCACCAGGTGGATTGGTCCCGCGCCCGGACCATCGTCGAGTATGGGCCCGGGGTGGGGACCATCACCAAGCCCCTGCTGCGCCGGCTCGGACCCGAAGGGCACGTGGTAGCGATCGACACCAACCGCGACTTCGTTCGTCACCTCGGGCGAACCCTGCGGGACCCGCGGCTGCATGTGGTAGAGGGCTCGGCGGCGGATACGGCCACCGTGCTGGCGGATCGGGGACTTGCCCGGGCCGACTACGTGATCTCCGGCATTCCGTACACCACGATGGATCCCGGCGTGCGCGACCGGATCCTCCGCACGACCCACGACGTGCTCCATCCGGATGGCATGTTCCTGGTCTATCAGTTCACTCGCGCGGTGCAGCCGTTCCTGCACGAGGTCTTCGCCCAGGTGCACGCCGAGTTCGAGCCCCGGAACATCATGCCCGCGCGCCTGTACTACTGCCGCCGTCACGCCGAGCGCCGAGGCACCGGGCGCCAGCGCGAGCCCCGACCGCGGGCCCGCACCGGCTCCGAGCGCTGACCGCCTAGATTCCCCGCGCGCCGACACGCTCGCCCGCGGGGGCGGTCGCGCCGGCTCCTTCCATCCACGCCGCCTTGATCGTGCGCCCGACCTCGGGTAGCACCGATTCCTGCACCGGCAGCCCTTCCTCGCTCAGATATCTGATCACCGACGCCGGCACCAGCGTGTTGAGGCGGGTGACGGCTCCGGTGTAGTCCCGCAGGTGCTGCTGCGCCAGCTCGGCGACCTCGCGCTCGCCCAGACCGGCCGCGGTGGTGTAGAGCATCGCGTAGCTGATCGTCGCTAAGCTGAACGCGGTGTAATCGTCGCGGAGGTTCTTGGGTACCCCTTCGGTGCGGACCAGGTCGATGATGCCCGCCGCCGCCCCGGCCACCGCGGCGCCGGCGCGCTTGACCGCCTCGGCGATGCCGCCCGCCTTCCGCCGCTCGGCCAGCGAGCGAAGGTCGGTGACGTGATGTTCCACCAGGTGATGGACCTGCCGGATCTCGGCCGCCAGGTCAGGGTGGTCCTTGAGGTCGTTGATCTGCCCCTTGAGGGCCTTGGCGATATGGTCCTCCAGCGAGAGCATGTCGGTGATGTAGCTGTTGATTGCGGTGTCCCGATCGCGTGCCACGAGAGCCTCCCGATTCTATAATGAGAGTCGGCCGCGGCGCCGCGCCCCGAGCGCGGACCGCCCCGACGAAAAGGGACAGCATGGACCCAGGGGGAGGAGGGTGCTGTGGGGAGGATCACCGACGCTGCGTCGTCCAGGCTGATCGGCGCGCACACGGTCGACAATGGCGGGATCCACATGGCCGCCCGCCGCGCGGGGGCCGCAGGGATGCGCGCGCTGCAGATCTTCACCGCCATCCCGAAGTACTACGGCGACAAGAGCTCCATCCGGCCGGAACGGGTAACCCGCTTCCGCGAGACCCTGAGCCAGGTCGGCATCGCGCCCGAGCACGTGGTGGTGCACGCGGCGTACGTGCTCAACACGGCGACCACCGACGAGGAAAAGTGGGGCCGCGCGAGCGCCGGACTACGCAAGGAGCTGGAGCGATCGACCGCGCTCGGCGTAGGAGCCGTGTGCTTTCATCCGGGCGCGGCCACCGGCGGTGACCGGGCCGAGGCCGTCTCCCGAGTGGCCCGGGCCGTCACCGGGGCCCTCGAGGCGGTGAAGGGCGGCACCCGCATTCTGGTGGAGAACACCGCCGGCGCGGGCCTCACCGTCGGACGGACCGCGGAGGAGGTCGGCGCCATCCTGGCCGCCGTGCCCGCTCCGCTCCGGCCCAGGACGGGCTACGGGCTCGACACCTGCCATCTCTACGCGTCGGGTCACGACATCACCCGCTCGCCCGCTGCGTTGGGCCAGGTGCTGGACGAGTTCGAGGCGGCCGCGGGCGCGCCGCCGTCGTTCTTCCATCTCAACGACAGCGAAGGCGGGCTGGGGTCCAACAAGGACCGGCACCTGCTCCTGGGCGAGGGTCGCATCGGGGCGGAGCCGTTCCGGTGGCTTCTGGCCGATCGCCGGAGCGCGGGGGTGCCCCTGATTCTGGAGACTCCGCAGAAGGACTACGAGATCGCCGAGGATGATCCCTCGCCCGATCCCTACGACGTTCGGATGATGGACCTGCTCGGCTCGTTTCTGACACCGTCCTAATTGTCGACAGGCGGCGCCCTGGCCGGTGCCCGGATTTTGCTGTAGGCTCATCCCCGAGCCGTAACCCGGCCATTTCCATCATCTGGGGCACCGCCTATTCCGGCCATTCCGCACGACCGCATCGCAGCCCGCGAGCTCGCGGCCCCTGCCGCGCGCCGGCCGTTCCTGGTCGCCCTGGCGCTCACGCTGATGACGGCGGCGGTCCAGTGGACCCCTCCAGTCCCGCTGCCGCCCCCGGCGCCGGTACGGCCGATCGCGGTCCTGCCGGCGGTCACCGCGCCCCGACCCGCGGGCCCGGTAGACAGCGCGGCGTTGGAGCGGGCGGTGGTCGCCCGGTTCCAGCACCACCCGCTGGCCCGGCTCCTCATGCGCCGCACCCGGCAGGAGGCCATGGCCGACCGGATCGCTCGGGCGATCGTGAAGGAAGCGAACTACCTCGACGTGGCGCCGAGCCTGCTCACCGGAGTGCTGCTGACCGAGAACGCGCCGCTCGACGTGGATGCGCGGAGCAGCCAGGGAGCGCTGGGGCTGATGCAGGTGATGGACTTCCATGCCGGCGAGTATGACTGCGACTCCAACGACCTGCTGCAGGTCGAGGCGAACATCTGCCACGGCGCGCGGGTGTTCGGCGAGTATCTCAAGCGCACCGGCGACGTGCGCCGCGCGCTGCTGCGCTACAACGGCTGCGTCTCCGGCAGCGTGACGCCCCGCTGCGGCCGCTATCCGACCAAGGTGCTCCGCACCGCCCGCCTGGTACGGCGGCAGCTGCTGCAGTATCCGCCCTACCGACTCGCGCTCGACTCCGCCGCCAACTAGCTCGACAGTCGGTTCCCTGCATGCGAACGGCCCCCAGTGCGGGGGCCGTTCGGTTGTAGCGGAACCGGGCGATGGTCAGCCGGCTCGCGGGCCTTCGTCGGTGGGGATGGTAGCCGAGCTGGGCTCGGTGGTGCCGGTGCCGGTGTGGCCGTTGTCGGCCTCGCGGCGACGCGACTGGTAGCGCTGCCACCGATCGGTGGCCTCGCGCCGCACGTTCTCGGCGGTCTCGCGTACCCGGCTCCGCGCCGGTGCGGCGCGGTCGCTAGTCAGGAAGTACGTCGCCGCCACGCCGGCGGCGATGGCGAGCGCGGTGCCCAGCGCTCCGGAGCCCTCATCCTCCTCCTCCATCGCGAAACGCTCTTCCAGATCTTCCCACGCCTCGGCGCCGCGCTTCTTGGCCTTGGCGAGGCGGTCACGAACGACTTCCCGCGCCTTGCCACCGCGCTCCTGCATTTCACCGAAGCCCTCTTCCAGCCCCTCACCGAGCTCGCTCAAGCGGCGGCGAAGCCGCCGGCGGGTCTTGAGGCCGGTGTCGGGCGCGGCCAGCATGCCGATGCCTACCCCAAGGGCGGTCGCGAGCACGATGGCGCTCACCCCTCCCGAACGGGATCGGCCGCCAAGGTCGAAATCCACGTCGTCGAATCTGCGCTGATGCCTGCTCATGCAGCCTCCAGTCGCCGGGTCCGCCGGCGGATCGTGTCGTCGGGAGACGAGTTCTTAATTCCTCGTATGCCCCCGCACACTAATGGATTCGCGAGCGGAGCGAAACATCTTGCATTCCACGGCTGGGCTGGGAAAACGCCCCGGACGGGAGGCCGGTGGATGAGGGCCTGGGGAGGCCTTTTGGGTGGGGTGAAGGGGCTGTGCAGAGGCCGGGCCGATTTGCTCTATGTAACTGCCGGACAACGCCTTAAGTTTAGCATGCAGATTGTTGCAGCGCTCGGGGACCGCGCTGAGCGCCCAGGGAAGCACGGAATTGGCACCAAGACCGCCGGAGCCTTTCGCCGGATCCCCTTTGCCAGGCCGCCGACCACCCCCGGATCGTGCCCGCGGGGTCGTCCCTGACCACGAGCGTGTGCCATGTATCTCGTCGAACTGAGACCCGGAAAGGAAGAGCTGTACCGCAGCGGCGATGAGCTGGCCGCGGCCATCCGCAGTGGGGATGTGGACGGTCACTCGCGGATCTATCACCGGGCTACGAGCAAGTGGATCTCCATCACGCTCCACCCGCAGTACAAGGCCATCGTGGCCGAGCGTCCGGTCCAGCCCGAGCCGGCGGCTGACCGTAACAGCTGGACCTACCTCAACGCCCAGAGCGAGACCCTGGAGGGCGCCGCGCCCGACGAAGGCGCGGGGGAGCTTCCCAGTCGGGATCGCCTGCATCCGTGGCGGCGGTCGATGGCACTCAGCATCACCGGTCTGCTCCTGGTGCTCGGGATCCAGGTATCGTTCTCCGGCCCCCGGCCACCCTGGTCGGCCAAGCCCGTCGCGGTGAGCGTCGTACCCGCCAGCGCCCGGGCGTCGGCGCCGGCCCCGACCTCACACGTCGTCTCGCTCGCCAGCACCACCTGGGAGGCGCCCGCATCGGCGGAGCAGCCTGCCGACTCCGCGCCCGCTCCCGTCCCGGCCGCGCCTCTGCTGCCCAAGGCCCCGAAGCTCAGGGCCAAGAGCCTCGCTGCCCTTACCTCCAGCGCCGACGCCAAGACGGCGGATGCCGGCAGCGTCGAGGGCCTCATTGCCAGCTACACGGCGGCCTACGACTCGGCCCGGGACCGGCTCGAATCGGGGATGCGGGTCACCCGCCTGGATCGGCTCTTTGCGCCGGCCCGGCTGATGCCCAACGGCGGCCTCACCGAGACCAGGCTCGCCCTGGCCGGTGCCGCCAACTTCATCCGGGTGTACCGGCAGCAGGAGACCGCGATCGAGCGGCAGTACCAGGATTCGTTCACCGTGATGGCCCGGGACCAGAAATGGTCCACCAAGGTGGCTCGGCGCTGGTACTCCCGGCCCGCCCTCAAGGAGCCGGCGGCTCTCGCCGCGATGAGCGCGACCTTCGTGGCGACCGTGGACAGCGTGTTTGACCTGCTGGATGACCAGGCGGGCACGTACTACTTCACCGAGGCCGGGATCCGGTTCGAGGATGTCGGGGCGACCCGGCGATATGGGGAGCTGCGCCGCCACCTGACCACGCTGCTGCAGCAGACCCGCAACGCGGGTGGGGCGGAGCCGGGCACCCCGATGGCGCACCTGCTCCAGGCCATGGGCTCTACGCAGCTGCCCCAGGAGCTCTGACCCGGGGCGGCCGGCCCTCGACCAGCCCCTCCAGCAGCAACATTGCCGGGGTCCTGGCCAGTGCCCGTTCGGCGAGCTCGCGCTCGCCCCGGGCGGTCAGGGCCTCGAACGCTTCCCGGGGCGACACCCCGGCGCGCCGGGCCCCGTGATGGTCGGTGGCCACCAGGTCGACCAGTCCTTCCCGCACCATCGCCCAGGCCAGCCGCTCGGAATCCGGGTTCGACGAGCGGTAGTGCCCCGTAAAGCTCCCCGCGTTCACCTGCAGGACTGCCCCCAGCTCCCGCCATCGATGCATCTGCCCCACCGGCTCCGTGCCGGGCAGGTACCGATACCGCTCGGGATGGGCAATCACGATCCCGCGCCCTGCCGCGATGGCTTCGCGCACGACGCCTTCGTGGGTGCCCTGCAGATCGAACCCGAACTCGACCAGGATCCAGCGACTTCCCGCGAGCCCGACCTCCGGCCGGCTCGCGACCCGGCGGAGGAGCGTCGCATCGGGGGCCCAGATCTCCTGGCCCAGCCCCACGGCCGGCAGGTCCTGGGTCCCCTCCAAATCCTCCAGCAGTCGCTCGAAGGCAGCCCGTTGCCGCTCGAGCTCGCGGTCGATCGCGGCGTCGCTGGTCAGGTGGGGCAGGAGCAGGTGCGGCGTGGTGACGACCGTGTCCACGCCTTCCCGATGAAGCCGGGCCAGCGAATGGCGGCTCTCCTCGGAGGAGCCGGAGCCGTCGTCCACGGCGGGAACCAGATGGCTGTGCAGATCGGTGAAGGCAGGTGTCGGGGTCATATCCGGAGAATAAGGCAATGACCGGGCCAGCGGGTTAGTGTTCAACACCTCTCCCCGGAGCGCTCGTGAGCACGGCCCGCCGCACCCACGGATTCCGCGAGTCGGTGATCCGCGGCATGACCCGCCTGGCGCGGGAGTACGATTCCCTCAACCTGGCGCAGGGGTTCCCCAATTTCCCCGCGCCCGAGCTGCTCAAGACCGCGGCCGCTCAGGCCATTCACGACGACATCAACCAGTACGCCATCACCTGGGGCGCCGGCCGGCTTCGCCGCGCGCTCGCCGCCAGCTACGCCCGGCGCTACGGGCTCGAGGCCGATCCCGAGCGGGAGATCACCGTGACCTGCGGCGCCACCGAGGCGATGATCGCGACCCTGCTCGCGGTGGTGGACCCGGGTGACGAGGTGATCGTGTTCGAGCCGTTCTACGAGAACTACGGCCCCGACACGATCCTGGCCGATGCCCGGCCGGTGTACGTGCCGCTCGAGCCTGGCCAGCCGCTCGACCTCGACCGGCTCGCCGCGGCCTTCACACCCCGCACCCGGGCGATCGTGGTCAACACGCCCAGCAACCCGGCCGGCCGGGTGCTGAGCCGGCCCGAGCTGGAGGCGATCGCCCGGCTGTGTCGGGAGCACGACGTCCTGGCGGTCACCGACGAGATCTACGAGCACATCCGCTATCGCGGTGAGCACGTGCCGATCGCGACCCTGCCCGAGATGCGGGGGCGCACCGTCACCATCAGCGGGGCGAGCAAGACGTTCGGCGTGACCGGCTGGCGGGTAGGCTGGATCATCGCTCCCGCCGCGCTCACCGACGCGATCCGCAAGGTGCACGACTTCCTCACCGTGGGCGCGCCGGCCCCGCTGCAGGAGGGCGTGGCGGCGGCGCTGGAGCAGCTGGACGACGAGTTCTACCGCGACTTGGCCCAGGGCTACCAGCGGAGGCGCGACACGCTCCACTCCGCCCTGGTCGGTGCCGGCTTCCGCTGCACTCCACCCGAGGGCGCCTACTACATCCTGGCGGACTACTCGGCGGTGTCCGACCTGGCCGACGACACCGCCTTTGCGGTGTGGCTCTCGCGCGAGGTCGGGGTGACGCCGGTCCCGGGGTCGAGCTTCTTCCGCGGGGGCGGCGGAGGGCGCTCGCTGGTGCGCTTCGTCTTCTGCAAGACCGACGATGTGCTCGCGGAGGCCGCGAGGCGGCTCGCCGGCATCGGCAGCGCGAGGCCGGCCGGCCGGGGCGAGCGGGAGGCCGCCGTGCGGAGCGGACTCCAGTCGTGACCGAGCGCGCACTCGCGGTCGTCACGGGCGCGAGTGCCGGGATCGGACGCGAGTTCGCCGAGCAGCTCGCCGCTCGAGGGTACGACCTGCTGGTCGTCGCCCGGGATGGCGGTCGCCTGGAGGAGCTCGCCGGGGTGCTGGCGCCGAGGCACGGCATCCGGGTCGAGCCGCTCGCCGCCGATCTGAGCCGAGAGGACGGCATTGCCCGGGTGGCCGACCGAATAGCCGGCCTCGAGCCCGCGCTCCTGGTCAACAACGCCGGGTTCGGCACCACGGGGACGCTGGCGCGCACCGACCCCGCGCGTCAGACGGACATGGTGCTGCTCCATACCCTGGCGCCGCTCCGACTCACTCTGGCCGCCCTGCCGGGCCTGCTCCGACGGAATGCGGGCGGGATCATCAACGTGTCCTCGGTCGCCTCGTTCCTCGCGTCGCCGGGGAGCGTGACCTACTGTGCCACCAAGGCGTACCTCACCGTGTGGTCGGAAGGTCTCGCGATCGAGCTCAAGGACACCGGTGTCCGGGTGCAGGCGCTCTGTCCCGGCTTTACCTACAGCGAGTTCCACCAGCGGATGGGTGCCCGACGCGGGCGGGCGCCGGCCTTCATGTGGCTCAGCGCGCGGCAGGTCGTGACTGCCTCGCTCGCCGCGCTCGATCGTGGCGGCCCCACCGTGTGCATTCCGGGCTGGCAGTACCGTGCCATCGTGGGCACGCTGCGCCTGCTGCCTCGCGGATTGGTAGGTCGATTGGCCTACGCCCGCGAGCGGCCGGTGTGACCTGAGTCCTAGCGACGAATGCTCGTAGACCGATAGCATCGGTCGGTCGATACCAGGACCGACCGATGCCCGCTCGTCTCTCATCCCTCCGCGTTCTGCCTCGGCTCGTCGCCCTGGCTTCCTTCTCAGCTATAACGGCCTGTTCCGGTGACGGCATCGTCGTTCCCGGAGATGGATCGATCGCTCGGCTCGTGGCGGTGGCCGGAGATGGACAGCGCGCCATCGCCGGGCAGCCCGTCGCGCAGCCGCTGGTGGTCCGGGCCGTGGACCAGTCCGATCGTCCGGTCACCGGAACGGAGATCACATTCCGGTTCATCAATACCGACGGTCGAGTCGCACCCGGAACGGTGGCCACGGGCGCCGACGGCGAGGCCACCGCAGCGGTCACACTGGGTGCGTCGGTTGGGGCGCAGGTGGTCGAGGCCCGGGTGGTGGACCCGGAGGGTCTCGCGGTGGAGTTCAACCTCACGGCGTTGCAGCAGGAGACGCCTCAGCCGCCGGACCCGCCCGACACTACGGGGAATGGCGGAAACGGCGGTGGCAATGGGAGCGGGGGC
>Ga0310810_10005890_pt1 | contig 13779 bp, 13 predicted proteins | sample NCmetagenome_FD_207641 | JGI IMG/M metagenome (GOLD analysis project Ga0310810, IMG submission 207641) | Soil microbial communities from experimental microcosm in Duke University, North Carolina, United States - NC | ecosystem: Engineered > Artificial ecosystem > Soil microcosm > Unclassified ... | reverse complement strand
CGTCAGCAGCCGCGTTATAGGAAGCGGACTGCGCCCTTGGCCGGTCTTTCCTTATTAACCAGAGAAGGGGATGACGATGAAGCAGTTCTTTGCAGTCCTCGTCGCGGCAGTGTTTGCGGCCATGAGCGTTGCCGCGGTCGCGCAGGACAAGAAGATGGACAAGATGGAGAAGTCGCAGAAGATGGACAAGAAGTCCTCGATGGACAAAAAGGACGGCAAGAAGAAGTCCGAGAAAAAGTCGAAGGACGGCAAGAAGAAGTCCGCTGACAAGATGGACAAGAAGTAACCCGCTTCGATCTGATACAAAGGCAGGGCACGTCCCTGCCTTTTTCATTTATGCGACTGCTGTTCGCTTTATTGCTTGCCGCTGCGCCCGCTTTCGCGCAGCAGCCTCAGCCTCAGCTGCCGGTCGTGCAGCTGAACGCCGGCATGCATCTCATCCACGCCGAAGTGGCCGCGGACTACGGTTCGCGCATGACCGGGATGATGTTCCGGGCGACGATGCCGCCGAATGCCGGCATGCTCTTCGTCTTCGACACCGATGAACGCCAATGCATGTGGATGAAGAACACGCTGATTCCTCTGTCGGTGGCGTTCATCGACGAGCACGGCGCCATCATCAACGTCGAGGAGATGGCGCCACAGACCGAGAATTCCCATTGCGCGACGCGGCCGTCGCGCTATGCACTGGAAATGAACCGCGGCTGGTTCGCCGCGCGGGGCATCAAGCCGGGGACCCGCCTGGGCGGCATCCCCGGAGTGAAGAACTAGAACGCTACGCCGCCGTGGCTCTGCGCCACCATGAAGTAGAGCATCGGGATCGACAGCATCGTATTGATGCGTGAAGCCATGCCGGCGGCCTTGGCGGCCGCGGCCTTCTCCGCCGCTTCGACCGTGACGATGCCGAGCACCTTCTTCTGGTTCGGCCAGATGATGAACCAGACGTTGAACCACATGATCGTGCCAAGCCAGGCGCCGATGCCGATCGAGGTGAAGGGCTTCTGCAGCGTGAGGGCCGGCACCAGATAGCCATTCATCATCGCGAGCAGCAGGCCGAGGATGATCGTGGCCATCGCGGCCCAGCGGAACCAGAAGAGCGCGGTCGGCGCGATCACTTTGGTGATGGCCGGCTTCTCGGGGTCCGGAATCTTCGGCATCGACGGCGTCTGCACGAAGTTGAAGTACCAGAGAAGCCCGATCCACATCACGCCGGAAGTCACGTGCAGCCAGCGCATGGCGAAGAGCCACCAGCCATGCTCGCCGACCGCGACCTTGCCGCCCATCGCCATGAGGATGGCGAGAAGGATGATGAGCAGGACGACACCTGCGGTGATCGTCTTGCCTAGGGATTGGAAGAAGGTGGCCATGGTTTTCTCCTTTTGTTTATGGTTCCAGGCGAAAAAAGTCTAGCACCTAGCCGGCCAGCCCGCTCGCCGCGGCGAGCAGCACCGCAAGCTGCGCGACAGCCAGGAGGGCTTGCAGCCAGTCCCGCTCGGCGACGAGCGCCGGCACGAGCCGCGCATAGCAGAGCGGGGTCACAAGGCCGAGGAGGCCGATCGCGAGGAGGTTCAGCCCGTCGCCGTAGCCGAGCTCGCCGAGCCACGCCCAGCCGCTCGGCGCGCCGGTCGCCTGGACAAACTGATTCACCGGCAGGGTCCAGTAGCGCGGCAACTCGCTGACGGGGACATACGCAGGCAGCAGCTGTCCTGCGTACAGCAGGAAGGCGACGAGCGAGATGACGAATCCCGCCTTCGTCGCGATGTCGAGCCAGCGCGCGTAGAGCTCGCGCAAAGCCCGGTCGCGCTGGATCAGGTCCATAGGCCGAGCCCCCGCGTCAGCGCCCGGAAACCCGCGAGCAGCATCACAATGATCACGAGACGCCGCACCACCGGCGCCGGCGTGACGCCGAGAAGCATTGCGCCGATGCGCGAGCCGAGCATCACGCCCAGAATCGAGGGCACGACGATGAGCGGGAGCAGGGCGCCGCGGTGGATGTAGACCCAGGCGGCGGAGCTGTTGATCACCGAGATCAAGAGCCCGCTCGAACCCACGGCGACTTTCAGCGGCGCGGCCATCAGGAGGTTGAGTGCCGGCACGTTCGCGAAGCCTGCGCCCAGGCCGAAGACGCCGCCGAGGAAGCCGATGCCCCCGAACGCGGCGAGGCCCAGCAGAGTTTGATGGGTTCGCCAGTCGATCGTCATTCCGGCAGCCGGGTCGTGAAACTGGCCTTCGAGCCTAAGCAGCGCCGCGAGGGCATCCGCGCCCACGGTGGCGTTGTCGGCGCCGCGCAGGTACCAGATGACGAACGCAATGCCGATGATGAGGATGCCGAGCGACGTCTGGATGAGCTCTGTGCTAAGCGACAGCCCGACCAGGGCGCCAGCGAACGATGCGATCGAGCCGACCAGGGCAAGCGGCATCACGAGACGCAAGCTGGCCATTCCGGCCCGCAGCAACGGCGGTCCCGCCGAGAGCGTGCCGGCGAGCGCGAACATGAGCCCCGCGCCGCGGACGAAATCGAGGTGGAAAGGGAAAAGGCTGCCGACGACCGGCACGAACAGCACGCCGCCGCCGACGCCCGCCAGCACCGCGACGATGCCGATCACGAAGCTGACCACGAACAGCGCGATCGGCCAGATCCACCACGGTACGGCAGCTAGGTCTGCGGCGTTCAAGTTATTCTTTTCATTATGCCGAAGCTCGCGGCCAACCTTTCGATGCTTTTCGCAGAGCACGACTTCCTCGACCGATTTGCCGCGGCCCGCGCGGCAGGGTTCCGCTTCGTCGAGTACCAGTTCCCTTACGCGCATTCATCGGCCGAGCTCGCGCGAGCAGCGCGAGACGCCGGCGTCCAGGTGGTGCTGCATAACCTTCCGCCCGGCGACTCGGCGAGAGGCGAGCGCGGCATCGCGTCGCTGCCGGGTCGCGAGCGCGAATTCCGCGAAAGCGTCGAGCGTGCGGTCGAATACGCGAGCGCCGTGTCTTGCCCGCGGCTCAACTGCCTTGCCGGACTCGCGCCGCAGGATAAGAGCCATTTCGACACCTTGGCCGCGAATGTCCGATACGCCGCGCGACGGCTCGGCGAAGTCGGCGTGCAGCTCATGATCGAGGCGATCAACACGCGCTCCGTGCCGGGCTTTTTCCTCACGCACAGCGCGCAGGCGATCGATGTGCTGAATGCCGCCGGCGAAGCGAACGCCTTCCTGCAATACGACATGTTCCACATGCAGATCATGGAAGGCGATCTGGCGCGCACCGTCGAGCGGCTGCTCGGTCGTATCGGCCATATCCAGATTGCCGACGTGCCCGAGCGCCACGAGCCCGGCACCGGCGAGGTCGACTTTCACTTTCTGCTCGCGCATCTCGATCGGATCGGGTACTCGGGCTACGTAGGTTGCGAATACAATCCTCTCGGTGACACGCTCGAAGGCCTGAAGTGGGCGAAGCCTTATCTCTCAACCGCCGGCATGACGTAGCGCGCGCTCTGCGCGCATTCCTGCCGCAACGTGCGGTGCTGTTCGAAGAAGAAGATACGCGGCCCTACGAGTGCGACGGCCTTACGGCCTATCGCCAGCTGCCGATGGTGGTCGCGCTGCCGGAAACCGAAGAGCAGGTTCAGCGCATCCTCAAGGTCTGCTCTTCGATGCAGGTCCCCGTTGTCCCCCGAGGTGCAGGCACCGGTCTTTCCGGCGGCGCGCTGCCGCCGGGCGACGGCGTGCTGCTCTCGATGGCGAAGTTCATGCGCGTGATGCGCATCGATCCGCGGGCGCGCGTCGCGGTCGTGCAGCCCGGCGTGCGCAACGCGGTGATTTCGGAAGTCGCCGCGCCGCACGGCCTTTACTACGCGCCGGATCCGTCGAGCCAGATCGCCTGCACGATCGGTGGCAATGTCGCCGAGAACTCGGGGGGTGTGCACTGCCTGAAATACGGCCTCACCGTGCACAACGTGCTGCGCGTGCGCGGTTTCACCATCGACGGCGAGCCGCTCGAGGTGGGGTCCGAAGCGCTGGATGCGCCCGGGCTCGATTTGCTGGCACTCGCGATCGGCTCGGAAGGCATGCTCTTTGTCGTTACCGAGGTGACGGTGAAGCTCCTGCCGAAGCCGCAATGCGCGCGGGTCATCATGGCTTCGTTCGATGAGGTCGAGAAGGCGGGCAACGCCGTCGCCGCCATCATCGCGGCGGGCATCATTCCCGCGGGGCTCGAGATGATGGATCGCCCAGCCACGCGCGCCGTCGAGCAGTTCGTGGCCGCTGGGTACGACCTCGAGGCGGCTGCGATCCTGCTCTGCGAATCCGACGGCACCGAGTCCGAGGTCGAGCACGAGATCGCACGGATGGAGGCGGTGCTGCACGCTGCCGGCGCGGTGCGTTGCACCGTATCGCGCAACGAGGCGGAGCGCCTTCGCTTCTGGTCGGGCCGCAAAGCCGCGTTCCCCGCCGTGGGGCGCATCTCACCGGACTATTACTGCATGGACGGGACGATTCCACGCAAGCGCCTGGGCGAGGTGCTGAACTTCATCGCCGAGATGGAGAAGAAGTACGGCCTGCGCTGCCCGAACGTCTTCCATGCAGGCGATGGCAACCTGCATCCGCTGATCCTTTTCGACGCGAACAACGCCGAGGAGCTTCACCGCACCGAGGAATTCGCGGCCGAGGTCCTCGAGAAATGCGTCGCGGTCGGCGGCACGATCACCGGCGAGCACGGCGTCGGCGTGGAGAAGATCAACCAGATGTGCACGCAGTTCGGAACGGCGGAGCTCGAGCTCTTCCACGCCGTGAAGCAGGCCTTCGATCGACAGGCATTGCTCAACCCCGGCAAGGCGGTGCCCACTCTCGCCCGCTGCGCCGAATATGGCCGCATGCACGTGCACGGCGGCAAGCTGCCGCATCCCGAGCTGCCGCGGTTTTGACGATCCAGGCTCTCAGCGACCGGATCCGCGACGCGGCAGATCGGAAGGTCGCGCTGCAATTGCGCGGCGGCGGCAGCAAGGACTTCTACGGCAACCCGGCGCGCGGCGAGGTCGTCGACACGCGGAGCTATTCCGGCATCACCGATTACGAGCCTAGCGAGCTCGTGGTCACGGCGCGCTGCGGCACGCCGCTCGCAGAGATCGAGCAGGCCCTGGCTGACCGGAGCCAATGTCTGCCGTTCGAGCCGCCGCATTTCGGCACCGCCACCTTTGGCGGCTGCATCGCCGCCGGCCTCTCCGGCCCACGCCGCGCTTCGGCCGGCGCGCTGCGCGACTTCGTGCTCGGCGTGAAGCTCGTCGATGGCCGCGGCCGCGTGATGCAGTTCGGCGGCCAGGTGATGAAGAACGTTGCGGGCTACGACGTCTCGCGACTTGTCGCCGGCTCACTCGGCACGCTCGGACTGATCGCCGAGGCCTCGCTCAAAGTCCTGCCCCGTCCGCAGGTGGAGTGCACGCTCAGGCTCGAGATGGATGAAGCGCGCGCGCTTGATTCAATGAATCACTGGGCGGCCGAGCCGTTGCCGGTGTCGGCGACGCTCTGGCATGCCGGCATGCTGGATGTGCGCCTCTCCGGCTCGGAACCCGGCGTGCGCGGCGCGGCAAAGCGAATCGGTGGCGCCGAAGTGAAGGGAGAGTGGGACGCGGTGCGCGAGCACACGCATCCGTTCTTTGCCGGCGATGCGCCGGTGTGGCGCCTTGCGCTTCCCTCGATGACGCCGCCGCTCGGTGTTCCACAGCTCATCGAATGGAATGGCGCGCTGCGCTGGACACGAGGCGGCGAAGGACTGCGCGACGTGGCAAAGCGAGCCGGCGGACATGCCACGCTCTTTCGCGGCGCCGACAAATCGTCGGGTGTCTTCGCGCCGCTCGACCCGGTGCTCATGCGCCTGCACCGCGAACTCAAGAGCGCGTTCGACCCCGCGGGGATCCTGAACCCCGGGCGGCTCTACCCGGAGCTCTGAGGCTTGGCGAGCTTTTTCTTCTGCTCTTCGACCCCGCTGCGCGCGCGTGCGGTGAAGATCGTCTTGGGGAAGCGCGAGAGAAGCTTTGCGTACAGCTGGATGGCCAACGCGGGCTCGCCAGCTTCGCCCGCCTTGTGCGCGGCGTCGAACAGGAGCCGTTCCTGCGGCGCCTCCGCGACAGGCGGCGCAGGTTCGGCAGTCGGTATCGGCGTGAGGAGCGGCGCTGCCGCGCCCATCGGCCGCGCCTGGGCCACGATGGACATCATGCGTGCTTCGGCCTCTTCCTGGCGCTCGGCGAATTGCCGTCGCAGTCGCATGAGATACCAGACGATGCCGCCGACGGCACCGATGACGATGAACCAGGCTAGCCCGCGCATGCGAAAAGTATAGCGACCATGCAGACCCGGCTCGCTGACTTTATCCGCGAAACGCCCGAGGGCCGCGAGGCCGAGGCGATCCTGCGCAAGTGCGTGCACTGCGGTTTCTGCACGGCTACGTGTCCGACCTACCAGGTCCTCGGCGACGACCTCGACAGCCCGCGAGGCCGCATCTACCTCATGAAGCGCGCGCTCGAAGGCGCGCCGGTGACCGACAAGACGCGCCTGCACCTCGATCGCTGCCTCACCTGTCGCGCTTGCGAGACGACCTGTCCCTCGGGCGTGCGCTACGGCCGCCTCGTCGACATCGGCCGCAGCGTCGTGGAATCAAAGACACGCCGCGGGGTGCTTGAACGATTGCAGCGTGCCGTGCTGGCCTGGGCGCTGAGGAAGACGCGCCTCTTTGGTCTTGCGCTGAGCTTCGGCCGCCTCGTCCCATTCGTGAATCTGCCCGCATCGCGCCCGGCGGGTGCCTGGCCGGCACCGCGTCATCGCCGAAAGATGCTGGTACTCGCGGGTTGCGTTCAGCCAGCGATCGCGCCGTCGATCAACGCGGCGGCCGCCCGGGTCCTCGACCAGGCCGGCATTTCGCTCATCGAAGCGCAAGGCGCCGGCTGCTGCGGCGGTATCCGCTTCCACCTCAACTACCAGGAGGAAGGCCGCGACGACATGCGCGCCCTGATCGACGCCTGGTGGCCGGCGGTCGAGAGCGGTGAAGTGGAAGCCATCATCATGACGGCGAGCGGTTGCGGCGTGACGGTGAAGGACTATGGACACCTGCTCGCGCACGATCCGCAGTACGCCGAGAAGGCCAAGCGGATCTCCTCGCTGACGCGCGACCTGTGCGAAGTGCTGACGCCCGAGATGATCCCGGATGGCGGTGAGCGCGGCTCGGTCGCGTTCCAGTCGCCCTGCACGCTGCAGCATGGACAAGAGCTGCGTGGGAAAGTCGAGGCGCTGCTGTCGAAGGCGGGTTATTCGCTGGTGCCGGTCCAGGACGCGCATCTCTGCTGCGGGTCGGCGGGCACCTACTCCCTCCTGCATCCGGCCATTTCCAAGGAGCTGCGCGGCCGCAAGCTCGTTTCGTTGGGGAAGCCCGATGTCATTGCGACCGCCAACATCGGCTGCCTCACGCATCTGCAGGGCGGAACGGAGCGTCCGGTGCGGCATTGGATCGAGTTGCTTGGACGTAGAATGACGCCATGAGCGAAACCGTCCGCGAAGTTGTCCGAGTGGCCTGCCCGCACGACTGCCCCGACACCTGCGCGATGCTGGTGACGGTGGAAGAGGGCAGGGCCACCAAGATCCAGGGTGACCCGCAGGCGCCGTTCACCGAAGGCACGATCTGCACCAAGGTTTCGCATTATCTCGAGCGCACGTATTCGCCCGATCGCCTGCAGCACCCGATGAAGCGCGTTGGTAAGAAGGGCGAGGGCAAGTTCAAGCGCATCACGTGGGACGAGGCGCTGGATGAGATCGCGACGAAGGTGAAGGTCGCCGCGGCGGAGAATCCCGAGACCATCCTGCCTTCGAGCTATGCCGGCACGATGGGCATGGTGCAGTACAGCTCGATGGACCGCCGCTTCTTCCATAAGCTCGGCGCGACGCAGCTCGACCGCACGCTTTGCTCCACCGCGGGAAAATACGGCCTGAAGGCCACCCTCGGCGCCTCCGTTGGCATGGACCCGGAGCGCTTCGACGAAGCGAAGCTCATCATCCTTTGGGGCGCGAACCCGATCGTCTCGAATCTTCACCTCTGGGGCCGGGTGCAGGACGCAAAGCGCAAGGGCGCGAAGGTCATCGCCATCGACCCATACAGAAGTCTCTCCGCGGAGAAGTGCACGCAGCACGTTGCGCTTCTTCCCGGAACCGACGGTGCGCTCGCGCTCGGCATGATGCATGTGCTTGTGCGCGACAGGCTCGTCGACCGCGACTACGTCGAGAAATACACGCTGGGCTATGACGCCCTCGCGAAGCGCGTGCTGGCTGAATATCCGCCGGAGCGTGTCGCCAAGCTTTGCGGTGTCGACGCGGCCGTGATCGAACAGCTCGCGCGCGACTACGCGACGATCAAGCCCGCAGCGATCCGCCTCAACTACGGCATGCAGCGCCATGCCGGCGGCGGGATCGCGGCGCGCACGATTTCTTGCTTGCCGGCGCTCACCGGTGCCTGGCGAGACCCGGCGGGCGGCATCGTCCTGTCCACCTCCGACTTCTATGGCTTCGACCACGCCGCGCTCGAGCGGCCTGATCTTCTGGCCGGGCGCCGTCCGCGCGTCATCAATCACTCGCAGATCGGCGACGCGCTCACCTCGGCGAATCCGCCGGTGAAAGTCACGATCGTCTACAACAATAATCCGGTGGCGGTGTGCCCGGAATCCGACAAGGTGATTGCCGGATTCTCTCGCGAGGATCTCTTCACGGTCGTCATCGATCACTTCCAGACTGACACGGCCGACTACGCCGACATCGTGCTGCCTGCCACGACGCAGCTCGAGCATCTGGACGTGCACAAGTCGTACGGGCACCTGTACGTGCTCGCAAACAATCCTGCGATTGCCCCGGTCGGCGAGTCGCTGCCGAATTCCGAGATCTTCCGTCGCCTCGCGGCGCGCCTCGGGTTCGACGAGCCGTGCTTCCGCGATTCGGACGAGGACATCTGCCGCACGGCGGTGGCGTCGACAAAGCCGAAGATGGCCGGCGTGACGTGGGATAAGGTCAAGGCCGAAGGCTGGCAGAGGCTTGCCGTGCCCGAGCGCTTTGCGCCGTTTGCCGAAGGCGGTTTTCCGACGCCATCCGGCAAGTGCGAGTTCTTCAGCCGATGGCTTGAGGACCAGGGCATCGATCCGTTGCCCTTCTACAACCCGCCTGCGGAAGTGGCCGACGAAGCGCTCGCCAAGCGCTTTCCGCTCGCCTTCCTCTCGCCGCCCGCCCGCAACTTCCTCAATTCGACCTTTGCGAACGTCGCCCGCTTCCGCGAATTCGAGCGCGAGCCGCATCTCGACCTGCATCCGCAAGACGCCGCGGCGCGTGGCATCCGCGACGGCGATTCGGTCCGCGTCTTCAACGACCGCGGGTCATACACGCTGCGCGCACGCATCAATGGCAAGCCGCGTCCCGGCGTGGTGGTCGCGCCGTCGGTATGGTGGAAGAAGTATTCGCCCGACGGGCGTAACGCGAACAATCTGACGTCGCAGCGCGTCGCCGACCTGGGCGGCGGCGCGACGTTCTACGATTGCCGCGTGCAAGTCGAGCGCGTCTGAAGCAGGCAGTCCTCGTACTCCTCGCGCTGTCCTGCACAGCGCACGCCGCAGACCGCCTCGAGATCGGCTCCAAGCGCTTCACCGAGTCGTACATCCTCGGCGAAATCCTCGCGCGCTCGACCGGCGGTGAGCACAAGCCCGGGCTCGGCAACACCGGCATCGTGCTTGCGGCGCTCAAGGCGGGCTCGATCGACGTCTATCCGGAATACACGGGGACCATCGCCGCCGAGGTGGTGCACTTGCCGGGAAAGTCGACGCTGGAGGAACTGAACGTTGCGCTCGCCAAACAGGGCTTGCAGGCGGGCGTGCGGCTCGGTTTCAACAATAGCTATGCGCTCGCCATGCGCGAGGACCGCGCGCAGGCTCTGAACATTTCCCGGCTTTCCGACCTGGTGCGCCATCCCGAGGTGAAGCTCGCGCTCTCGCAGGAGTTTCTCGGCCGCGCCGACGGCTGGGACGGGCTGAAGCGCGCCTATGGCCTGCCGCAGTCACCGGCGGGACTCGACCACGGCCTCGCGTACGAGGCGGTCGCTGCTGGACGCACCGACGTGATGGACGTCTACTCGACCGATGCCAAGATCGAGCGCTTCAAGCTGCGCGTGCTCGAGGACGATCGGCAGTTCTTTCCGCGTTACGACGCGGTGCTCCTCTACCGGGCGGGCTTGCCGAAGCGCTTTCCGCAGCAGTGGGAAGCGCTGCAAAAGCTGGAAGGGCGCATCGATGAGCGCCAGATGATCCGCATGAACGCGGCGGCCGAGCTGGAGGGCAAAAGCTTTGCCGAGGCGGCGTCGCTCTTCTTCGGCGAGACGAGGGGCGCGCAGCGCAGCTTCATGGGAACGCTGTTCGGCGCCGACTTCTGGCGCCTGACGCGCGAGCACCTGGTGCTGGTGCTCGTTTCCCTCGCCGCGAGCATCGCGGCCGGTATTCCGCTCGGGATCGCGGCGGCCAAATTGCCGCGCATCGGGCAGGTGATCCTCGGCGCCGTCGGCGTGATCCAGACGATCCCGTCGCTTGCGCTCTTCGCGTTCCTCATCGCCGCGGTCGGCACGATCGGCATCCTGCCGGCGCTCATCGCGCTTTTTCTCTATGCGCTGCTGCCGATCGTCCGTAACACCTGCACGGGGCTGCTCGCGATCAGCCGCGGCATGCGGCAGGCATCGCTCGCGCTCGGGCTGCGGCCGGGCCAGCGCCTGGGGTTGATCGAGCTACCGCTCGCCGCACCTTCCATCCTCGCCGGCATCAAGACCTCCGCCGTGATCAACGTCGGCACGGCGACCATTGCCGCTTTCATCGGCGCCGGCGGCTACGGCGAGCGCATCGCTGCCGGGCTCGCGCTCAATGACAACGTGACGCTCCTCGCCGGCGCGATCCCGGCGGCGGCGCTTGCACTCGTCGTCCAAGGCGCGTTTGAGCTCGTCGAGCGCCGCTTCGGCTGGCTGAAATGGATTGACGGAAGTCAAAAGGGAAGCGGGGCGGCAGGCTAGAATCCCGCTCCATCCTATGCCCCAGTTGATCGGTGTACCCCGCGAAAGCTTCGCGGGCGAGAAGCGCGTCGCCACTGTTCCCGAGGTCGTCGAAAAGCTGAAGAAGCTCGGCTTCCGCGTCGCCGTGCAATCCGGCGCGGGCGATGCCGCGAACTTCACCGACGAGAGCTACCGCGCGGCAGGCGCCGAAGTGATGCAGGACGTCTGGGCGAGCGCCGACATCATCTTCAAGGTGCGTGCGCCCACCGCGGCGGAAGTCGGCCAGATGCACGAGGGCCAGACGCTGATCAGCTTCATCTGGCCGGCGCAGAACCCGGATCTCATGCAGCAACTCGCGGCGCGCAAGGTCACGGTGCTCGCGATCGACTCGCTGCCGCGCACGCTCTCCCGCGCGCAGAAGATGGACGCGCTGACGTCCATGGCCGGCATCAGCGGCTATCGCGCGGTCATCGAGGCAGCCAATGCCTTCGGGCGTTTTTTCAGCGGCCAGGTGACGGCTGCCGGCAAGGTTCCCCCGGCGAAGGTCTTCGTGGCCGGCGCGGGCGTCGCGGGCCTCGCGGCGATTGGCACCGCCGCCAGCCTGGGCGCCATCGTGCGCGCGAACGACACGCGTGCGGAAGTGGCCGACCAGGTCAAGTCGCTGGGTGGCGAGTTCGTCAAAGTCGACTACGAGGAAGAAGGTTCCGGCGGCGGCGGCTACGCCAAGGTAATGAGCGAAGGCTTCCAGAAGGCGCAGCGCGAGATGTACGCGAAGCAGGCGAAGGACTGCGACATCATCATCACCACCGCGCTAATCCCCGGCAAGCCTGCACCGAAGCTCATCACGGCGGACATGGTGCGCTCGATGCGGCCCGGCAGCGTGATCGTCGACATGGCTGGAGAGCAGGGCGGCAACTGCGAGCTGACCGAGCCCGGCAAGGCTGTCGTCAAGCATGGCGTCACGATCATCGGATACACAGACCTCGCGAGCCGGCTGGCGAAGCAGTCCTCGACGCTCTACGGCACGAATCTCTTCCGCGTGGCCGAGGAGCTCTGCAAGAAGAAGGACGGCGTCATTGACGTCAACATGGAAGACGAGGCCATCCGCGGCCTGACGGTGATCAAGGAAGGCAGCATCACCTGGCCGCCGCCCGCGCCGAAGGTTGCGCCGGCGCCGCCCGCATCTGGCAAAGGCGCGGCGGCAAAGCCGCCCGCACAGACGCCGAAGGGACATGGAGCCGCCAGCGAACCCGCGTCGGCCAAGGCGACCGCGATCACCTTCCTGGTGGCTGCGGTCCTCTTCTGGTTCATCGGCGCCAATGCACCGGCGGCTTTCATCGCGCACTTCACGGTGTTCGTCCTCGCCTGCTTCGTCGGCTACATGGTGATCTGGAACGTGACGCCGGCGCTGCATACGCCGCTCATGAGCGTCACCAACGCGATCTCGAGCATCATCGCCATCGGCGCCCTGGTGCAGGTGGCGCCATTCGAGCCGCTCGCGGCGGGGGCGAGCCGCCCTACAGCGTGGATCATCGGCCTGGCGGTGGTCAGCATCGCGCTCGTCTCGATCAACATGTTCGGCGGCTTCGCCGTCACGCAGCGCATGCTCGAGATGTTCCGCAAGCGATGAGCGCGACGCTATCGACGGTCGCCTACCTCGGCGCCACCATCCTCTTCATCCTGAGCCTCGGCGGGCTATCGAACCCGGAGACTTCGCGCCGCGGCAATTTGTACGGGATGATCGGCATGACGATCGCCGTTCTCGCCACGGTGCTCGGTCCGCAGGTTTCGCCGCCTGCTTACCCGTGGATCATCGCGGCCATGGTCGTGGGCGCGGCGATCGGCCTTTATGCCGCACGCGTCGTGAAGATGACGCAGATGCCGGAGCTGGTCGCGCTGATGCACAGCCTGGTCGGCCTCGCAGCGGTGCTGGTCGGCTATGCGAACTACATCGATCCCGCGGCGACCGGACACTTCCAGGGCGCCGAGCGCACGATCCACCAGCTCGAGATCTACATCGGCGTGCTGATCGGCGCCATTACTTTCTCGGGCTCGCTCATCGCCTTTGGCAAGCTCTCGGCGCGCATCACCGGAAAGCCGGTGCTGTTCCCGGGGCGTCACTGGATCAACCTGGCGGGCTTGCTGGTCGTCCTCTATTACGCCGGCGTCTTCATGGGCGCGCAGTCGGTGAATAGCGGCATGACGCCGCTCATCGTGATGACGGTGATCGCGCTCCTCTTCGGCGTGCACATGGTGATGGCGATCGGCGGTGCCGACATGCCGGTCGTGGTGTCGATGTTGAACAGCTACTCGGGATGGGCGGCAGCGGCCACCGGATTCATGCTGAGCAATGACCTGCTCATCGTCACCGGTGCGCTCGTCGGCTCGAGCGGCGCGATCCTGTCCTACATCATGTGCCGCGCGATGAACCGCAATTTCGTGAGCGTCATCGCCGGCGGCTTCGGCACCGAAGGCGGCAAGCCTGCAGCGCCGGGCGCACAACCGGCGGGCGAGGTGAACCCCATCAGCGCGGCCGACACGGCAGCGCTGCTGCGGGAGGCGAAGAACGTCATCATCGTGCCGGGATACGGCATGGCGGTGGCGCAGGCGCAGCACACCGTCTACGAGATCACGAAGGTCCTGCGCGAGAAGGGCGTCAACGTGCGCTTCGGCATCCACCCGGTGGCGGGCCGCATGCCCGGGCATATGAACGTGCTGCTCGCGGAGGCCAAGGTCCCCTAC
>Ga0310810_10005889_pt1 | contig 13780 bp, 14 predicted proteins | sample NCmetagenome_FD_207641 | JGI IMG/M metagenome (GOLD analysis project Ga0310810, IMG submission 207641) | Soil microbial communities from experimental microcosm in Duke University, North Carolina, United States - NC | ecosystem: Engineered > Artificial ecosystem > Soil microcosm > Unclassified ... | reverse complement strand
TAGGTGTCGAAGAGGTCCTTCCAGGCCAGCTCGGTGAGGCTCCCCACCCCGAAGGTCTCCGAGTTCTCCAGATCCACGCTGCGGGCCTGGCCCTTCGGCTCGAGGGGCGAGAAGAACACGTTGAGCGGGGAGACCAGGATGTGCAGGTGCTTGGAGTACGGCAGCAGGACCAGGAAGCCGAGCAGGGTGGCGGCGTGCAGCCACCACGCGACGTGGAAGATGCCGGTGACCGAGCCCACGGGCAGCGACGCGAGGGCGTGGGCGAGCGCCTGGCCCGCGAACTGCCAGTGATCGGAGGGCGCGGGGGCGAGCACGATGCGGCCGGCGTCGGCCACCAGGTCCGTGACCATCAGCCCCAGGATCAGCAGCAGGATCACGTTGGCCTCGGTCGAGAGGTTCAGCCGGCGCGGGCGCGTGACCAGGCGGCGGAACATCGCGTAGCCCACCGCCACGATCACCAGCATGCTGAAGACGTCCTCGAGGATCAGGTAGGACGCGGTGTCCGACATGAATGGGAGCGAGAACGACTCGGTCACGCCCTTGCCGAAAAACTCCACCGTGCCGAGGGTGAGGACCACGAAGCCCCAGAAGATCGTGGCGTGCATCAGCCCCGGCCAGAAGTCGTTGGCGAGGAGCCGCGCCTGCCCGAACACGTACACGATCACCCGCCCGACCCGCGCGGGAACCCGGTCCCAGCGCGCCATCGGCTTGCCCTTCATCAGCAGCCGCAGCAGGTAGGCCGCCCGGCGCCCGAACAGCACCGCCGCGGCCGCGATCAGCGCGTAGAAGAGGAGCGAGCCGGGGACGAACCCGTACCACTGGTGAGAAGGCAGCATCAGTGACGCCTCATGGGTTCGATAGTGTGGGGCGCGGCCCCGGAGGTGTCAAGGCCACCGCAGGGTCTCGGACAGGATCTGGGCCACCGCCGAGTACGGGTCGAGGCGGCCCGCGGTCACCGCGTCGATCGTGGCGCCCAGCGCGGGGTCGGTCTGCACCCGCGCGGTCACCTGGGTGGTGAACTCCTCCACCAGCAGGGCTTCCAGCTCGGCGCGCCGCCGCGCCCGCCGCCGCGTCTCGAGCGCGCCCGCCTGCTCGAGCACCGCGCGGTGGCGCTGCACCTGGGCCATCACCTCGTCGATGCCCACGTCGTTGGCGGCCTGGGCGGCGAGGATCGGCACCTCCCAGTCGACGTCCTTGGGCCCGCCGCCGCTCGTGTAGTGCAGATGCACGCTGAAGCGCAGCTCGGCCATCAGCGCGTGGGCTCCGTCGCGATCGGCCTTGTTGACCACGAAGACGTCCGCCACCTCCATCAGGCCCGCCTTCATGGCCTGGATGGAGTCGCCGGACTCCGGGACCAGGGCCACCACCGTGGTGTCGACCTGGCGGATGATGTCGAGCTCGGTCTGCCCCACGCCCACCGTCTCGATGATGATCCACGGGAAGCCGAAGGCGTCCATCAGCTTGATGACGTCGCCGGTGGCGCGCGCGAGCCCGCCGAGGCTGCCCCGGGTCGCCATGCTCCGGATGAACACGTCGGGGTCGAGGGTGTGGGTCTGCATGCGGATGCGATCGCCGAGCACCGCGCCGCCGGTGAACGGGCTCGACGGGTCGACCGCGATCACGCCCACCGCGAGGCCCTGGACACGCAGGCGGCTGGTCACCCGGTCCACGAGGGTGGACTTGCCCGCCCCGGGCGGCCCGGTGATGCCGAGCACGTAGGCGCGGCCGGTGCGCTCGTGGATGGCCCGCATGATCTCGGGCACCTCCGGGGCGCGGTTCTCGACCCGGGTGATCAGGCGCGCGAGGGCCAGACGATCGCCGTCGAGCATCCGGCGGACGAGCGCGGTCACGGGCGGCGGGGAGCTCAGGCGCCGGGCCGCGGGGAGGCGGCGGACTCGGACGGCTCCGCGCTCAGGCGGGCCTCCATCACCAGGGCGTCCTCGCCGGTGTCGAAGTAGTAGCCCTTGCGGCGGCCGATCACGCGGAAGCCGAAGCTCTCGTAGAGGCCGAGAGCCTCCGTATTGGTGGGCCGCACCTCGAGAAAGGCCAGGCTGACCCCGCGGCTCCGCGCGTCGTCGAGCACCGCGCCCAGGAGCGCGCGGGCCACCCCGCGGCGCCGCAGGTCCGGGTGCGCGGCCAGGTTGGTGACGTGGATCTCGTGGCCGATCTCCCAGAGGCAGAGATAGCCCAGCAGCCGCCGGCCCCGGCGCGCCACCAGGCAGCGAGCGACGCGGTTCTGGGTCAGCTCGTAGCGGAAGGCGCCGCGCGACCACGGGGTCTGGAACGACGCGCGCTCTATGACCAGCACGTCGTCGAGGTCGTCGAGCGTCATCGGCTCGATCGTGACCGGCTCCTCCCCCATCGAGCTCTCGTCACGCACGGCGCGCCCGCAGCTCCGCCTCGGAGGGCCTCAGGTAGAGCGGGGCGAGCCGCTCCGCGGAAATGCCGCCGCCCGCGAGCAGGATCGCGTGCCCGAGCGCGCCGACCGCCGCGGCGGAGGGCAGCGACTGCGCGGGCGGCGCCTCGCGGAGCCCGGCGCCGAGCCGGGCCAGGTGGGGCCGGCAGGCCGCGACCCCGTCGCCCAGCACGATCACCGGTGGCTCGAGGCGGGCCGCGGCCTCGGCGGGCGGCAGCGCGAGGTAGTCCCACTCGCGGGCCATCGCGCTCCCGCTCCACCGGTAGAGCGAGCAGTAGACCTCGCCCTTGCGCGCGTCGAGCAACGGGCAAACCGGCGCGTCCGCGAACGGCAGCGTGGACGCGAGGGCGTCGAGGGTAGGGACCGGGGCCACCGGCAGGTCGAGGGCGAGGGCCAGCCCCTTGGCGGTGGCCGCGCCCACGCGGAGGCCGGTGAAGGAGCCGGGGCCGATCGAGACCGCGAGGCCATGCAAGCTCGACGCCTCCCACGCGCAATCCTGGAGCAGGCGGTCCACCATCGCCATGAGCCGCTCCGAGTGCGTGAGCGCGATGTTGAGCCGGCTCTCGCCGACCAGGCGCCCGTCTTCGAGCAGCGCGGCGCCGCCCGCCAGGGTAGCGGTCTCGAGCGCGAGCAGCCTCATGCGCGGCAGTCTAGCATGCCGTGCGGGCCACACGTCTTCGCGCTACTTTCGGGTTGACAACGCATCGCATCGGCCCGCATCCTTGACTCGACTGATGGCCGCCCCCCCGCGACAAACCGACAGCCAGATGGACGCCGAGGTTCGCGAGAAGATCCATCTCGAGATCCTGAAGCGCACCGGGGCCTATCACGCCAACGACCACGTCCTGCTCCCGTCGGGCCACCACACGAGTGAGTACATCGAGAAGACCCTCGTCACCACCGAGGCCTCCTTCACCGAGGGGCTCGGCGCGGTCATCGCCAAGCACTTCGCCCAGTGGCCCATCGACGTGGTGCTGTCGACCGGCCCCGGCGCCCTGATCCTCTCGCACTGCGTGGCCCGCGCGCATCCCTCGCGGCCGACGCTCGCCTACGGCACCAAGGGGGTCAGCGCGGGCAAGCGGCGGGTGACCCTGCCGGTGGAGTTCCAGCGCTTCATCCGCGCCGGCACCAAGGTGCTCATCGTCGAGGACCTGGTCAGCTCCGGCACCACCGTGCGCCTCCTCTCCCAGCTCGTGGAAGGCCTGGGCGGCCAGGTGATCGGCATCGGCGCGCTGTGGCGACGCACCAAGAAGGCGGAGATCGGCGGCAAGGAGATCTTCAGCCTGGTCAGCCGCGACTTCCCGACCTACCCGGCCGAGACGTGTCCGCTCTGCAAGAAGGGCGTGCCGCTCAACCAGGAGTACGTGAAGCGACGCGAGCACCGCAAGCCGTCGTCGGCCCACGAGAAGGCCTAGCCTCCCTCGCCCCCAACATGTGGGGGCTGCAGCGCGTCACGAGCCCTCTATCCGGTATTTTCCCCTTGACACGTTTTTTGCCCTCCCCTATTGTCCGGACAATGATCGACCGCGTGACGCGCGGGGATCGGGAGGGGGGTGACATCATGGCGAAGAAGAAGGCCGCGAAGAAGAAAAAGAAGAAGTAAGGCGCCACTCGTGGCGCTCGGCCCTGTCGGCCCCATCCCGGCAGGGCCGTTCTATCTCCGAGCGCGCCCCCACCCCACTTCGTGACTCATCGACACGCCTACGCCCTGCTGCTCGGGGTCGCGCTCCTGTGGTCCGGAAACTTCCCCCTCGCCAAGCTCGGCCTCCAGGAGCTCGGGCCCCTGACCATGTCGGCCGCGCGCGCCCTCATCGCGGCTCCCCTGCTCGTGCTGGTGTCGCGCGTGCTGGAGGGCCCCCTGCCGCCGCTGGCCCGTCGCGACCTGACCGCGGTGGTGGTGCTCGCGGTGACCGGGTTCGTCGGCAACTCGGCGCTCTGGTACGTCGGCCTGCGCTTCACCAGCCCGGCCAACGCGGGCATCCTCGGGGCGGCGGCCCCGGTGGTGGTGGCGCTGGCAGCGTCCACCTGGCTCCGCGAGCGGCTCTCGGCGATCAACCTGGTCGGGATCGGTCTCACGCTGGCCGCGGTGCTGCTCACGATCGCGCGCGGGTCGCCCGAGATCCTGCTCACCCTGTCGGTCAACCGCGGCGACGTCATCATCCTCGCCTCGCAGACCCTGTGGGTGATCTACACGCTCTACAGCCGGGCCAACCGGTCCACGTTCTCTCCGCTCCAGATGCTGGCGGGCGCGCACGTGGTCGCGGCCGGCCTGCTGCTCCCGCTGGCCCTGTTCGAGCGGCCCTGGCAGAGCTTCGCGCACGCCTCGTGGGTGGGCTTCTCGGTCATCGGCTACAGCGCGCTGCTGGGCACGCCGGGCCACATCGGCTTCTACCAGGCGGTGCGGACCGTGGGGCCGGGACGGGCCGCGGTGTTCATGAACCTGATCCCGTTCCTGGTGCTGGTGCTCTCGTGGCTGATGCTGGGCGAGACGGTCCGCTGGTACCACCTGGTGGGGGCCGGGGGGGTCATCGCCGGCGTCTATCTCACCACGCGCCGCTCCCACCCTCTCCCCTCGGGCGAGAGGGCAGGGTGAGGGGTGGTTATCGCTTGGCCGCCGCCTTGGCCGGCTTGCCCGCGGCCGGCTTGGCCGGCTTGTCGTCCTTGATGAGGTGCTTCACCTCGTCCATGAACTGCGAGATGTCCTTGAACTGGCGGTACACCGAGGCGAACCGCACGTAGGCGACCTGGTCGAGCTTCTGCAGGTGCTCCATCACGATCTCGCCCAGCTCGAGGCTCGTGATCTCCTTCTCGGCCCGGTCGTGCAGCTTGGCCTCGATGTCGGCCACCACGTCGTCCACCGCCTGCACGCCGACCGAGCGCTTCTCGCAGGCCTTGAGGATGGAGCCGCGGAGCTTCTGCCGGTCGAACGGCTCGCGGCGCCCGTCGCGCTTGACCACATGGGGCAGCACGTCCTCGATGTACTCGTAGGTGGTGTAGCGCCGGTGGCACTTGAGGCACGCCCGCCGCCGCCGGATGAACTCCCCGTCCCGGCCCACCCGCGAGTCCACCACGCGGTCCTCGGTGTGGCCGCAGAACGGGCACTTCACTTGAGGCGTCCCGCGTAGAGGGGGAACTGCGAGGTCAGCTCCTGCACCTGGCCCCGCACCGCCGCCTCCACCTGGCCGTCGCCCGCGCGGCTCAGCACCCGGTCGATGAAGTCCGCGATCCGCGCCATCTCCGGCTCCTTCATGCCGCGCGTGGTCACCGCCGGCGTCCCGATCCGGATGCCGCTCGTGACCATGGGGCCCTTGGTGTCGAAGGGGATGCCGTTCTTGTTGACGGTGATCCAGGCCCGGTCGAGCGCCTCCTGCGCGTCCTTGCCGGTGACGTTGCGGGCGGTGAGATCCACCAGGATCAGGTGGGTGTCGGTGCCTCCCGAGACGAGGCGGAAGCCGCGGGCCATGAGCGCCTCCGCGAGCGCCCGGGCGTTCTTGACGATCTGACCCTGGTAGGCCCGCCACTCGGGCGCCTGGGCCTCCCGGAAGGCCACCGCCTTCGCCGCGATCACGTGCATGAGGGGCCCGCCCTGGATGCCGGGCAGCACGGTGCGGTCGAGATCCTTGGCGTACTGGCTCCGGCACATCACCATGCCGCCGCGCGGGCCGCGCAGCGTCTTGTGGGTGGTGGTGGTGACGAAGTCGGCGAACGGGAGCGGCGAGGGATGGAGGCCCGCCGCCACCAGGCCTGCCGGATGCGCGATGTCGGCCATGAAGGCCGCCCCCACCTCGTCCGCGATCTCGCGGAACGGCTTGAAGTCGATCGCGCGGGGGAAGGCGGAGCCCCCCGCGATCACGAGCTTCGGCCGGTGCTGCCGGGCCAGGTCGCGCACCTGGTCCAGGTCGATGCGCTCGGTGTCCTTGCGGACCCCGTAGGGCACGATCTGGTAGAAGCGGCCCGAGAAATTGATCGGGCTGCCCGCGGTGAGGTGGCCCCCGTGCGCGAGGTTCGGACCCAGCACGGTGTCGCCCGGCTTGAGCAGGGTGAAGTAGACCGCCATGTTGGCCTGCGAGCCGGAGTGCGGCTGCACGTTGACGTGCTCGGCCCCGAACAGCTCGCGCGCCCGGCCGATCGCCAGCTCCTCGGCGATGTCGACGATCTCGCAGCCGCCGTAGTAGCGCTTGCCCGGATAGCCCTCCGCGTACTTGTTGGTCATCACGGAGCCCACCGCCTCGAGCACCGCCTCGGAGACGAAGTTCTCGGAGGCGATCAGCTCGAGGTTGCGGGACTGGCGCTCGGTCTCCGCGCGGATGGCCTTCGCGATCTCCGGATCGACCTGCTCGAGCGGGGTCATGGCCGGGCACGGTCTCCGGCGTGGCGGCTCTCGACGTCCCCGATCTTCGCGACCCGGCGCGCGTGCCGCCCCGCCGCGAAGTCGGTCTCGAGCCAGGCCTGCAGGATGTCGGCCGCCATGTCGGCGCCCATCAGCCGGCCGCCCAGCACCAGCACGTTGGCGTCGTTGTGCTCGCGGCTCATGCGCGCGGTGTAGAGATCGGCGCAGAGGGCCGCGCGCACGCCGGGCACCTTGTTGGCGGCGATGGACATGCCGATGCCGGTGCCGCACACGAGAAGGCCCCGCTCGACCTTGTGATCGGCGACCGACTCCGCGACGAGCGCGGCGTAGTCCGGATAGTCGACCGATTCGGTGGAGTGGGTGCCGAGATCCAGCACCTGGTAGTTGTGGTTTATCAACCAGCCCTTGAGGGCTTCCTTGAGCCCGTATCCGGCATGGTCGGCGCCGAGCGCAATCGTGGAAACCACGCGCCAACCTTACGCTCCGTCGGGGCTGGGTGTCAAGGAACCCGCTACCCGTAGGGGGCGGCGCGGCGACGGCTCAGGCCCCGACCTCTTCCCGGCCGTCGAGCACCGGCTCCGGGACGCGCGCCGCCGCCCCCTCCATCTCGGCGAGGATCTCGCGGCGGCGCTCGGCCAGGTGACGGGCGAGGTCGCGATCGAGGAGCAGGCGGAGCAGCGCGCGCGTCTCCCGGTAGAGCCGGCGCAGCCGCTCGCTCCAGGAGAGCGCGAAGAAGCCGCCCGGCACGAGCAGGACGAGGAAGAGCGTGAGCCAGCCCCCACCGCCCACCCGCCAGAGCAGGCGAGCGGGTAGAGCACCACCCCGGCCACCAGCTTGTAGGTGGCCTCCACGTCCCCCGAGGGACGGAGCAGCCGGGCCGCGGCCCAGGTGAGCCAGTACGGCAGCGCGTGGCTGGCGAGCCCCCACAGCGCGAGCGGCAGGCCTCCCAGCAGGGCCGCGAGCTGCGCGCCCGCGTACCGCAGCGCCACGCTCGCGGCGGGCGGCTTCAGCAGCACCGCGGTCCGCAGGCCCGCCTCGTCGAGATCCTTGATGTAGCGCTCCATCTGGCCGCGCAGCAGGGAGATCCGCCCGGGGTCCCGGCGGCTCAGGTAGCGATAGGCCCGCGTCGCCCGCCGCCGCCAGTCCGCGCGCGCGGTCGCGTCCCACTCGCCGCCACGCTCCTGGCGCCAGAGCCTCTCGGCGTGCTCGACGAGGCGCAGGGTCTGCCTATCGTCGACCAGCGCGATGAGCCCGCGCATCGCCTCGCCGAGGCGCGCGGTGAGCCGCCGCGCGGCCTCCTCGGGCTCGGTCCGCGCCAGCGCCACGCAGTCGGCCGCCGGCACCGGCTCGCCGATCGAGACGAGCGCCCAGCCGGTCCGGAAGGTGCCCGGCTCGTGGAACATGAGGCCCACCGGCAGCAGGGTCACCGGCCCCACCCCGTCCGCCTCCGCGGCCAGCAGCATCCGCGCCGCCCCGGTCCGCAGCGGCATCAGCACCGGCTCGGGCTGGCTCACGCCTTCCGGGAAGATCAGGATCGCCTGGTCGCTCCGCAGCGTGGCCGACGAGGCCTCGAAGAGCGCCGCGTTGCGCGCGGGATCCGTCCCGCCCTCCTGGCGGCGATGCACGGGCAGCGCGCCGATCAGGCGGAGGAAGGGGCCGATGAGCGGGTTCGAGAAGAGCGGCGCCTTGGCCACCGAGACCAGGCGACGGGGCAAGAAGGCGAGCAGCAGGACACCATCCACGAGCGCGTTGTGGTGGTTGGCCGCCACGATCAGCGGTCCCGCGCCCGGGATGCGCTCGGCGCCGATCACGTCCACGCGGCGATAGAACACCGCGAGCAGGAGCCGGGCCAGCGCCCGGACGAGCCGGTAGGGCGCGGGGGCGTCGCTCAGAGCGCCACGCGCTGGCCGTCCTCGGCCACCGCGGCCCGCCAGCCGAGTCGGCTCGTGATCGCGTCCCGGAGCGCGCCGGCCGCCTCGGGCTCGCCGTGCACGACGTAGGTCATGCCGGGCGGGCGCGTGAAGCCGCCGAGCCAGCGCAGGATCTCCTCGCGGTCGGCGTGGGCCGAGTAGGAGTCGCTGATCATGATCTGGGCCCGCACCGGCACCATCGCGCCGAGCATCTTGATGTCGTGGGCGCCGTCCTTGAGCAGGCGCCCGCGGGTGCCCGCGGCCTGGTAGCCGACGAAGAGCACGGTGGTGCGCGGATCGGGCAGGAGACGCTGGAGGTGATGGAGGATGCGCCCCCCGGTGGCCATGCCGCTGCCGGCCAGGATGATGCCCGGGCCCGCGAGGTCGTTCAGGCGCTTGGAGTCCTCCACGGTGCGGGTCAAGGCCAGGCGCCGCGGCGCGAAGGGCCGCTTGCCGTCCGCCTCCACCGCGGCGAGCTCGCGGTCGTGCTCCTCGGTGTGGGTGGCGTAGACGACCGTCGCCTGGATGCCCATGGGGCTGTCCAGGTAGACCGGTAGGCTCGGGATGGCCCCGCTCTGCTCGAGGGCGCGCAGGTCGTACAGGATCTCCTGCGAGCGGCCCACCGCGAAGGCCGGGATGAGCAGCCAGCCCTTCTGCTCGACCGCACGGTGCACCGCCGCGGCGAGGCGCTGGGAGGAGTCGTCGGCCGGGTGGACGCGATTGCCGTAGGTGGACTCCACCAGCAGCACGTCGGCCTCGGCCACCGGATCCGGGTCCACCATGATCGGGACACCGTAGCGACCCAGGTCCCCGGAGAACACCACGCGGCGGCCGCCGATCAGGCAGGAGACGAGCCCGGCTCCCAGGATGTGCCCCGACGGCGTGAAGCGGGCCTCGACGCCCGGGGCCGGCGTGAAGCGCTCCCCGAAGCCGACCCGGCGCACCCGGGCGAGCGCGAGGTCGGCGTCCGCCACCGTGTAGAGCGGCAGCGCCGGGTCGTGCTTGCTGGTCCGGTGGCGATTGGCGAACGCGGCCTCTTCCTCCTGGAGATGGGCCGCGTCCGGGAGCATGACCTTGAGGAGATCGGCGGTGCCCCCGGTGCAGTAGACCGGCCCGGTGAAGCCGTCGCGGCAGAGCCGCGGCAGGTAGCCGGAGTGGTCGATGTGCGCGTGGCTCAGCACGACCGCGCCGAGCGTCTTCGGGTCCACCGGCGGAGCGGCCCAGTTGCGCAGGCGCAGGTCCTTGAGCCCCTGGAAGAGCCCGCAGTCGAGCAGGAGACGGCTCGCGCCGTCCTCGAGCAGGTGCTTGGAGCCGGTGACCGTGCCCCCGGCCGCCCCGAGGAACGTCAGGGTCGCGGTCACTCGGAGACCGGCTCCCGCACCGACCGCGACCGCGGCCCGCGCACCGGGTACGGGCCCGCCCCGGCGGGAAAGTCGAACGTCTCCTGCTCCGCGGTCTCCACGCCCTGCGTGACGAGGCGCTCGATGTCGAGCCGCGCCTCCAGCGCCGCCACCGTGGCGGCCTCCACCCGGGTGTCCGGGTGCCGCGGGGTGAACAGCGTGCAGCAGTCCGCGTCGGGCTCGATGGAGATCTCGTAGGTCCCGAGCGCGTGGGCCTGCTCGGTGATCTCGAGCTTGTCCATGCCGATCAGCGGCCGCAGGATCGGCATGCCGGCCACCTCGTCGATGCGCGTGAGGTTGGCGAGCGTCTGGGAGGCCACCTGCCCGAGGCTCTCCCCGGTGACCAGCGCGGGCGCCCCCGCGTGCCGGGCCAGGCGCTCGGCGATGCGCACCATGAGCCGTCGGTAGACGACCACCCGGGCAGCGGGCGGCACCGCCAGCACGACCTCGCGCTGGATCTCGCCGAAGGGCACCAGGAAGAGCCGCGAGTGATACTGCCACTGGGTGAGCCGCGCCACCAGCTCGCGCGCCTTGCCGCGCGAGAGATCCGGCAGGTAGGGCGCGCTGTGGAAGTGCACGAACACCACGCGACAGCCCCGCTTCATGAGTCGCCACGCCGCCACCGGGGAGTCGATGCCGCCCGAGAGCAGCGCGGCCACCGTGCCGCTCGCGCCCACCGGCAGGCCGCCCGCGCCCGGATCCCGGTCCGCGTACACGAACGCCTCGCCCGGGAGCACCTCGACCCGCACGTCGAGCTCGGCGTGCTCGAGGCTGACCCGGACGTCGGGCCGCAGCGCGAGCACGTGGGCGCCCAGGTCGCGGTTGAGCTCGACCGAGGTGAGCGGGAAGGTCTTGAAGGCCCGGCGGGCCGAGATCCGGAAGGTCCGGAAGGCGCGGCCCTCGATCGCCTGCCCCACCGCCGCGCGCAGGGCCTCGCGCGAGACCCCGGTGCGCAGGGCCAGCGAGAAGTTGGCGACGCCGCACACGCGCGCGAGCCGCTCGCGCAGGCGCGCCGGATCCGGATGGCGCGAGAGGTCCAGCATGATCCGCCCGGTCAGCTGCACCAGGCGCACCGGCCCGAGGTCGCCGATGGCGCGCAGCACGTTGTCTTGCAGATGCCGCAGGAAGAGCGGGCGGTTGCCCCGCTTGAGGCTGATCTCGTGATAGTGGAGGATCGCGGCGGGAACCGTCTGATGCCCGGTCGACATCACTCGGCCTCGCCCGGCCGGCGGTGCTTGGGCCGCCGCCGGTACACCGTCTTCGGCACCTCGACCTTGGGCGGCTTGGCCGGCATCGGCTTGCGGACCCTGGCGTGGATCGGCTTCGCGCGCTTCACCCCGCGAGTATATCTCGCGGTCCCGGTCAATACGGGGCGCCCGGGAAGGTGTCGACACCGGCCGGCCGGCCCGCCGCCTTGTACATCTTGACCGAGCCCACGCCGGCGCCGCCCCACAGCCCCTCGATGACCCCGTCGTGGAGGGCCCAGCTCCGGCCCCGCACGGTGTCGGCCGCCCCGGGCCGGCGGAAGTGGGAGGAGCCGTCGAGCGCCTTGCGCAGGGCCCCGCCCGGGGAAAAGCCGGCGTGGATCTCCTCCATCACGTCGCGGCCCATGAGGTAGCCGCAGCCCCGGCGCTCGTACAGGATCGCGGAGTGGTAGAAGAGCGGCTCGATGAGGTAGATCTCCTTGCCGATGAGCGTGCAGAAGCCCTCCATCGCGTCGAGCACGCGCGAGAGCAGGCGCAGACCCCGCCGCACCTGCCCGGGGGCGAGCCCATCCTGCATCGCCCGCATCTCCTCGTCGACGTTGCGCGAGGCGGTGCCGAAGAGCGTGTCGCGCCCGTCGGGGTCGCGGTCGATCGCGAAGCGCGGGCCGGCCGGGTCGGTGATCTGCACGAAGGCGAGCTCCGGCACCGACAGCGGCGACATCTCCACGTCGACCAGCAGCGCGGGGTCACGGTCTTCCGGCGACGAGCGCACCTCCACGCGGGCCCACGGCTTGTCCGGGGGCGCGGTCACCCGGACGAGCCGCGCCCCGTCCCGATCGCACAGGGTGGCGGGATCGATCGCGAAGCGATCGAGCAGCTCCTCCGGCACCAGTCGCGCGTAGATCGCCTCCGCGACCTCGCGCGGCAGCGCGTTGATCTCCTGGATCGAGCCGAGCCCGAGCCCCTCCGCGCGCGCGTCCACGGCGTCCCCGCCCGCCTAGCGGGGCCCCGCCGGAGCGGGCCCGGGCTCGAGCGTGGGCAGGAGCCCGCGCGCGGCCTCGAGATCCTCGGGGGTGTTGACGTTCATGAAGACGATCTCGGGCGCGCGGTGGCGGGCCACCTCGTCCTCCCCGATGCTGAGCACGCGCACGTCGTCGTAGAAGCCGACGATCTTGAGCCGCCCGGCCCGGAGCCGCGACTCGATCGGCGCGAGGCAGGCCTTGGCGTAGCAGGCGTGGAGCGTCTCCCACTGCGGGCCGACCCGCGGCACCACCACGTCGGCCTCCGCGGCGCGGCGGGTGACCAGCCGCGCCACCTCCACCATGAGGAACGGCATGTCGCAGGCCACCGTGAAGGCCGCGTCGCCGGAGGCGGCGCGCAGGCCGGAGTAGATGCCGCCCAGCGAGCCGTGATCCGGAAACGCGTCGGGCACCATCGGCAGCCCGAGCGAGGCGTAGAGCGCCGGGGTGTTGGTCACGATCAGCACGTCGTCGGCCACCGCTCGCACCACGTCCGCGACCCGCTCGATGATCCGCCGGCCGCCCAGCTCCATCAGGGCCTTGGGGCGCCCGCCCATCCGCACGCTCCGGCCGCCGGCCTGGATCACGCCAGTTATGCGCATGCCGCCTCGACGACGACCGGCCCCTGGCGCAGGATCCGCGGCGGCCACACCGTGCAGTCGGCGACGGTGGAGCCCGGGCCGCCCGCGGTCGCGCCGCCGTCGAGGATCAGCTCCACCAGCCCCTCGAAGTACCCGCGCACCGCGGCCGCGGTGACGGCCGGCGCCGCGTCGCTCGGGTTGGCGCTCGGGGCGGTGATCGGGCGGCCCGCCGAGTGCACGAGCGCGCGCGCGACCGCGTGGCCGGGCATGCGCACGCCGATGGTGCCGGTGCCGCCGGTGAGGCCGGCCGGGACCCGGGCCGCCGCCTCCAGCACCAGCGTCAGCGGCCCGGGCCAGTGCCGGGCCATGAGCGCCCGCGCGCCGTCGGAGATGCGAGTGACCAGCCCCGCCGCCATGTCGATCGAGTCGACCAGGACCAGCAGCGCCTTCTGCTCCGGCCGGCCCTTCACCTCGAACACCCGCGCGACTGCCTCGGTGTCGAGCGCGTCGGCCCCGAGGCCGTAGAAGCTCTCGGTCGGGAACGCCACCAGCCCGCCCGCCTCGATCACCGCGGCGGCGGCCGCGATCGCGCGGACGTCGGGCCTCTCCGGATCGACGGCGCTCAGGCGGGTGCGGACGGGCCGGGCGCTCACCCGAGGCGTCTCAGGGCGTGATGGCCGATGTCGCGTCGGTAGTGGGCGCCGTCGAAGCGGATGCGCTCGACCGCGGCGTAGGCGGCGCGGATGGCGGCGGCCACGTCGGCGCCGAGCGCCTGCACGCCCAGCACGCGGCCCCCCGCGGTGACCAGCGCGCCGCCCGCGCGGGCGGTCCCGGCGTGGAACACCGTGACGCCGTCGACCTGTCCCGCCGCCTCGAGGCCGGTGATGGGCCGGCCGGT
>Ga0310810_10005888_pt1 | contig 13781 bp, 13 predicted proteins | sample NCmetagenome_FD_207641 | JGI IMG/M metagenome (GOLD analysis project Ga0310810, IMG submission 207641) | Soil microbial communities from experimental microcosm in Duke University, North Carolina, United States - NC | ecosystem: Engineered > Artificial ecosystem > Soil microcosm > Unclassified ... | reverse complement strand
CATGACCAGGGCTTCCTTGTTGGCGAGCAGCACGCGCTTGCCGGCGTTCACCGCGGCAAGGGTCGAGGCGAGGCCGGCGGCGCCGACGATGCCCGCCATGACCACGTCGCAGCGCCCGTCGGCCGCCACCTGCTCGAGCGCGGCGGCGCCGAAACGCAGCTCGCAGCCGAGCTCGGCGAAGCGCGCGCGCAGCGCGCCGTCCTCGGCGAGGCCGGAAAGCACCGCGATGCGCGGCCGGTGCGCCCTCGCGAGCTCGAGCAGCCGGTCGGCCGAGCGGTGCGCGGCGAGCGCGAACACGGTGTAGCGGTCGCGATGGCGCGCCGCCACGTCGAGCGTGCTCGCGCCGATCGATCCCGTCGCACCGAGCACCGCGAGGTTCATGGATGTCGCAACGAGAGAAGCAGCGCGCTCAACGGAAGAACCGCCGTGGCGCTGTCGATGCGGTCGAGGATGCCGCCATGTCCGGGGAGTAGTGCTCCGCTGTCCTTTACGCCCGCGCGCCGCTTGGCCGCGGATTCAAAGAGGTCGCCGACGATGCTCGCCGCGGCGAGCAGGCCCGCGGCGGCGAGGTAAGGCAGCCACGGCGCGTCGTCGAAAAACCCGCGGCAGATGATAGCCCAGACCAGGGCCCCGGCCACCCCGCCGGCGGCGCCTTCCCAGGTCTTGCCCGGGCTGATCGCCGGCGCGAGCTTGCGCCGGCCCCACGCGCGGCCGACGAAATAGGCGGCGCTGTCCGCCACCCATACCAGCACCAGCACGGCGAGCAGGCGCCGCGGCTCGAGCGCGGTCATGGCGAGCGACGCCGGTACCAGGACGACGAACCCGGCCGAGAGGAGCGCGGGGGCGCGGGCGTTCGCCAGGCCGCTCGCCAGCCAGAGCGGCGCGGCGAAGATCCAGAAGAGCGCCGCGACGCCGAACGCATACTCGCTCGCGGCGCCAGGGGAAAAGAACAGCGCCGCGAAAACGACCACGACCGACGCGGTGAAGACGAGGCTGCGCAGGCCGGCGAGGCCGCACAGCCGCGCCCACTCGTGAGCCGCGCCGCCGGCGAGGAGCGCGATCAACGCCGCGAAAAACGGCCGCGGCAGCCAGAAGAGCGCCGCGAGCAGACCTGCGATCAGGACCGCCGCGGTGGTCACCCGCGCGGCGAGCGCGCTGCTCAGGCGACCTCGGCGCGTTTCCCGCCGGGAAGAGAAGCGGCGACCTGCTCGCTGGTGCGGCCGAAACGGCGCTCGCGCGCGCGATAGGAAGCGATCGCCTGGTCGAGCGCCGCCGCGTCGAAGTCCGGCCAGAGCGTCTCGGTGAAATAAAGCTCGGTGTAAGCGAGCTGCCAGAGCAGGAAGTTGCTGATGCGCTGCTCGCCGCCGGTGCGGATGAAGAGATCCGGCTCGGGCGCATAGCCCATGGCGAGGTACGGGGCGAGCATCGCCTCGCTCACGTCCTGCGCGCCGGGATGATCCCTGAGGAACCGGTTCATCGCCTGCAGGATGTCCCAGCGGCCGCCGTAGTTGGCCGCGATGGTCAGGGTGAGGCGCGTGTTCTGGGCGGTCAGCCGCTCGCCCTGCTCGATCAGGCGGCGGATCTTGCCGCCGAAGCGCCGGGTGTCGCCGACCACCTTCAGCCGGACGCCGTTGCCGTGCAGCCGCTCGACTTCGTTCGAGAGCGCCGCCTGGAAGAGCTGCATGAGCAGCGCCACCTCCTCCGCCGGCCGGCGCCAGTTCTCGGAGCTGAAGGCGAACAGCGTCAGGTACTCCACGCCGCGCTTCGCGCAGTTCTCGACCGTGGCGCGCACCGCCTCGACGCCGCGCCGGTGCCCGGCGATGCGCGGCAGCAGGCGCCGGCGCGCCCAGCGGCCGTTGCCGTCCATGATCACCGCGACGTGGCGCGGCGTGTCGGCGTGCCCGGGAATTTCCTGCGTGGCGCTGGGGTGCGTCATACCGCGAGCAGCTCTTTCTCCTTCTCGGCGAGCAGCCGGTCGATGTCGCCGATGTGCCGGTCGGTGATCTTCTGCACCTCGTCCTGGGCGCGGCGCTCGTCGTTCTCCGACACTTCCTTCTTCTTCAGCGCCTCCTTGAGGTGCTGGATGGCGTCGCGGCGCAGGTTGCGCACGGCGACGCGCGCGTTCTCCGCTTCGTGGCGCACCACCTTGATCAGCTCCTTGCGCCGCTCCTCGGTGAGCAGCGGCATCGGCACGCGGATCGTTTCGCCCTGCGCGGCCGGATTGAGGCCGAGGTCGGACTCGCGGATCGCCTTCTCGACGGGCTGGATCATCTTCTTCTCGAACGGCGCCACGCCGATGGTGCGCGCGTCGAGCAGCGTCACTTTAGCGACCTGGTTGAGCGGCGTCGGGCTGCCGTAGTAGTCCACATGGATGTGGTCGAGCAGACCGGTGTGGGCCCGGCCGGTGCGCACCTTGGCGAGGTCGGCCTTGAAGGCCTGCAGGCTCCGGTCCATCTTCTGCTCGGTGGTCTTCTTGAGGTCGTTGATCACCATTGCGCGCCTCCGGGCGGAATCATACGTGAACCAGCGTGCCTTCGTCCTCGCCGAGCACCACGCGGCGCAGCGCGCCGGGCTTGAAGATGCTGAACACGTTGATCGGCAGCTTCTGGTCGCGGCACAGCGTGAGCGCGGTGGCGTCCATGACCTTCAGGTTGCGCACGATCGCCTCGTCGAAGCTGATCCTGGTGAAGCGCTGCGCGCGCGGGTCGCGCTGCGGGTCGGCGGTGTAGATGCCGTCCACCTTGGTCGCCTTGAGGACGATCTCCGCGCCCATCTCGCTGCCGCGCAGCGCCGCCGCGGTGTCGGTGGTGAAGAACGGGTTGCCGGTGCCCGCGGCGAAGATGACGATCTTGCCTTCCTCGAGATAGCGGATCGCCTTGCCGCGGATGTAGGGCTCGACCACCTGCTCGATGTTGAGCGCGGAGAGCGCGCGGCTCGAGATGCCCGCCTGGCGCATCGCGTCCTGCAGCGCCAGCGCGTTCATCACCGTGGCGAGCATCCCCATGTAGTCGGCGGTCGCGCGGTCCATGCCCGCCGCGCCGGGCGCCACGCCGCGGAAGATGTTGCCGCCGCCGATCACCACGCCGATCTCCACGCCGAGGCGCGACACGCCGGCCACCTCGGCGACGATGCTCTCGATCGTCTGCCGGTTGATGCCGAAAGGATCCTCCCCCATCAGGGCTTCCCCCGACAGCTTGAGGAGGATCCTCTTGTACTTGGGAGTCAATGCGCCTTTCCGGCCTGCGCCATGACTTCCGCAGCGAAGTCGCTGGACTTCTTCTCGATGCCCTCGCCGACCACGAAGAACGCGTAGCCGTGCACCTTCGCCTTCTTCGCCCCGAGCATCTTCTCGACGGTCTGCTTGTCGTCCTTGACGAACGGCTGGCCCATGAGCGTGATCTCGCCGAGGAACTTGTTCATCGACCCCTCGACCATCTTCGCCGCGATCTCGGCCGGCTTGCCCGACTCCCTGGCTCTCGCGAGCTGGATCTCGCGCTCGCGGGCGACGATGTCCGCAGGCACCTCGGCCTTCGTCATGTGCTGTGGCTTGGCGAAGGCGATGTGCATCGCCACGTCCTTGCCCACTTCGTCCGCGCCTTCGTAGTCGACCAGCACGCCGATCTTCGCGCCGTGCAGGTAGAGGGCGAGCCGGCCCTTCGCCTGCAGGCGCTGGAAGCGGCGGATGCCGATGTTCTCGCCGATCTTCTGCACCAGCGCCTGGCGCTTCGCCTCGACCTTGCTTCCCAGGAGATCCAGCGACGCAAGCTCGGTGGTGTCGCCCGGATTGCGGGTGGCGACGATCTCGGCGAGCTGCCTGGCGAAGGCGATGAAGTCGTCGTTCTTGGCCACGAAATCGGTCTCGGAGTTCACTTCCACGAGCGCACCGATCTTTGAATCCGCACCGACAAAAGCTCCGATCACGCCTTCCGCGGCCACGCGGCTCGCCGCCTTGCTCGCCTTGGCGCCGCTCTTGATGCGCAGCAGCTCCTCGGCCTTGCGCAGGTCGCCGCCGGACTCGGTGAGCGCCTTCTTGCACTCCATCATTCCCAGGCCGGTGAGCTCGCGCAGCTCCTTCACCAGCCCTGCACTGATCTCTGCCATTCCTTGCTGCTCCTTACGGGTTGAAAAAAAGGGGCCGCGGCCCCTTTTTTTCGGGATTGCGGGAAACCCTACTGCGCCGTCTCATCCTCTTCCACCTCGACGAACTCGTCGCGCGAGGCGGCGGCGACTTCCTCGACCGACTGGGTGCGGCCCTCGAGCACCGCGTCGGCCATGCCGCGCGCGTAGAGCCGGATGGCGCGGCTCGAGTCGTCGTTGCCCGGGATCACGTAGTCGATGCCTTCGGGCGAATGGTTGGTGTCCACCACGCCGATCACCGGCACGCCCAGCTTGACCGCCTCCTGCACGGCGCCCTTCTGGTAGCCGACGTCGATGATGAACAGCGCATCCGGGATGGCGCCGAGCTCCTTGATGCCGCCGAGCGAGCGCTGCAGCTTCTCCATCTCGCGCTGGATGCCGAGCGCCTCCTTCTTCGACAGGCGCTCGAGCGCGCCTTCCTGCGCCATCTGCTCCATCTCCTTCAGGCGCTTGATCGACTGGCGCACGGTCTTGAAGTTGGTGAGCATGCCGCCCAGCCAGCGGTGGTCGACGAACGGCATCTGGCAGCGCTGCGCTTCCTCGCGCACGATGTCGCGCGCCTGGCGCTTGGTGCCGACGAAGAGCAGCATGCCGCGGTTGGCGGCGAGCTGGCGCGCGAACTTGAGCGCGTCCTGGTACATCGCCAGGGTCTTCTCGAGATTGATGATGTGGATCTTGTTGCGGTGGCCGAAGATGTACGGCGCCATCTTCGGGTTCCAGTAGCGGGTCTGGTGGCCGAAATGGACCCCCGCCTCCAGCATTTGACGCATCGTTGCCGACACTAAAATCTCCTTAGGGTTGGGTCTGCCGCCGTGCTCAAGAAACCCCTTCCGGGGCACCCTAGTCGAATACGGCGGGAAATTTGATCCTGCTCTCGCCCGGATCAGCCCAAAATTCTAGCATAATCAGTCCAATGCCCGTAGTCCTGAAGACCTCCGAAGAGCTGGAGCGCATGCGCGTTGCCGGCCGCCTCGCCTCCGAAGTCCTGGACTTCATCACCCCGCACGTCAAGGCCGGGGTGACGACCGGGAAGCTGAACGACCTCTGCCACGACTACATGGTGAACGTGCAAGGCACCGTGCCGGCGCCGCTCAATTACGCGCCGCCGGGCTACAAGCCGTTCCCGAAGTCGGTGTGCACCTCGGTGAATCACCAGGTGTGCCACGGCGTGCCCGGCGACCGGGTGCTCAAGCCCGGCGACATCCTGAACATCGATATCACGGTGATCAAGGACGGCTACCACGGCGATTGCAGCCGCATGTTCTACGTCGGCGAGCCGAGCATCCAGGCGCGGCGCCTGGTCGACGTGACCTTCGAGTGCATGTGGCGCGGCATCCGCCAGGTGCGGGCCGGCGCGCGGCTGGGCGACGTCGGCGCGGCGATCCAGGCGCATGCCGAGGCGCACGGTTTCTCCGTAGTGCGCGAGTTCTGCGGGCATGGCATCGGCCGCCGCTTCCACGAGGAGCCGCAAGTCCTGCACTACGGCAGGGCGGGCACCGGCCTCACGCTCGAGCCGGGCATGACGTTCACCGTCGAGCCGATGATCAACGCCGGCAAGCCGGGCATCCGCGAGCTCGCCGACGGCTGGACCATCGTCACCAAGGATCACAGCCTGTCGGCGCAGTGGGAGCACACCATCGCCGTGACCGATTCCGGCTACGAGGTGCTCACGCAGTCCGCGGGCGTCCAGCCGCCGCCGCCTCAATGAGCGCGCGCGGCGCGATCCAGGCGGAGCGCGAAGCGCTGCGTGCCGCCTATCTGCGCCGCGCGCATCCCCGGTCGCTGCTGCGCCAGCACGCGCAGCTCGTCGACCGCCCCGTCAAGGCGCTGTGGACGCAGGCCGCCGTGCCGGCGGGCGCGGCGCTCGTCGCCACCGGCGGCTACGGGCGCGGCGAGCTCTACCCCTGTTCCGACATCGACCTGCTGGTCCTGCTCGCCGAGGAGCCGGGCGAAGGGGACCGCGACGCGCTCGAGCGCCTCATCGGCTGCTTCTGGGACGCCGGCCTCGAGATCGGCCACAGCGTGCGTACGGTCGAGGGCTGTGCCGAGGCGGCCGCCGACATCACCGTGCGCACCGCGCTCCTCGAGGCGCGCTACCTTGCGGGCAGCCGGACGCTGTTCCGGCGCCTCGAGGCCCGGCTGGCCGCCGAGGCGGACCCGGTCGCCTTCTTCAAGGCGAAGAAGCTCGAGCAGGAGCAGCGCCACGCCAAGCACCAGGATTCGCCGTACACGCTCGAGCCCAACCTCAAGGAGGCGCCCGGCGGGCTGCGCGACCTGCAGGTCATCCAGTGGATAGCGAGAGCGGCAGGCTTCGGGCGCGGCTGGCCGGCGCTGGTGCGCCGCGGGCTGATCGAGCGCGACGAGGCGAGCCAGCTCGCGCGCCACGAGGCGCTGCTGCAGGATTTCCGCATCCGGCTGCACTACCTGGCCGGACGGCGCGAAGACCGCATCGTGTTCGACCTGCAGACCGCGCTGGCCGCGCAGCTCGGCTACCGCGACACGCCGGACCGGCGCGCGAGCGAGGCGATGATGCAGCGCTACTACCAGGCGGCGAAGGGCGTGACGCAGCTCAACACCATCCTGCTGCAGAACCTCGAGGCGCTGCTCGCGCCGCGGGCCGACACCGCGCCGCGGCCGCTCAACGAGCGCTTCGAGATCCGCAGCGAGCTGCTGCACGTGCGCCGCGAGGACACGTTCGCCCGCGAGCCGACCGCGATCCTGGAGAGCTTCCTGCTGATGATGCAGCACCGGGAGCTGCGCGGCATGACCGCGCGGACCTTGCGCGCGCTGTACCGCGCCCGTTTCTCCATCAATGCCGCTTTCCGGAAGCATCCGGTGGCGCGCCTGCTCTTCCTGCACATCCTGCAGCAGCCGCAGGGCATCGTGCACGAGTTCCGGCGCATGAACCAGTACGGCATCCTCGGCCGCTACCTGCCGGAGTTCGGCCGCATCGTCGGCCAGATGCAGCACGATCTGTTCCACGCCTACACCGTCGACCAGCACATCCTCATGGTGGTGCGCAACCTGCGGCGCTTCACCATGCCGGAGCTCGCGCACGAGTTCCCGCTCGCGAGCGAGCTGATGAGCGGCTTCGAGCGCCGCTGGCTGCTCTACGTCGCGGCGCTCTACCACGACATCGCCAAGGGGCGCGGCGGCGACCACTCCGAGCTCGGCGCGCGCGACGCGCGCAGCTTTTGCCGGCGACACGGATTGAGCAGGGACGACGCCGGGCTGGTGGTGTTCCTCGTCGAGAGCCACCTGCTCATGTCGCACGTCGCGCAGAAGCAGGACGTCTACGATCCGGAGGTGGTGCGCGCATTCGCCGATCGCGTGCAGACCGAGCGGCGCCTGGTCGCGCTCTACCTCTTCACCGTGGCGGATGTGCGCGGCACCAGCCCCAAGGTCTGGAACGCGTGGAAGGGCAAGCTGCTCGAGGACCTGTTCCGCGCCGCGCGGCGGGTGCTGACCGGCGAGCTGCTGGCGCGCGACATCGCGCTCGCCGAGAAGCAGTCGGAGGCGACCCGGCTGCTGCGGCTCTATGCGCTCTCCGACACGGCCAAGGACCGGCTGTGGGCGCAGCTCGACACCGCCTACTTCCTGCGCCACGACGCGCAGGAGATCGCCTGGCACACGAGGAACCTTCACTACCGGGTGGATGCGGCCAGCCCGGTCGTCAAGGCGCGCCTCGCGCCCTTCGGCGAAGGCCTGCAGGTGATGATCTACACGCGCGACCGGGAAGGCCTGTTCGCGCGCATCTCGGGCTACTTCGAGCAGGCGGGCTTCGACATCGCCGAGGCGAAGATCCACACCACGCGGGGCGGCTACGCGCTCGACACCTTCGTCGTCATGGGCGAAGGGCGCGATGCGCACTACCAGGATCGCATCGCGATGATCGAGGCCGAGCTTGCCGGGGAAGTGGTCTCCGAGGCGCCGCTGCCGGCGCCGCGCGGCGGGCGCCTTTCGCGGCGCGTGCGCCACTTTCCGATCTCCCCGGTGGTCGACATCCGGCCCGACGAGCGCGGCGCCTACCAGGTGCTGTCGATCGTGGCGACCGACCGGCCCGGCCTGCTCTACGGCGTGGCGCGCATCCTCGCGCGCTACCACGTGAGCCTGCAGACCGCGCGCATCAACACGCTGGGCGACCGCGCGGAGGACGTGTTCCTCGTCTCCGGCGAGGCGCTTTCCTCGCCGAAGACGGTGCTGCAGCTCGAGCAGGACCTGCTCGCCGAGCTCAGTCTTCCGGCGGCAGCGCCTCTCCCGGAAACAGCGCTTCGTTGAAGCCGAACTTGCGCAGGTCGCGCACGCGCATCGGGTACAGGATGCCGTCGAGGTGGTCGACCTCGTGCTGCACCACCCGCGCGTGGAAGTCCGATACCTCGCGCTCGAAGCGCCGCCCGCGCTCGTCGTAGCCGGAATAGCGCAGCCGCTTCCAGCGCGGCACCCAGCCGCGCAGGCCCGGCACCGAGAGGCAGCCTTCCCAGCCCTCCTCCATCTCGCCGCCGAGCGGCTCGAGCTTCGGGTTGATGAGCACGGTATCCGGCACTTCCTCGACGCCCGGGTAGCGCGGGTTGCTGCGCACGCCGAAGATCACCACGCGCTGCAGCACGCCGATCTGCGGCGCCGCGAGCCCGGCGCCGTTGAGGTGCGCCATCGTGTCGCGCATGTCGGCCAGCAGCTGGTTCAGCTCTTGCGAGCCGAACTGCGTCACCTCGGCCGAGCGCTGCAGCAACCGCGGGTCGCCCATGCGAAGCACTTCCCGGATCATGACCTGCACACCTGCTCGAGGATCCGCCGCACGCGCTGCATCGCCTCGTCGAGCACGATCGTGATCGCGTCGAGCGAGATGGCGCTGCGGCTGTCGCCGCGCCCGGCGGCATGGTTCGCCACCACGGCGAGCGCCGCGTACGGCAGGTCGAGCTCGCGCGCCAGGGCCGCTTCGGGCATGGCGGTCATGCCGACGAGGTCGGCGCCGTCGCGCGCCAGGCGCTCTATCTCCGCGGCCGTCTCGAGGCGCGGCCCCTGGGTGACGGCATAGACCGCTCCGTCGTGCACGGCTTCGCCGCACGCGCGCGCCGCGGCGAGCAGCCGCTCGCGCAGCGGCCGCGAATACGGCTCGGTGAAATCGACGTGCTTCACCGGCACCCCGGGTCCCTGGAAGTACGTCGCGGCGCGGCCCCAGGTGTAGTCGATGATCTGGTGCGGCACGAGCAGCGCGCCCGGCCCCGCCTGCGCCGCGATGCCGCCGACCGTCGCGACCGAGACGATTTCCCGCGCGCCGGCGTCCTTGAGCGCCCACAGGTTGGCCCGGTAGTTGACCTCGTGCGGCGCGATCGTGTGGCCGTCGCCGTGCCGGGCGAGGAACAGCACCGCACGGCCGGCGATCTCGCCTTGGGTCAGCGCCGCCGAAGGCTCGCCATAGGGGGTGCGCGCCTCTTTTCGCTTCGTGCCCTTCAGATTGCCGAGCTGCGCGAGCCCGCTGCCGCCGATGATCGCCAGCACGCCTAGTGTCCGTGCATCGCGCGGATTTCAGGCAGGTTGCGCCAGAAGCCCTTGGCATCCATGCCGTAGCCGAAGACGAAGCGGTCGGGGATGCGCAGGCCGACGAAGTCGGCGCGAATGGGCTTTTGCCGGTCCAATGTCTTTTCCACCAGGACCGCGCAATGGAAAGCCCGGGCGCCGAGCGCGAGCAGCCGCTCGCGGATCGCCGCCATCGTGTCGCCGCCGTCCAGGATGTCGTCCACCACCAGCACGCTGCGCCCGCGCACGCTCTCCGGCGGCGTGACGCGCCAGTCGATCGCGGCACCGCGGGTCGCCGCGCCGTAACGCGAGACGTGGATGTAGTCGAAGTCGAGCGGGAAGCGCAGCAGCGGCAGCAGCTGGCCGGCGAACACCACCGCGCCGCCCATCACGGCCAGCACCAGCGGGTAGGCGCCCGCGAGGCGCGCGTGGACCTCGGCGGCGACGCGGCGCAGCGCCGCCTGCACCTCGTCGGCGCTCGCCACCAGGTCCGACTGCTCGAGAAATCGCCAGGCCGCGGCCACGTCCATGCCGCCCGAGTCTAGCGTGACTTCAGATAGCGCGCGAAAGCGCCGCCGACCTCGGAATGGCGCAGCCCGTACTCGACCGTCGCCTGCAGGTAGCCGAGCTTCGAGCCGCAGTCGAAGCGCCGGCCGGGCAGCCGCACGGCGAGCACGCGCTCGTGCCGCAGCAGCTGCGAGATCGCGTCGGTGAGCTGGATCTCGCCGCCCGCGCCCGGCGTGACCCGGCCGAGCAGCTCGAAGATGCGCGGCGTGAGCACGTAGCGGCCGATCACGCCGAGGTTCGATGGCGCGTCCGCGGGCTTCGGCTTCTCGACGATCGCGTGGATGCGCGCAAGGTCGCCTTCCATGCGGTCGGCGGTGACGATGCCGTAGCTGTCGGTCTGGTCGCGCGGCACTTCCTCGACGCCGAGCAGCGAGCAGCCTTCGCGGGCGAACACCTCCGCCATGCGCGCCATCGCCGGCGGCTCGGAGTCCATCAGGTCGTCGGCGAGCAGCACCGCGAACGGGTGATCGCCGACCACCGGCTGCGCGCACAGCACGGCATGGCCGAGGCCGAGCGGCTCCGGCTGGCGGATGTAGATGCAGCGCACGCCCTCCGGAAGCACCGATTGCACCTGCGCGAGCAGCGCCTCCTTGCCCTTGCGCTCGAGCTCGGTCTCGAGCTCGTAGGCCTTGTCGAAATGGTCCTCGATGGCGCGCTTGTGGCGGCCGGTGACGAAGATCATCTCGGTGATCCCGGCCGCCGCCGCCTCCTCGACCGCGTACTGGATCAGCGGCTTGTCGACGATCGGCAGCATCTCCTTGGGGCTCGCCTTGGTCACCGGCAGGAATCGGCTGCCGAAGCCGGCGACGGGAAATACCGCTTTCCTTAGCGTGGCCATCATCCTTCCTCGAGGATTCGCTGCAGCGCCTGCCCGTCGATCACCGGGACGCCGAGGCTGCGCGCCTTGTCGAGCTTGCTGCCCGCCTCCTCGCCGGCGACCACGTAGTCCGTATTCTTCGACACCGATCCCGCCACCTTGTGCCCTTTCGCTTCGATCGCCGCGCGCGCCTCGTCGCGCGTCATCCCGGCCAGCGTGCCGGTGAGGACGAAGGTTTTCCCCCGCGCGGCCGCCCTTGCTTTCTCCGCCGCAATCGTTACCGCGCTCAGCAGGCGCTCGATCACGTCGCGGTTGTGGCGCTCGCGGAGGAACTTCTCGATGCTCTCGGCGAGCTCGGGGCCGATGCCCTCCAGCGGCACCGGCGCGGGCGGCTCGCCGCGCTTCTTCCGCTGCGCATTCTCCTTGCGAATCGCCTCCTTGTCAGCCGCGAGGCTAGACCATTCGGCACCGCTCAGGGCCTCGAGCGAGCCGAAATGCCGCGCCAGGATCTTGGCCACCTCCTCGCCCACGCCCGGGATGCCGAGCGCATAGATGAACCGCGCGAGCTCCGCGCGGCGCGATTTTTCTATGCTGGCAAAAACGTTGGCGGCGGATTTCTCGGCCATCCGTTCCAGGCCTGCCAGGGTCTCGACCGTCAGGTCGTACAGGTCGGCCGGGTTGCGCACCAGCTCTCGCTCGACCAGCTGGTCGACCAGCTTCTCGCCCAGGCCCTCGATGTCCATGGCGCGCCGGCCGGCGAAGTGCAGCAGCGTCTGCTTGCGCTGCGCCTTGCAGTAGAGGCCGCCCGTGCAACGCGTCGCCGCCTCGCCCGCCACGCGCACCGTGGGCGAGCCGCACACCGGGCAGGCCTGCGGCATCTCGAAGCGGTCCTGCGCTCGCCGCGCGCCCTGCTTGCGCACGCCCACCACTTCCGGGATCACGTCGCCCGCGCGCCGCACCACGACCGTATCGCCGACCCACACGTCCTTGCGGCGCAGCTCGTCCTCGTTGTGCAGCGTCGCGTTGGCGACCGTCACGCCGCCGACGAATACCGGCTTCAGCTTGGCGACCGGCGTCAGGGTGCCGGTACGCCCCACCTGGACCTCGATGCCGAGCACCTCGGTCAGCGCCTCTTCCGGCTGATACTTGTGCGCCACCGCCCAGCGCGGCTCGCGCGCGAGCGAGCCGAGCTGCGCCTGCAGCGCGAGCGAATTCACCTTGTACACCACACCGTCGATGTCGAAGGCGAGCGTGGCGCGCTGGCGCGCGATGTCGGCGTGATAGGCGGCGAGCCCCTCGGCGCCGCGGATCACCTTGCGATGCCGGTCCACGGGCAGGCCGAAGGCTTCCAGCGCATCGAGAACCTCGCTCTGCCGCCCGGGAATCTTCCAGCCGCGCTGCGCGCCCACGCCGTACGCCGAGAACGACAGCGGCCGCCGGGCGGTGATGCGCGGATCGAGCTGGCGCACGGCGCCGGCGGCGGTGTTGCGCGGGTTGATGAACGGCTTCTCGCCCGCCTCGGCCTGCCGGCGGTTCAGCCTCTCGAAGGCCGCCCGCGTCATGAAGATCTCGCCGCGCGCCTCCAGCACGTCGGGGGCGCGGCCTTTCAGCTGCAGGGGAATCGCGTGGATCGTGCGCACGTTCGCGGTCACGTCCTCGCCCACCTGGCCGTCGCCGCGCGTCGCGGCGCGCACCAGCCGGCCGTGCTCGTAGCGCAGGCTGATGGCGAGGCCGTCGAACTTGAGCTCGGCCGAGTATTCGACCGGCGGCGCGTCGGCGGCGAGCGCGAGCTCGCGGCGCACCCGCGCGTCGAACTTGGCGGCGCCTTCGGGCTCGGTGTCGGTCTCGGTGCGGATCGAGAGCATCGGCACCTCGTGAGGCACCGCCGCGAGCTCGGCGGACGGCGCGCCGCCGACGCGCTGCGTGGGCGAGTCGGCCGTGCGCAGCTCCGGGTGGTTCTGCTCGAGCTCCTGGAGCTCGCGGAACAGCCGGTCGTACTCCGCGTCGCTGATCTCGGGTGCGTCCTCGACGTAGTACAGGCGGTTGTGATGCTCGATCGTCTCGCGCAGCCGCCGCGCCTTCTCCCGCACGTTCATGAGAACAGGCGCAGGGCGAGCGGGCTCCCGGGCTCGATGCCGCGGCCGGCGAGCAGGCGCCGCACCGCCTCGAGCTGGGCGCGGATGCTGGCGAGGGCGCGCTCGTCGAGCTCCCGGCCCTCGTCGTCGACCAGCCGCCCGCCCTGGCCGTGTGCGAGCGTCTGCGCCGCACGCGCCATGGCCTCGTAGCAGCGCTCGGGCTCCGCGGTGCGCGCCACGTCGAGCGTGAGCGTCACGCCGTCCTGGCGCGGCGCCGCCTGGAAGGGCTGGCCGCCGAAGTCCTGCTGCGGCGATACGCCGATCACGTGCAGCGCCACCTGGATGTCGGCCTCGCTGCACGCGCCGTCCAGCTCGCGCGCGGCCTGCAGCGCCTCGCGCATTTCCGGCGCGTTCGCACGGCCGCCGAGCGCGGCGGCGAGGCTTTCCACGGCGGCGCGGAACTCGATCAGCTCCGGCTCGGGCACCACGCCGTCGCGGCTGACGAGCTGCAGGGCGGCAAGGCAGCCGCCGGCCTGCGGATGCAGCAGGGCGCGCCGGGCGAAGCGCTGCGCGATCGGCCGCCAGGCCTCCGCGAGCAAGGTTTGTCCCGATGGCGGGAGCTCGAGCTCCATTACGTAGTCGACCCGCGGGTCGGGCGCCGAATTCGG
>Ga0310810_10005887_pt1 | contig 13781 bp, 13 predicted proteins | sample NCmetagenome_FD_207641 | JGI IMG/M metagenome (GOLD analysis project Ga0310810, IMG submission 207641) | Soil microbial communities from experimental microcosm in Duke University, North Carolina, United States - NC | ecosystem: Engineered > Artificial ecosystem > Soil microcosm > Unclassified ... | reverse complement strand
CGCCGCCGGCTACGCCCTCAGATCCTCGTCAAGGATGAGACCGGCGGCATCGTCAGCAGCACGCAGGAGGACGAGGAGACGGATACCATCTTCGACGCGGGACTCGCGTTCGAGCACAACTTCAACCAGTACACCAAATTCCTCGTGGCCCTCACGGTCCAGTCAGGCGAGAACAACACACTCACCAACGCGAACGTTGCCCTGCAGGTGAAGATGACCGACCGCCTGGCGCTGTCCGCCGGCTACAAGCTGATCGACAACAGCAGTCCGCCGCCAGGCTCGGGCCGGCGCGACACGCTGACGACCCTCGGCCTCGTGTACGAGCTCAAGAACGACAAGCTGCCGCCGGACTTGTAGCGGTCAGCCACGCCGCAGCAGCCGCGCCTTGTCGCGCTGCCAGTCGCGCTCCTTCTCCACGGCGCGCTTGTCGTGCTGCTTCTTGCCTTTGGCGAGTCCGAGCTGCAGTTTCGCGCGGCCATTTTTCCAATAGAGCTCGAGCGGCACCAGGGTGTAGCCGCGTCGCTCCACGGCCCCGATGAGGCGCTGCAGCTCGCTGTGATGGAGCAGGAGCTTGCGGGTGCGGACGGGGTCGGCCGCTACGTGCGTGGAGGTCGTGGGCAGCGGCGAGAGGTGAGCACCGATGAGGAACGCCTCGCCGCCGCGAAGATAAACGTACGCCTCTTTCAGCTGCGCGCGTCCGGCGCGCATGGCCTTGACCTCCCAACCCTGCAGCGCAAGCCCCGCCTCGAAGCGGTCCTCGATGAAATAGTCGAAGCGCGCCTTGCGGTTCTCGGCGATCAGGTGCGGGGTTTCTGCAGCTTTGGCCATGCGCGGGCCGTAATGGGACAATGCCGCATGCGAGAGGTCAAGCGCTCGGCCCTCGTCAACAAACCGCCGGCCGAGCTGTTCGCGCTCATCAACGACATCGAGAGCTATCCGCAGTTTCTGCCCTGGTGCACCCACGCGCGCGTCTTGTCCCGCACGCCGGCGGAGATCGTGGCCACGCTCGGAGTCAGCCAGGGCGGGCTGCACGGGGAGTTCACCACCCGCAACACCCTCGAGACCGACCGCCGCATCCACATGCAGCTCGTGAGTGGACCCTTTCGTACGCTCGAGGGCGACTGGCAGCTGACACCGATCGAGGCCGACGGCTGTCGGGTCGAGCTCAGCATGCGCTTTGCCTTCGCCCAGCGCCTGGCCGCGATGCTATTTGAGGCGCGTTTCGCCTCGACCATCGGCTCGCTGGTGGATGCCTTCGTGGCGCGGGCCCGGTCACTGCCGTGAGTGCCGCGCCGGACGCCGCGTCTCTCCGCTGCACCGTTGCCTTCGCGATGCGCGAACGGCAGTACCTCTGGAGCGTCGAGTTGCCGAGAGGTGCGCGCATTGCGGACGCGCTCGACGCCGCGCGCCGCCAGGCTTCGGCCGAGCTCGCCGCACAGGTGCCCTGGGATTCCGCTCCCGTCGGGATTTTCGGCGAGCCGCGCACCCGTGGCGATCGCTGCGCCGAGGGCGACCGCATCGAGATCTACCGTCCGCTCAGGCGCGATCCGCGCGAAGGGCGCCGCGAGCGCGTCGCGCGCGAGCGCCGTGCAAAAGGCTAGATCTTCGGGAACTTCGAGATAGGGGCGCCTTCATCCGGCGCCTGCGGCGCACTTTCGGGCACGTTGATGCGCTCGAACCGTGTCACCTTGTCTTCCTTGAAGTACACCTCGAGACGACGCGGCTCATTCGGACGGTGACGGCCGTGGCGGAAGTAGTAGAGATAGTCCCAGCGGTCCTTGTCGAACACGTCGGGCACCAGCGGTGTGCCGAGGAGGTAACGCACCTGAGTGCGCGTCATGCCGACCTGGAGCTGATCGACCGTCTTACCCTCGAGGTAGTTGCCCTGCTGCACATCCATTCGATAGACGCAGCCCCCGAGCGCAGTGCCGAGCAGTAGCGTGGCGAGCGAAGCGAGAATCGAGCGCATGCGGATCCGATGGAGGATAATCCCGGCCGGCATGATACCTGATCGCGGAGCGGCCCAGACCTTCTAAGCGTTCCGCTGGAGGCGACGTGGAAGGCAAGGACCTGCGCAAAGCGGGTTTGAAGGTGACGCTGCCACGCCTGAAGATCCTCGAGATCCTCGAAGGCAGCACCACGCGGCACCTGTCGGCCGAGGACATCTATCGCACGCTCCTCGAGTCGAACGAGGACATCGGGCTGGCGACCGTCTATCGGGTGCTCACGCAGTTCGAGGCTGCGGGCCTGGTCACGCGCCACCATTTCGAGGGCGGCATGGCGGTGTTCGAGCTCAACCAGGGCACGCACCACGACCACATCGTGTGCCTCGACTGCGGCCGGGTCGAGGAGTTCATGGACTCGGGCATCGAGGAGCGGCAGACCGCGGTGGCGGGCAAGCTCGGCTTCACCATCCGCGATCATTCGTTGATTCTCTACGGGCGTTGCCGGCGCGAGGACTGCCCGTATCGTCCGCGCAAGCCGACCTAGCGGACGACGAAATCTCGCAGGCGGGAGCTCGCGTGCGCGAGGAGTCGCTGTGGGCAACAGTGAACCAAACGGTTAACTCTCGGGCAGAGGCATGGTCGCACTGCGGGCCCGGCGCGCCCTCAGCGGCGGCGCGCCGCCGGCGGCCGCGGCTGGCGCACCGTGTCGCCGGTCTTGCCGGCTGAGTCTGCGGACGGCTCGACCTTGGGTCCCTCAACGCCCGCGGCGGCTGTCTTGCCACCCGCGAGCGTTGCAGCCGAGAGCATGTCGCGTGCGTGCTCGCGCGCCTTGGCGCTGATCTCGATGCCGCCGAGCATGCGGGCGAGCTCCTCGATGCGCTCATCGCCATCGAGCTCGGCGACCGTGGTGCGCGTCGTGCGGCCGTCGGTCACCTTGCTGACGCGCAGATGATGGTGCGCCTGACAGGCCACCTGGGGCAGGTGCGTGACGCACAGCACCTGACCGCGCACGCCGAGCGCGCGCAGCTCGCGGCCAACGATCTCCGCCACGGCGCCGCCGATGCCGGCGTCCACTTCATCGAACACCATGCAGCGGCTCTCCAGCGCGGAGCAGGCGACCTGCACGGCGAGTGAAAGCCGCGCCAGCTCTCCGCCCGAGGCCACCTTGGCGAGCGTGCGCGGCGGTGAGCCTGGGTTGGCGGAGACGCGAAACTCGATCTGGTCGATGCCGTGCTGCGAAGGATCGGCGTTGCCATCCTGGGACACATCCGCTTCGAAGCGCCCGCCGGCCATACCGAGAGTCTGCATGCGCGCGCTGATGTCGCGCGCGAGCACCCGCGCGGTCGCCATGCGCTTGCCCGAGAGCTGCTGCGCCTGCGCGCGGTAGGCCTGCAGCGCGCTCGCGAGCTCGCGCCGTAAATCGGCGAGATCGGTGTCGGCTCGCTCGAGCGCCTCGAGATCCGCGACGAGGCGCCCCGAGTATCCCGGCAGCTCCCCGGGGACGAGGTGGTGCTTGCGCGCGAGCTCCTCGATGGCCGCCAGGCGCCGCTGCACCTCCTCCTGCCGGGCGTTGTCGACCTCGAGAGACTCGCCATAGCGCTCGAGCTCGCGTGCGGCTTCGCGTACCTGCACCGCGGCTTCCTCCAGCAGCGGCAGCACCGCGCCGAGCTTGACGTCGAGCGCGGCTAGCGCCCGCAGCGACTGGAGCGCCCGGCTCACCATGGCGTGGGCGCTCAACTGGTCATTGGCGTAGAGCGCATCGAGCGATGCCTGTGCGCCGCCTGCGAGGCGCCCGCGGTTGGCAAGCCGCGCCGCCTCCTCGGCGAGCGCTTCGGCTTCGCCGGGCTTCAGCTGCAACGCCTGCAGCTCCTGCACCTGATAACGCAGCAGATCGAGCTTCGAGTCGCGATCGCGCGCCTGACCCTCGAGCGCGAGGGTGCGGTTGAGAAGCTCGAGCCACACGCGATGTGCGATGCCGACCTGGCCGACGCTTGCGGTGAGCGACCCGTAACCATCGAGCAGCTCGCGCTGCGCGGAACTGCGGGTGAGCGACTGGAATTCGTGCTGCCCGTGGATATCGATGAGGATGCTGCCCGCCTCACGCAGCAGCTGCACCGGCACCGATTGACCGTTGAGGTACGCGCGTGAGCGGCCATCGCCGCCGATTACACGGCGCACCACCAGCTCCGTGCCGCCGGTGAGCGACTGCGTCTCGAGCCATTGCTTGAGCTCGCGTGGCGCGTGACTCAGCTCGAAAGTCGCGGCGATCTCGGCGCGCTCGGCGCCGTGCCGCACCACTTCCGCGCCGGCGCGGCCGCCGGCGAGCAGCTGCAGGGCATCCACGAGAATCGACTTGCCCGCGCCGGTCTCGCCGGTGAGTACCGTGAGGCCCGGCCGCAGCTCGAGTTCCACCGCATCGATGATGGCGAAGTCACGGATCTGCAGGTGAGTGAGCATGCTCAGCGCTCGAAGCTGCCGCGGCCCCAGTGGAGCTTCGAGCGCAGCAACCGATAATAGTCATGGCCGGGCGGGTGCAGGAGCGTCACCCGCTCTTGCGCGGTGGTTACCTCGAGACGGTCGGCCGGAGTCATGGCGCCGAGCAGCGCGCCATCGCAGGTGACGTTCGCCTGCGTGTCGGCGCGCTCGAGCAGCACCACCTCGATCCCGCGGTGCGCCCCCACGACGATCGGACGGTCGGAAAGTGTGTGCGCACAGATGGGCACGATTACGAGCGCGGGCAGGTGCGGCTCGATGATGGGACCAGAGCAGGAGAGAGCGTAGGCGGTCGAGCCCGTGGGGCTTGCGACGATGACGCCATCGCCATCGTGCGTATTGACGTAATTGCCATCGATCCGCGTCTCGAAGTCGAGGGTGCGCCCGGTGTCGTGCTTCTGCATGACGACATCGTTCAATGCAAAGGATTGCGCCGCCTCCGCGCCCGCCCGGTGGAGGCGGGCCGTGAGCAGCGGACGCTCATCGGCCTCCAGCTCGCCGGCGAGCGCGGCGTCGACCGAGGACAGCATATCCTGGGGCATGACATCGGTGAGGAAGCCGAGGCGGCCTCGGTTGACGCCCAGGAGTGGCACGTTGTGCCGGGCGACGAGACGCGCGGCGTAGAGCAGGGTGCCGTCTCCCCCCACGGCGATCACCAGGTCAGCGCGCTCGCCCAGGGTACGCTCGGGAACGCGCGTGACCGGTGCGTTGCGCGGCAGCTCCGCATCATCGTTCACGAGCACGTGCACACCCCGGCTCTGCAGATGTGGCAGCAGCGTGCCGACGCTCTCGGCAATCCTCGGATCCGAGAATCGGCCGACCAACGCACAGGTACGCACCGGGAAAGCCATGTGCCAGTGTCTCGATTGAACTTCGCCTTGCCGCAGGGCGCGCCTTTGTAGCATGGGGGGTGCGCCGGGAGCCAATGCCGCGGGTCACATATCGTTAGGTTGTGCACGCGCCTTGCGCCATTGCTTGACGGTCTCCCGGCCTCGAAGCTAGCTTTCCTGCTTATGGCGCACGAAGGCCGGGACGAGCAGCTCGGGGAGCGCGCTCAGCAGCTGCTGCGCACGCTCATCGAGAGCTATATACGCGACGGTCAGCCGGTCGGCTCGCGCGTGCTGTCGCGCGAATCGGGACTGCAGCTGTCTGCGGCAACGATCCGCAACGTCATGGCGGATCTGGAAGAGCTCGGCTTCGTAGCCTCACCCCACACCTCCGCCGGGCGCGTGCCGACCGACAAGGGCTACCGCTTCTTCGTCGACACGCTGCTGCAGCTGCGGCCGCTCGATGACGCGGCGACCGCCGAGATCCGCCGGCAGTTCGACGCGAGCCGCGACAGCTCGACCGAGCTCATCGCCACTGTCTCGCAGCTGCTCTCCTCGGCCACGCAGCTCGCCGGCGTCGTCACGCTGCCGCGCACCCGGCAGGCGGCAGTGACGCAGATCGAGTTCGTCGGACTTTCCGAGAACCGGGTGCTGGTGGTGCTCGTGTTCAACGACCGCGAGGTCCAGAACCGCATCATCCAGCTCGAGCGTCACTACTCCGCGGATGAGCTCAAGCGCGCCTCCAACTATCTCAACGAGCAGTTTCGCGGCCGCTCGCCGCGCGAGGTACGCCAGGAACTGCTGCGTCAGCTCTCCGAGGCGCGCGCACACATGAACCAGATCATGCTCGATGCGATCTCGGTCGCCCAGCAGGTCTTTGAGGCCGGTAGCGAAGATCGGCTCGAGTACGTCATCAAGGGCGAGACGAATCTCATGGGTGTGGCCGAGCTCACCAGTGTCGAGAAGCTGCGCCGCCTCTTCGAGGCCTTCAACGAGAAGCGCGATTTCCTGCACCTGCTCGATCACAGCCTCAAGGCCGAAGGAGTGCAGATCTTCATCGGTCACGAGTCCGGCTACCGCATTCTCGACGACTGCAGCGTGGTCACCGCTCCTTACGCCGAGGGCGATGCCGTCGTCGGGGTGCTCGGGGTCATTGGACCGACCCGCATGGCCTATGAGAGGGTCATTCCGATCGTCGACATGACGGCTAAACTCCTCGGTGCCGCCTTGAATTCGCGTCGTTGACCCCCACCCCCGGGGTGCCCGAAGCGAGTGAGCGGCACCGGCCGGCCCTGGCTTTCGGGTTGACTTTGGAGGCCATCGAAGATGAGTGCCAACGAATCGGCCCGGGGCGTACCGGCGGCGACTGGAGAAGAGACGACGCTCTCCGACGGGTCCCCGTCCGCGGTCGAGCTCGAGCGTCTGCAGCAGGCCCTCACCGAGGCCGAGGAGCTTGCCAAGAGCCACTACGAGCAGTACCTGCGCGCCGCCGCCGAGCTCGACAACGTCCGTAAACGCGCCCAGCGCGACATCGAGGCGGCAAACCGCTACGGGCTCGAGAAGTTCGCGGCGGAGCTTCTGCCGGTGAAGGATAGCCTCGAGCTTGCAGTGCAGAACGCCGGCCGTGCCGATGCCAAGAGCCTGCGCGAAGGGCAGGAAGCGACGCTGCAGCTGCTCTCGCGTGCACTGGAGAAGCTCGGCGTTACCGTGGTCGACCCCGCGGGCGAGCGCTTCGACCCGGCACGGCACGAGGCGATGATGACCCAGGAATCGACCACAGCAGAGCCGGACTCGGTCCTGACGGTGGTCCAGCCCGGCTATGAGCTCAACGGACGCCTGCTGCGTCCCGCGCGGGTGATCGTTGCCCGGGCGCCGGCCGACTGAAGAGCGACACGAAGGACGCGGTTCGGGCTTGAAAGCGCTCCCGGCTACCCCTAAGAAGTGACCCGGACATCCCCACTTAGACCTACAGAAACTGCGGCGGAGTGACCCATGGCTAAGACAATCGGCATTGACCTCGGCACGACCAATTCGTGCGTGGCCATCATGGAGGGCGGCAAGCCTCGCGTGATCGAGAACAGCGAGGGCGACCGCACGACCCCCTCAATCGTAGCTTTCAGCAAGGATGGCGAGGTTCTGGTGGGTCAGCCCGCCAAGCGTCAGGCCGTCACCAACCCGCAGAACACGCTTTTCGCCATCAAGCGCCTCATCGGCCGCAAGTTCGAGGACGAGGTGGTGCAGCGGGACATCAAGATGGTCCCGTACAAGATCGTCAAGGCCGATAACGGCGACGCCTGGGTCGAGGTACAGGGCAAGAAGATGGCACCCCCGGAAATCTCGGCGCGGGTGCTCATGAAGATGAAGAAGACCGCCGAAGACTATCTCGGCGAGCCGGTCAAGGAGGCCGTCATCACGGTTCCGGCCTACTTCAACGATTCCCAGCGCCAGGCCACCAAGGACGCCGGCCGAATTGCCGGTCTCGAGGTCAAGCGCATCATCAATGAGCCGACCGCGGCGGCACTCGCCTACGGGCTCGACAAGCAGGGTGGTGATCGCAAGATCGCCGTGTACGACCTCGGCGGCGGCACCTTCGACATCTCGATTATCGAGATCGCGGAGGTCGATGGCGAGCGGCAGTTCGAGGTGCTCTCGACGAATGGCGACACCTTCCTCGGCGGCGAGGACTTCGACCTGCGCATCATCAATTTCCTGGGCGAGCAGTTCCTCAAGGAGTCCGGCGTCGACGTGCGCAACGACCCGCTCGCCATGCAGCGTCTGAAGGAGGCCGCCGAGAAGGCGAAGATCGAGCTCTCCTCGACGCAGCAGACCGACATCAATCTGCCGTACATCACAGCGGACGCCTCCGGTCCCAAGCACCTGAACATCAAGCTGACGCGAGCCAAGCTCGAGTCGCTGGTGGACGACTTGGTTCAGAAGACGATCCCGCCGTGCCGCACCGCGCTCAAGGACGCGGGCGTTTCCACCAACGACATCGCCGAGGTGATTCTCGTCGGCGGCCAGACGCGCATGCCGCTCGTGCAGAAGTACGTGAAGGACCTCTTCGGTAAGGAGCCACGTAAGGATGTGAATCCGGACGAGGCCGTCGCGGTGGGCGCCGGCATCCAGGGAGGCGTGCTCGCCGGTGAAGTGAAGGACGTGCTGCTGCTCGATGTGACGCCGCTTTCACTCGGCATCGAGACCCTCGGTGGGGTGATGACCAAGCTCATCGAGAAGAACACCACGATTCCGACCAAGGCATCGAACGTATTCTCGACCGCGGATGACAACCAGACGGCCGTTACCATCCACGTGTTGCAGGGCGAGCGCGAGCGCGCCGCAGACAACAAGTCGCTCGGCAAGTTCGACCTCGCCGACATACCGCCGGCACCGCGCGGCATGCCGCAGGTGGAAGTGTCCTTCGACATCGACGCCAACGGCATCCTGAACGTATCGGCGAAGGACAAGGCGACCGGCAAGGAGCAGAAGATCGTCATCAAGGCCTCGAGCGGCCTCAATGAGGACGAGATCAAGCGCATGGTGCGCGACGCTGAGGCACACGCGGAGGAGGACAAGCGCTTCCGTGAGCTGGTCGATTCGCGTAACAAAGCGGATGCGTTGATCCACGCCGTCGAGAAGTCCCTGAAGGATCTCGGCGAGAAGGTGGACGCCGCCGAGCGCGCCAAGGTCGAAAGCGCCGTGTCCGACTTGCGCACCGCTTTGAAGGGCGATGACCGCGGGGTCATCGACAAGAAGGCCGAGGCGCTGACCCAGGCCTCCGCCAGCATCGCGCAGCGCGCCTATGCGGGCACCGAGGCTGGGGCTGGCGGAGCCGGTCCGCAGGGTGGGGCTGCCGGCGCGGGGCCCGAGGGCGGTGCCAGTGGCGCCGGGCCGGGCGGGGAGGATGTCGTCGACGCGGAATTCGAGGAGGTCAAGGACAAAGGACGCAAGGCCTCTTAAGCTTGGTCCATGGCGAAGCGCGACTACTACAAGGTACTCGACGTACCGAGGGGGGCGACCGAGGCGGAGATCAAGAAGGCCTACCGCCGCCTGGCCATGAAATATCACCCCGATCGCAACCCCAACGATCGGGAGGCCGAGGAGTCCTTTAAAGAGGCCAAGGAGGCCTGCGAGGTGCTGACCGACCCGCAGAAGCGGGCGGCCTACGACCAGTACGGCCATCCGGGCGTCGAGGCGGCTTCCCGAGCCGCCGGCGGCCGGGGCGGATTCGGAGCCGACACCTTCAGTGACATCTTCGGCGATGTCTTCGGAGATATCTTCGGTGGCGCTCGGCGCAGCAGCCGCTCCCAGGTGTACCGCGGCGCCGATTTGCGCTATGAGCTCGAGCTCGAACTCCCACAGGCGGTCTTCGGCCACCAGGTGGAAATCGAGCTCGAGCGGCTCGCCGAATGCGAGGTGTGCCGCGGAACGGGCGCCGCAAAGGGCAGCACTCCCACGACGTGCGAAACCTGTGGTGGGGCAGGTCAGGTGCGTATCGCCCAGGGTTTCTTCCAGCTGCAGCAGACCTGCCCACGATGCCGCGGTGCCGGCACCGTCGTGCGTAATCCCTGCGACGCCTGCCTCGGCCAGGGCCGTGTCCGTCGCCCCCGCACGCTCTCGGTCAAGGTGCCCGCGGGAGTCGACACCGGTGACCGCGTGCGGCTCTCGGGAGAAGGCGAGGCGGGCCGCAACGGTGGGCCGCCCGGTGACCTGTACGTCGAGATTCACGTGCGCGAGCACCCGATCTTCGAGCGCGACGGTGTGCACCTCAGCTGCGAGGTACCGGTGAGCTTCGCGACCGCAGCCCTCGGGGGCAGCGTGAACGTGCCCACGCTCGAAGGGGATGTGGCGCTCAAGGTCCCTGCCGAAACGCAATCGGGGCGCGTATTCCGCCTGCGCGACAAGGGCGTGAAGCCGGTGCGCGGGGGCGCGCGCGGTGACCTGTTCTGTCGCGTGGTGGTCGAGACACCCGTGCACCTGTCTGCGGAGCAGCGCGAGCTCGTACGCCGGCTCGATGAGTCACTCCAGCTCCAGGCCGCGCGCCATGCGCCGCGCGAGAATGGCTTCCTCGAAGGAGTGCGCCGCTTCTTTGCCTCGGGATCCGGAAAAGGCTGAGGCCTCCGTGGGGTCCGCCGCTGCGCATGAGCCGCTCGTCCGCGCGGTCGTCATTGGAGCGAGCGGGCGCATGGGTCAGGCGCTTTTGCGCGCCGCGCCCGGCTTCCCCCGCCTCATCATCAGCGGCGCCATCGCCTGGAGCGGCAGTCTTGCCCTGGGCCGTGATGCCGGGGATGTGGCCGGGATCGGGCGCATGAACCTTTCGCTCACGAGCGACCTGCCGGCCGCGCTCGCCGCCGCAGACGTGGCGCTCGATTTCAGTCATCCGGCCGCAACGGCGTCGACCCTGGACGCGTGCCGCGCGGCGTGCAAACCGCTGCTCCTCGGCACGACCGGTTTTGGCACGCGGCTCGATGGGGCGCTCGACGCGGCCGCACGCCAGGTGGCGCTCCTCGTCGCTCCGAACACGAGCGTGGGTGTCGCACTGCTCACCGAGCTGACACGCCTCGCCTCACGCGCGTTGCCCTCGAGCTTCGACATCGACGTGCTCGAGCTCCATCATCGACTCAAGCGCGATGCTCCATCGGGCACCGCGCGCTCGCTCGCGCAGGTGGCGGCGGAGGGGCGCGGACTAGCAGCACCCCAGGGCAATTCCGCTGCGACGGGCGGTAGCCCCGGGCCCCGCCCCGTGGGTGAGATCGGGCTCGCCTCGCTCCGGGCGGGGGACATCGTCGGCGAGCACACGGTGCTTTTTTGCGGGTCGGGCGAGGAGCTCGTGCTGACGCACCGCGCGCACGATCGGGGCATCTTTGCCCGGGGTGCGCTCTCGGCTGCGCTCTGGCTCCGGTCCCAACCCCCGGGGCGCTACGGCATGGGCGACTTTCTGCACCTGAAAACAGAGGCTTAGAGCATTCTTGGTGAAACCATGAGAGGTCAATCCCACGCCACGAGAGGCGGAATTTTCCATGGACACATCGCCCGAAAAACCCCTAAAATTTCCGCCTAATCCGTGTACGGGTTAGTCCATGCAAGGCGGGAGGATGTTCGATGAGAACTCCTCCCGCTTTGTGTATCTGCGTCAGGGAGAAGTGATCACGTGAGCGTACCCGCGGTGCTCGCGCTGGCCGATGGAACGATCTTCCGCGGCCAGTCGATCGGAGCCAAGGGAAACACCACAGGCGAAGTCGTTTTCAACACCGCCCTCACGGGTTATCAGGAAATTCTCACCGACCCTTCCTACGCGCGTCAGATCGTCACACTCACCGTTCCACACATCGGCAACACCGGAGCGACGCCGGAGGATCTCGAAGCGGCGCAGGTGTATCCGGCGGGTCTCGTGATCCGCGATCTGCCGCCGCTCTCGAGCAACTGGCGCGCCAACGAGTCGCTCACGGAGTTTCTCGAGCGCGGCAAGATGGTGGCGATCGCAGGCATCGATACGCGCAAGCTGACACGGCTGCTGCGCGAGAAGGGTGCGCAAGCCGGCTGCATCATGACCGGCGATCAGCTCGATGAGAGCGCAGCGGTGAAGATCGCGCGCAAGTTTCCCGGCCTCAAGGGCATGGACCTTGCCAAGGTCGTGAGTACCAAGCGCAGCTTTCAGTGGAATGAGGGCACGCTCTGGCCCGCGCCGGCACGTGCGCCGATTCGCGCGAGTCAGCGCCTGCACGTGGTGGCCTACGACTTCGGCATCAAGCGCAACATCCTCAGGCTCCTCGCCGATGGTGGATGCCGCATGACGGTGGTGCCGGCGCAGACTTCCGCCGATGACGCGCTCGCTCTGGAGCCAGACGGTATTTTCCTTTCCAACGGCCCGGGCGATCCGGAGCCCTGCACTTATGCCATCCAGGCCGCGCAACGCTTCCTCGAGACCGACCTGCCGGTATTCGGCATCTGTCTCGGACATCAGATCCTCGGGCTCGCCGCGGGCGCGCGCACCGTGAAGATGAAGTTCGGCCATCACGGCGCCAATCACCCGGTGCAGGATCTCGAGTCCGGGCGCGTGTTCATCACGAGTCAGAATCACGGCTTTGCCGTGGATGAGAGCACGCTGCCTCAGGGAGTGGTCGCGACGCATCGCTCGCTCTTCGATGGCTCGCTCCAGGGGCTCGCTTTCCAGGAGCGCCCGGTGTTCGGGTTCCAGGGGCACCCCGAGGCGAGCCCGGGCCCGCACGATCTGCGCGCGCTCTTCGAGCGCTTCAGTCACCTGATGCTGCGACGGCTGCAGGCGCAGCTGAAGGTCGCCGAGGAGAACCTGCGCAAGCAGGCGGGCGGACGCTGAGCAGTGCCCAAGCGCACCGACATTCACAGCATCCTGATCATAGGTGCCGGTCCCATCGTCATCGGACAGGCGTGCGAGTTCGATTACTCGGGCGCGCAGGCCTGCAAGGCGCTGCGCGAGGAGGGCTTCCGCGTCATCCTGGTGAATTCCAACCCCGCGACCATCATGACCGACCCCGAGATGGCCGATGCCATCTACATCGAGCCGGTCAACGCGCACACCATCGCACGCATCATCGAGAAGGAACGGCCGGATGCGCTGCTGCCGACCATGGGCGGACAGACCGGGCTCAACACTGCGCTCGACCTGGTGCGCGAGGGCGTGCTGGAAAAATACGGCGTAGAGCTGATCGCCGCCTCGCGCGCCGCCATCGACATGGCGGAAGACCGCGAGCTCTTCCGCAACGCCATGCGCGAGATCGGCCTCGAGACGCCGCAGTCGCAGATCGCGCGCAGTCTCGATGAGGCACTCGCCATCGCGGGCGAGATCGGCTATCCGGTCGTGATCCGTCCCTCCTTCACCCTCGGCGGCAGCGGTGGCGGCATCGCCTACAACCGCGAGGAGCTCGAGGCCATCGTGGCGCGCGGCCTCGACGCCTCACCGACCGGTGAAGTGCTGCTCGAGGAGTCGGTGATCGGCTGGAAAGAGTTCGAGATGGAGGTGGTGCGCGACCATGCAGACAACTGCATCATCGTCTGCTCGATCGAGAATCTCGATCCGATGGGCGTGCATACCGGGGACTCGATCACGCTCGCGCCGGCACTGACCCTCACCGACAAGGAATTCCAGCGCATGCGCGATGCCGCCGTGGCGGTGCTGCGCAAGATCGGCGTCGATACCGGCGGCTCCAACGTGCAGTTCGCGGTGAGTCCCGAGGACGGTCGGCTGCTGGTCATCGAGATGAATCCGCGGGTGTCGCGCTCCTCCGCGCTCGCCTCCAAGGCGACCGGCTTTCCGATCGCCAAGGTCGCCGCCAAGCTCGCCGTCGGCTACACGCTGGACGAGCTGCGCAACGAGATCACCGGCGGCGCGACGCCGGCCTCCTTCGAGCCCTCGATCGATTACGTGGTGGTGAAGATCCCGCGCTTCACCTTCGAGAAATTCCCCTCGGCCAACGACCGCCTCACGACGCAGATGAAATCGGTGGGCGAGGTCATGGCCATCGGCCGCACCTTTCAGGAG
>Ga0310810_10005886_pt1 | contig 13782 bp, 10 predicted proteins | sample NCmetagenome_FD_207641 | JGI IMG/M metagenome (GOLD analysis project Ga0310810, IMG submission 207641) | Soil microbial communities from experimental microcosm in Duke University, North Carolina, United States - NC | ecosystem: Engineered > Artificial ecosystem > Soil microcosm > Unclassified ... | reverse complement strand
GCGAAAATCAAGTTTAAATCTGAGGAGCTGATTTTTCCTCGGTCCGCCATTTGTTGAATAAAACCGATCAGTAGTCTCCAGTAATCGGTTCCCATAATCACAATCGGAAAGTCTTTGATCTTCCCGTTCTGAATCAGTGCGAGCGCTTCAAAAAGCTCGTCGAGGGTGCCGACGCCGCCGGGCATAACGACGAAGGCGTAGGAATATTTCACCAACAGCGCTTTGCGAACGAAAAAATAATGCAGCCGGACACAACGATCGAGATAAATGTTGGACGATTGCTCGAATGGCAGCTCGATGTTGCATCCAACCGAGCGGCCGCCGATCTCTTTTGCGCCGCGGTTGGCCGCCTCCATAATGCCCGGACCGCCGCCGGTCATCACTGTGAATCCAAGCCGGGCAATCGCCGCGCCCAGCTTCAGGGCCAGTTGGTAATGCGGATCGTCAGGTTTGATTCGCGCCGAGCCGAAGACGGTTACGCAAGGGCCAACGAAATGAAGAGCGCGGTATCCGCGCAGGAAATCGCGCATGACTCGCAGCAACGTGCAGAACTCTGCGAATCGCGAGTTCGGGCCTTCAAGGAATATTTCATCAGCGCGCTCCGGCGGAGCGACTACCGCTGCCACGGCGGAATCCGATTCGGGATCGATCGGGGCTTTACTTGCCATTAACGCTCAACGGCCGCTCCGCAGCACTTCAATATTTCCGCCGCATGTGACTGGGCAGAATGTTTAGCTCGCTGCGGTACTTGGCGACGGTGCGTCGCGCAATGGGAATGCCGCGCTCGCTCAAAATCTCGACGATCTCGTGATCGCTCAGAGGCGCGCTGCCGCTTTCCTGCTTTACGAGGTCGAAAATGGCTTGTTTCACGCTGGTGTTGCTCAGCGATTCGCCGGTCGCAGTTTGATAGCCACCTGTGAAAAAGTATTTCATTTCGAAAACGCCCTGAGGCGTGGCCATGTATTTGCCGGATACCGCGCGGCTAACCGTGGTCTCATGCACGCCGACGGCTTCGGCGACTTCTGCCATGGTCATCGGTTTCAAATGCGATGGGCCGTGCTCAAGGAAATCGCGCTGCCGTGAAACGATCTGCTGCGCGATGTTCATAATCGTTTGCTGCCGTTGATGGATCGAGCGGATCAAGAATTTGCCGCTGCGGATTTTGTCCCGGATGTAGTCTTTGACGTCGCTGCTCTGCGCGTCGCCAGACGCGATGATATCCTTATACAGGTTACTGATCCGCAGATGAGGAATCTGTTCGTTGTTGAAAGCGATCTGATATTCGCCGTCCACCTTTTCCAGGATTACGTCCGGCAACACGTAATTTTGCGGTGCGGCAGCGAAAACCTGGCCGGGGCGAGGATTCAATCGCGCGATGTTATCGGCAGCCTTTTGCACCTCCTCGACGCTGATCGCCATCCGGCGCGCGATCTCCAGAAAGCGATGCCTGCCCAGATCATCCATATGTTCGGAGACGATCTTGTACTCCGGGCTGTGTTCCTTCTCCTGTCGCCGCAATTGAATCAGCACACAGTCGCGTAAATCACGCGCCCCAACTCCCGCAGGATAAAAAGTTTGGATTAATCCGAGCACCCTTTCGAAATCGCCCTGTGGAATTCCCGAGTTCAGCGCCATTTCTTCCGTGGTGCTTTGGAGAAATCCATCGTCGTCGATGTTGCCGATTATCAGCTCCGCAGCTTTCCGGTCATCGGCGGTGAGCACGGTCTGGTTCAGTTGTGCGATGAGATTTTGCTGAAGAGTTTCCTGAACTGGAATGGAATCGAACAGGAACTGACGCTTCTGGTCTGCTTCCTTCGAACCGCGCCGCCCATCGAAGTTGGAGCCGGCCGACTGTGCCATGTAATCACGCCATTCCTCATCCAGGCTGGCAAGTTTTTCGAATTCGTCCTTAAAATTCTCGTCGCCTGAGGCTTCAGCTTCGCTGCGCTCGTTAGCGCCTGAATCCTCCGGCAGCTCTTCCAGCACAGGATTTGTTTCCATCTCCTGTTGAACCAGGTTGCGCAGCTCGAGCAGCGGCGTCTGAAGAATGAGCAGGCTCTGTTGCAGCTGCGGCGACAGAACTTGCTGCAACGCGAGGCTTTGCCTCTGCTGCATTCCCTGTGCGGCCATACGCCGAGTTTACGGGCGCGGCGGCAACCAGCAAGCAAGGAAGGCCTGATTGGGCAGCCGTCGCACAGGAAAAGAAACGGTCACTCTTCCAACATCCAGTTTATGTTTCCGTTTACCATCGACCAGCTAACAGCCGCATCACACGCGATGATTTGCTCAAACTCATCTGTTGAGGTGGAGCACGGAACCGCGACGAGATCTGCTCCAAAGCCGGGCCGTATTTGCCCCAGCGGATTTTCGTATCGCAACGCGCGCGCGGGATTTACGGTCGCCATCCGCAAAATTTCTTCCGGTGAAACCTGCGGAAAGTTCTTTTGAAAAGCCCGCATCTCATCGAACAAGCTCAAGGATTCGTTGCTCGCGAGACTGTCGGTGCCAAGGCAAATGTTAAATCCGAGCGAGCGTAGACGCTCGAAAGTGAACGGGCTGTGGCCAAAATACTTGTGGCTTCTCGGACAATGCACCACGTGAAATTTTGAGTTCGATCGTTCCAGCAAATCGAAATCGCTCTCGGTTAATTCGTTTAGATGCGCAACGATCCATCGTGGTAGGGCGCGACCTAAGCCTGTCCTGAGCGAAGTCGAAGGAGGCGCGCCGACGAACAATCCCAGCGGCGTTTCATTTCCACAATCATTCGTCGGTCGCCCGATGCTCTTGATGAACTCGTAGAGCGGCCCCGCACCGTCGCGGAACATCTCCATCTCTTCGCGCGATTCAGCCAGGTGCGTCGTGAGCAGAATATGTTCCCGTTGTGCGATTTCCCCGCACCGCCGAAAAAGATCTTTCGACGCCGTGAACAATGCGTGCGGCGCGAGGCCCCATGGCGCGGTCCTGCCGAGTGATTCAATTGCGGCATCGACAAGTTCATTTGCGCTCTCCAGCGCGCGAATATCGATCAGTTCCGCAAACCACCAGGTGCGAATCGGCGACTGAACCTGCGAGATCAATTCCGGAAAAGCGGTCAAATTTGCAATCGCGGTTGTGCCAAATCTTTTCGCCTCCTCGAAACCTTCGTTAATTGAGGCAACATAATCTTTCGGGGACAGCTTTGCCTTTGCCGCATTAATCGCCTGGATCCAATCGGTAAAAGACTTCTGTGGCGGGATCTTTCCGCGCAAACAGGTGTAATCCAGGTGGCAATGCGCGTTGATCAGACCGGGCAATAGCAGTTGTTCGCCGAGATCGACAGTGTCGCCGGCGTTGCGCGTCTTGATGTCATCAAATCTGCCAACGTCAACGATCCGATTGCCTGAAACAGCGACCGAACCGTTCTCAATGGGCGCTCCGTCTATTGTCACAACAATGCGTGCGCGAATGATCATCTTGGAGCTGTAGCGGCCGTCTCTGACCGGCGTCAAATATGCTTTGTAGCCATGGCGCTGCGCGCTGTGATCCATTGTGATGATACTGAAAGGCCGATAGACCGCCCACAGGGCGGTAGCTACAGATTAAACGTTTTCGCCTTTCACAACTTTGCGGCACTCAGCGACCAGAAGATTGCACGCTTCCTGGCAAAACAACGGAACTGTAGCCGCTTCGCTGTGCGAGGCGCGCGCGTGGCCCGCAGGGCGACGGCTACAAGCCGCCATCACTTGATCATACACAGGATCAAATTTTTCTTTCGGCAATTTCGTCGACGCGATTATACCGTTCCGATCGCGTTTCCATAGAATAGTTCTGAGGCATCCTCTATCGGACCGGCAAAAGTCCGCCACAAGCTCGTTGATCTGTGGATCGGAAATTCTTGCGGCAACGCGATACATTCCTGACTGACGATCCAGTGTCTCGCGCAAGGCCGTCGTTTTGAGGTAGCCCCTTTTCCAAGCCGTGAAAACCGCGAGCCGGCCTGGATAAAAATAATCGAGCGCGCGTCTCACTTCTTCGACGGTGGCGAGCTCCAGCTGCCAGCCATGTCGTAAGTTCGGCGCCGTTTTGAGCGGACGATAGTTTCCTGCGTCATCGTACTTTGCGATTCCGACCGCGTCTTCCGCGTCTCGATACGTCTGCAACTGATCGAGCGATTCGTCATCGCGATGCGAAACAACAAAAGTGCCGGTCGTCGTCTTACGCACCAGAAGTTGGCCGAAGAAGAAAGGCGAAATGAGTACAGGTTCGAGACTTCGCTCGACAGGATTTGCCATGGTAGGGCGCGACCGCCGGGTGCGCCGACCTAGTGCAGACAGTGAGCGATCAGACCGCCTGCCCGTTCGAGAAACTGCAGGTCTTCATCGGCGAAAGCATTCAATTTATCGCTCTCAGCATCGAGCATGCCGAGGACGTGCCGGTGATCGTTGCGCATCGGCACTATGATCTCGGAACAAGTTGTATGAAACGTGGGCAGATAGCGCATATCCTTACTCACGTCGCCCACGATGATGGGTTTGCCCGATTCCAGAGCCGCACCACACAGGCCTTGGCTAATTGGGAAACGTGGATACGTCGGGGGCTCATTGCCGGTTTCGGCCATAATCACAAACTCGTCTTTTACGATCTTATAAACGCCGACCCAGCGATAATCGCGCGCGGCGCGAATCATCTCCACGAGTTGCTTCATTCGTTTGCGGGTGCAACCGCCAGCCAGTGCAAACCCGCCGATCTCCTGAAGCTTCTTGCACGTGGTTTCTTTCATTCGCGGGAGAGCAATCTCGCGCATAAGAAGCCGAGCGCTAGCACGATTTCAACTTTTTGCGGCCAGGGTCGCCTGCTCGATGATGATGTCGGCAAAACCGGCGTCGGTGCCGATGGATGGAGCGTAGAATAAATCGCGGCCGTCGATGGCGTACGGATTCTGGCGAAAGATTTCGCCGTGTGCTGTAGCCGGGGGCCGTGACCCCGGCTGGTCGCGGTCAACGCGCGCGGGTACAACGATTCGGAGAAGCCTCGGAATGTCCTCGTAGCTGTGTAATCCGTCAGAAATAAAAAATGGCACCACAACTACGTTTGGAGTTTCGGTTAATTTGCGCCAGTCAGCCACGAGCGGCGGTTCTTCCATGTAAACATTGAGCACAGCCGCGTATTTGCCGAGCGCCCGGATCTTTTCCGCTTCGCGCTTCGCCGCGACCGCGCTGTTTTCATTCAAATCGGTTCCGTGAGCAACAATCAGTAAGCTGGTTTCGACGGGAGCTGCATCGGGTGCGATGTCGCGGGCGCGCTTGAGCAGCAGATCCGTCATCAGTGGATGATTTCCAACCGGCTCACAATATCTCCAGATCTTTCCATTCGACCGTTTCGTGATCCGTCCGCTCAGCTCAAGCTCGCGCGGGACCACCGCCTGCGTGAAATACCCTTCGCTAATGAAATTCGGGACGACGTAGACCTCAGGGAGCGATTGCGGATCAAACAAAAAAAGTGCGTCTCTTAGGCTTGGTTCCTCTTTCCAAAACGCGCACTCCACGTCCGCAAAAATGTCGCGGCGCCGAATCTCCGCCGCATGCGCCAGCGTCGGCGCGCTCGAATCCGGGTTCACGGTCGAGCCGTGCGCGACGATCAAAAGCCCGCTATCGGATCTCACAGAAGAAATCTTCCGCAGGCTGCCATGAGCGCAAGTCCAATGGCAACCGACGAACCACGCAAAGCTATTGAACAAATCATTCCCAACAAACAAGCGCGAGCAGTCTGGACTTTATTTGCGAAGGTGAAATATAGTGCAGCTGGCGGCAGCGATGGACAAGCAGAGCGACAAAGAAATCGCTGGCAAAAAGCAGCGCGATCAGATGCTGAAGCTAGTCGCGAAAAGCTTTTACAACGAACTCACGAACTACGGCGTGAGCGAGCACGAGATCATCAACATGGCTTCACACCTGCTTGACAATCTCCTGGCGAAGGAAAAGAAACCCGCCGAAGGGATAGAGTATTACAACGGACTCTTCACGCTAGCTTCTGTGGGTGATGAATGGACGGACTGCAAACAAATCGCCGTCCAACACGTGACGCTTCGTCCGCTACAAATGCCGGACGTGAGCAAAGTCAGCGCGTGGCTAAAGCTCCCGACTGTCCGCGAAAGCTTCGTACCGCGGTTTCCGGAAAAGCAAAGCGAGCTGCGAAACTATTTCGCCGATCCGACACGGGAATATTTCGGTATCCACTACGATGACCAGCTGGTAGGAATCGTCGGCGGTGAGAACATCGACCTGACGGCAGGTAAACTCGAGATGAAAAAGCTGGTGGGGGAGTCCGGGTTGCAGGGCAAAGGCATCGGGAAACGCGCAACCTTCGGCTTCCTTTATTATGCTTTTATGATCCGAAACCTGAACAAGGTTTACATCCACTCGCGCGACATCAATATACGCAACATCAATCTCAACAGCCGGTTCGGTTTTGAGCTGGAAGGGGTTTTCCTTGACGACATCACCGTCGGTGACAAACACCAGGACGTTCTGCGCATGGCTTTGTTCAAATCGCTCTGGTTGCAAATCTTTTCCGACAAAGCGTAACAACCCGACGGGGGCGATCACGGGATCATACTTCGACGCGAGCGATGTCGTTCACGGTTTCCTGCGGACCCCGTAACGCAGTCGGCTACATAAAGCTCCTACGACCTCTCACATTGCGAAGTGGTTCGTGTTTACGATGACGCTGGCAACGTGATCAAAACACACAAGCACGCTGCGAAAGACTTTGGTTTTCCTCCGTGACCTCTGCGTTCTCTGTGGTTAAATACTTTCATGCGTTTCCGGACTTACAAGAATACAGACCTGACGGTGAGTGAGGTCGGCTTTGGTTTATGGACGATTTCCACCGGTTGGTGGGGAAATTTTACCGAGGGCGAAGCGATTGGACTCATGCACAAGGCGTTCGATCTTGGCATCACGCTGTTCGATGCTGCTGACACGTACGGAAACGGTTTAAGCGAAGAGTTGATCGCCAAAGCCTTTCCGAACCAGCGCGATGAAATCGTGATTGCGACCAAGGTTGGCTACGATTTTGTCCATCACGGTGAGGCGCGCGGACGCGGGCAGCGCGAAATCCCGCAGGATTTTTCGCCGGAAGCGGTCGCAGGCGCGACCGACGCAGCCCTGAAACGTCTGAAGACGGACCGGATCGATCTGCTTCAACTGCATAATATTCGGATGGAGCAGGTTTATGACGACGCGCTCTGGAGGACGCTCGAGAAGTTAAAAACTAACGGAAAAGTTCGGTACTATGGTATTGCACTCGGGCCCGCAATCGGCTGGCTGTACGAGGGCGTGAATTCTATTCGCGAGCGCGAACTCACGAGCGTGCAACACATCTATAACATACTCGAGCAACATCCCGGCCGTGCATTTCACGACGCAGCTACGGAAGCCGGCAAGGACACTATGTTTCTCCTTCGCGTGACGCATTCATCCGGGATGCTCGAAGGAAAGTACACGGCTGAAACAAAGTTCCCGCCGACTGATCATCGCAGCCATCGACCGCGGAGCTGGCTCCTGAACGGGGTCAAGAAAGTAGAGCAATTACGCTTTCTCGAAAATGCCGAGCGCACGCTTGGACAGGCGGCGTTGCAATGGTTGCTGGCGGATGAGCGTGTCGCTTCGACACTGCCGAACATTTACGACGAAGAACAGCTCGTCGAATTTGCCAAAGCACCTGACACTCCGCAGTTGAACGCCGACGACATGGCGAAAATCGAGGAACGCTATTCCAACAATTTCGGCATCGAAGAAGAACCGCCGAAGTTTAAAGGTACCATGGATTTGCCTCAGGAGACCGCGGTGGCATAACGAGCACCATTCTCTTGTAGGGCAGGCGCTCCGCCTGCCTAACTGATAAAAGACGGCAACCGTACCGGTTGCCCTATAATCAAGCGCGGCTTGCTCTTTCGATGCCGAGGTCGGCTACAGGTTGGCCGTCGGAGACCGCGGCTACAGCTAATCTGATTCGTCTTGTTCTTCGACCGGTTCGGCGCGACGGATTTCGGGTTGTTCGCGCGCGCGCCGCTGCGAATGGCCGGCGATCATTTGATCTTTGTAAACATCCTTGAACACATCGGCAATCATCGGCGCGGCGGCCGAACCGCCATGCACTTTGCTGCCGACGTCGCCCTCGTAGACAGCCGCGAACGCATATCGCGGTTCGTCGGCAGGCAGAAACCCGGCGAACCACGCTGCTGTGCGCTCCTTGTGTTTTGGTCCCCATTGCGCGGTGCCGGTTTTGCCGGCGACTTCGACGTTATCGAGGCTAGCCTGATGCGCGGTGCCGCCAGCGCCATTCACGACGTCGATCATTCCAGTGCGCACTTGCTCCAGTGTCTCTGGTGAGAGGTCGAGCGTTCTTTTGGCGCGGACCTGGTAGGCCGTCACGATTTGGTTGTCGAACGTCTGCACTTGTTGAACTAGTCGTGCTTGATAGAACGTTCCGCCGTTGGCGATGACGCCCATGGCCTGCGCCATCTGCAACGGAGTAACCTGAACGTCGCCCTGGCCGATCGACATGTTTGCGATGTCCCCATTGAGGATTTTGCGACCGTGCGTCGCTTTCATGTATTCATCATTCGGAATGCGGCCTTCTGCTTCGCCGTGCAGCGGAATGCCGCATTTCGCGCCGAAGCCCAGCTTCAATGCCCAATCAATGATTGGCGCCGAGCCGGTCTTTATGCCGACCTGATAAAACCATGTGTCACACGATTCGGTGAGTGCCTGTACGAAATCCAGCGCGCCGCGATCGCTTTTTTTCCAGTTGTGGAACGTGACGTTGCCGATCTGAATCGCGGGGACGCATTGGTATTGATCCTGCGGATAGACAGCGTGCGTTTCCAGCGCCGCAATGCCCACAGCCACTTTGAATGTCGATCCCGGCGGATAGGACGAACGATATGCGCGCGGCAAAAGCGGGATGTCCGGGTCCGACTGCAAGGCTTTGAGTTGATCAGCTGAGATGGAGGGAACGAATACGTTCGGGTCGTACGTAGGCCAGGATGCCAGCGCGAGAACATCGCCGCTGTTTGGGTCGACGATTACCATAGCGCCGCGCTTTGCTTCAGCTGCCAACGCTTTTTCGGCCAGCTCTTGCAGGTGCAAATCAAGAGTGGTCACCACGTTATATCCGGGCTCCGGCGGGGTAATGAGTTTCTCCGATGTTTTTCGGCCGTCCTTGTCGAAGGTCAGTTTGTATTCGCCGTTCTTCCCGGTAAGCATGTCGTTAAACGTCTGTTCGAGACCTTCACGTCCCTCCGTTTGCGGCCAGATCGTTTCGTGGTTATCGACAATGCCGTCCGGATTGCGGCCCGTTTTTCCGGTGTAACCAACAATCTGACCGGCAACCTTTCCGTTCGGATAAATCCGGACGTAAACAGGACGCACCATCATTCCGGCCGGTAGCTTGTCCTTGATTCCTTCGTACTCCTGCGGCGTGAGATTGGGTGCGATCTCAAATGGCATGATGCCCCGGTTGCGGTAATGACGAAGGATCGCCTCATCGGAAATCCGGAATCTGCGTCCTATTAACGTTCCGGCCTCATCTATTTTCTCTCTCGTGTAGCTGAGCGCCTGCGCATCGGAAAAATTCAGCGGGGTTGGGAAAGTTATGACGAGGTTGTAACTGAGCCGGTTTTGCGCCAGCGGTACTCCGTTGCGGTCGGTGATCTGGCCGCGTGGCGCCGGAATGTCGAGCATGAAAGTGCGGGCCAGCTTTTGCGTCTCGAAAGTGGGGACAATTGTCTCCTCTTCGGACGAAGCGCTCGGACTCGGCGGGGGCGTCGGCATGAGCGTCTGCGCCTGGATTGCGGTCGCTAGTGCACAGACCGAGAATCCGATCCAAAGATTCCGCAGACTCTTACAAGTCAGGGTTAAGCTCATTTAGTCAATCTGCGCAATCTGCGGACAAATCAATGCCGTTGCAAAAACAGGTGCACTTCTTCCGCCAACTTTCGGCCAATGCCTTCTGTAGCCGCGATCTCTTCAACGCTTGCCTTGCGGAGGCGATTCACGGAGCCGAACCGCTGCAGCAACAGATTTTTCCGGTTCTGGCTCACGCCTGGACAATCGTCGAGAATGCTTTCTTCGACTCGTTTTTTCATCAGCAGCTGATGATACGCGTTGGCAAACCGATGCGCCTCGTCTCGAATGCGCTGAAGCAAACGCAGGGCAGGAGACTCCATTGGGAGTCGCAACGGTAGTGCACGGCCCGGTCGATAAATCTCTTCGTGTTCTTTCGCCAGACCGATGATGGGGAGGTCGTGCAATCCCAGTCGCTGCAATTCACGGCAAGCGGTCGACAGCTGGCCTTTTCCTCCATCAACGATGATCAGGTCGGGCAAGCGAACATACGATTGCGCTTGTTTTGCATTTGTAGGGCAAGCGCCCCGCTTGCCATCGCCAGGTTCGGCAACCGAAGCGGTTGCCCTATAACGCACAACTGCTTCGAAAGCATTTTCCTGCGAAAATTCTGCTGCATCAGAATTTGCGGCTCGCGCTTCAAGCAGGATCCGGGAATACCTCCGTCGCACGACCTCGGCCATACTGGCAAAATCATCCTGCCCTTCCACGGTGCGCACGCGGTAACGCCGGTAGTTGTTCTTGTCCGGAACCCCATCGCGAAAACAAACCATCGAGGCTACCACGTGTGTGGTGGAAATGTTCGAAATGTCGAAACACTCCATTATTCGAGGCGCATCTGAAAGGTGCAGTGCGTCAGCGAGCGCTTGCACGTCCGCCATCGGATCAATGGCGCTGGGTAAACTGCCGCGCGTGAATCGGCGGATCGGCCGCGTCGTGCTGCGCAAGTCCGCAACCATGTTGCGAAGCTCGGCAGCCTTCTCGAAATCCATTTTCTCTGCAGCGGTGTGCATCTGTTCTTCGAGTGCAGTGATCATCTCTCGTGATTTGCCGTCCAAAAATTCGCACGCCTGCGCGACGCGCTCCTGGTATTGCTGGGCGGTGATTTCGCTCAAGCGCACGGGGACCTGATATGTCGAAGACTTCAATTCGCGTTCCGTCGGTGCGCCGCGCCCAAACGTAAGCACGCCAAATTTCTTGCGCATGAAATTCAGTGTTTGTCGCAGCGCGCCGGCATGCGCGTATGGGCCGAAGTAGCGGCTGCCGTCGTCCTTTTTGAATCGGGCGAGCCGAAAGCGAGGCCACTCTTCCGAAAGATCGACCCTGACCACGAGGAACCGCTTGTCGTCGCGGAACGAAACGTTGTAGCGCGGTCGGTATTCCTTGATCAATTTGCCCTCGAGCAAAACCGATTCCGCTTCGCTGCGGACCGTGTGCGTTTCAAAATCCCAGGTCGCGTCCAGCATGGCCCGCGTTTTCAAATCGGCCTGGGCCAATTTCGAGGGCAGGAAATACGAGCTCACGCGCTTGCGCAGGTCGCGCGCTTTGCCGACGTAAATCACGCGATTGAACCGGTCTCGCATCAAGTACACACCCGGCTTGTGCGGCACCTCGTGCACTTTCTTCTGCAGATCAGGCTTCTCTTTTTTCGATGCAGCCACGGGGGTACGAACTTACGCAAGATCCAAGTCACTGGAAACTGTAGCCACGGCCCTGTGGGCCGTTTGCAGGCAGGGTGCGTCACTCCGTGCGCGCCGAGTTCTGAGCCGCAGGCGACGGGCAGAGGATTGCCCGCCTACCAATTCCAACGCGACCGACGAGTGGCTACAGCATCGACTGCAAAAAAAGCGCCCGCGAAATTTTTTTCGTGGGCGCTTGCAGTTTCTACTTGGAAAACAACTCTGTCGCTACGGCCTCGTCGTAGTGGTGGTAGTCGTTTCCGGCATATCCGGGCGGACCGCTGACAAACTTACGACACGACCTGTCGGATCGAGGACAGTCGTATCCTTGGTGTAGTAGTAACGTACGGGCGCCGCACCTGACGCCGTTCGGAACATGAAGTAATCCGAGTCCGGGGTGTAGGTGACGATGTTGCCCGCAGTGCTGGTGGTCGTCTGCTGGGTTGTAGTCGTACCCGTAACAGGGTCTGTGGTCGTAATAGTCGTGCTGGTCTGTGCGAGCGCTAACCCCAGCGACGCCGCACAAGCCAAGCCTGCTGCCAATATTTTCGCTGATCTGATTTGTTTCATATTTCTCCCTCTGCTTTGATTCAATGGATGTTCTCCATCGTGTGTCTTCCTGGTCCCTTAACGCGGGAGTTTTTTCAGGTCTGCCATGATATCGTAAATTCCGTCGCCGGTGGTTGTGTCTGCGGCGATGATCAACGCACCTGTGCCCGAACAACGTAACACTCTCCCTATGCAGAGTTTACCCGGTTTTCGCGATTTCCTGCCCGAGGACTGCGCCCGGCGCAATTACATTTTCGCGCGGTGGCGTGAGGTCGCCCGCCACTACGGCTTCGTCGAGTGGGAAGGCCCGCCTCTGGAGACGACCGAGCTGTACAAGAAGAAAAGCGGCGCCGAAATTGTCGAGCAGCTCTTCAATTTCACAGACAAAGGCGAACGCGAAGTCGCGCTGCGTCCTGAACTCACGCCCACGCTTGCTCGTGTGGTTGCGGCGCACGAACGCGAATTCAAGAAACCACTCAAGTGGTTCTCGATCGGACAATTTTTCCGATACGAGAAACAACAGCGCGGCCGGTTGCGCGAACATTTTCAGCTCAATTGCGACATCATCGGCGAGAAGGACCTCGCCGCCGACATTGAGTTGATAGCGCTCTGCATTGATATCCTGCGTGCATTCGGATTCACCGAAAAAGATTTCGTGGTCCGGATTAGCGACCGCGAATTCTGGACTGATTTTTTCCGCGACAAGAACGTCCCGGCTGAGCGGTGGGACGATTTACTACAAGCGATCGATAAATCCGCGCGCGAGCCGCGTGAGAAGACCGCAGAGAAACTCGGCGGCCTTGCCGATCCCGTTTTCGCGACGCTGAAGAGCGGTGGCAAAAGCGCAAAGCTAGAGCAACTCGTTGAGGGGCTGCGGGCTCGCGGCCTAGCCGATTTCGTGGCGATCGACGTGGGAATCGTTCGTGGGCTTGCCTATTACACCGGAATCGTGTTCGAGGTGTTCGATCGGTCCGGGAAATTCCGAGCCATCGCCGGCGGCGGCCGCTACGATAATCTCATTTCGCAGCTGAGCGACGGCACGCTTTCTCTGCATGCGTTTGGCTTTGCAATGGGCGACGTCGTTCTTGGCGAATTGATCAACGAAATCGCGCGAGCATGCGAAGCGATGCAGAAATCAATAGCGAACGAAAGCAAGATTGACGTCTACGTCGTTATCGCCAAGGAACAACGCCGCGCCGACGCGCTCGCACAAATCCAGCTACTGCGCGACCGCGGCTACCGCATCGATTACCCGCTTACTCCCACGAAAGTCGCCCGGCAGTTCCAAGCCGCTGAAGATTTGGGCGCGCGCGTCGCGTTTCTTTATGGAGATGAGTGGCCGCAGGTGAAAATCAAGAATATGGGAACTGGTGAGCAAGAGCTTGTGGCACACGATCGTCTGCTTGCGCACTTGCAAGCGCAATCCAGCTTGTCATCCTGAGCGGAGCGCAGCGGAGTCGAAGGATCCCACCAGCTTAAATGTTAGGATCCGCAACGGGATGCCTCGAGTCCGCTCGAAATGACAGAAAACATGTTTCGCACACACGACTGCAATTCACTTCGCAAAAGCGATATCGGCAGACAAGTGACGCTTGCCGGATGGGTAAATGTCACCCGCGATCATGGCGGCGTGATTTTCATTGACTTGCGCGACCGGGAAGGCCTGA
>Ga0310810_10005885_pt1 | contig 13783 bp, 13 predicted proteins | sample NCmetagenome_FD_207641 | JGI IMG/M metagenome (GOLD analysis project Ga0310810, IMG submission 207641) | Soil microbial communities from experimental microcosm in Duke University, North Carolina, United States - NC | ecosystem: Engineered > Artificial ecosystem > Soil microcosm > Unclassified ... | reverse complement strand
CGCGACGAATGCTATTGGCCGCGTGAAAGTAGAATCGAAGGTTACCGCGCGATGGTAATCGTCAGGCTGATACGAAGGATCCATCACGATATAACGGTCGCCAACTCGCAGGATGTGAACCTTGCGATCTTCTGACTGATCGTTGAATACCCGCCCGTAGGCCATCGCCGCGCGCTCGCATGTCACGGGATCAGTCACAGGCTTCACTTCACTGCGCTTCACGCGGGCGACACCGTAGGTACGGAGCATCCGGTCAGCGATTCGATCCTTGCGACGCATCAGTGACGTGAACAGGCGCTGATTGTAGCGCGCTCCTGCAACAGTTCGTACGCAACCCGCGTCGTGCGAAGCCGGGAAAGCTGCGGGACTCAGCGCCAGAATCGGCGTGGCCGCGAGAATGCCGGCAATCCAGAGTCTATTGTGCATGGCAATCCTAACGACTATTCGGCGTTCCCCGAGGTAACTCTATCGACGTTAAGCGCGTCTAATGAGCGGTAACTGTAGATTCAGATATGCGCGACTTTATCGCGAGTCAAAACAGTGAGCGACTGAGACAGCGGCTTACCGGCGCGATTCGCGTCCGCGAGCCGGCCGCTTTCTCGCGCCTCGCGCGCTCGATCCTCGAGATGGCGTTCGTCACCGGAATCGTTGCGAGACTGTATCGCATGATGGTGCTTGGCCGCGCCACAACTCCGACGAATGCCGCAATCGCGCTTACTGTCGGCGCAATCTTCCTCTTGTTGATGGCGACTCTTCACGTGAGTCGCTTTCCGCTGCGCGACTGGCTGTGGCGGGCGCCGGCTTTCGCAGCTCTCGAAGCGATTGCGGAGATGTTCGTCAGCGCGATCCTGATCTGGGCAGGCCGCGAGCCGCTCGGTTCGAGCGGAGCTGCACAATTGCGGGACTGGCCCGGAATGGCGCTCAGCACGATCATCTGGCGAGTCGTAGTCATCTCATTGTTCGCCGGGCTGCTCGCGCTGATCGTGAAGTGGGTGCGCTACGTGATTCTGCGTAAAGAACACCAGGCATGGAGCGAAGGCACGGTTCGCGCAGGCATTCCTGGTGAAGGGATCATCGAGAGGCGTAACAATAGGATGCAGAACTTCGATCCCTTATTATTCGGAGAACGCAGGAAACACGACAAAAAGCGGGGATGATGATGTACGACGAGAGATACGTGACGCCGATGCGGCAGGAGCTGACGCAGCTTGGCGTTGAAGAGATGCGGACACCGGAAGAGGTGGACGCGAAGCTGAAGGAATCGAAGGGAACGACCCTGGTAGTGGTGAACTCCATCTGCGGATGCGCTGCACGCAACGCGCGCCCTGCAGTTGCGAAGGCACTGCAGCACACCGTGAAGCCCGATTCGCTGACGACCGTTTTCGCGGGTCAGGACATCGACGCGACGCAACGCGCGCGATCCTATTTCACGGGCTATCCGCCTTCTTCACCGCAGATCGGACTGCTGAAGGAAGGCAAGCTCGTATTCATGCTCGAGCGGCACCAGATCGAAGGCAGGACCTCCGGTGAGATTGCCGAAGATCTCGTAGGGGCCTTCGATCGCTACTGCGAGACGCCGATGTCCGCGCAGGCCGCGAATTAGGAAACCACTTAACGGCGAGACTTAAGGCGCCAGTCATAAAAGATCCCAGATGTCAGGACCGGCATCTGGGATCTTTAGTTACTGGCTCCTGCAGTCTCGCTGTTTATCGAGAATAGCTAACCCACCTCGCCATTTCCCTCAGAGTCGGCCTCTTCCCGTACATCAACAGCCCAACTCGGTAGATACGAGCAGCAAGCCACACCGCTCCAAGGCACGCAAGGAACACCCCGACAAGAGAAATCACGAGCTCATACCACGGCACACTTCCCAGTGCCAATCGCAGCGGCATGATGATCGGTGCGGAGAAGGGAAGCAGCGACATCACCGTCGCCAGAGTCGACGTCGGATTAATTAGTATCGGATTGATAAAAATTGCCGTTGCCACCAGCAGGATCAGCATCGGCTGAACTGCCTGCTGAGCTTCCTGCTCGGTATTCACCGACGATCCCACTGCCGCATACAGCGACGAGTAGAAGGTGAAGCCGAGTACGAAGAACAGGAGCAGCAAGAGGGCGAGGCCGATCGAGATCTCTGGAAGATCGAACGGCATCGTCGACACACCGAACTTGTGCAGAATCGGCTGCCGCAGCTTGAACATCCCTACCGTCGTGATCACCCAGAGTATCTGCTGCGTGAGCCCGACTGCCCCAACACCGAGCACCTTGCCGGCAAGCAGAGTCTCCGGCGAGACACTCGAGACAACTACCTCAGCAACGCGAGTCGTTTTCTCCTCGAGCACGCCGCGCAGCACGTTCTGGCCGTAGAGAACGATCGTCATGTACAACAGGAACGCGATCGCACCCGCGAAGATGATACTGACGGTTCCCGAACCGCCGCGGCCTTTATCCGTGATCCTTACTGGATTCAGCTTGAGCGGAATCAGCGTCATGTTCTTTACTTTGCTGGAGTCGATTCCCGCATTCTCCAGTCGCTGCGACAGCACTGCTTCCTTCACGGTCGCGCGAACGCGCTCCATGTCGCCCATCGAAGTCGCATTGCGCCCAGCGTATCGCAGCTCCTCGCCCTTGAGCGTGCTTTCGTCTGTAATGAGATAGCCGGAGATCTGCTTCGCCATCACTTCCTTCGTGGCCGTGCTCTCCGCCTGCGACAGCTCACTCGGATCGACGAGAACCACCTGCGGAGACGCCGCACCCGGCGCACGGCCGCGATTCATCGCCTCGGCGACCCGCTGACCTATTCCAGTTTTCGTCGCGTCGATGATGCGCGTGTTGCTGAACTCCATGGTCGACCTCGACTTCTTCGCCATCACCGCAGGGATGATGATCATTGCACCGAAGAAGATCGGACCGAAGATCGTCGCAAAAATGAACCAGCGCGTGCGCACGCGCTCGATGTACTCGCGCTTGATGATCGCCCAGAGCTTAGCCATGACCTGACATCCCCATTTCGACGCCTCTTGCCCCGACTTTCTCGAGGAAGATCTGGTGCAGCGACGGCCGCACGATCTCGAACCTGTTCACTGTCGCTCCCGTGCTGACAATTCGCTGAAGCAGATTCTGTGGGTCAGCGCCCTCGGCCATCTCGACTTCGAAGTACCGGTTTGAATCGTCCACGCGACGCACGAGTGATCGATCGGCGAGAACGGTCGACACCGCAGTTGTCGGCGCTCCGCCAAGCCCAAGCGCAACGTTGCGGGTGCCGTGCGAGTCCTTGATGTCGCTTATCGAACCATCAAGAACCTTCTCGCCACGCGCGATGATGCACACGGAATCGCAGATACGCTCGGCGTTGTCCATGATGTGCGTCGAGAAGATCACCGTCTTTCCGTTTCTCTTGAGATCGATGATTGTGTCTTTCAATGCCTGAGCGTTGATGGGGTCGAGCCCGGAGAACGGCTCATCGAGAATCACCAGGTCGGGATTGTGAAGCAGCGTTCCGATGAACTGCACCTTCTGCTGCATTCCGCGTGAGAGCTCGTCGATCTTCGACAATCCCCAGTCCTTGTCGGCCGTCTTGAGATCGAATCGCTCGAGCCAGCTGTCGATGCGACTGTCGGCTTCCTTCTTCGTGAGACCCTTGAGCTCGGCGAGAAACCGCAGCACGCGGCGCACCTGCATCTTGCGATAAAGCCCGCGTTCCTCGGGGAGATAACCGATACGGTCGGTGATCGAGCCGTCGTCCGCAGGATGTCCGAGAATTCGAATCGAGCCTGAATCAGGCGCGATGATGTTCAGGATCATCCGGATTGTCGTAGTCTTTCCGGCGCCGTTGGGGCCAAGCAATCCGTACACGGCGCCCTGCGGTACACGAAGAGACAAATCTTTGACTGCAGTATGCTCGGCATACCGTTTCACAACATTATCGATCTCGATTGCAAAGGCGGTCATTTTGTCGTGATGAATGTGCGGTCGTACAATATAGAGGTGACGACAGTCAAAGGCGGAATTCGGTTCGACAGAAATGAGGTCGCCGGGGCATTCGGCGACATCGGAACCGACCTGCCGCTCATTGTCGGGATGATACTCGCAACCGGACTGCACTCGGCGAGCGTCCTGGTGATGTTCGGGCTCATGCAGTGGTTCACGGCATTTCGTTACCGGATGCCGATGCCGGTGCAGCCGCTCAAAGCTGTCGCAGTCATCGTCATCGCGCAGAAGATTGCGCCGGAAGTTTTGTACGGCGGCGGACTCGCGATTGGAATCATCATGCTGGTGCTCACGCTCACCGGGGCAATCTCGTGGATCGCGCAGGTCGTTCCAAAAGCGGTCGTGCGCGGATTGCAGCTGGGACTGGGAATCCAGCTCGCGATGCTCGCGCTCAGGGATTACGTGCAATCCGATGGAATGCGAGGGTACTTGCTCGCCGCCGTCGCATTTGCGATCACCATCGCGCTTCTTGGGAACCGCCGTTTTCCTCCAGCGATTCCGGTGATCGTTATCGGGATCATTTACGCTTTCGTCTACAAGATGACACGATCTGATTTCTCGGACGCGATCGGGTTCACGCTTCCGGTATTCAGAACAGTGAGCGTCAGCGACATTACGAGCGGATTCATTCTTCTAGCCCTTCCGCAGATTCCGCTCTCACTCGGGAATTCGATACTCGCGACTCGCCAGGTTGCCGAGGACCTGTTTCCGGAGCGGCAAATCACTGTGCGGAAGCTGAGTCTTACATATGCGCTGATGAATCTCGTGAATCCGTTCTTCGGCGGAGTACCGACGTGCCACGGCTCAGGCGGCCTGGTGGGGCATTACACGTTCGGCGCTCGAACCGGTGGATCGATTCTCGTCTACGGTTCGATCTTCCTGATCCTCGGGCTTTTCTTTGCTGCGGGATTCCAGCAGGTAGTGCAGGTCTTTCCCCTGCCGATTCTTGGAGTACTGCTTTTCTTCGAGGCAGCGGCACTGATGTCGATGATTCGAGACGAAGCAGGAGATCGGGACGGTCTCATGCTCGTCGTCATTGTTGGCCTGATCGCTGCAGGCATTCCGTACGGATACGCGATCGGGCTGGTTGTGGGCACAGTGTTATCGCGTCTCAAGCAAGTTTAGGTTTCCAGACATCATGCAAACCGGGATTCTCCAGTAGGTACTGAAGCAGCTGAGGTTGGGGAACGCCTCAGCGGCGTAGAAACGCAGGCTAGACCAGAGATTCACAGCCCGGTTGTCGCTGTGAAGCGGGTGCGCGGCATCCATCCCGTTCCGAGCGCGCGACACATTCCGGAGCTGGATGGTCTTCGCGGAATCGCGATCCTGATGGTGATGCTCGGTCACTTCTGGCTTGGAGCGCAGCCGAGTGATGTTGCGGAGCGCGCGCTTTATACGGTGGTGCAGAACGGGTGGGTGGGCGTGGACCTGTTCTTCGTGCTTTCGGGATTCCTCATCACCGGAATTCTTCTCGACACCAAGGACAACCCTCGATACTTCCGGAACTTCTACGCGCGGCGTGCGCTGAGAATCTTTCCACTGTACTACGGTTTTCTGTTCGTGTGGTTCATCGTAACGCCGCGAGTGTTCGATCTTTCAGCGACCGGTCCTTTTGGCGCTGGATCTGATCGCCAGTTGTGGTTCTGGGCGTACCTCTCGAACTATCTCAGTCTCATCAAGGGTGCGATCGTTCCGCACGGGCTGAATCACTTCTGGACTCTCGCAATCGAGGAGCAGTTCTACCTCATCTGGCCCGCGCTGGTATTGGTGGCGTCGCGAAAGACTCTTCGAACGGTATGTCTGCTGATGATTCCTGCGTCGCTCGCGTTCCGGTTGTGGCTCATGACGACGGATTATGCGCACACCGGAGGCTATGTACTGACGCCTGCGAGAGTAGGAACTCTCGCGATTGGGGCGTGGCTGGCCTCAGCCATAAGGGAACCCGTCTGGAGAAAAAGAATCGAAAGATTTGCCCCTGCGGCATTCTTTGTATCAGCAATTCTGCTCATTGCGATCAACTTCCCGGATCTTCGCATGCAGGGGTTCGAGCCCGCGATGCAGATCTTCGGATTTCCGCTGCTGGCAATCCTGTCAGCATCGGCACTCGCAATTGCTCTCGACAATCGCTATCGAAAGTCATGGCACCAGAAGCTGCTCCGGAGATGGGAGCTCAGGTTCTTCGGCAAGTACAGCTACGGGATGTACGTATTTCACCTTCCGGTCATTGTTGCATTCGAGGCGATTGGATTCTCGATCGCCGCATTTCCGAAAACAGGCAACACTGATGTGCCCGCTGCATTCCTTTTTACTTCAATTGCGCTCGGCGTGACCATCGCCCTCGCTTATGCGAGCTGGCACCTGTACGAGAAACAGTTCCTGAAGCTGAAGCGCCGGTTTGTGTGAGCGCTGCTAGCGCAGCTCGACGACTCGCGTCGACACAGCTGAGCTCGTCTGAATCGTGAGCTCATACTTGCCGGCAGGAATCAGGGAAAGATCCAGGACAACAGCGCGATACGCGATCGTGTTGCCATTGACCAGATTCCACTGGATCTTGAGCGGGCTCATTCGTGAAGCGAGGCCAATCGATTCGCCCAGCCTGCGCAGCGCCCCGACCTGGACGCGCGTCAATGTGAGCGACACTGGCTGTGTGCTGTCGCTTTGAGCGAGTCCGTACGTCTCCCAGTAAATGCCGACCTTGCCGCGACGCACAGTATTGCTGCCGAGTGCGTATTTCATCGCCGTTTCGAGGTCGCCGACGGCGGAGTCAGTCGCCTCGAACAAAAGTGCGTCGGAGAGAGCAATCTCCTCCGGCCGTCGCGGTCGCATCTTCAGAACTGATCGCTTCCACGCAGCTCCGCGACGATTCACCGAATCAAATACCTCGAGACTCATCACATGAGGCTTCGACTCGACGATCGCGCTGAGCGCACCTTTTCTTCCCGCCGAATCCGTCGACAAGGCCACAGGAGTATTCTCGTCTTGAGCGAGTGCCAGCGCACCCGCAAGCTCCATCGAGTCGAGCTCTTTCCGCACGCTCACATCGTACGCGACAACAACGCGAGTCGAATCACCGCGCCTGAACAGAGCAACCTGGGGCTCGATCTCGAACACACGCCGCGCCATCACCGGCGAATAACGCTCGGCAGAAGAGTTGAGGTCGAGGTCGAACTTCACTGACGGCAGCGTATCAGCGCTTAGCGAGACCGGTACGAAGTGGTAATTCGGCGAAGCTTCGTGCCCTGACACCGGTCCATTCTGCGGTTCTGCATAAGTGCCTGGTCCGCGAGTCCAGTATCGTGACCAGCCGTAGCGAACAATCATTTCTCGCAGGTCGCTCGACCATGAAAGGTTAAATGCATTCCGGGCGGGCTCTTCGATTTTCGCCATCGTATGACGCGCGTAGTGCTCGGTACGTCGGTCATTGCCTGCCAGCGACCAGAATGGATCTGCGAGCCACCACAGCCGCTCGGCAACTTTTTCGTTCTTGCCACATCCCACCTTCTTGAATCGGCTGCGAAGTGTTGGATCAAGCAGCGGAGTCATGTCGGTCCACTTGCATCGCTCGCTCGCCGGCATCGTGCGAAGGGCATGTGCGAAAGCGCTGTCAGCAGCGGGACCGTTTCGATTTTCGTGGAGCGCGAGGCCCTCGAGTGCGGCACACCACCATTCGGCAGCCTGACACTCACGCGCCACTCTCAGCGCAGCAGTGTCGTTACGTGCTTCGATGAGATAGCGAACGCGCTGTCCGGTAATCCATCCGTCCCGCGGAGATTTCTTTGCCTGTGAATCGAGCGATGCGACGAGCGCTTCGCGTGCGCGCTTGATCACTCGCGGCTGCTTTGCCTCGATGGTGTCTTCGTCGTTGTTCCACTGGCAGAAGCGGCCTATGTGAGCGTCGCATTGTCCGCCAGACCCGGTATAGGACAATGGCAGGTTGGAGCGCCGGACCATCTCGAAGCGCGCCTGTGCACCAGTTGCCTTCCTTCGCGCGGCAACTGAATCCTGTGCTGATTGTGCGCCGACGGCCTGGGCGGCGAGCAACACGGGAAGAGCGAGAGGGCGTAGTATAGCGAGCCTGATCGACGACATTGGATCGGGGCTGAGCGGTGCTCATTTACAGCGCGTTATCGTATGATAACAAGCGGAACCTGAGAGCACTATCCGTTCTCCTGGCCGCCACCTCGACTGGAGTTTATGCGTTCCTCTTCCTTGGTTGCCGCGTGTTTCGCAATGATGGCGATCGCCGCCTGCTCGGCCGACAGGGGGCACGAACCTCTGACCCTCGCATACCGAAGACAGGCGCTGAACGATCTGATTCTCTTTCGCGCGCGTGCGCGACTGATCCCGCCAATCGATGGATGCGGCGTCTTCAACATGCTCGATCGCGACTCGAATTATCTCGAAAGACTCGGCACCGGTCAGAAAGCGTTAATCGCCAAACGAGATCCTTCGGAGTGTATCAATGACGCAGTCTTTTTTTCGGGCGATCGGCTCGTGGTGCAGGAAATCAGCCGGACGAAAGGCGGGTTGAGTGTTGTCGGATTAGTTGTTGGCCCGGGATACTCTCACAAGGAGACCTACTTTCTGAGAGAAATAGACTCTGGTAATCGGGGCACGCCGTCGTTCTCCGTCGAATCGATGAGCTGGGGAGAGTTCGCAAACAGCGACGACTTCATTCCCGATTCCTCTGCGCTTCCTCCAGCGCGTTCCACGCAAGCAAGGCGCACTTTACCCGGGCCGGAAACTTCGCAACGCCGCTGAGCGCCCGGAGAGATCCAAGAGACTTGTCGTCCTGCGCGTCGGCATTTCCCATGACCATGTCCCGGAAGCGCGATCTCAGCGACTCGATTTCCTCAGAGCTCTTACCCTTGACCAGCTGGGTCATCATCGACGCCGATGCCTGAGATATCGAGCATCCTCGCCCAATGAACCCGACGTCCTCCACCTTGTCGCCCTCATAGCGAAGCTGGATCGTGATCTCGTCACCGCAAAGAGGATTCTTCATTACAATCGTCTCGTCGGGATTCTCGATCTCGCCCTTGTTCCGCGGACGACGATAGTGATCCAGGATCATCTCCTGGTACAGCGCGCTGATCTGCGCCGAGCGGTCAGACGGCTGCATGTCCGAAGATCTCTTTTGCCTTGTGAACGCCTTCGATGAGAGCATCGATGTCCGACTTGTCGTTGTACACGTAGAACGACGCGCGCGCGGTTGCCGGCACGTCGAGCCGGCGCATCAGCGGCTGCGCACAGTGATGACCGGCGCGAATGCAAATGCCGTCGCCGTCGAGGATTGTCGCGAGATCATGCGGATGAACGTCGCCCATGGTGAAGCTCACGACTCCGCTCCTGAGCGACGGCTTCGGTCCGTAAATACGGACGCCTTCGATTTCGGAGAGTCGCTCGTGCGCCTCGGACATCAGGGCTCTCTCATGGGCGAGCACTTCTGTCATTGCGATACCATCGAGATACTCGGCGGCAGCTGCGAGGCCGACTGCATTCGCTGCGTTGGGAGTTCCCGCCTCGAACTTGTGGGGCAGGGCATTCCATGTGGTCGATTCGTCGTAGACGAACTCGATCATGTCGCCACCCATCTGGTATGGAGGCATTGCGTCGAGCATCGCTCGCTTGCCGAGCAGACCGCCGATTCCCATCGGGCCGCACATCTTGTGTCCGCTGAACGCGTAGAAGTCGACGCCAAGATCGTCGAAGCCGACCTCGAGATGCGGTACTCCCTGCGCTCCATCGCACACGACTATCGCATCGGACCGCTCGCGCACAATACGGACGATTTCCTTCACCGGATTGATCGTTCCCAAAGCGTTCGAGACGTGGTTGATCGCGACGATCTTTGTCTTCGCGCTTATCAGTGACGACAGGCAATCCAGATCGAGCCTGTGGTCCTCGGTCAGGTCGCAGATCCTGAGCTTTGCTTTCTTCTCGATCGCCAGCTGCTGCCAGGGGACGAAGTTGGCATGGTGCTCGAGCGCCGTGATGACGATCTCGTCGCCCTCTTGCACGTTCGCACGGCCGTAGGCCGTCGCGACGAGGTTGATCGACTCTGTAGTTCCGCGGGTGAAGATCAGGCAGTCGGGATCGGATAGCCCGACGAACTTCGCGACCCGTTTCCTTGCGGCATCGTACCGGTCAGTCGCCTCGACGGACAAGGCGTATGCGCCGCGGTGAGGATTTGCGTTGGCGGTTTCATAGAAGTCGGTGACGGCATCGAGCACTGCCCGGGGCTTCTGGGATGTGGCGGCCGAATCCAGGTAATGAAGCTCTGGATAATTCGCAAAGATCGGGAAATCCGCTTTTCGGTTCATTGACTTGCCCTCGGGCCAACGAGAATCCGGTCGCCATCGATCCGGATCTCGAAGACCGGCAGAGGATCGGTAGCCGGGCCCTGGCGCACTTCGCCGGTCATGCAATCGAACCGCGCGCCGTGCCAGGCGCACTGAATCGTCCCGTCCGGAAGTACGTCGCCCAGGTTCATCTCGAAATCCTGGTGGGTGCAGTTGTCGGCGACGGCCGAGATGCGGCCCTGCGACTTGATGAGGCAGATCCGGCGGCCGTCCGAGCGCTGAACGGCGAGGGTACCCTCGTCCGGAACATCGCCCACTGAAGCCACCTTTTCGAAGTCACTGGAATCGCCCATGCAGTCCGGTTTCGTTGACTATCCCGACAATTTTACTTAGGATTCAATCTATGTCACGAAGTTCTGTAATGCCAAGGAGTTAGGGATGTCCACCGCAATCGAATCACTGGTAAATAAGGAGTATCCCTACGGCTTCGTGACCGACGTCGAGACGGACACAATTCCGCGGGGCTTAAGCGAAGATGTCATCCGCCTGATCTCGTCCAAGAAGAACGAGCCGGCGTTCATGCTCGAGTGGCGGCTCAAAGCCTATCGCCGCTGGCTCACGATGAAGGAGCCCCACTGGGGCAACCTCCACTACGAGCCAATCAACTACCAGGACATCATCTACTACTCGGCCCCGAAGTCGGTCAAGCCGCTTCAGAGTCTCGATGAGGTCGATCCTGAGCTCCTTCGGGTCTACGATAAGCTCGGAATCTCGCTGACGGAGCAGAAAAAGCTCGCCGGGGTCGCAGTCGATGCGATTTTCGACTCGGTCTCAGTCGGGACGACGATGAAGGAAGAGCTCTCGAAGTTCGGGATCATCTTCTGCTCGTTCGGCGAGGCAGTCCAGAACCACCCCGAGCTGGTCGAGCGCTACCTCGGTACGGTCGTTCCGCATAGTGACAACTTCTTTGCCGCGCTGAATGCGGCGGTTTTCAGCGATGGCTCGTTCTGCTATGTGCCGAAGGGCGTGAAGTGTCCAATGGAGCTCTCGACCTATTTCCGCATCAACAGCGCGGACACCGGTCAGTTCGAGAGGACGCTGATCATCGCCGACGAAGGCGCATCAGTCAGCTATCTCGAGGGCTGCACCGCTCCTCGCCGCGATACGAACCAGCTTCACGCTGCTGTCGTCGAGCTCATCGCGCTGGACAATGCGTCGGTCAAATACTCGACGGTTCAAAACTGGTACGCGGGTGATTCTGAAGGTAAGGGCGGCATCTTCAACTTCGTGACGAAGCGCGGCAAGTGCGCCGGCGTCAACTCGAAGATTTCGTGGACTCAGGTCGAGACTGGATCGGCGATCACGTGGAAGTATCCCAGCGTGATTCTCCAGGGCGACAATTCCACCGGTGAGTTCTACTCGGTTGCGGTCGTCAACAATCATCAGCAGGCCGACACCGGCACCAAGATGATTCACATCGGGAAGAACACGAAGTCGAACATCGTGTCGAAGGGAATCTCAGCTGGTCACGGCAACAATTCCTATCGCGGGCAGGTCAAGATTCTCCCGCGAGCGACAGGAGCGCGGAATTACACTCAGTGCGATTCGATGCTGATTGGAAACGAGTGCGGTGCGCACACTTTTCCGTACATCGAAGTTCAGAACAACACTGCTACGCTCGAGCATGAGGCGTCCACGTCGAAGATCGGGGAGGATCAGATCTTCTACTGCAAGCAGAGAGGACTCTCGGCTGAGCATGCTGTTTCGATGATTGTCTCAGGATTCTGTCGTGAGGTGTTTCAGGAATTGCCGATGGAATTTGCGGTTGAGGCTCAGCAGCTTTTGGGGATTACTCTGGAAGGGTCAGTAGGGTAGGTCGCTTCTCGTCTCTCGCTTCTCGTTTCTCGCCTTTCGCGGCGCGCTATTCGCTTCTCGCTGCGCGCCTGGAACGGCGAGTCGCGAGAAGCGAGAAGCGCGAAGCGAGTGCGAGGAGCGAGAGACGAGAAGCGAAAAGCGCGCAGTCCAATAACATCAACGAGAAATAGACTTTGCTCGATATCAAGAACCTTCACGCCAGTATCGGCGACAAAGAGATTCTAAGAGGAATCGACCTCACCGTAAAAGCAGGTGAGATTCACGCGGTAATGGGACCAAACGGCTCCGGCAAATCAACGTTGGCCCAGGTCCTCGCAGGGCATCCTGGCTACGAGGTGACCGAGGGTGAAGTCCTCTACGACGGCCGCAATCTCCTGGAAATGGATCCTGAGGTAAGAGCACAGGAGGGAATCTTCCTCGCATTCCAGTATCCAATCGAGATTCCCGGAGTTACGAACGCGTATTTCCTGCGAAGCGCGTTCAACGAGATTCGGAAAGCAAAGGGAATGGAGGAGCTCGACCCGCTCGAGTTCCTCGATCTCATGGAAGAGAGAACGAAGCTCGTGGACATGGATCCTGCAATGATGAATCGCTCAGTCAACACCGGGTTCTCCGGCGGCGAGAAGAAGCGCAACGAGATTCTTCAGATGGCGGTGCTCGAGCCGCGCCTCGCAATTCTCGACGAAACCGACTCCGGGCTCGACATCGATGCGCTGAAAGTCGTTGCTAACGGAGTGAACGCACTTCGTCGTCCTGATAACGCAACTGTCGTCGTCACCCACTACCAGCGCCTGCTGAATTACATCGTTCCCGATTACGTGCACGTTCTTGCGAACGGTCGCATTGTGAAGTCGGGCGGCAAGGAGCTCGCGCTCGAGCTGGAAGAGAAGGGATACGACTGGATTCCCGGGGCAGCTGCGTGACCGAAGCAGTGCAGGCTGAGCCGGAATCGGCAATCGAGTGCTACCGCATGAGCTTCGAGGAAGCCAGCAAGGTTTCCGGAGAGCCGGCGTGGATTCGCGAGCTGCGCCGCGGCGCGATGGGCACGTTCGAGCGGCTGGACTTCCCGACGATGAAGGACGAAGACTGGCATTTCACGAACATCGCTCCTGTTGCGGAGAAGATGTTCGGAGTGCCTCGCAAAGGTGCAGCGATCGCGGATGACATCATCGCGCGTTTTGCGTACGGCCAGGAATGGCACACTGTCGTCTTCGTGAATGGCCGCCTCGAGCGGCTCGATGCCGATGCAGCCGGAGTCGAGGTCACGAGTCTCGCGGATGAGATCGCAAAGGAAAGTGAAGTCGTGAAGCGTCACCTGGCGAAGCTTGCGACTCCCGAGAGCGCATCGTTCACCGCGCTCAACACTGCTCTTGCGACGGACGGTGTCGTTCTTCGCGTCAACGCCGACACGAAAGTCGATAAGCCAATCCATTTCCTCTTCATCGCGGACGCCGACGCCGAAAACTCGGCGATTCAGACCCGCAATCTCGTTTTCGCCGAGCGTCACTCGGAATTCACGATCATCGAGAGCTACGTGACGGTCGGCGGGAACAGTTACTTCTCCAATGCCGTGACCGAGGTGTTCGTGGGCGAGGGGGCGAGGCTTGGGCACTACA
>Ga0310810_10005884_pt1 | contig 13783 bp, 9 predicted proteins | sample NCmetagenome_FD_207641 | JGI IMG/M metagenome (GOLD analysis project Ga0310810, IMG submission 207641) | Soil microbial communities from experimental microcosm in Duke University, North Carolina, United States - NC | ecosystem: Engineered > Artificial ecosystem > Soil microcosm > Unclassified ... | reverse complement strand
GGCTGCGCCGTTCGGCATTCTCGCCCGGCGCGCAGGGGCGGGGCGCGAGGAGGAGTGGGTCGTGCGTGACTGGCGCGATGACATGACGTCGTGGTTTACCGCCAGCGACACGTCGTTGCGTGAAGTCATCGACCTCGATCTCGAAGAAAGCTTCGTCGAAACCTTGCGCGCCGCGCGCGACGCCGGCGGGAGGGCCGCCTGATGTTCGCTCAATCGCTCTATGTCCAGTGGAAGTGGAATCGTGATTTCCTCGGGTTCTTCACCGCGATAGCGTTCGCTGCTCCATTGATAATTCTCTGGATCGCGCTGCCACACCTCGGACTGTCATCCGGTCGCGAGCTCGTCAGCGTCGGTGGTGTCGTCGGTGCAGCGACCGCCGTCATCGCCGTGGTCGCCGGCATGACGGTCGCGTGGCACGGGTACGGCATCGACGAGCGCGCCGGACACATCTACGCGATGTCCCTGCCCATCACTCGCAGCCGCGCGCTCGCCATCCGTGCGTGCGCGGCCGCCATCATGCTCGCGCTCCCAGCGTTAGGCGTCTGGATCGGCGCGATGCTCGCGGCAGGTCAGATCGAGATGCCGCCGAGCCTCCATGCCTATGCGGGCTCGCTCGCGACGAAGGCACTGCTCACGTCCTGGCTCGCGCATGCGCTCATGTTCGCGCTTCGGTACTGCGCCAGGAGCCGGAGCAAGGTCGTGCTCATCATCCTCATGTTCGGTCTGAGCGGTGTGGGCATCGCGACGAGCGTCGCTCCCGGCTCGCGAGGCATGGTGGTGAGAGCCGGCGATTTCCTCATCTCGAACCCGGGGCCATTCGGCGTGCTGTTCAGCCGATGGACGCTGATCGATGTCTGAGCGACACCTCGTGTTTCTGATCGCGGTGGCAATCGCGGCCGCAAGCACGCCCATTCGCGCTCAGGACCGCGACGGGCAGCCGGATTCCCTGCTCCGTCGGATCCAGCGCCTGGATTCGGTGATGATCGCGCGGAGCCATCGCGTCGACTCGATCCGCCGGTCGCTCGTTAGGCCGATACCGCCCGTGCGCGTCCAGCGGGGCACGATACAGGTTCGAACGGACTCGGTCCTCGGTCCGTCGGTACGTGTTGCGGTGGACTCGGTTGCCGCGCTGATCGAACGTCGCGGCGGCACCATGCTCGGTGCGCGCGTCGCCGGTCACGTGCTGCTGGTCATCCCGGACTCGGTGCAGTCGGCGTTCTGGACGCGGCCCGTCGTCACGCTGCTCGCGGATACGGCGCGTCGGTGGACGGTCGGCCGAGCTCAGACAGCGGCCGATCCAACTCCTGCGCAGGTGGCGGCCGGCCTTGCAACGCTCGTGGAACAGATCGCGATGCAGGGCGCCGACTCGGCGCTCAGCGCCTGGGTGATGCTCGGCCGTGCGCCGTTGCGCGATGCGACGCCGACTGAGACTGCCGACGAGTACATCCAGATGGTGACCGCCCAGGCCGCCGTGGTCCGCCGCTGCCGCTCGCGCGACGTGGCTTCCTGTCTCGATGCGCTCGGCATCGACTCGCTGCCCGGCACCCGACTCGATCGATGGTACGCACCCGAAGACTACCGGTCGGCACTTCGTGTCGCTGCTCCGCCCAGGGAGGATTCCGCCGCCGTTGACGCCTGGATTCGCTGTCGTCACGACGGCGACCAAACGTCGTGCCGAGCTGCCGCGGTCGCGCTGCCGAACGATCGCGTGCCGATGCCGCTCCCGGCGTCCGTCAGGCAGGCGTTCCTTCGTGAAGTGCTCGATGCCGGCGGTGCCGGGGCATACGATCGCCTGCTTGCCGGAACCGGCACGCTCCGATCCCGGCTCACGGTCGCCGCCGGCGAGCCACTCGATGCAACCGTCGCTCGTTGGCTTCAGCGTGTGGAACGATCGCGTCCAGAGCGAATGCGGCCGCCAGCCGGGCTGATCCTGGCGTCGTTAGGCTGGAGTGCGGCGTTCGTCGCGTTGGCCCTCATCCGGAGGACATCATGGGCATGATCTGGCGCTGGAGCGCTGCCGTTGCTCTGATCTGTGCCGCTGTCGCGGCTGTGCTGCTCCCGTTTCCGCCATCGCGTCCGGATTCCTGGACCACCCCGGTCTCGGCTCCGCTCGCATCAGCAACGCGGGCGCTGACACAGGCTGCCGAGGCCGCGCACCGGGCCGTTCGGGAATACCGGACCGCGCAGGCGCTCGATCGCTGGAACACGGCGCGTACCGCGGCCGATACGTCGCCGATTCGCATCGACGCCTCCGTTCCCGAGCGCGTGGCGGTCGCCGCCCGCTCGGTAGTCAGCGAGCAATGGGCAGCGCTCGGCCCGCGGGCTTCGGCCTCCCACGCACAGGTGTTCGTGTACGTGGACACCACCCTGATCCCGCGGGCGACGAGGGACGACGCGAAGTCAGGCACGTTGGAGTCACGCGCGCTGGTAGACGTCGTGTTCGCGCTGCCGAAGGCGACAGATGGCGAACGATGCGTCGCGCTCGTGCGCATGCGCGGATCGTCGGCAGCCCACATTGCCGCGCTCAGTCGGCAGTCGCTCGTCGGTGTCTGCGGGTTCTTTGCGGCGTTCGGCATGCCCGGGACCCGTGTTGGCGAATGGCTCTCGGCGACACAGTACCGCTTCGCACGTCGCAGCGACTGGAACGTTGCCCGGGCCATGGCTATCGATGCGGCGGCGCTGTACGGCCTCGATGACGCCGGCGGACGCTGCCTAACGGGCGTCGCGGGAGGCTGCCTCGACGCCCTGTCCATCGGCACCGCTCCGAAGACGGCAACGCTGGCACCTCAGCGCGGCGCGATCATCGATCCCAGCGCGCCGGTGGCGTACCTCGCGGGCGGTCGCGTTCGGAATGCGCCGCTTGGCAGCGCAGAGGATGAGCTGCTTGCGGATGCGGTTCGGTCGATTGGCGTCGACCGATTCGCACGATTCTGGGGATCGCCGTCAACGCCAGATTCCGCGTATCGCTCGGCCAGCGGCACGAGCCTGGAGTCGTGGACGCAAGAGTGGCTCACGCGAACGTATGGGGCAGTCGGTGAGCGACCGACTGTTCGATTTCGGGACGTGGCCTGGATTGCTCTGATCGCGCCGATCCTGCTGGTCATCGCGGTCCGCCCGCGGGAGCGCGTGCTGCCGGCGGCACGTTAGGCCGGCGGAACGATCTGCACGTTCGCGACAGGATGAGGACCAGCCCGACGATGAGCAGCGCCGCGCGAGCAGCGACAGCGCGGCGCGAAAGGCGTCGCTTCCGCGTCATTCCGGCCGACGCGTTGGCGGCATCTGCAGTCCGGTTCGCGGAAACACAACCGCCGCCCTGAACGAAGCGGCGGCGGGATGGATCTCGTACTGACCCGAAGGATTTCTCTCAGAGCCAGCGGTCGGGATTGAACCGACGACCGCCCGATTACGAATCGGGTGCTCTACCACTGAGCTACGCTGGCGAACGGTCGAGGTGCGACCGGCGAACATGCCCTGGCGCGGACTCGAACCGCGACGCCTTGCGGCACCACCCCCTCAAGATGGCGTGTCTACCAATTTCACCACCAGGGCATAACAACTAGGGGACTACTCGGGAACCGCTTTCCATTCCCTTGATCGTACGGGGCTGACGGGGCTCGAACCCGCGACCTCCGGTGTGACAGACCGGCACTCTAACCAAGCTGAGCTACAGCCCCAAATTTTGACCCGCGACGTGCAAAACATACTGCGTTACTACCCGACTCCTGCACCCGCAACTCCACGCGCCTAACGCGACAGACATAGCCCCAACGGGAATCGAACCCGTCTTTCGACCTTGAAAGGGTCGCGTCCTAACCGATAGACGATGGGGCCAGAGAATCGGGGTTCGAGGTGCCAGCTGGCCCTCGCCGGAGACGGGAGGCGAACGCAGCCGTCGAACCCCGAACCCCGCACACAGGACCCTATCGTACCTGCCATGATCGCCCTACCAGTAGCGCTAACGGGATTCGAACCCGTGTTCCAGCCTTGAGAGGGCCGTGTCCTAGTCCCCTAGACGATAGCGCCAGCGTCGTACTGCCTTCACCTGTCGAACTCGTTCCGTTCCTGCAACCCAGTCCCCGAAGTTCACAGGCCCGGAGGGAATCGAACCCCCAACCGCCGGTTTTGGAGACCGGTGCTCTACCAATTGAGCTACGGACCTAGAGAGCCGGCGCCGACGTCGAACTTCAGCGGAGTCCGCCGAAAGCTGACCTCCGGCGTCCACTCCTCAAGGGTGACTGAGGGGACTTGAACCCCCAACCCCCGGAGCCACAGTCCGGTGCTCTAACCGATTGAGCTACAGCCACCATGTTGCCGAGTCAGCCGCGTGCGCGCGTGTCACACGAGTCGTTCCCGGCGCCTCGCCACCGAGTTGGCGACGAAGAGTTTCATAGTAATTGCCCTGCCGAATCGAATCAACCGCTTCGCCGACAGCCGCTCGATCAGTGGCGACCAGTCGCGACCCGTTGCTACTTCGCTCGATCCATGTACTCGCCGGTCGTCGGGTTCACGCGGACCTTCTCGCCCACGCTGATGAATTCCGGCACGTTCACCGTCACACCGTTATCCAGCTTCGCCGGCTTCGTCGACGCCGTCTTCGTCGCCGTCTTCATGACCGGGGCCGTATCCACGACCTCGAGCGTCAGCGTGTTCGGAAGCTGAATGCCGATCGGCTTCCCCTCGTAATACTCCGCCACGATTCGCATGCCGGGCTGCATCCACTGCGCGTTGTCGCCGAGCATCTCTTCATCCATCTCGAGCTGGTCGTAGTTCTCGATGTTCATGAAGTGATACGTGTCGCCACCCTGATAGAGGAACTCGAGATCGTGCGTCTCCATGGACGCTTTCTCGATCGAGTCCGCGGCGCGGAAGCGATGCTCGAAGCTCGAACCGGTCCGCAGGTTCTTCAGCTTCGCCTGCACCATCGCGCGAAGGTTTCCGGGCGTGTGGTGGCGGAATTCGACGACGCGACACGGTTGGCCCTCGAACACGAGCACCATCCCGCGACGAATCTGGGTAGCCGGCATTGCCATGACGATCAGTCCAGCGAAGAAAGTTGCGTGACGAAAAAACGAGTATTGAGCCTAAGATGTGACAGCCTTTGATTTTAGCCGCCAGTCACGGTTGCGTCAAGCTGCTGGAGCAACGGGCCCAGCGTCTCCCACACGTTGTTCGCCACGATCTGCTCGCCACGTTCGTTCGGATGGATGCCGTCGGGCTGGTTGAGGCCCGTTACCCCAGCTACTCCGCGCAGCAGGAATGGCATCACTGACACGCCCTCATCCCTTGCAACGTTCTGATACATGGCGCTGAACGCAGCCGTATATTTTGCACCAAGGTTCGGCGGCGCTTCCATCTGCGCGAGAACAATCCGCGCGCCTGGACGCGCCGCCTTCACTTTGTCGACGATCGCCCGCAAGTTCGCGCGCGTCGAGTCGACGTCCAGGCCCCGCAGTCCGTCGTTCGCCCCGGTCTCGATCACAACGACATCTGCCGGCCCCCTCAGGAGCCAGTCCATGCGCCGCAATGCTCCGGCTGACGTTTCCCCACTGAGACCGGCGTTCACGATATTCACGTGATAGCCGGCCGAGTCAGCCTTCCGCTGCAGCAGCGCCGGGTATGCCTCCTCGGGGTCGAGGCCGAGACCAGCCGTGAGGCTGGTGCCGACCATGAGGACCGTTCGCCGGGGACTGGCGATTGTGGATTGGGGACTCGGTTGTCCCGGCGCCGGCGTGGGCGTGCTCTCTGTTCCCGCTCCCCGGTTCCCGGTTCCCGCCCGAAGGGTGTCAGACGCTTTCCCGTTCTGACCGCCTCCGCAGGCACTCAGTACCAGAACAACCCATAGACAGCTTCGCATGCTCGTTGCTCGAGAGTTGACGAAAGAATTCCAGAGCGGAACGCACGAGCTCACCGTGCTCCGCGATGTGTCGTTCGCGATACCACAAGGCGCCTTCGTCGCGATCGTCGGGCCATCCGGGAGCGGCAAGACCACTCTGCTCGGGTTGCTGGCCGGACTCGATACCCCCTCCCGCGGCACGGTGATCCTCGACGGGGTCGACCTCCGGAGTCTGACCGAGGACCAGCGCGCTCGCCTTCGTGGCGAGAAAGTTGGGTTCATCTTCCAGAGCTTTCAACTCATTCCAACGCTCACCGCGCTGGAGAACGTGCAGGTGCCGCTCGAGCTTCGCGGAGAAAGCGGGGCCACCGCGCGCGCGGTCGAACTGCTCGCGCGCGTGGGACTGCGGGATCGCATGGATCATTTCCCATCCCAACTGTCCGGCGGTGAGCAGCAGCGCGTGGCGATCGCGCGAGCCTTCTCCAACCACCCGCGAATCCTGTTCGCCGACGAACCCACTGGCAATCTGGACGCCAGCACGGGCAGCCGCATCGTCGAGCTGATCGAGGAGCTCAACCGCGAATCGGGAACCAGCGTCGTGCTCGTGACGCACGACCTGACGCTTGCCGCTCGCGCCGGTCGGATGATCCGTCTTGCGGACGGATTGGTAGTAGAAGATCGCGAGTCCATGAGCCGGGAACCGGGAACCGGGAACGGGAAACCGGAACTGCCTCAGGAAGCATCGATTCCCGACTCCCGATTCCCGATTCCCGAGGGCGCATGACCAGCCTAACGACTTCGGGACTCGACCGCGCGTTTCACGATGCCGACGTCCCGCGCCGGAAGTCGCTCAAGACGCTCTCGAAAGCCCTGCTCTCCCTCGCGTGGCGCGAGAGTCGGACCGCACGTCGACGGCTGCTCCTGTACATGTCGTCCATCTCGCTCGGCGTCGCGGCACTCGTCGCGATCGATTCGTTTGCGTCGAACGTCACCGACTCGGTACGCGAGCAATCCCGCGCGCTGCTCGGCGGCGACGTGGCGTTCGGTGCTCGACAGGGGGCCTTCACGCCACGCGCCGACTCGCTGCTCGATTCGCTCGGCCGCGCCGGCGTGCGGTTCGCGCGGCAAACGACGTTCGCATCAATGGGCCTCGTCGAGCGCACGGCGGGCACGCGGCTCGTGCAGGTGCGTGCCGTTACGCCGGGCTACCCGTTCTACGGCGTCGTGACCACCGCGCCGGCCGGCCGGTGGGCACAACTGCAGCGCGGCAAGAACGCGCTCGTCGACCAGTCGCTGCTCATCTCGCTGGACGCCCGTGTCGGCGACACGTTGACGCTCGGCTATGCGAAGTTCGCGATCATCGGCGCGCTCGTGAGCGTGCCCGGCGACCCCGGAATCTCGGCGACCATCGGACCGCGCGTGTTCATCCCGGCCACCTACGTCGACTCGACGAAGCTGCTGGGGTTCGGAAGCCGTGCCGACTACGAGGCGTTCGCCAAGCTGCCCGAGGGTGTCGATCCGGGTACGTGGCTCGCACCGCTCCGGCCGCAATTGGAGCGGAATCGCGTCCGCGCGAGAACGGTCGTCGAGAACGAGGTGAACCTCACGGAGTCGATCGATCAGTTGAGCGACTTCCTCGGCGTCGTCGGCCTCGTGGCGCTCCTCCTCGGCGGTATTGGCGTCGCGAGCGGCGTCCACGCATTCGTCGCGCGGAAGATCGACACCGTGGCGGTGCTGCGGTGTCTCGGCGCGACGAGTCGTCAGGTGCTCATCATCTACGTGCTTCAGGCCGCGGTCATGGGCTTCGTGGGAGCAGCGGTGGGCGCGGTGCTCGGAGTTGCCATCCAGTACGCGCTTCCGCTCGCCATACGGGACTTCCTGCCCGTCGACGTGCAGGTATCGCTGGCGCCGAGGGCCATCCTGGTCGGCTTGGCGTTAGGCGTCTGGGTCGCGATGGCGTTCGCCCTGCGGCCGCTGCTGGCGCTGCGCAACGTGTCTCCGCTGCAGGCACTGCGGCGGGATCTCGATGGCCTGCCGCTCGCGTCGATCGTGCGCGACTGGCCGCGCCTGCTCGTGAACCTCGCACTGGCCGCCAGCGTGGTGCTGCTCTCGGCGTGGCGTTCGCCGAACATCCGGATCGCGCTGTGGACGAGCGTCGGCATCGCGGCTGTCCTGGTGGTATTGCTCGTAAGCGCCGTCGTGCTCTCCGCGATTGCGCGGCGAGCCCTGCGCGCCGGATGGCCGTACGTGGTCCGCCAGGGGGTGGCGAATCTGTACCGTCCCGCGAACCAGACGCGAGCCGTCGTGTTGTCGCTCGGATTCGGTGCGTTCCTGATCACCACGCTCTACCTCGTGCAGGGCAATCTGCTGCGGCAGTTCGATCTCACGACCGCCGCTTCGCGCGGGAATCTCCTGTTCTTCGACGTGCAGGACGACCAGGCCGACGGCGTGCAATCGGTCGTTAGGCAGTCCGGCTACCAGGTCGTCCAGTCCACTCCGATCGTCACGATGCGCGTGAAGTCGGTCGCTGGGCAGACGGTCGCGCAGATGATGGCCGATACGACACGGCGCGGTGGTGCCTGGGCGTTCCGACGCGAGTACCGTTCCACGTACCGCGATTCCATGCAGAGCTCCGAGACACTCGTGGCGGGCAAGTGGTTCGGAAAGACTCCTGCGCCGGATAGTCAGCCAGCCGCGGAGCTGTCGCTGGAACAGGGCGTCGCGAAGGAGCTCCGCGCGAAGATCGGGGATATCATCGTCTGGGACGTCCAGGGCGTCGAGATTCCCACGCGCCTGACGAGTACGCGCGACGTGAACTGGGCGCGGTTCGAGCCCAATTTCTTTGCCGTGTTCGCGCCGGGTGCGCTCGAGAAAGCACCCAAGCAGTTCGTGCTGCTCACGAATGTGCCGGATGGCGTGAGCGCAGCGCGGGTCCAGCGCTCGGTGGTTCAGCGCTTTCCGAACGTGTCGGCCATCGACCTGTCGGTCGTGCGCAAAACGATCAGCGAGATCGTGCAGCGCGTCTCGATGGCGATTCGGTTCCTGGCAGTATTCAGCCTCGCCATGGGAATTCCGGTGCTCTTCAGCGCCGTGGCGGCAACGCGGCGCGAACGCGTGCGCGAGGGCGTGCTGCTGAAAACGCTCGGTGCAACGCAGGGACAGATCCGCCGGATCCTGTTCTCCGAATACGCGCTGCTCGGCGTGCTCGGCAGCCTAACGGGAATGGCGCTTTCGTTCGGCGGCGCCTGGGCACTCCTGCGGTTCGTGTTTCACCGGCCGTTCGCTCCGGCGACGATCCCGGCCCTGGTCATCGCCGGCGCCATGGTTCTGCTGACGGTATCGATCGGTGTACTGAGCGGTCGTGACGTATTTCGGACAACGCCTATGGCTGCACTGCGCGAGGCCTAGAGCGGCTACTAACCTAACGGCGCGAACGGCCGCCGACGGCTGCACGCTGCGGCTGCTCGCTGCTCGCTGCTGCTATTACTGGCCTGTCTGATCCCGTTTGACGGCGGCGCTGCCAACTGCGCGCCTAGATTCCCGATTCCCGATTCCCGATTCCCGATTCCCGATTCCCGATTCCCGATTCCCAGTTCCCAGTTCCCAGTTCCCAGTTCCCAGTTCCCAGTTCCCAGTTCCCAGTTCCCAGTCATCAATTCACCCGGACGACATACACGCGAGCACCGGGGAAGTCGACGTTGCCGCCGGACGCGGACTGCATACGGAACGTCGCCACCGGCGCACCTGCGGTACGTTGCGCCAGGAAGTACGATCCTGACCCGGATTGCAGCGTCGTCGTGTAGGGCGTCCCTGGCGACTGTACGCGGAGCGGATAGTTGCCACCGACAACACCGGCCATCGCGTCTCGCATGTTCCAGCTCACATACGAGTACCGATTGTCGAGTCCTGTGATGCCCAGGTTGTCCGTGTAGTTCGCGATGAGCCACCCGGAGATGATCTGGTCGAACGGAACGCCTGCCTTCTGGACAAGGTTGGTCACGCTCGAATTCGGGCCCGCGACGAGGCGGCGGAAGAACGTCCGTGCGTTGCCCGGCGCGAAATGATCGGCAGCGTAGCGTAAGAGCGCCCACGCCGCGCCCCGAGGCGGAAGGTCCCGGTCCGCGCGCGAGCTGATGGGCGAGGTCGTATCGGGACGCGCCAGGTAGGTCGAGAACCGGGCGAGATTCTGCTGGAAGAACGCGTTGTAGTCGTCGACGTTGGCGCGAATGTCCGTGAACGACAGGCTCTGGAAGTCGCCGAATCCGCGAGACGCTCGGCCGACGGCTTCTTCAGCGAAGTGCGACAGTCCCTCGTTCAGCCAATCGACCTCGAACGGGTCCGCGTTCTGATTGAACTGGCGGATGCCCTGGTTGATCATGTGCTGGAACTCGTGCGCGATGGTGCCGCGCGTCGACTGCCTAACGAGCGCCGTGGACTTCGGATCGCTGAATATTCCGGTCGGATCGGCGGCGAGCAGGTAGAAGATCTCCTGCTCGTTCGTCTGGGGACAGGTGATGGGTGGCTTGGCCGCCGCGTAGTCGGCTTTAGTGAAGAGATCGCCGCCCCAGAAGAACCCGCCGATGTAACTGTTCGAGCCTTTCGGCGTGAACTTGTTCACTTCGGGCGTATAGAGGATGGTGATGCGCCCATCCTTGTTGATGTCGGTCGGCGCGCCGAACCAGGCCGTGTCCGTCTTGAAGATCAGGTTGTCGAACTCCGCCGCGATCGCCGTGAAGTCTGCGTTGGTGAGTCCGTTCGGCGCTGCATTCACGTCCACGGCGATCTGCGCCTTCTGGCCGATCGCTTTCACGACACCGCGCACCGAGAAGTAGCTGGTGCACAGGTCATTCGCGAGCACGTCCGGCACTCGATAGGTGACGGTGTCTCCGAGGGCGACGGACGCCTTGAGGAGCGATGCCCGCGCGCCGGATGCCGACCGATCCATGCTTTCGGCCGCCTGGCGGCCGCCCGCGGACATCGCGCGAACGATGCGGCCTTCCGCCTGCCGGATGTGATCCTCGATACCGTCGCGTCGCTCCAGCGATCGCGACATCTGGCGAAATTCGGCCGAGATGCCGTTCGCGACCACAGCCGCGGCCGGCGAGACCGACGCCGTGGTCCCATTCTGGAATGAGACGGAGATCGTCGGACGCTCGTTAGGTGTCGAGCTCGCGTTCGCCGCGATGAACAGGAGCTGGCTTGCCGCCGGCGACGCCGCGACCGTGATGCACGAGACGGCAGTCGGACCGCTGAGCACCGACACCTGGCCGACGGCCAGCGAGAGCGGGTTGGCACACCGGTCGACGTCCACGGTGAGCGGCAACGTCCCCTTCGCCTTGTCGGCCTGGGCCGTGATGGTAACGCTGCCGGGCGCGACCGCAGTGATGACTCCGCCCTGGTCCACCGTCGCAACCGAAGGGCTACTCGAGCTCCAGGTCGGCGTCTTCGATGTGACGTCGTCGCCTTTCGAGTTGATGAGCTTCGCGGTCGCTGTCATCGTCGTTCCGACCTGCATTGAGGGCGACGGCGCCCCGACCACGATCGACGTCACCGTCGTCGGAGAGGGCGCAGTCGGCCCGTCGCTACAGGCACTCACGAAGGCGCTAACAGTCAGCAGCGACGCTGCGAGTCTTTTCATTGGAGCACGCTCCTGAAGCGCGCTCTCGCGCGCGAAAATGGCGGCGCTGAGGTGCTCGCCGCCTTGACTAGAAATATGGAGCGCGAGGCGTGCCGGACCGCTGGCGCCTTACGCGAACTACTCCTGAAGTTTACGAGCTCTACCGCGCAGAACAACCGATTACGCGTTCGCTCCCCAACGTCAGTTTATACAGCCGAGTCAAATCGATCGACGAGTTACGCACCCTCAACGCAATGAACGAGTTTGCAGGGGCCCGCGCGGACATTGAGCATCCTCTAACCTTGCGTGCCGGACGGCAAAGTTCGCGCTCAATGTGCCGCGGATGACGTTCGAGCCGTGACGTCGATCACGGATGGCGTGGCACCCGCCATCTTCACACTGCACGAGATGAACAGGCCGAGTGTGAAGGCGAGGAACAGGCGCTGATAAACAGGCCGCTCGAAGAAGTGGCGAACGAGGCGATCGAAGTCCATCGGACGGAAGAGTCGAGGGTCGCCGTCACCGGGCCGCGACGGCATTCACGCACGGTCGTCGCTCTACCCTGCCGCGCCGCTTTCGTTTCACCGAAACGTGTACACCCCTCCCAACCGAAACGTCGTTGCATCGGCCGGCACCGAATAGAGCTCAGCCGTTACAGCCGCCGAAGTGCCCACGCGATACCAGCTCCCCGCGCCGAGCGCAAACCGGGTCATGTCGACGCTGATCTTCGTATCGTCGAAGGCGGCGTTGGTGTACTGAAAACCCACCTGAAAGCGCGGGCGTAACCACGTCACCCCGGTCGTCACGTACGCGCCCCACCGGTTACCGGCGCTCTCCTTCGCCAAGCCGGTCTCCACGCCGAACATGTTCGGGTTGTACGTGTCGCTCGACGGGTCCGTCCCGTAACAGGCGGCATTGGGATCCTGCTGCTGCAGGCTCTTCTCCGGACACGTGATCGATCCGCGAACGTGTCCGAACGTCCCGTGGCCGCGCAGCAGCAGCGACACACTGCCCTGCTCCTGGTTCCCCCTCAGAAGTATCGGTCGGGACACTGCCACGCTTCCGAGGTTCGGCTCGGCGTCGGCGACCTTGATCGGTGGCAGATAGCTGCCTTCCACCAGAAATCCGCCCGGGAGCCCGATCGTGACACGAGGCCGCGGAAAGACCGGCGACAGATTTGTGTTCTCTGTCTTCTTGATGCCGTAGCACTCCTCCGGCTGCTGGATCTCCTTGCTCGGCGACGGGACGACCGTGCCGCCAGGCGAGAACGCTATGGGCGTAGCAAAGAAGGCGAGGAGCTTCGCCTCGTTGCTGCTGGTCGAGGGTTCGCACGTTGGGGTCTGCGCCGCCGAAACGGACGCGCCGAAAAAGAACGCCGAAGCGAAGAGGGCAGCGCTGGCTGCTCGGGAGTACGTCACGAAGAGGGAACGTAGGCGCATGAGATAGTTAACGGAGTTGGCAACGATAACCGGACGCTTCTCGCTCTCGCCACCCCGATACGGTGGACGGCCGACGCCATGGCGTGAAAAGCGTTACAAGGGGCGGTAGCGGGTCGTTCTCCTGATGACGCCTCAACTCACGCACGAATGCCCTCGTTCAACGTCGCTGAGCCAATGCCGGGGCGTCAAAGACCACTACCGGACCCCGCGGAGACGCCCGTGGCGGACGACAGTCTGTTCAGGTCCGTCTTCGAGAACACCCTCGAGGCAGTGGTCATCACCGACGCGCACGGACGCGTGCTGGAAGCGAACGCCGAGGCGTGCTACCTGTTCGGCCGGACGCTCGAGCAGATGCGATCGTCGAATGCATCCGAGCTGGTCGACGCAACCGACCCGCGTGTCACGAAGTCGTTGCTGGCCGCCAGGGACGCTGGCCGATTTGCCGGATTGCTTCCGCTCCGTCGTTTCGACGGGACCAGCTTCCACGCTGACGTGTCCGCGACGCGATTCGGTGACGCGGCTGGAAGCCTCCGCATCTGTGCATTCGTGCGTGACATCGCCGCCCGCGATCTCGCCGAGCGCGCGCTGCTCGCCAGCGAAAGCCGCTACCGTTCGGTCATCGAGACGAGCGGCACCGTGCTCATCGGCGTAGGCGCGGACGGAGCGATCTTCGAGTGGAATCCCGAAGCGGAGCGCGTGTACGGCTACGCACGCTCGGACGTGTTAGGCAAGGACTTCTACGAAACGGTCGTTCCCGAAGTCGTGCGGGGCGAGGCGCGAGCCGCGTTCGACGAGGTGTTGGCCGGTCGGCCCAGTCGTGGCGTCGAGTACGCGATTCGCTCGCGTGACGGCACCGAGTACGTGTTGATCTGGAACGTCGCGCGATTGTTAGGC
>Ga0310810_10005883_pt1 | contig 13783 bp, 6 predicted proteins | sample NCmetagenome_FD_207641 | JGI IMG/M metagenome (GOLD analysis project Ga0310810, IMG submission 207641) | Soil microbial communities from experimental microcosm in Duke University, North Carolina, United States - NC | ecosystem: Engineered > Artificial ecosystem > Soil microcosm > Unclassified ... | reverse complement strand
ACAGCAGCGTCGGCTTTCTGATGAAGCGACTTGGTCGCAGCGAACTCTGCCTCGGCTTCGGCAGTCTTACCCAACGCGCGGTAGACGCGACCAAGACGATAATGCGCATCGGGCTGAGTGGGATCGAGTTGCACGGCCCGTTTGAGCGCCTCGAGCGCGGCCGGGTAGTTTTTCTGTGCCATTCGCACCGCCCCGAGGTCGAAGTAAGCGATTCGCAGATCCTTCTTATGCTGTAGGGACTCTTCAAGCAGCGTGGCGGCGCGATCGACATCGCCATTCTTCAGGGCGATGTCCCCCAGATAGGCAAGCGCCAGGGCATGTGTTGGATCAAGCGCGAGCTCGACCTCGAATGCTTTTTTCGCATCGTCGTACTGTTTCGATTTCCAATAGAGATAGCCGAGGCCGAAGTGCACATCCGGCTCGCGCGGCGCGATTTTTGCCGCGGCCTGAAATTCGGCGATGGCTTCTGGTGTTTTCTGCAGACCGTCGAGGGCCTCGCCGAGCAGGATGTGTCCTGCGGCAGAATCGGGATCCTGTTCCAGGATGGTTTTGAACTGTTCCAGTGCGCAGTCGTATTGTTTTGCCGAAAGGCAGCTCTGGGCCAGCATCTGGCGAAGTTGCGAGTTCGCAGGATCGGAGTCTGTGGCCAGGCGCAGAGGCTTAACCGCGTCGGCGAAACGGTGCGCGCCGTAGTAGCTCATTCCAAGAAGCGTGCGGGCCTGGGAGTTTTGCGGATCCTGCGTGAGCGCTCTTGAAAAGGGAACTATTGCGGCGTCGAAGTGACCTTGTTTGAATTCGGCAAGCCCGAGGTTCAGTTGGATGCCGCTCAGTTTGGGATCAAGCGAGAGTGCTCTCCTGTAAGCCTTGGCGGCTTCGACATACTTTTCCTGCTTCGCCAGATCAACCCCGAGGCTGGCGAAGGCGCCGGCGTCTTTGGGGTTCTGTCGCGTGACAGCCCGCCACGCTTGAGCGGCATCGGCGAATCTGCCCTGTTGTTCGAGAGCGAGAGCATCGGACGCACGTTCCCCCTGAGCTGCAGTCGTGACCGCGGCGAAGATGTTCAACAGCAGCGTGACTGAAACGACGACTAACTTGTGGTGCTTCATTCAGGTACTGAGCGATTATTTCTTAAGTCATATCAGCGGTAAAGGACTCAAAGCCCTGATAAACACAGGCGAACGCGGTGTATACTTCGCCCTGTATAGGGACAGGCGCAGAAGTACAAGTGGTTGCGCGGACACGCAAATGCTAATTCGAACCATGGTCGCACAGAGCATCGTTCTTACCTGTTGGTCTGCGTTCTCTTTCTCGCAGCAGGCGCAAGCGCCTTCAGCACGACCCGCCCTTCATGAATTTCCTCTGACATTGCAGCAGAACATCGAGAGCGGAAAAGCCGCAATCGGAACAAAGGTTCAGGCGAAGCTCGCAATCGCCACAAAGTTCCAGGGCACGGTGATTCCCAGGAATGCGGTCTTTTCGGGTGTCGTCATCGAGTCCACCGCGAAGGGTGCAAAAGAGCCTGCCAAACTCGCCATCCGCATGGAGAAGGCAGAGTGGAAGGACCAGTCAACTTCCATGATGGCATACTTGCTGCCTTTGTACTACACAATGGCGACGCCCACGAGTTTGCCGGCTGGATCTTCGGACCCGTCATCAAGCACTTTGAGCGGCGCTGGCCAGGACCCCAACTCTCCAATGTCCAGCCGGTTCCCCACCAACGATTCACAAGCCGCTCAGTCTGCTATTCCTGAAATTCCCACGATCTCGTCGCGTCCTGTCCCGATGAAGAACGTCACGCTTGCACTCGCAGATGAGGGCGGCGCCGCACTTGTCTCAGAGCGATCGAATATCAAGCTCGACAGGATGACGACCTACGTCTTTGCTGCGCGCGAATCGGCGGCTCAGTAACTGCCAGACTTTGTCAGCCTCGGAAATGCACAGCTGATCCAACAGTTCCGCCTAGTTCAACAAAACTCAGCGTGGGTTGTGACGACTTTGCGCAAGTGAATTGGTCATACCTCGCTCAGATTCACGTCGGCTGTTGCGAGTTATCGTTGCCACCGCGTCAATCATCGGGGACAAAAATAAAGCTCGCATCTGGTTAAATGCGAGCAATTCGAGTAACCCAAACTTTGTCTAATCTCTCATCCCGTCCGCAGGCCATGCGGACGGGACTCAAGGATAGAAGTTAGAAGTAAATCTTGCCGGCGAGTTGGATGATTCTCGCAGGATACGCCGACGTGAACTGGCCAAAGGTACCCTGGCCGAAGTTGTTGTTAACGTTCTGGAACTGCGTGTGGTTAAAGGTGTTAAAGCTCTCGAAACGAAGCTGCAATCCGCTCGTCTCTCCGAACGCAAAGGTCTTGAAGAGAGAGAGATTCCAGTTGTCGCGGCCCGGCCCACGCAACGCGTTGTGGCCGAGGTCGCCGAACGTGCCAAAGGTACTGATCGCAGTAAAAGCTGTGGGATCGATGTACTGGATCTTCTGGGCACCAACAACCTGGTGCTCATATTTGATCTTGCCAGTCAAGTCTGGCCGGTTGCCGTTTCCAACGACATCGTTGGCAGTAGGCGTCCCGTCGCTGATGTTAACTGGTATGCCTGACTCGATTGTGATGATCCCGGAAACCTGCCAACCACCGAGCGCGGACTTAGCGAGACGGCTCGAGCTGTTGCGGAGCACCGGGATGTTGTAGATGAAGTTGGCGGAAAAGTTGTGGGTCCGGTCGAAAATACTTGGCCCAAGATCATACCGCCACCCCACGTAGGGATTGGTGACAGCATTCAAGTCCTGACCGCTGCCACCGGTTGATGGATCGATGGAGCGCGAAAGAGTGTAGTAAGCGCGAAGCTGCAGGTCTCTGCTGAACTGTGAATTCAAGTCAACCTGCAGTGAGTTGTAGTGGCCAGTGGCCTCATTCTCCGCCAAGCCGAGGTGTCTGAAGCCTTTGTACGGGAGGGTAGATGCCGCCGAGTATTGAACGGTGTTGTTATCCACCAGCGGGAGCTCGCCCAGCGAAGGCAGGTTGATATTGCGATAGTCGCTCAAGTGCCGGTTCATATTGCCCACATACGAGGCAGACAGAACCGTTTTGGGCCCAAACGCGTGCTGGATCCCGGCGCTGTATTGGGTGCTGGTTGTTGGCTTGTAGTTATTGAGAGCCAAGCCACTGTTGTTAAGATCCGCCGGCTTGATGGTCTGGAACGGCGGTGGAGCACCCGATGAGAGCAGAGTATTCGGATCCTGCAGCTCCACGGCGCTCGCGCCAGCGTTCAGACTAAAGGGGATGTTAGGACCGGCATTGTACATATCGTTGCCTTGAATGCGCTCGTACATAATGCCAAGTCCGGCGCGAACGACAGTCTTGCCGCTACCGGTCAGGTCGTAAGCAAAGCCGACCCGCGGGCCGAAAGTTGCCCAATGGTTGTTTACTAGGCCTTTCGGCACGCCGTTCTGTCCGGCAACGCCGATTCCGTTCAGGTACAGAGGAACGCCCGCCAACGCACCACTCGTCGGCGTGGTGACGCCAGGACTCTGGACGCCACCGCAAGCAGGATCCGGATCTCCCGTGCTGCAGACGTTCCCTGCGGCATCGATGGTGGCAGCCTGCGATGGATCATATAGGTTCGGATAGAAATTCCCCATGTGGTTATTCTTTTCGGTGGTGTGAGGTATTCCATCCCAACGCAGGCCGAGGTTCAGCGTCAACCTGTTCGTCGCACGCCAGTTATCCGTTACATACGCAGCGTATGAATTGGCTGGCCATGTGCGCACGTCCTGAATGGCAAGCTCACCATAACTGTTGGCAGTGCCAAGCAGGAAATCGGCGAAGGAATTTCCAGTGAAGCTACCGTTGAAGTCAAACGCCCCCTGGGTAGTTCCAAAGAGTTGCTGCTTCTTCTTGTAAAGCGACCAGCTTCCACCGATTTTTAGCTGGTGCGCGCCTTTGGTCCAGGAAACGTCATCCCGGACCTGATAGCCATCGGCGGCGTTGACCCACGGCCAGCTGGAGATCTCGAACTTCGCCCCGAACGGGTTGTCCAGGTCGATGTTGGGAATGCGACTCAAGGGATTCGGGCCGGTGAAGAAGCGGGAATTGGTGAAATCGCATTGTCCGGGACCAAACGGACCAGTGCAACTAGGTAAAGACAAGCTCGTCATGCCGGTGGCCGCGTAAGGAGTGATGTTAATGCGGTTCCCGTTGTAGTTGAAGGCGATTTCGTTGACAAGCGAAGGGCTAATCGTATGGGTTGCGTGGACAACGGCACTGTAGCCGGGATTGTTGAAGGTATCTCCCACCGTGGGTAAATTGTCGCCGCTCCACTGACTCGTAGCGTACCCCTGAGAGACTTGCTCGGCGATGAAGTGCCCGAACACGGAGAATTTTTGGGAAAAGTTATGGTCAATGCGGACCATCTCCTCCTTCAGATTTGTTGCAGCGTTGGCGCCGCCCCGGAACTGGCCTTGGCCGTTGGCGATATTGGCGTTAGGAGCAGGCAAGAAGCTCGTACCAAGCAATGCCGTCGCGTTCGGGTTAATCATGCAGGACGGAATAACGTTGCCAGGGAACTGCGAACCTTGCACGACAAGCGGTGGTGCAACTCCGCCGGGACAGTTAGCGAACAAAACAGACGGAGCTACCTGAGCTGCGGTCGGAACAAAGATTGCAGCGGAAGAGCTGAAATCGCCGCCGTAGGTTGCTGTATCGGGAACCGTTACGTTGCTTGACCCGCCTTCCAAATACTTACGCCATTCCATGTTGTAAAAGAAGAAGGTCTTGTTCTTGATGACGGGACCGCTAACATTGAAGCCGAAGATGTTCCAGCGCAATTCTTGCTTTCTAGGAGAAACTGACGCCGGAAAGAAATAGTTGCGAGCATCGTAGGCGTCGTTGCGGTTGATCTCCCATGCCGATCCATGGAATTTGCTGGTACCGGACTTGAGAGCCATGGTGACGGTTCCGGCTGAAGAGAGGCCAAAGTCTGCGCCGTAGTTGGAAGTCAATTGGCGCATCTCGGCGATACCCTCGGTAGAAGGCGCGGTGGTCACACAGCCCCCGCAACCGCGGTCGTAGTTCTCGCCGCCGTCCAGCAAGAAAACGTTGTGGGCGGTGCGCTGGCCGTTGAAGCTGACGCCGGTGTCGCCCCCTACGGCGAGGTCTTTGTAATTCGTAATATCACTTGATGCTCCGGGCGTCAACGCAGCAAGTTGGAAAATAGTACTTCCAGCCACCGCGACGTTAGCCAATTGATTGGCGCTCATCACATTGCTTTGTTCTGAGCTGTCTGTTTGGACGCGGAGGGCTGTCGCTTCAACAGTTACGCTCTCCGTTGCGCCGCCGACTTGCATTTGGAAGTCGACGCGGGCGCGGTCTCCCACCTGTAGCAAGACGCCCTTCTGCTCCGAGACTTTGAGGCCCGACGATTCGGCCTTCACGTTATAGGAGCCGATGTGAACACCTGGGAGAACATACTGGCCCGCATCGTTGGTTGTACTAGTGCGGGCTACGCCGGTTTCCGCGTTGGTGGCGGTGATTTTAGCGTTAGCAATGACGGCTCCTGATGGATCGGTAACGGTACCGACAATGGTTGCTTCCTGCGCAAATGCCTGAATCGAGGCAAACGCTAGAAAGAAGCCGATAACGGCAAACAGGCGAGATACACGAGTGAGAATAGGCTTCATGGCCCCTCCGATGGGAGTTTGGATCAACCTGCCCACCAACTGCGACAAATTTTGGGCTGACAAGCCTTTTAGCGTTATACAAACCCAGTTGTCAAGAAAAAACGTTTTAGATCGTGCTTTTTTTTACAACTCGCTCTCGTGCTCAATAATTGCGTTCGGCTTTCCAGGCGTTGCGGCCTGCCTCACCAGCCCAGTTTTCGGTGCGCTCCAGTTGCTTTTCCTGTACCCTGCCACGGCCCCTGTCAACGTCACGTGCTGCCTCGATTTACGACTGAGCGCACCCCATAATATTCCTTCATTGTCTTGTCCTGAGTGCCCAGAAAAGCATCTTGATCCGCTCTGTTACAATTTGAAGTCTCGTTAACGTTACCGAAAACTGCAAATGTCACTGGATCGCCGAAAATTTCTGCTTTCGGGAGGAGTAGCGGCCTTCGGCGCTCTTACGCCTTACGTCTCCGAACCGGTATTTGCTTTACCAAACTCTGAGCCGTTTCAATGGAAAACTGGCGGCCTGGTTTTCAGCTTCGAGGTTATAGACGGGAAGCTACGACAAAAAGCCTTTGCTGCAGGAGATACTCGACTCTCCGGCAACTCTTCAGGCGTAGAGATCGCGCTTCAATGCAGCGGTGAGAATTCTCCTGATCAAGGCATGAAATCCGGCATGGGGCAGCCTGGAGTTCGATTGCAGTTCGCGGGAAAAAATGAGGAGTCCACCCCGCGAGGCAAGCGGCTGGTCTGTGGGCATACCGACCAGAAATTAGGCTTGCGCGTGGAATCTGTTTACGAAGGTGTCGACGCCTTCCCGGTAGTTCGGCGCTTTTCTCGAGTCACCAACGAAGGAAGTTCGCCAGTAGGTATTGACTTCTTAAGTTCAGCAATGCTTCACGGCCTTGCGGATCCGCAGAATTATGACCGTGAACTCCGCATCCATGTTGCTTTCAATAGCTGGATGGCGGAGGGGCAATGGCACACGCTGCGGCCGTCCGAGATGGGCTTTGTCGAAAACGAACGCACAAGCTGGTCTGAGGCGCAAGCGGGAAGCGTCGGGAGTTGGTCGACAGAGCGGTATCTGCCGATGGCCATGGCCGAGAACACCAGGCTTGGCCTGATCTGGTTCTGGCAGATTGAGCACAATGGCTCATGGCATTGGGAAATTTCCAATGTATCCGCGCGCGACAACAACGCTGACGATGTGTACGCCTATCTGGGCGGTCCTGACGACTTGCACTCGGCCGCGTGGAAGAACCTGAAGCCCGGTGAAACCTACGAAAGCATTCCCGTTGCAATTGGATGCGTGCGCGGCGGCTTCGACCAGGCAGCCGCGGCCTTAACGCACTATCGCCGCGCTGCCTGCCTCAAGAAGAGCAAGGACAATGCGCGCTGCCCGGTCATTTTCAATGACTACATGAATTGCCTGTGGGGCGATCCCACCGAAGCGAAGGAATTGCCGATGATCGCCGCGGCAGCAAAGGCAGGCTGCGAGTACTACGTCATCGACGCTGGATGGTACGCGGAACTCGATGAAGATTGGAGTCAGACTCTCGGCGGGTGGCAGGCTTCTCACACGCGTTGGCCGCGCGGGATTAAATTTCTGCTGGATCAAATCCGCCAGGCTGGAATGGTTCCCGGGCTTTGGCTGGAGCCGGAGGTAGCAGGAGCAAAGTCAGTGCTTGCCCAGAAACCGGATAGCTGGTTCCTGATACGGCATGGCAAACGGGTGTTCAAGAATTCGCGGCTCATGCTCGATTTCCGCAATCCTGAAGTTCGCTCCTATCTAGACGAGGTGATGGCGAGGCTCGTGAACGAATACGGCGTTGGTTATATCAAGATGGACTACAACGTCGACACCCTGCAAGGAACTGAAATCAATGCCGACAGCTTCGGGCAGGGGCTGCTCGAGCACAACCGCGCGCACCTTTCCTGGCTCGACGCGATTCTGAACCGCTACCCCGATCTGGTTATCGAAAACTGCGGCAGCGGCGGCGGGCGCATGGACTACGCGATGCTCAGCCGTCTTCAGGTACAGTCGATGACCGATCAGGAGAATTATCTGAAAGTGCCGGCCATCCTGGTGGGCGCATCCGCGGCGGTTCTGCCCGAGCAGCTTGCAATCTGGACGTACCCGTTGGCAAACTCGGATGCCGATCAAGCCAGCTTCAACATGGTTGCAGCTATGATGTGCCGCATTCATCAGAGCGGACGCCTCGATTCGCTGACTCCGGGAGCATCGGCACAGGTGAGCGAGGGAATCCGCATTTACAAGGACGTTCTGCGGAGACACATTCCTTCGGCAGTGCCGTTTTATCCTCTCGGCACGTCGGACGTGATCAACCGGACAGCGTCGATCGCTTTGGGAATGCGCTCGCCCGAACAGACTTTGATAGCGGTCTGGAGAATCGATGGCCCGGCGACTACGAGAATTCCGCACATGGGCAGTGCCAATCCAACGCTCGTTTATCCGACTGATCTTGGCATTCACGTCACCAGCACAGACGGAGCACTTAACATTGGGTTTCCACGACCTCACATGGCCTGCTTAATTTCAGCATGAGATTTCCAAAAGCTTCGGAACAATATCCGAAACGAGGATTCATGAAACACATCGTAATCGCAGTCGTTCTTTTGACTGGCCTCTGTTATGCGCAAGAATCAACCGATTTTCACGCCGCTTCCACCAATGTTTGGGCAGCGGAATATCCTCGCGTCGATAGTAGCGGGAGAATACAAATCCGCGTGAAGGCTTCCGACGCCAATAAGGTGAGATTGAACTTCTGGAGCGGGCCGAAGGTCGATATGGAAAAACAGGCGGACGGATTCTGGACTGTTACAACACCACCACTTGTTCCCGGCCTTCACTATTACACGCTCATCATCGATGGCGCGGAAGCCAGTGATACGAATAGTCGTGCCTTTTTTGGCGGAGGTAAGTACGCCAGCATGGTCGAGGTTCCCGAACCTGGCTCTACTTACTATTCCATTCAAGATGTGCCGCACGGCCAGGTGCGAGAGATTTGGTACAACTCCAAAGTGACCGGCACTTGGCGTCACGCTCTTGTTTATCTTCCCCCCGGATACGACACGGAGGTGAAGGCGCGTTATCCCGTGCTGTATCTTCAACATGGCGGAGGCGAAGATGAAACCGGTTGGATTCGCCAGGGGAATGCAAATTTCATCCTGGACAATCTCATTGCCGCCGGAAGCTGCAAGCCGATGATTATTGTGATGGCCTATGGCTACGCTCGTCGTGCCGGACAAACCCCGCCCGATCTCACCGGAAAGGCGTTCGGTTCTCCGGAAATGATGAAGGCGATGCAGGATATGGCAGCAACTTTTGAAGATGACGTGACACAGGTTCTGATCCCGTTTATCGATTCAGCTTTTCGCACACTCTCGGATCGCGATCACCGCGCTATGGCAGGTCTTTCCATGGGAGGAATGCAGACCTTCCAGGTCACGCTCAATCACCTGGATATGTTTTCCTACATCGGCGGTTTCAGCGGTGCTGGCGGACTGTTCGTGCTTGCGAACCGGAATCTGGAGACGAAGACGGACTACAACGGAGTGTTTGCCGATTCGGCCGCATTCGCAAAAAAGGTTCACCTGCTTTGGATCGGCGTGGGCACGAACGAGCCCGAGAGAATGCGCTCCGGTCTGCAAAAGCTGCACACATCACTTCAGGAAGCAAACATTCAACACGTCTTTTACGAATCCCCGGGCACTGACCACGAATGGCAGACATGGCGCCGCGATCTCAAGGATTTCGCGCCGAGACTCTTCAACAACGTGGAGGGAAAATGAACTATCCCCGACCGCATCTCCAAACACTCCTCATTGCGGTGATCTCTGTCATCACCTGCGGCGCAATTGCGCAGGATGCTACCAGCTTGCCTTACTTGAACCCCAGGCTTTCGCCCGAAGAGCGAGCGGCTGACCTTGTCCATCGCATGACCGTCGAAGAAAAAGCCTCGCAACTGGTCAATCAGGCTCGCGCAATCCCGCGTCTGAAAATTCCTGCTTACGATTGGTGGAGCGAAGCCCTCCACGGTGTAGTCGCTGACGGCACCACTGAATTCCCGGAGCCGGTCGGTCTGGCAGCTACGTTTGACGTCCCGCGTATTCACGAAATGGCGACAGCGATCGGTACTGAAGCACGAGTCGTTCACGTCAATTCTTTGCACGACGGGAACTCAGGCTTTTTCCGCGGATTGGATTTCTGGGCGCCTAATGTGAATATTTTTCGCGATCCGCGCTGGGGCCGCGGGCAGGAGACCTATGGCGAAGATCCATTCTTGAGCGGGCGTATGGCGGTCGCCTTCGTCACCGGCATGCAGGGCGACGACCCTCACTATTACCGGGTGATCTCGACTCCAAAACACTTCGCCGTACACAGCGGGCCTGAGCCCACGCGTCACTTCGCCGATATCGATGTCAGCAAACACGATGAGCTGGACACCTATACTCCCGCGTTTCGCGCCGCAGTTGTCGAGGGTCATGCTGCATCCGTGATGTGCGCCTACAACGCCGTCAACGGTCAACCTGCTTGCGCGAGCGAGTTTTTGCTGCAACACACACTTCGCGGCGCCTGGCAGTTCCACGGCTACGTTGTGTCGGACTGCGATGCCGTTCGCAACATCTTCCGAGATCACCACTATCGACCCACGCAGCCGCAAGCCTCGGCGATCTCGCTTCAGCGGGGCATGGACAACGAATGCATTGATGGGCCAGCCAAGGTAACCGACGACCACGATTACAAGCCGTATTTCGAAGCTGTTCAGCAGGGCTATCTGCCAGAGAGCGCTATTGACACTGCGCTGATTCGGCTCTTCACGGCCCGCATCCGCCTGGGCATGTTCGATCCGCCGGACATGGTCCCCTATAGCAAGATCGAAAAAAGCGAACTTGACAGCAAAGCCCACCGTGTCCTCGCGCGACAAATGGCAAATGAGTCTATGGTGCTGCTCAAAAATGACGGCGTGTTGCCGCTCAAGCCGGTCAAGCGGATCGTTGTTATCGGCCCCCTCGCGGATCAAACAGCGGTTTTGCTCGGCAACTACAATGGCACTCCGACCCACACGGTGAGCGTGCTGGAAGGAATGAAAGCCGAGTTTCCCGACGCGAAAATCACCTACGTTCCGGGCACGCAGTTCCTGTCTAATCAGGGAATCCCAATTCCTGTTTCGGCGTTGACCACGCCCGATGGCAAGCCCGGTCTTAAAGCCGAATATGGTTCTCGTCCGGGTTTTGACGCCAAGACAACTCCGCTCACTTCGCGGACTGAATCCACCGTTAATTTGACCGAAAGCGACCTGCCGGAAGAGGCGAAACAAACTAAGACTCTGGCAGTAGAGTGGACCGGCTTTGTAAACCCCAGTTCAAGCGGTGAATACCTCTTGGGTATCAAGGCCGATGGTTTCGTGCGAGTGTCTCTGGATGACAAAGTCGTAACCGCAGGCTGGGGCAAACAGACGCACATGGGGCAGGTGCATCTGGAAAAAGGGCGCCCAGTAAAACTCAATGTGAGTTACGACCAATCCAATGAGGGCAAGCCCGAGGCGCAGCTCATTTGGGCTCCGGTAAACAACGTTCCGGATCCGGCCGCCGTCGCCGCAGCGAAGAACGCGGACGTCGTGGTCGCCGTGGTTGGAATCACCAGCCGCCTCGAAGGCGAAGAAATGCCGGTTGACCAGCCCGGCTTTTCCGGTGGCGACCGCACTAGCCTGGATTTGCCCAAGCCCGAGGAAGATCTGCTACAGACCGTCAGTTCAACCGGTAAGCCACTCGTCGTTGTCCTGACGAACGGCAGCGCGCTCGGCGTGAATTGGGAGAAAGCGCATGCCAACGCAATTCTCGAAGCATGGTATCCAGGTGAAGAAGGCGGCGCTGCAATCGCTGAAACCCTGAGCGGTAAGAATAATCCTGCGGGCCGGCTGCCGGTTACTTTCTACAAAGATGTGCACCAACTGCCTCACTTCGAAGACTACTCGATGAAAGGCCGGACTTACCGCTACTTCGAGGGCGAGCCGCTCTGGGCATTTGGATATGGACTCAGCTACACGACATTCAGCTATAGCAATCTGAATCTTCCGAATCATCCGATCAACGCCAGCGATCCGCTGCACGCTTCCGTTACGGTGACCAATACCGGAAAGGTTGCCGGAGATGAAATCGTCCAACTCTACCTCAAGTTCCCAGACGTTCCCGGCGCCCCCATCCGTGCTCTTCGCGGATTTCAGAGGATCCATTTGGAACCGGGAGCGAGTCAGAAAGTTGAATTTCAACTGAATTCTCGCGATCTGAGTATGGTGACTGAAACCGGAGATATAATCGTCGCACAAGGCAAGTACGCGGTTTCAATCGGTGGCGGGCAGCCGGGTGGCGAACTTCCATCGGCAAGTGGCAACTTCGAGGTCAGCGATCAGGTCATGCTGCCCGAGTAGCCGACCGTTGTGCCGTTATCCTCTGCACGCTCATTACGAATGAACGGGCAACACGGAGGGCGCGAACAATTCCGAATCTGGCTAAATGAGCGCACAAAATTTCCGCTGATGCCGGCCGGGAGCTTTAACGTCTTTTTGAATAACTGATCCGTCGTGTCGTTCGCCTTTACAAGTTGCAGCGCCCTGGAACGGCCAATCGAGATAGCGGTAATTTCACAGCGTGATCTGCTGGTTCACTGATCGATGGTGTCCCTGGAAAAATGGAGTCGCTGGCCGTCTATTTACCAGGTAGCAATTCATCATTTGCGAGAACGTAAATCGTCACCTTGTTTAGTTTGATGTTTGAACGCGAAGAAACAAGAACAACCGAGCCGTCTGCGCCGCTCGCTGATGTCACATTTTTCATCAGAACCCGGTTCTTGGAGATGAACGATGCTGGCGTATCCGCGTTCATACCATTGTCCTGTTGAGTTGACAACTTCTGAGCCGGATTCGGTGGATCGGTGGTATCGACAGTGGGATCGGTCCCGCCCCAGTTTCGTCTGTCGCCCGGCGGCACATAAGAGAGGTTCGGAGGTGGCATTGGTGCCGGCGGATAGTACCACGCAGTCAAATACACCTTGAATTTTGCTCCGCCATTTTTCCATTGCGCCGAATCCATGCGAATCGCAAGCCGCGAGGGCGAATCGCCTGATTTCGCCACTGACTCGATTACCTCGCCCGAAATCACCGCACCCCGTTGAAGCAGTCCGCCCTTCATCATCGTGGCCATCACCAGCTGCGCTTCCACCTTGGTTCCCACGGAAGTCTTTCCTGCTTCTATGTTCTGTCTCAGAATGATTGGCAGTTCGCACCCAACGCAAGCAGGAGCAGCGCTCGTTCCTGTAGTTCCAGGTGAAGAGGCTTCAGTTCCCGATTCCTCGTGAACTTTGGGAGCCTGACCGAGTAGAACAGCTGAGCCAAGAATAATGGCCCAAGCCGCAGGGCCTGCTGCTTTGATATTGCGAAACATCGGTCCTCCTTGAGTCAACTCGAACGCGAGGAAGCTGCGCACGAAAAGTATACTTCGGCGATCAACTTCAGTTGTCGCGTGCTGTGCTCCAGTTGATCGCAAAAATTCTGCTTGCTGCACCTGTGGGTTGGCGCTATCCCTATCCCCGCCAATCGGAGCGGAACTTTCGACAACGACGTTTAAGAGAAGTTGGGAGAGATCGTCAGAGAACTGAGTGGAAAAGGCAGCGACTGAACGGCTCGCTGCAGCGGTCTGGGTTTCAGAAGTTCAGCCGGGGAGTGTCGCGCTCGCCGAAGACAAATTAGGGCAGATTACGGCAGAGATTGGCCTCGCTCTCCGCGTCAATCAGTGATTTGCTATTGATCCATTTTTTCCACAAAAGCATTCACAGAATTCTTCCGATTTCTCCGAAAACTGCATTGACATGCATGAAGCAAAACTTTAATGTGATTTCCGTCGACGGTTGAAAGGGTTGGCAAAAATAAATCGTTGCCGGTCCGAAGTAAACTGGGTGATAGGCAGAACGGGGCAACCCGAGAGGCCGCCAAACCCGAAAAAATCGACTGATCCTGCGAGGGACAGTTGAGGTTTGGAACTGCGAAAGCGGTAATCACATCAAGGGTCGTGACGGTACATGCGTCCACGCTGTTG
>Ga0310810_10005882_pt1 | contig 13786 bp, 8 predicted proteins | sample NCmetagenome_FD_207641 | JGI IMG/M metagenome (GOLD analysis project Ga0310810, IMG submission 207641) | Soil microbial communities from experimental microcosm in Duke University, North Carolina, United States - NC | ecosystem: Engineered > Artificial ecosystem > Soil microcosm > Unclassified ... | reverse complement strand
CCATGCAGGACTGGCTCCGCGACGATCTCACCGAGCGGCGCGGCCGGCGGACCGTCCACTTTCATTGGGTCGAAACCGGCAGCGCGTACCCGCTGCCGGGGCAGCCGCTCCCCTCGCGCGCGGAGATCGATCGCGTGTACCAGCGCGCGCTGCTCGAGACCGACTACGCCGCGCTGGCCGCTCGCCAGCGCGAAGTGGCCGACACGCTCCGTGGCGGCGAGGTACAGGTGATGTCGCCCGGCGCGACCGACCTGCGGTTCCACGTCGGCGAGCGGCCGATCAACCTGCAGGATGGCGACGCGTCGGCGGCCCGCGCGGCGCGCGGTCGGATCCTGATCGACAAGGAAATCGAGCTGCCGGCCGGGGCGATCCGCGTCGCGCCGATCGAGGAATCGGTCGAGGGCGTGATCGCGTTCCCGCCGTCGCAGTGGGACGGCCGGCCCGTCGAGGGGCTGACGCTGCGCTTCGCGCGCGGGCGGGTCGTCGGCGTGAGCGCCGCGCGGGGCGCGGATGCCGTGGAAGCCGAGCTGACCCGCGGGGGAGAGGCGGGCCGCGCGTTCCGTGAATTCGCGCTCGGGCTGAACCCGCTGCTGCGGGTACCCGAGCGCGAACCCTGGATTCCGTACTACGGCTATGGGACGGGGGTCGTCCGCCTATCGCTCGGCGACAACACCGAACTCGGCGGATCGGTCGGCGGCGGCTACGTCCGCTGGAACTTCTTCACCGGCCTCGCGATCACGGTCAACGGCAGGCGCATCGAATGACCGCGCCGGCTACTGCGATTTCGTGGCGTTCCGCGGATCGTCCTTCGGGTTCACGTACTTGAACTCGACCGGGCCGACGCCGTAGAGCACGATCGTCGTCTCGGCGCCCGTCGTGTACGCGAAGTGGTTCATGCTGGCCGGCATCAGCGCGTACCCGCCAACCGGCAGCGTCTTGTTCCCCGCCGCCTTCGTCAGCTTGTCGCCCATGCCGAACGTCAGCGCCCCGGTCGTGACGACGACGTTTTCGTCGGTCGGGTGCGAGTGCGCGCCGATGGCGTATCCCGCCGGCAGCTTCAGCCGGACCGCGTAGGGCACCGGTTTCGTCGGGTCCCCCGACAGCACGGCGAGCTGGGCGCCCGCGGGAAGGAAGGGCGGCGCAGGCCCCCACTGCGCGTCCTTCGGGGCGGCAATCACGTGCGGGTGGCCGTCAGCTACGAGCGCGGCGCCGGCGGCCAGGATCATGGCGGCCAGGGCGGCCGCTGTCGTCACCTTGTGCATACGTTTCCTCCTGGCCGACGACTTTAATCAGCCGGGAGGGATCGGCGCGTCGCACTGCCGGGTCATTTTGCGCGGCGCTCGAAAATGGCCCGGACCGGCCATCACGGGGAGGCGGTCTCAGAGAATCCCGTGCCTCGCGGCCTGGGCGACCGCGGCGGCGCGCGACGACACGCTCAGCTTGTTGAGGATGTTCGCGACGTGCCGGTGCACGGTGTGCTCGCTGAGGAACAGACGCTCGGCGATGAGCTGGTTGTTCAGCCCTTCGGCGACGAGGCGCAGCACCTCGAGCTCGCGCACGCTGAGGCCGCCGGTCGTCGCCGTGCCCGGACTGCCCGACGGCTGCTGGCCGAGCGATTCGAGGAGCGTCCGGGCGCGCGACATCTCCAGCTCGGCTTTGAGCTCGGTCAGGATGGTCATCGCGCGGCCCACCTCCTCGACCGCGCGATCGCTCCGGCCGAGCGCGGCGTGGGCGCGGGCCAGCTCGATGCGCGCACGGGCGACCTCGAACGGCGCGCCGCTACGCAGGAATGCGTCGACCGCGTCTTCGAGATGCCGCCGGGCGGCATCGTGGTCGCCATCGCCGCCAGCCGTCAGGCCGGCGGCCAGGCTGGCCGTCGCCTGAAGCGGCGTCGTCCGCACGAGCGCGGCAATCGCTTCGAGCTCCGCCAGCGCGGTGTGGGCGGCTTCGGTGTCCCCCAGCGCGACCGTCGCCCGGACGAGCAGGTCGAGACCGACGGCACGATCGGTGCGGTTTTGCGTCGGGATGCGGCGCAGGTAGCGCTCGCCGAGCTCCACGGCCGACGTGAAGTCGCCGCGATCGCACGCGAGCTCCGCGCGGCCGAGCGACGCGAGCGCGTGGGGCTCGGACTGCTCGAACAGGCCCGCCGCTTCGACGAGACGGCCCTGCCGCCGCCGGAGCTCGGCCAGGCGGACCAGCCCGTCGGCCGTCATCGCCGGCCGTGCCGCCGCGAGCTCGCTGGTGGCCGCCGTCAGCTCCTGCTCCGCCTCGAGCCAGGTGCCGCGCCACATACAGAGGGAGGCGTACTGCGTCCGGCAGATCGCGAACAGCGGGTGGAGCCCCCACTTCGCGCAGAACGCCTTGAGCCGCGCGCACCACTGAATCGCCCGATCGTAGTCGCGCACGCGATCGCAGGCGGCGATGAGGTAGCACGACGCCAGGGCGATCGTCACGAGGTCGGTGAGCTCGCCGGCGACGACGGCGGCGTTCACCTCGTCCAGGACGCGCATGCCCTCGGTGACCGCCCCGGAGGTGACGAGCGCGAGCCCCTGCACGGATCGGCCGAGCATCTCGAGATCGATCGAGCCCACGGCCCGCGCGACACGAATCGCTTCCCCGCCGTGCCGGTGCGCACGATCGGGATCCCCATCGTCGAAGAGCGCAAGCGCTCCCTCGCGAGCTTCGAGCCACGCCCGCTCGGCGACGTCGCCCTGGCCATCCAGCAGACGGTGCGCACGCTGGAGCCAGCCGCTGGCAACGGCATGCTCGCCCCGGAACGCCCACGCGTCCCAGCCGAGCCACACGGCCATCCGCGCGGCCGACACGGCGTCGCCGCGCTCGCGGTAGATCTGATAGGCGCGCTCGCGCGAGCCGAACACGAGGTCGGCGCGATCGAGCCACCAGGCCGCGAGCCCCAGCCCCTCGAGCAGCTCAGGCGCCTCCCCGGCCTCCAGCGCATCGCCGTAGGCCCGGCGGGCGTCCTCCCATGCGCCCCGGGCCAGCGCCTCGTCTCCCGCCGCGCACGCCGAGGGGCGTTCGGACACCATGGGCCAGTCTAGCGCGCCGCGGCGGATCCGAACACGCCGGCATGATCCATAATCGTCCGGTGGACGTTCCAGAGCGTTTCGAGCAGCTGATTGCGTACTTGAACTCGCAGCTTCCGCCGCCGGTCGAGCAGCAGGCCGACGAGGAAGACGACGGGATGCTGCACTTCATCGGCGGCGATCCGCCAGAAGTCGTGGCCACGCTCACCCAGACCTCCGTCGTCGTCTCTCAGTTCGCCGGGGTCTGGAAGACGCCGTTTCATCTCAGCTCGAAGCCGCGGCGGGTCGGCGTGCTCAAGTGGCGCCGGCTCCCGGAGAACGCCCTGCTCGCGGCGGTGGACGCGTTGATCAAGGGGGCGCGAGAAGCACGGCGCGCCTCGTACCGGACCTGCCAGAACTGCGGCCGCCAGACCGCGCCCGAGTGGATGTCCGACGACAGCGCCTGCCAGTCGTGCGCGGATCAGCACAGCGGCGCGATTCACTAGAAGCGGTTTCACAACCTTCGCGGGTGGCCGCGAACGGGGCGGCGCCGAAGCCTTCAGCCTGGCGATCGGCCGGGTGCGTTACGACGCGTGGGGGACGCGGATCCGGACGCCGCCGCGGCCGTCCGATCCGATCTCGCAGCTCGCGTTGCCGCGATGGCGTTCCGCGAACGCTTTCGCCGCGAGCGCGCCGGCGACGGCGCACCAGCCGCCGGGGCGGTCGCTGGAGCTCTCGTCGAAGAACCGGTGGGCCACCCCGTTTGGAATGGACGCGGGACCCGGCGTGACGAGGAAGATGGTGGATCCGTCACCGGCGGCCGACACGGTCACGCCGATGGCGCCGTCAGCGGCCGATTCGACGAGGGGAATCGTCGCGATCAGCGCGCCCGAGAGTCCCGCCACGATGTCGTGCCCGTTGATGGCCGACGAGGCGGCCCCGCTTGGGAATTCGGCGCGGACCGTGAACCCGCCGAGGCGCGCTTCGGTCGCGAAGCCGGCCACCACTTCGTCGACCACTGCCGCGAGCGGACGCTCCCGCGTGGGCAGCGCCGGCGTGTTGGCGATGAGCTCGAGCGCGTCGAGCAGCCGCGACGCGCGCCAGGTGTGGGCCGTCGCCAGGTCGAGCGCCGACCGTTTCATCGCGCCGTCGCCCGAGAGCAGGTTCGCGCACAACCGCACCGTCGTGAGGTGCTCGCCGATGGCGCGCCGGACCGCGGTGTCCATCGGGCTGCGATCCGCCCGTTCGGCCTCGGTGCCGGTCACGAGGTTGTCGGCGCGCGCCACGGCCGCGGCCTCGGCTTCGTCGAGCTCGTGGACCAGGCACGGGACGGCCGGCAGCCGCAGGATCTGCGCCGCCGCGAACCGCTTCCGTCCGGCGACGACGACGTACGCGCTGCCGCTCCGCCGCACGATCAGCGGATGGACGACGCCGAGCGTCCGGATGGATTGGAGCAGCGCTCCGAGATCCGCCTCGCGCGCCGAGTCAGCGGCCGCGAATTGATCGAGCGGCAGCATGCGGACCGGATGACCCGCCGCGCGCGACGCCAATTGCTCCACGTAATGCTTGTCGGCGCGCATCCGGTAGCCGCGCGGGAGCCCTTCGCGTTCCGGACGGCCGCCTTCCTCGGCGGCCGCGGGGGATGGGAGATCCTCAGGATCGTCTTCACGCGCCGTGAACGTGCTTTCGGAATCGGTGTTCAGGATGTCGGACACGAGATGCCCCGAATGAGTGCGGACCCGTGATTGATGTGGCTGGTCTGACCGGCGCGACCAACGTGACCCGAACGGCGAGCCACTCTTATAGCAGAGCCGGCTTGGTACGGCAAACGACCAAAAACGACGCAACGCGCATCACTGGCGCGAGTCGAGCGCATCCCATCGCTCGTACGCTGCGGCGAGCTGCTGCGTGATCGCTTCGAGCCGGCCGAGCGCGGCGGCGATCGCGTCGGGCGATTCCTTGTAGAACGCCGGCCCCGCGATTCGCGCGTCCAGCTCGCGCTGCTCCGCCTCGAGCGCCTCGATCCGCTCCGGCAGCTGCGCGAGCTCCCGCTGCTCGTTGTACGAGAGCTTCCGCCGTGCCGGCGCCGCACCCGCGGCCGGTTCGGCGATGGCCCGCCCGCGCTCCGGCTCGACGCGCTCGCGCGGCCGCTGACGCAGGTAGTCTTCGTACCCGCCGACGTACTCCGACACGCAGCCGCCGCCTTCGAACGCGAGCGTGCTGGTGACGACGTGATCGAGAAAGACGCGATCGTGGCTGACGAGCAGGAGCGTGCCGGGCCACGCCGCGAGCTGCGCCTCGAGCAGCTCCAGCGTCTCGAGATCGAGGTCGTTGGTCGGCTCGTCGAGCACCAGCAGGTTCGCGGGACGGGTGAACAGCCGCGCCAGGAGCAGCCGGTTCCGCTCGCCGCCCGACAGCGCCTTCACGGGCGACTGGGCCCGCTCCGCCGGAAACTGGAAGTCGCGGAGGTATCCCATGACGTGCCTCGTGCGCCCGTCGATCGTGATGGTGTCGTGCCCCTGGCCCAGCGTGTCGAACACCGACTGCTCCGGATTGAGCTGCTCGCGCTGCTGGTCGTAGTACGCGATCGCCAGGTTCGCGCCCTGCCGGACCTCGCCGCGGTCGGGTGCGATCTCGCCGATGAGCAGCCGGAGCAGCGTCGTCTTGCCGGAGCCGTTCGGGCCGAGGAGCCCGACGCGATCGCCGCGCATGATGCGCGTGCTGAAGCCGGCGATGATCGGCCGATCGGGCGTGTAGGCCTTCGAGACGCCGTCGGCTTCGAGCACCATCTGGCCGCCGGCATCGCCGCCCGCGATCGACATCCGCACCGGCCCGCGCACCGTGCGCCGCGCCGCGCGCTCGGCGCGCATCGCCATCAGCGCGCGCACCCGCCCCTCGTTGCGGGTGCGCCGCGCCTTGATCCCCTGGCGCAGCCATGCCTCTTCACCCGCGAGCTTCCGGTCGAACTCGCCGGCCTGCGCGGCCTCGGCCGCGAGCTGCTCGTCTTTCCGCCGCACGTAGGTGGCGTAGTCGCCCGGCCACGACGTGAGGCGGCCGCGATCGAGCTCCAGGATCCGCGTCGCAAGACGCTGGAGGAAGGCGCGATCGTGCGTCACGAACAGGACCGCGCCGCGATAGGACGCGAGGAACGTCTCCAGCCAGAGGATGGCCTCGAGATCCAGGTGATTGGTCGGCTCGTCGAGCAGGAGCAGATCGGGCTGGCCGACCAGCGCGCGCGCGAGGAGCACGCGTCGCCGCCAGCCGCCCGACAGCGTGTCGACGGTCGCCCGGGGATCGAGCTGCAGGCGCGACAGCACCAGGTCGACGTGATGCTCGCGCCGCCAGTCCTCGTCGGCGCCGGCAGGATGCCCTTCCTCGACGACTTCGAAGACCGAGCGCGTGGACGAGAGCGGAACATCCTGATCGAGCCGCGCGAGACGGACCGCCGGCTGCCGCCAGACGCGCCCGGCGTCGGGCTCGATCTCGCCCGTCAGCACTTTCAGCAGCGTCGACTTCCCGGTGCCGTTCGCGCCGATGAGCGCGACCCGCTCGCCGGGATCGATCTGCGCGGAGACGCTGTCGAGCAGCGGGAGGTGGCCGAACGCCAGCGACACCCGATCGAGCGAGACGAGGGGCATACCCCTGGAACGTACCACGCCCCGGGGTGCCCCGCTGGCGGGCCGACTCCTTCTGGCACGCGTCGTGCTCAAATAGGGCCCGTGGAACCGGCTGCAATCCCTGCGTCCCCGGCACCGCGCCGGCGAAATCCGTGGCGATGGGTGGCGGTGGCCGCGGCCGTCGTGATGCTCGCCGGCCTCTCCGCCGTCGTTATCACGCTGGTACCGCTGTCTTCCGACCGCCTGAAGGCGCGGATCGCCGCATCGCTCGGTGAGAAGCTCGACAGCGAGGTCGAGATCGGCGCGCTGTCGCTCCGCGTCTGGCCGGGGCTGCACGTGGACGGGGCGTCGCTGGTGATCCGCCAGAACGGGCGGCGGGACGTGCCGCCGCTCATCGGCGTGCGGGGGTTCACGGTCGACGCGACCGTGTCGGACCTGTGGCATCACCGGGTCTCCCGGGTGACGCTCGACGGGCTGGATATCGAGATCCCGCCCGAGCGCGCGCCCGCGCCGGCCGACGGCGCGGCGCCCGCAACGGCGTCCCGTGCGCCGGCGAACGTCGCGGGCTCGCTGCGGGCGGGCGCGAAAGACTACGTGATCGATCGGCTGGAGGCGACCGATGCCCGGCTCGTCATCATTCCCGATCGCCCCGACAAGGCGCCGCGCGTGTGGGCGATCCACACGCTGGCGATGCGGCGCGTGGCCGCCGAGTCGGCGATGCCGTTCCAGGCGACGCTGACCAATGCGATTCCGCCCGGCGAGATCGAGACGGCCGGGACGTTCGGGCCGTGGCAGCGCGACGAGCCCGGGCGGACGCCGCTGCAGGGGACGTACACGTTCCGCAAGGCCGACCTGAGCGTGTTCCACGGCATCGCCGGCACCCTGTCGTCGACGGGCACCTTCACCGACCGTCTCAATCACATCGACGTGACAGGTGAAACCGACACGCCGGACTTCACGATCCTCGTGAGCGGCCACCCCTTCCCGCTCGCCACGCGGTTCCACACCATCGTCGACGGCACCAACGGCGACACGACGCTCGAGCGGATCGATGCGACGTTCATCGAGTCGTCGCTCGTGGCGCACGGCAAGGTCGTCCAGACGCCCGGCCACCATGGACGCACCGTCGCGCTCGACATCACGATGGACCGGGCGCGCCTCGAGGACGTGATGCGCATGGCGGTCAAAGCGAACCGGCCGCCGATGGTGGGCGGCCTGAAGATGACGACCACGTTCGTCCTCCCGCCCGGCGAGAACGACGTCGTCGATCGGCTCCGGCTCTCAGGGCGCTTCGCGATCTCGCGCGCGCGGTTCACGAGCCCGGAAGTGCAGACGAAGATCAACGAGCTGAGCCACCGCAGCCGGGGCCGCGACGCCGACGCGCCGAAAGACACCGTGGTGTCGGACTTCACCGGCACGTTCGCGCTCGGCGGCGGCCGCCTGTCGCTGCCCTCGTTCGCGTTCGCCGTGCCCGGCGCGCAGGTGAAGCTGACGGGCCGCTACGCGATCAAGCCGGAGCTCGTGGACTTCCACGGCGATCTGCTGATGGACGCGCGCGTCTCGGACACGCAGACGGGCCTCAAGCGGCTGCTGCTCAAGGTGGTCGACCCGCTGTTCCGGAAGGCCGGGGGCGGCAGCACGATCCCGATCAAGATCACCGGCAGCCGCGGGAACCCGTCGTTCGGCGTCGACATGCACCGCGTCTTTCACCGCGGCTCGTGACATCGCGTTGCAAACTTCCCTTCCCGTTGAGCCCGTGCCACAATCCTGCAGGGACGCCCCGTTCCCATGTGGATTGTCCAGGTCGCGCTGCGGCGCCCGTACACCTTCGTCGTCCTCGCGCTGCTGATCCTCGGCATCGGTCCGCTGACCATCGCGCGGACGCCGACTGACATCTTCCCGAACATCGACATCCCGGTCGTCACCGTCATCTGGAACTACGGCGGCCTGTCGGCGCAGGAGATGGCCGACCGGATCATCTCCAACTACGAGCGGACGCTCAGCACGGCGGTCAACGACATCGAGCACATCGAATCCCAGTCGCTGCGCGGGATCTCGGTCGTCAAGGTGTTCCTGCAGACGGGGGCGAAGGTGGACCTGGCGGTCGCGCAGGTCACGGCCGTGTCGCAGGCCCTGCTGCGGCAGGCGCCGCCCGGGACGGTGCCGCCGTTCATCATCCAGTACAACGCCTCGACGGTTCCGATCATCCAGCTCGCGCTCTCGGGCCAGGGGCTCTCCGAGCAGCAGCTGTTCGACCTCGGGGTGAACTTCCTGCGGCCGCAGCTCGCCACGGTGCAGGGTGCGGCGCTGCCGTGGCCGTACGGCGGCAAGCAGCCGCAGATCCAGGTGGACCTCGATCCCGACGCGCTGCACGCGAAGGGGCTGTCGCCGGCCGACGTGGTGACGGCCATCAGCCAGCAGAACCTGATCCTGCCTGGCGGCACGACGAAGATCGGGTCGGTCGAGTACGACGTCGATCTCAACGCCAGCCCCACGCGCGTCGACGAGCTGAACGATTTGCCGATCAAGACCGTCGGCACGACGCCGATCTACATCCGCGACGTCGCCCACGTGCGCAACGGCAACCCGCCGCAGACGAACATCGCGCGGGTGGACGGCCAGCGCGCGGCGCTGATGGTCGTCCAGAAGGTGGGCAACGCCTCGACGCTCGACGTGATCCGGAAGATCAAGGAGGCGGTGGCGCGGACGCTGCCGAGCCTGCCGCCGTCGCTGCAGGTGAAGGCGCTCGCCGACCAGTCGCTGTTCGTGCGCGCGTCGATCCAGGGCGTCCTCCGCGAGGCGATCATCGCCGCGTGCCTCACGGCGCTCATGATCCTGGTCTTCCTGGGGAGCTGGCGCAGCACGCTCATCATCGCCGTGTCGATCCCGCTGTCGATCCTGAGCTCGATCATCGCGCTCAGCGCCCTCGGCGAGACGATCAACATCATGACGCTCGGCGGCCTCGCGCTCGCCGTCGGCATCCTCGTGGACGACGCGACGGTGGCGATCGAGAACATCAACGCGCACCTGGAGGCCGGCAAGGAGCTCGAGCCGGCGATCATCGACGGCGCGCAGCAGATCGCCATCCCCGCCTTCGTCTCCACGATCTGCATCTGCATCGTGTTCGTGCCGATGTTCTTCCTGACCGGCGTGGCGCGCTACCTCTTCGTGCCGATGGCCGAGGCGGTCGTCTTCGCGATGCTCGCGTCGTACGTCCTCTCGCGCACCCTCGTGCCGACGATGGCGAAGTACCTGCTGCACGCGCACGAGGAGCACCATGCCGGCCGGTTCGAGCGGGTGTTCACGCGCGTGCGCGGCGGCTACCGCGGGCTGCTCGAGTACGCGCTGGAGCGCCGGGCGATCTTCTCTGCGCTCTTCCTCGGCGGGTGCGTCGCGTCGCTGCTGCTCGTGCGATGGGTCGGCGAAGACTTCTTCCCCGCCGTCGACAGCGGCCAGTTCAAGCTCCACCTGCGCGCGCCCACGGGCATGCGGATCGAGGAGACGGCCGCGCTCTGCGACCGCGTGGAGGCCGCCATCCGCGACGTGATTCCCGGCCGCGAGATCGCGAGCGTCATCGACAACATCGGGCTGCCGTACAGCGGCATCAACCTCTCGTACACCAACTCGGCACCCATCGGATCCTCCGACGCCGACGTACAGGTGACGCTCGGCGAGGGCCATCGCCCCACCGACGGCTACGTGCACGACCTGCGGCTGCGGCTCGGGCGCGAGTTCCCGGGCGTCCTCTTCTCCTTCATCCCGGCCGACATCGTCACGCAGATCCTGAACTTCGGCCTGCCCTCGCCGATCGACGTACAGGTGATGGGGCGCAACCTCGAGGCGAACCGTGCGTTCGCGGCCGCCCTGGCAGCGAAACTGGCGCACGTCCCGGGCATGGTCGACCTGCGCGTGCACCAGGCGTTCAACCAGCCGCTGCTGCACCTGGACGTGGACCGCACGCGCGCCGCCGAGACCGGCTTCACGCAGCGCGACGTGGCGAACAACCTGCTCATCTCGCTCTCGGGCAGCGCGCAGGTCACGCCGACCTTCTGGCTGAACCCGGCCACCGGCGTGAGCTACGCCGTGGCGACGCAGACGCCGCAGTACCGGATCGATTCGCTCGAGGACATCGGGACGATTCCCGTGTCGGGCGCGAACGCCAGCGGCACGCAGGTGCTCGAGTCGCTGGCCTCGGTGAAGCGCGAGGAGCACATGGCGGTCGTCTCGCACTACGACGTGCAGCCGGTGATCGACATCTTCGGCGCCGTCCAGGGGCGCGACCTGGGCAGCGTCGCGCGCGAGATGCAGCCGCTGCTCGACTCCGCGCGGCCGTCGCTGCCGCGCGGGTCGCAGATGGTGGTGCGCGGCCAGGTCGAGACGATGACCTCGTCGTTCATCGGCCTGCTGGCCGGCCTCGGCCTCGCCGTGATCCTCGTCTACCTCCTCATCGTGGTGAACTTCCAGTCGTGGGTCGACCCGTTCATCATCATCTCGGCCCTGCCGGCGGCGCTCGCGGGCATCGTCTGGATCCTGTTTCTGTCGCACACCACGGTGAACGTGCCGTCGCTGACCGGCGCCATCATGTGCATGGGCGTCGCGACCGCGAACAGCATCCTCGTCGTGTCGTTCGCGAAGGACGAGCTCGCCCGCGGGCGGCCGGCGCTCGACGCGGCGCTCGACGCCGGCTTCACGCGTTTCCGTCCGGTCCTGATGACGGCGCTCGCGATGATCATCGGGATGGTGCCGATGGCGCTCGGGTTCGGCGAAGGCGGCGAGCAGAACGCCCCGCTCGGGCGCGCGGTGATCGGGGGCCTCTCGATGGCGACGGTGGCGACGCTCTTCTTCGTGCCGGCGGTGTTCGCGATGCTGCACGGCAGAACATCGCTCGCTTCCGGGCGGGACCCAGGACGATGACCGAAGGCACACGCAGGATTGGACCGATTGTCGGCGGGCTGGCGCTCGTCGTGCTCGCGCTCGGGCTGGCATTCTGGGGAATTTCCACGCGCGCGAAGGCGCTCGTGGTCGTTACCCGCGAGACGGCCGACATGAGCGTGCCGACCGTGGCCGTGATCACACCAGAGCGCGGCGCCCCGCAGCAGGAGATCGCGCTGCCGGGCACGATGCAGGCATTCACCGACGCGCCGATCTACGCGCGCACCAACGGCTACGTGAAGCGCCGCGCCGTGGACATCGGCGCGCACGTCAGGGCCGGCCAGCTCCTGGCCGAGATCGACACGCCCGAGATCGACCAGCAGCTCCAGCAGGCGCGCGCCGACGAGGCGACGGCGGCCGCCAACGCCAGGCTGGCCGAGACGACGGCCGAGCGGTACCGCGATCTGATCAAGACCGAGTCGGTGTCGCGGCAGGATCTCGACAACGCGAACGGCAACCTCGAGGCGCGGCAGGCGGCGGTTGCCTCCGCGAGCGCCAACGTGAAGCGGCTCGAGCAGCTCCAGGCGTTCCGCCGGATCGAGGCGCCCTTCGACGGCGTCATCACCGCGCGCAACACCGACGTCGGTGCGCTGATCGATTCGGGCAGCACCGCCAAAGAGCTGTTCCACATCGCGCAGGTGCGCACGCTGCGCGTCTTCGTGAACGTGCCGCAGGTCTACTCGCGTGCGGCGCAACCGGGGCTGAAGGCGGAGCTCACGCTGCGCGAGTACCCGGGGCGGACGTTCACCGGCACGCTCGCGCGCACCGCCCAGTCGATCGACGTGGCGACGCGCACGCTCCTCACCGAGATCGACGTGGAGAACCCGAAGGGCGAGCTGCTGCCGGGGTCGTACGCCGACGTGCACCTGCACCTGCCATCGCCATCCTCGACGCTCAAGCTGCCCGTGAGCGCGCTCATCTTCAAGTCGAACGGCCTGCAGGTCGCCACGCTCCGGAACGGCCGTGTCGCGATCGTGCCCATCACGGTGGGCCGCGACTTCGGGAGCGACGTCGAGGTGCTCACCGGGCTCTCGGGCACCGAGCAGGTGGTCGCCAACCCGCCCGACTCGCTCGCCGACGGCGCGGCCGTGCGCGTTGCCGCGGAGCCGCCGCGCTGAGCCGCCACACGCGGGAGCGCGAAGCCGGCATGACAGCCATGCGATTACAGCCGTTGATCCGTCGAGCGTCGGCAGCGATGCTCGTGGCGGCCGCCGTGTCGTGCGCGCCGAAGGTGAAGTACACGCCGCCGGCGCCGGTCGCCCCGGCCGCCTACCGCGAGAACGCCGGGTGGAAGCCGGCGCAGCCGTCGGATCAGGCCGTCCGCGGCGCCTGGTGGGAGCTCTATGGCGATCCGGATCTCGACGCGCTCGAGGCGCGGGTCGAGATCTCGAATCCGACGCTGCGCGCGGCCGCGGCCCGCTACGCCGAGGCGCGCGCCGTCCTGCGCGGGGCGCGGGCGGATCTGTACCCGGAAGTGGGCGCCTCGCCATCGGTGGGGGCGTTCCAGCCGTCGGGCAACCGCGCGACCTCGCCGTTCCACGATCGCTACGGCGACTTCCTGCTTCCCGCCAGCGTGTCGTACGAGCCCGACCTGTGGCAGCGCCTGCGCGGCACCGTGGCCGCGAGCCGGGCGAGCGCCCAGGCCACGGCCGCCGATCTCGAAAACGGGCGCCTGAGCCTCCATGCGGAGCTCGCGATCGACTACTTCACCCTGCGCGGCGTCGATCGCGAGCAGGACCTGCTCGACCGCGCCGTGGCGTCGTTCGAGCGCGCGCTCGAGCTGACGAACAACCGCTTCCAGGGCGGCCTCGCGTCGCAGGCCGACGTCGCGCTCGCCGAAACCCAGCTCGAGACGACGCGCGCGCAGGCGGCCGACGTCGGCGTGGTGCGCGCCGCCCTCGAGCACGCGATGGCCGTGCTCGTGGGCCAATCGGCGTCGGAGTTCAGCCTGCCCGCCGCGCCGCGCACAGCCGAACCGATTGTCGTGCCCGCGGGGCTCCCGTCGGAGCTGCTCGAGCGCCGGCCCGACGTCGCCGGCGCCGAGCGGCGCATGGCGGCCGCGAACGCGCGGCTCGGCGTCGCCGAGAGCGCGTACTACCCGATTCTGTCGCTCACCGGTTCGGCCGGCTTCGAGAGTTCGTCGATCGCGAAGCTCGTGACGAGCGTCAGCACGTTCTGGAGCGCGGCGCCGACGCTCGCGCTCACCGTCTTCGA
>Ga0310810_10005879_pt1 | contig 13790 bp, 12 predicted proteins | sample NCmetagenome_FD_207641 | JGI IMG/M metagenome (GOLD analysis project Ga0310810, IMG submission 207641) | Soil microbial communities from experimental microcosm in Duke University, North Carolina, United States - NC | ecosystem: Engineered > Artificial ecosystem > Soil microcosm > Unclassified ... | reverse complement strand
GTCGTCGCGACCGTTAGAGGCACGCGGGTGACGCTCTCTGGCCCACCCTTCAGGCGCGCGGCGATCTCGGCGAGCCACGGTCCCGGTGCCTCGAACGTCAGGTACGCGACGTACACCCCTCGACCCTGGAGACCCTCGCCTTTGAACTCGGCCGGAGCCTCGGTGGCGAGCGGGTCCGTGGGTGAGCCGCGATAGGCGCGCACGCGCACCTGCGCGTCGTTGATCGGGGTGTTCCTGTCCAGCACCCCCAGGACGACCCGCTGGCGACCGACGAGCAGCTGTGACGACACGACCACCGACTGCAGCCCCGCGGGACTCTGTCGCGCATTGCCGGCCGGCGGTGCGCCGCCGGATGCGGATGCGCAGGCGCAGACGACGAGCGCGACCAGCCCCACCGCGGCGATACCCGCCCGCGGACTTGTTCGCGGAGCGCTCCCGGCTCGCACCTGGGTGGTGTATCCGCAGGTCGATCGGCGCGTCAACGCGCCGTGCGGCGTCGCGAAAGGATCGAGCATCGCGAGGAACACACCCCAGGCGCACCGAAAAACGGTCGCGACCCACGGTTCACGGCTCATGAACCCCCCGGCGGGCCTATATCGGCGTCCTTCGGCGAACGGTCGTAGGATGCCGGCGCTAGGAATTGGGGGAGGGGCACATGCGAACCGTCCTCATCGTCGCGGTATCGGCAGCGCTCGCACTCACGACGATCCTCACGACGCCGGCCCTCGCCGCAACTCAGACCTGGCACATCCAGGTCGGTTCCGTCCTTGACTTTCCTGCTGGGCACTTCGGCAACGCGTTCTACCCCTCGCAGATCGCCGCGCACGCCGGCGACACGGTTGCCTTCGACGTGACGAGTCCACACACCGTCACCTTCAATCGGCCGGACAACCTGCCGCTGTTCGCGTTCTTCGTCCCCCCCGGGGGAACGACGACGAGCGCGACGTTGAACACGAAGGGTCAGTTCGTGAACACGGGCTTCGACCCCGTGTCCTTCGCTCCGTACACCTTCACCCTGACGCTCGGGAGCGCGCTCCCGCAAGGACGCTACGAGTTCATCTGCGCCCTGCATCTCGGCATGCGCGGCGCGATCGATGTGCTCCCAGCAGCCGCGCCGCTCCGAAAGACCGACGCCGACTACGCCGCCGAGCGGTCAAAGGAGATCGCGCGCGACCTGCTCACCGCGAACCACGTCGGCGACAAGGTCGGCGACAAGGCGGCGCAAACACCGTTGACCGTGTACGCGGGAGCGGGGACGAAGCGGGTCACCGACCTCCGCTTCTTCCCGTCGGTGATCACCATCCACGCCGGGCAGTCGATCACGTTCCTCAAGACGCACGACCCGACCGAGCCGCATACGGTCACCTTCGGCACTGAGCCAGCGAACCCCTTCGCCCCGCTGGGCGGACCACCCTTCACGTTCACTGGCTCGAATTCGATCAGTACCGGAGCTCTGCTCACCAAGAAGCAGTACGACTTCTACATCGGCGGCGCCATCGGCGTGCCGGTCGCAGTCGATAAGGCCACGATCACTTTCACGACCCCGGGCACGTACACGTACATCTGCGCGATCCACGACGATGTCGGGATGCGCGCGACGGTGACAGTTCTGCCCTAAGACGAGCTTGAGGCGTTGACGTTGAGGGGGGCCCGGCCGCACTGGCCGGGCCCCCATGGCATCTTCGGTGCAGGTCGGTGTCGCCTGCATATCCCGTTCGGTTCCCGGCGCACCGATCAGCGCGGAGGGCTCACCGACGCGACTCCGCGCCGGGCGCAGCGGCCCACGCCGAGCGTCGCTGTGAGAGCGCAGGCGGATTGCAGGCCCCCCGGAGTTCTTGTGCTCAATTCCGCCACCGTCGTTGATACGGATAAGCCGGTAACGACCCTGGGGGGCCCGCCTCACTACAGTCCCGGTCTTCGGCGGATGCCGTAGGAAGAAGAGGGGTGAGGCATGAAGCGAGCACTTGTGGCCATCATCACTGCGATCGCTCTTATGGGTGCCGGTACGACCGCGGCTCTAGCCGGTGAAGTGAAGGGACCTCCGGGCATCCCATGCGGCGGTACGACAGGCGTGACGTGCGTACACCTTACAGATGAGACAGGCGCGCCGACTCACGCCAACTCCGCGTGCGCCTTTAGTGGGCTGAACGACATGGACCCGGCGAGAGGGCAGACCACGTCGATCGTGCAGACGGCGGCAGACGCTTTCAAGTTCTACCATCTCGCGCCGGGCGTGCAGGGCACGCTCGGGCTCTGCAGGGGCGGCACGAACTAGAGACTGGGAGGCGGGTGACGGCCGGCGTCATCCGCCTTCTCACCAGGGCGGCCGTCGTGCGCCCCCCGGAGTTAGTCTGCCGCCCGTGCTAATGGTGATCTTCGGCGCGGGTGCGTCGGCTGATTCAATCCTGAACTTTGCCGCCGAGCCCAACAGGCCAGGGCGATCGCCACTGTCGCGCGACCTGTTCGACCAAAGGTTCGACCCATACATCAACGAGCATCCTGAGTGCGGCACGCTAATCGACGCTGGTCGACGACTGGTCCGAGATGTCAGCCGTGCAGAAACGGCGGGTGCTCGACCGATCTTCTCGGCCGTCGAGCTCGACCGGGGGAGCCTCGTCTCGGCCACGCCGAAGCGGGGGTGACTCGAGTACATCGAGACCGCGCTCAGTGGTTTACCACGGGAGGGGCTGGTGGGAATCGAACCCACGACGCCCGCCTTAGGACGGCGGCGCTCTGTCCGCTGAGCTACAGCCCCAGAATTGGCAGAGCCCAATTCTGGGGCTGCTGACGACGGAGGACCAGGACCACCGGATGCGACTTCTCGCGAGCGGCCGCGACGCCGACGTCTTCGATCTCGGCGATGGGCGCGTCCTGCGCCGGCACAAGGATGGCCGGCCCGCGACGAAGCAGGCGGACCTGCTCCGCTACGCCGCGGCGCACGGCTATCCGGTGCCCGCGCTGCACGACGCGAGCGGAGCCGATCTGGTGCTCGAGAAGCTGGACGGACCGGAGATGCAGAGCCTGCTGCGTCCGTGGAACGTCGGGCGCTTCGCGCGGATCCTGGCGGACCTGCACCGCCGCCTGCACGCGCTGCCGCCGATGCCCGGGCTGCCCACGCGATTCGGCGATCCGCGGTCGCTCCTGCACCTCGACCTGCATCCGCGCAACGTGCTGATGACCTCGCGCGGCCCGGTGGTGATCGATTGGGCGAACGCCGCGAACGGACCCGGCGAGGCGGACATTGCGCTCATGTACGTGATCGGGAAGACCTCGACCATCGAGGGCCCCGGCCTGGAGGCCGTGATCATCCGGTCGCTGCGGGACCGGTTCCTCGACACCTTCGTGGCCGCCGCGGCGGAGCCGGGATTCGCGGCCGTGCTCCCGGCGGTGACCGAGTGGCGGAAACGCGACGAGAATGTCACGCCGACCGAGCAGGCGGAGCTCGACCGGCTGCTCGCGCGTGTGACACTTGAGCGGTGACGACCCTGGCGGCGACCCCGGATCGCCGGCGCGAGCGGCTCCAGCACGCGTTCGCGCTGCTCATTCCGGCGGTGCTGTTCGGCTTCCTGGTCAGTGCGCAGTGGCAGGGACAGCAGGAACGGAGCGAGATCGCGGTGCGTTACAACGCGCCGCTCACCGATGCGGCCCTCGCGCTGCAGAAGGAGCAGGACGATCTCAAGGCCCAGCTCCAGGATCTGCGCGCGCAGCTCGACACGATCCAAACGAACGCCTCGTCGCAAAGTGGCGCCGCGAGCGAGCTCGAGAAGCGGATCGCCACTCTGAAGGCCCAGGCCGGGCTCAGCCCGCTCACCGGCGATGGCGTCATGGTCCAGCTCGATGACTCGCACACCGTCGCGGCCGGCGCGGCGAACCTCGATCAGGCGATCTGCCATTCGACGGACCTGACGGACATCCTCAACACGGCCTGGCGGGGCGGAGCGGAGGCGATCTCGGTGAACGCGCAGCGCGTCGTGTCCAGCACGAGCGTGTACTGCGTGGGCTCGACGATCATGGTGAACGGCACCCTCCTCTCGCCGCCGTTCAACATCGCGGTCATCGGGCCGCAGAACAGCGTGCTCGGCGCCTTCGACGACCCGAATCAGCTCCGCGACATCAAGGCTCGCCGCGACGTGCAGGGCCTCGGCTTCCGGGTGACCCGCGCGAACGCCATCAACGTGCCGGCGTATGACGGCGCACTGACCGTGCGGGTCGCGACCCCCCAGTGAGATCGAACGCCGGCGGCATCGCGGCCACGGTCGTCGCGCTGTTCCTCGGCATCCTCGTCGTGACGCAGTTCCGCTCCCAGGACGTCTACTCCCGGAGCCTGCAGCTCGAAACGCCGTCGTCCCTCACGACCCTCATCGCGAACCTCGCCGATCGGAACAACTCGCTGCGCGACGAGATCTTCGAGCTCCGGCTGCGCGTCGCCGCGGCGCGCGACTCGGTCGCCAGCGGCCAGGGCTCGCTCACCGAGAGCCAGCGTGAGATCGATCAGCTGAAGATCTTCGCCGCGCTCAGCGCGGCGCGCGGGCAGGGGATCATCGTGAAGATCGACGGCACGTTCGACGACCGGGCGATGAGCGACCTCACGAACGAGCTGCGCAACGCGGGCGCGGAGGCGATCTCCGTGAACGACGTGCGCGTCGGCGCGCGCTCGTGGTACGGGCCCGGACCGGACCGCACGATCCTCCTGGACGGCCGGCAGCTGAACGGACCGTGGATGGTGAAGGCGATCGGCGCGAGCGACGTCGTGTACGTCGCGATCACCCGCACCGGTGGCATCGCGGGCCAGTTCGAGCTGATCTACCCGAAGACCCACTTCACGGTCACCAAGGAAACGACGATCGACGTGCCGGCGGTCGCGGTCCAGCACTGAGCGGCGCTCCTAGACTGCGCGTCCTGATGCCGAAGCCGCCGCTGCTCCTGTACCTGGACGACGTCCTCGTGCTGCGGAAGACGCATCCGTGCGGGGGCGATACGTGGCGCGTGGTGCGGCTCGGCGCGGACATCGGGGTGCGCTGCACGACCTGCGCCCGCCGGGTCCTCATCGCCCGCAGCGAGCTCGAACGCGACATCAAGCGGTTCGTGGAGCGCGGCCCTCTGGCGCCGGTCGAATAGGCGGGCCGATGGGCCAGCCGGGTGAAAATGCCGCCGAGCGCGGCATCTTCCGCAACCGGGCGTTCCTGGCCCTGTGGGCGGCGCAGATCCTGTCGCAGGTGGCGGCGAACGCCACGACCTTCGCGCTCATCGTGCTGGTCGGCGAGATCACGAAGTCCAACACGTCGTCGTCGATCCTGATCCTGCTCGCGATCCTGCCGGCGGTCGTGTTCGGCGTGTTCGCCGGCGTGGTCGTGGATCGCAGCGACCGCAAGCGTGTCCTCGTGATCACGAACGCCCTCCGGGCAGGCGCGGTGCTGCCGCTGTTCGTCCTCGGCGAGAGCGTGACGACCGCGTACATCGTCAACTTCCTGGTCGCCGCGATCACCGTCTTCTTCGTGCCTGCGGAATCGGCGACGATCCCGGCGATCGTGCGCAAGCGCGATCTGCTCGTCGCGAACTCGCTGTTCACCTTCACGTTCAACGGGGCGTTCCTCGTCGGCTTCATCATCCTCGCGCCGATCGTCATCGCGCTCTCCGGCTACCAGGCGCTCTTCGTCGTGGTCGGCGCGATGTTCGCCGGGGCGGCGCTGCTCTGCCTCACTGTGCCGACCGTCTCGCCGGCGACCCACGAGGGTCGGATCATCGGCGTCGAGGTCGCCGGGAAGGCCATGGCCGAGACCCTCGGCGGTGTGGGCGAGGCCTTCGGGTACCTGCGGAAGCACCCGCCGGTGGTGTGGTCGCTCGTCTACATCGCGCTCACGTACATGCTCGTGGCCGTCGCGGGCGCGCTCGCCCCCGGATTCGTGCGCGAGGTCCTCGGCCTCGGAGAGAAGAACGTGGTCGTCCTCGTGGCGCCCGCCGGCCTGGGCGTGGTCGTCGGACTCGGGGCGCTGAACGTCATCGGCGGCCGGCTCGCGCCGAACCGCGCGATCGGCACGGGACTCCTGGTCACCGCGATCGCGCTGCTCATCCTCGCGGCCGAGCGGCCGCTCGGCGTGATCTTCCGCAACGCGACCGGCCCGACCGCGGGCTTCCCGTTCTTCGTCGGCCTGGTGAGCCTCACCGCGTTCGTCTTCGGCCTGTCGTACGCGTTCATCACGGTGCCGTCGATGACCCGGCTGCAGTCGGATCTGCACGACGAGATCCGCGGCCGCATCTTCGGCGTCCTGAACATGCTCGTGTCGGTGTTCAGCTTCGCGCCGCTCCTCTTGGTCGGGCCGGTGGCGGACGCCTACGGCGTCGCGCCGGTGTTCGTCGCCGGCGCGATCGCCTGCCTGATCGCGTGGGTCGGCGGGCGCGCATCGCGCGGTCGCGTGCGAGCGGAGGCCGCGCCCGGAATGTGACCGCCGATGCGGACAGGCCGGGTAGACTTGACCTGGAGTGACCTCCGCCCGGGCCACCTATTTCCACTACGTCGGCAGGCACCGCACCCAGCTCGCCATCGGCATCCTGGCCGTCGCCGCTGGGTCCGTCGCGGCCGTCGTCCCGCCGCGCTTCATCGGTCAGATCGTCGACGGGCTCAACCGCGGAACCACCCTCGACGCGATCGTGCGGCTTGCCCTGCTCGCGCTCCTCTTCTCCAGCATCGTCGCGATCTGCCTGGCCACCGGGCGCTACTTCGTCATGAACACGTCCCGGTACGTCGAGTACGACATGCGCAACGACCTGTTCGCGCACCTCCAGCGGATGCACCTTGGGTACTTCCAGCATCAGCGCATCGGCGACCTCATGGCGCGTATGACCAATGACCTCTCCGCCGTGCGCCAGATGCAGGGACCCGGGGTCATGAACGTCGCGTCCACAACGATGACCTTCGCGTTCACGATCATTTCGATGCTCGGCGTGTCGGTCAAGCTCACCCTCATCTCCGTCGTGCTCATGCCGCTCGTCTCGCTGACCTTTTGGATCATCGGTCGGCGCGTGCATGTGAAGTTCGAGCGGCTGCAGGCGCAGTTCTCCGAGATGTCGACGACCGCGCAGGAGAACTTCTCCGGGATCCGGGTGGTGAAGGCGTTCTCTCAGGAGAACGCCGAGATCGCGCGCTTCGCGGCGGTGAACGCGGAGTACGTCCGCCGGGCCATCAACCTCCGGCGGATGGACGGCCTCATCTGGCCGACGATGTCGTTCATCCTCGGGCTCGCCGTGCTCGCGACGCTGTACATCGGCGGTCAGGACGCGATCGAGGGCCGGATGACGCTGGGCCAGCTCGTGCAGTTCGTGGCGTACCTGAACCTGCTGGCCTGGCCGATGATCGCCCTCGGGTGGGTGTCGAACCTCTTCCAGCAGGGCTGGGCGTCGCTGCAGCGGCTGCAGGAGATCTGGGACGCGAGGCCGGACATCTTCGACCCGGCCGACCCCGCCACGCACGCGATCCGGGGCGAGGTGGAGTTCCGCAACGTGACGTTCGCCTATGGCCCGACCGAGGTCCTCCACGACGTGAGCTTCAGGGTCCCGGCCGGCGGCTCGCTCGCGATCGTCGGCCACACCGGCGCGGGCAAGTCCAGCCTCGTGAACCTCATCCCGCGCCTCTTCGACGCGACATCGGGTGACGTGCTCATCGACGGGATCGACGTGAAGCGCTACCCGCTGGCTGCACTTCGCCGCGCGGTCGGCTACGTCCCGCAGGAGACATTCCTGTTCAGCGTCCCGCTCCGCGAGAACGTGAGCTTCGGCCTGGAGGCCGCGCTCGACGATCCGAAGCTCGACTGGGCCGGGGACGTGTCGCAGCTGAACAAGGACGTCGAAGACTTCCCGGCGCGGTACGACACGATGATCGGCGAGCGCGGCGTGACCCTCTCCGGCGGCCAGAAGCAGCGGACCGCGATCGCGCGGGCCGTCGCGAAGGAGCCGCGCGTCGTCATCCTCGATGACGCGATGAGCGCCGTGGACACCTACACCGAGTCCGAGATCCTGCGCCGCCTGCGCGGCGTCCTGCAGGAGCGGACGAGCATCATCGTCGCCCACCGGATCTCGACCGTGAAGGACGCCGACGAGATCCTGGTCCTGGACGAGGGACGCGTCGCCGAGCGTGGCTCCCACCGCGAGCTTCTCGAGCGCAACGGCATCTACGCCCAGATGTACCGGCGCCAGCTGCTCGAGGAGGAACTCGACGTCGACACCGAGCGCGACGAGCACGAGCGGCGGGTGCGGGCCGCGCAGGAGGCAGGCCCGACCGAGTTCCGCACGCGGATGGGCAGCGGCGGGATGGGGGAGAGCGGTTAGATGGCGGGCTTCTTCCAGGAGGACGAGATCCTCGGCAAGGCCTACGACGGCCGGCTGATGCGGCGGCTGCTCTCGTACCTGCGACCGTACAAAGGCCTTGTCGCGATCGCCTTCGTCCTGCTCGTCTTTCTCTCCTTCGCGGACATCGCGCCGCCGATCATCACGAAGTTCCTCATCGACTCGGCCATCGCGCCGGCGGTGAACGGCGACATTCCCGCGGCCGAGGGCCTCCGGCTTCTGGTGCCGCTCGGCGCGGCGTACCTCGGCGTGCTGCTCGCGTCAGCCGCGCTTCGGTACGGGCAGAACATCCTCACCACGTACGTGGGCCAGCGCGCGATGTACGACCTCCGCGTCCAGCTGTTCGGCCACCTCCAGTCGCTGTCGCTCTCGTTCTTCGATCGCAATCCGGTGGGCCGGCTCATGACGCGGATCACGAACGACATTGACGCCCTCACGGACATGGTGACCCAGGGCGTCGTGTCGATCTTCGGTGACTTCCTCATGCTCATCGGCATCGCCGTCGTCCTGCTCTTCCTCGACTGGCGGCTCGCGCTCCTCACGTACGCGACACTGCCGATCATCGTCGCGCTCACGTTCTACTTCCGGAAGACGATGCGCGAGTCGTTCCGGAGCATCCGGATCCGGCTCGCCCGCATCAACGCGTACCTGAACGAGAACATCAGCGGGATGTCGATCGTCCAGCTGTTCACGCGGGAGCCGCGGGCCTACCGGCAGTTCGACGAGCTGAACACCGACCTACTGAACGCGAACCAGGGCGCGATCAAGGCGATGAGCCTGTTCTTCCCGGCCGTGACGTTCACCCGCGCGGGCGCGGCGTCGGCGATCTTCATCGCCGGCGGTTACTGGGCCCTCGGCGGTCAGCTGACCATCGGGACGCTGCTCGCGTTCTGGCAGCTCCTCGACCAGTTCTTCCGCCCGATCCAGGACCTGTCCGAGAAATACAACATCCTGCAGTCGGCGATGGCGTCGTCGGAGCGGGTCTTCCGGCTCCTGGACACGGAGGCGACGATCGTGGACGCGCCGCACCCGGTCGCGCTCCCGAGCGTGCGGGGCGAGATCACGATGGACAACGTCTCGTTCGCGTACAACGAGGGCGATTGGGTCCTGCGCGACGTCGACTTCAAGATCTCCGCGGGCGAGAGCGTCGCCATCGTGGGCGCCACCGGGGCGGGGAAGACGTCGATCATCAGTCTCATCTCGCGCTTCTACGACGTGCAGAAGGGCCGCATCCTCCTTGACGGCGTGGACCTGCGCGACCTCGCCCAGCGGGACGTGCGCCGCCACGTCGGCGTCGTGCTCCAGGACCCGTTCATCTTCGCGGGCACCATCGCGTCCAACATCCGGCTGAACGAGTCGGGGATCACCGACGAGCAGGTGCGATCGGCCGCGCGCTTCGTGAACGCGGACAAGTTCATCGAGCGGCTGCCCGACGCGTACGAGACCGTCGTCACCGAGCGCGGCTCGACGCTCTCGGTCGGGCAGAAACAGCTGCTCGCGTTCGCGCGGGCGATCGCGTTCAACCCGGAGATCATGCTCGTGCTCGACGAGGCGACCTCGTCGGTCGACACCGAGACCGAGCACCTCATCCAGGACGCGCTGAAGAAGCTCATGGTCGGGCGGACCTCGATCATCATCGCCCACCGCCTGTCGACGATCCAGAACGTCGACCGGATCATCGTGCTGCACAAGGGCCGCGTCGCGGAGATGGGCTCGCACAAGGAGCTCCTCGGCCAGCAGGGCGTCTACCATCGGCTCTACGAGCTCCAATACCGCGCTCACGAGGGTGCTTCGACGTAGCGCGGTCCCACACCAGCTGGACCGCCGCGCGTTCCTCGCCGCGTCCGCCCGGATCGCCGCTCTGGCTGCGCTCGCGCCGCTGGCGGCGTGCGCGCAGACCTCGGCGCCGCTCAAGCTCGAGAAGGATCCATTCACCCTCGGCGTCGCGTCCGGCGATCCGCTGCCCGGCGCGGTGATCCTCTGGACCCGCCTCGCGATGGACCCGCTCCACGGCGGCGGGATGCCGAGCGCGCCGATCGACGTCGCGTGGACGATCGCCCGCGACGAAGCGATGAAGGACGTCGCGGCCTCCGGCTCGATGAGCGCGATCCCCGAGCTCGGACACTCGGTGCACGTCGACGCGAACGGCCTCGAGCCGGATCGCGCGTACTGGTACCGCTTCCGCGCGGGAGGGTTCGACAGCCCGATCGGCCGTACGCGGACGGCGCCTGCGGCGAGCGCCAGCCCGGAAGTGCTGAAGTTCGCCTTCGCGTCGTGCCAGAACTACACCCAGGGCTACTACACCGCGCACGCCGCGCTCGCGCAGGAGGATCTCCACGCCGTCGTGTTCCTCGGCGACTACATCTACGAGGGCGACGCCCGCGGCGACCGGGTCCGCGATTACGCCAAGCGCGGGTGGGCGTTCACCCTGGCCGACTACCGGGACCGCTACGCGCAGTACAAGACGGACCTGAACCTGCAGGCGTCGCACGCGGCGTTCCCGTGGATCGCGACGTGGGACGACCATGAGGTCGAGAACAACTACGCCGGCGGGATCGACGTGGCTGACCCGAAGAACAAGCAGGCCGTCTTCGAGCGGACGAACGCGTACCAGGCGTACTACGAGCACCTGCCGATCCGGGTCGCGCGGCCCTCCGGGCCGGCGCTCAAGCTCTATCGGGCGCTGTCGTTCGGGGACCTCGCGACGTTCCACGTCCTGGACACCCGTCAGTACCGCTCGCCCGAGGTGGCGCTCTGCGCGGACAGCGCGGAGACGCCGTCGGGCTACTGCGCGCCGAACCTCGACCCGAAGCGCACGATGCTGGGCAAGGAGCAGCGCGACTGGCTGATCAGCGGTCTCGGTGCGTCGCACGCGGACTGGAACTTCGTCGCGCAGTCGGTGCGGTTCGCGGAGCAGGACTCGAGCCCCGACCCGGCGACGCACCACTTCGACGGCGTCGACAACTGGATGGGCTACGTGGCAGACCGCCAGACGCTCATCGAGCAGTTCGCCCGGACGAAGAACGCGGTCGTGCTGTCCGGCGACAGCCACGTCAACTTCGTCTACGACATCAAGGCGAACTTCACCGATCCGGCGTCCCCGAGGGTCGCGACCGAGCTGCTCGGCACGTCGATCAGCTCGGACGGTGATCCGTTCATCCCAGCGACACAGTTCGACGGCTCGGCGAAGAATCCGCAGCTGCACTTCTTCGATAACCATCGCGGGTACGTGCGCTGCACGGTCGAGCGCGGCCGGCTGACCGCCGACTTCCGGGCCGTGTCGACGGTGACCGAGCCGACGGCCACGGTGAGCACGGTCGCGACCTTTGTCGTCGATGACGGCAAGCCCGGCGCCCATCGTGCCTGAGCTCGCGGCGTTCACCGCGACCGACGCGCTCGAGATCGCGGTCGGCGCTGCCCGCGCGGCCGCGGAGATCCTCGTCGATCGGTTCCGCGGTCCAGCCGTCGGCGTGCGGAGCAAGTCCACGGCGACGGATCTGGTCTCCGAGGCGGACGAGCGCGCCGAGCAGGCTGCGGTCGCCTACCTCCGCGCGCGCCGACCGCACGACGGGTTGGTCGCCGAGGAGGGCTCGTCGAGCGAGAGCCTGACCGGCTTCCGCTGGCTGGTCGATCCGCTCGACGGCACGATCAACTACCTCTACGGCGTCCCGCACTGGTGCGTGAGCGTCGCGTGCGCGGACGCCGGCGGCGCGATCGCCGGCGCGGTGTTCGATCCGACACGCGGCGAGCTCTTCACCGCGGCCCGCGCGGCGGGCGCCCAGCTTGGCGGGCGCCCGATCGCCACCAGCTCGGTCGCCGATCCGGCGGCTGCCCTGGTCGCGACCGGATTCAGCTACGACGCCGTCGAACGCGCGGCGCAGGCGGCGATCGTCGCGAGGATGGCCGGGTCGGTCCGCGACATCCGCCGCGCGGGATCGGCCGCGCTCGATCTCGCGTGGGTCGCCTCGGGCCGCCTCGATGCGTACTTCGAGGTCTCGCGATCCGCGTGGGACACCGCCGCCGGCGCCCTGCTGGTCCGCGAAGCAGGCGGCGATGTGACCTGGACCGAGCACACCGAGATCGTCGCGTCGGGCCGGCCGTTGCACGCGCGGCTCGTCGCGCTCGTGCGCGCAAGTCACCACACCGACCGCTAGACTGAGGTCAAAGATGGCGATCGACCAGAAGACCCCGACCGGCGTCCAGCCCATCGATTTCGAAGAGGACGTCATCCAGCGCCGGCCGCTGACCACCCAGACGGGGATGGGCGGCCACGAGCCGCGGATGATCTCCGGCGTCACCGCCAGCGACGACAACATCGTGTTCACGAGCGTGAACATGCTCGTCAACTGGGCGCGCTCGCGGAGCCCGTGGCCGCTCGGCTACGGCCTCGCGTGCTGCGCGATCGAGATGATGGCGAGCGCCGCATCGCACCACGACCTCGCGCGCTTCGGGGCCGAGGTGTTCCGCTCGAGCCCCCGACAGGCCGACGTGATGATCGTCGCGGGCACGGTCACCCACAAGATGGCCCCGCGCCTCCGGCGCCTCTACGAGCAGATGCCCGAGCCGAAGTGGGTCATCGCGATGGGCAACTGCGCGAGCTCCGGCGGCGAGTTCTGGGACAGCTACGCGACGCTCCAGGGCGTCGACACCGTCGTGCCGGTCGACGTGTACGTGCCGGGCTGCCCGCCGCGGCCCGAGGCGTTGACCGAAGGCGTGCTCCGACTCCGCGAGAAGATCTTCAAGGGTGGCTGAGCGCTGACCACCATCGACCGCGAGCGCGCTGCGATCGAAGAGGCGGCGCGGGTCCGTTTGCCGGTCATCGAGAGCGACGAGGGCCTCGAGACCGAGGAGCTCATCCTCAACCTCGGGCCGCAGCACCCGTCGACCCACGGCGTGCTCCGGCTCGTGCTGAAGCTCCAGGGCGAGAAGGTCGTCGAGTGCATCCCGGTCATGGGCTACCTGCATCGGGGCATCGAGAAGATCTTCGAGTGGCGGACCTTCCACCAGGGCATCCGCTACGCGGATCAGGCCGACTACGTCTCCAACATGCTCCAGGAGCACTGCTACGCCGGGGCGATGGAGGCCATCGGCGGGATCGACGTCCCACGGCGGGCCGAGTACATCCGCGTCATCGTCGATGAGCTGTCGCGCTGCGCGTCGCACCTCGTATGGCTCGGCACGTACGGCCTCGACGTGGGCGCGACGACGCCGATGCTGTACTGCTTCCGCGATCGTGAGGAGATCCTCGACCTGTTCGAGGAGCTCTGCGGGTCACGCATGAACTTCAACTACTTCCGGCCGGGTGGCGTGCTCTACGACTTCCCGCCCGGCATGCTGGCGAAGCTCGAGCGGTTCCTCGACCGGTTCGCCGGGCACATCGAGCGGGACTACGTCGAGCTCTTCGAGACGAACGAGATCTTCCTCGAGCGGACCATCGGCGTCGGCGGCAT
>Ga0310810_10005878_pt1 | contig 13792 bp, 8 predicted proteins | sample NCmetagenome_FD_207641 | JGI IMG/M metagenome (GOLD analysis project Ga0310810, IMG submission 207641) | Soil microbial communities from experimental microcosm in Duke University, North Carolina, United States - NC | ecosystem: Engineered > Artificial ecosystem > Soil microcosm > Unclassified ... | reverse complement strand
CCGTTGGTGTTGAAGCCGTTGGCGACGAGGAAGAAGCCGAGTTCGGTCGCACCCGTGCTGGCCGCGAAGCTGAAGCTCGCGCCCGCGCCGGTGATGCTCGGCGTGATCAGCTGCGCCGCCTGTAGCGTGCCGTCGGCCGCGATGGTGAACGCACCGAGCGAGTTGGTGTAGCCCGCGCCGTCGAATGTGACGACGCCGCTGACGCCCGTGTTGGCGCCGATGACCATGTTGCTGTGCAGTTCGCCTTCGATGCCGGTGTTCGTGATCGCAACCGATTCCGGCAGGCTGCCCGGGAAGCTGTTGCCGGTGAAGACATGCGGCGTGTCGATCGTGCCGCCACTGCCGCCTGAGCCGCCACCGCTGAACAGCGTATAGGTATAGGAACCGTCCGCGGAAATGACCAGCTGGCCGTAGGTGCCGTCAATGGTCGCGGTGCCGGTCGCCGGCACGGTGACGATCGTCGAGCCGAACTGGACCTGCGTCACGAGGTTCGTGATGTCATGGCTCAGGCTATCGGTGCCGCCCGGCAGTTCACCGGCGCCCGTCACGACGTTGCCCGAGGTGTGACCGAGCGAGGCATAGAAGCTGTTGACGTCATTGTGGGCCGTCGGTGCATCGTCGAGTACGGTGATCTGGATCGTGCCCGTGCCGTGATCGCCGTCGGAATCCGTGGCAACGACGCCGAAGTTCAGCTGGATGGCGTCATTCGGGTTCGTGCCGTCGGCATGATCGAGCGTGCCGATCAGGTCGAAGGTGTAGCTGCCGTTTGTACCGAGTTCGAGCGTGAAGATCGTGTGGCCGTTCGCCGTGCCGGTGTAGATGTTGCCCGACTGCGTAACGGTGACGGCATAGCCATCCGAAGTCAGATTGCCGCCCAGCAGGCTGCCGCCCGGCGAGAACACGCCATTGGCCGCGAACGTGCCCGGCGCGTCGATACCGAAATTGGCGGTGATGGCGCTGGTGACCGAGGTCACCGGCGATAAGTTGGTTTCGTCCACCGTGCTGGCGGCATCCGTCACGATCGGCGACGGGTTGGCGGTAACCTGCAGGCTGACATCGACGTTGTTGCTGGCGTAGTTGTCGGACAGGTCGGGTTCGTTACCGCTGGTGTTCAGTTCGTGCGAAACGGATTCGACATGCAGCGTGTAGGTGCCGCCGGCGAGGCCGTGCGGCAGATTGATGCCAAGGCCGACCAGCTGCGCCGGGGTCAGCGTCCATGAATTGGAGCCGCTGTCATAGGTGCCGGCCGTGAGCGTCGCGCCCGCCGGCAGGCCGCTGACGACGAGGTGGTCGATGACCTCCGAGCCGTCCGTGTCGGTCACCGCCGTCGCGATGTTCAGCGCGACCGTGTGGCCCGCTTCGCCGCCCGGCGTGTTCGCACTCAGGGTCGGGATGTCGGCCACCGCATCGGTCGCGACATAAGCGTCGGCGTTGGAAGAAGCTGATGTGCCGGTCGCCGGCTCGAACGCCGTTGCCGTCGCATGCAGGTCGCCAAGGTCGATATCGCCGTTGGCGGTCGGCGTGAAGGTGATGCTGCTATTCAGATTCGTGCCCGGCGCCAGCGTCCAGGTGACCGTGCCGTGGATGGCGTCATAAACGCCGCCGTCAGCAACGGTGACCGTCCCCGCGCCCGGATTGAATCCAGTGATTGTAACCGTCATGACTGCATTCGGCGAGTCGTGCGGGTCAAGCGTCGCGGTGACCGGAATGGTGACGCTGTGGTCTTCCTTGACCAGCGCGTCGTGAACACCGTTGTTCACTTCGACCGTCGGCGGGAATGCAACCGGCTTCCATTCGACCGAGAAATCCGTGCTAGCCTGATTGGTGTTGTCGGTGAGATCGACTTCGTTGCCACTCAGCGTTGTTTCCGAGTTGTGGACCGTAACGCCAAGACTGACCGTCCCGTAGTAATCGGTCGGCGAGGACATCGTAAGGCCGGGGAGATCGGACGGAGCGAGCTCCCACGTGCCGGCAGTCGTACCCGCGTGGCCGTGGTTGAACGAGAAGCCCGCCGGCACGCCGGTGATGGTATAGCCGGTGATGCTTTCCGAGCCGTCCGTGTCGGTCACGGCGCCGGAAATATTGACGGCGACCGCCGTGTTTTCGTTGCCCGCAACGTTGTCGGCATGAACGGTCGGGACGTCCGCAACCGCATCGGTTGTGACGTAGGCGTCGGCAGTCGACGAGGCGGAAGTTGAAGTCGCCGGCTCGAACGCGGTAGCCGTCGCGTGCAGGTTGCCGAGGTCGAAATCGCCATTGCCGACCGGGGTGAAGGTAATGCTGGTATTGAGATCCGCACCCGGCGCCAGCGTCCAGGTGATCGTGCCGTGGACGGCATCATATACGCCGCCGCCAGCTGCCGTGACCGTGCCGGCCGACGGATCGAAGCCGGTGAGCGTGACCGTCAGGACCGCGTTCGGCGAATCGAGCGGGTTGAGGGTCGCCGTGACGGGAATGGTGATGCTGCCGTCTTCCTTGACAACTGCGTCATGGATGTCGTTGTTGACATGGACTTCGGGCGGGAAGGCAATCGGCTTCCATTCGACCGAGAAGTCGGTGCTGGCCTGATTGGTGTTGTCGGAGAGATCGACTTCATTGCCGCTTAAGCTTGTTTCGGCGTTGTGGACGGTGACGCCAAGGCTGACGGTACCGTAGTAGTCGGTCGGGGACGACATGGTGAGGCCGGCGAGATCGGATGGATCAAGTTCCCATGTGCCGGCGGTCGTGCCCGCATGGCCGTGGTTGAACGAGAAGCCGCTCGGCACGCCGCTGATGGTGTAGCCGGTGACGGACTCCGAGCCGTCGAGATCAGTGACGGCGCCGGAGATGTTGACGGCAATCGCCGTATTTTCATTTCCCGACACGTTGTCGGCATGGATCGTCGGGACGTCCGCAACCGCGTCGACCGTGACATGGAAGTTGGTTTCGGCCGTCTGCGTGGTGCCGGTGCCCGGATCGAACTGGCTGGCCGTCGCGTGCATCGTGCTGAAATCGACATCGCTGTTCGGGAACGGGGTGAAGGTGAAAGTCGTGCTCAGGTCGTGACCGGCCGGCAGCGTGATCGTCCACGTGCCATGCGCGGCATCGTAGGTGCCGATCGGGGCCGAGAAAGTGCCCACCGACGGGCCCGGAATGCCAGTGACCGTGACCGTCAGGACATCATTGCCCGGCGCGCCCGTGCCGATCGTGGCAATAATCGGAATGGTGATCGAGCTGTCTTCCTTGACGACGGCGTCCGGCGCGTTGATTGCATCCGGCGGACCGCCGTTGATCGTGATGTGCGGGCCTGGGGGAACGCCTTCGGCCGGAAGACCCAACGGAGTCGGATAAATTGGCAGGCCATAGTTGAGCGCGGTCGGGCCAATCGGGCCGACCGGCGGGGGCGAATTCAGATCCGCCGGGTCGACGGAACTGTTGAAATCGTGGCCGCCGGCCGCGCCGCCGCCCTGACCGCCCGCCGCAGGCTCGATGCCTGCCAGCTTCTGGGCGGCAGCATCGGCCAAGTCTGTATTCGCATTGTTGTGGCGGATCTCGTGGTTGTTCGCCTGCTCATCCGTGTGCAGCGAATTCTCGAACTCGGCCGCCGAAAGGAACTTGTTGCCGTCATAGGTAAGAACCGGCGGCGTCAGGCCGTTCATGGCCGCATCGAAATTCTTCAGGATGATTTCACCGTGGTCGCCGAAGGTGATGATCAGGGCGCCGTTCGATTCGGTGACGTGGGCACCGTGACCCAGATTGAAAGCCATTTCGTATGTCTGGCCCGGCAGCAGTTCGTAGGTGACGACTTCACCGGCGGCGGGCTGGTGGATCGTCACATTGTGCATGTCCTTGGCGAGGATTTCCTCGAGCTGGTGCGTATCGATGACCGAGCCGTCGGCGAGCGCGATCTTGACGTCTGCCGCCGCGAGCGCATGGAAATTCGTGATGGTGATGGAATGGCCGTCCTTGAGGCTGATGATCAGGCTGCCGTTGTCGGCGATCTTCATGTCCCTGATTTCCGCGGGCGCGACCGAAAGGCTCGGGTGGCCTTCATTGAGTGAGAGAACCTGATTGTCGCCGTGGGACTGGATAGTCATGTATTTCCTCCTGAAGTGAAAGCCGCCGCTTTTACGCAAATGGTTAATTATGTCTTAACGGAAGTAGCCGCTATTATTAGCGGAGACCTGTTTTTCTGTCAACTAATTATGACAAAAACAGGATCTCTCATTAAGCCATTGCATTTGAAGGAGAAAAACCGATAATCCGACTGCCCTTCACCCCGCCTGCAGGCCGACGGGTGAAGGTATATTGCACTGCGCCCGAATCTTCAATGTTTTTTGAATGGTTCGGGAACGTTGTTCATCCTGATAGCGGGATGCCATCGGTTGTCGCGTGACAATGCGGGACGATGCGGGGGAAGCAGCTAAAATGATGGCCAGAGGGCTTTTTTTACGCCGGTGCGGGCGCGGAAGCCAGACCGCGCATTTTGCGGTCGGACGCCAGAGCCATTTCGGCGAGGAAGCTCCCGAATTTGGCTGCAGTGGTGTCGAGCTGCGCATAGAGTTCGTCGCCGGAAACCTTGAGCAGGGGCCCGGCTTCCTTCAGCCTGTACTGTACCCCTTCGAGCGCCGATTTGGCTCCTGCAGGGTCGCCGCTTCTGCGGTCGCGGGCCATATTGTAAAGCCGCTGCGCCTCGGCCATCGTCCATTCGCCTTTTAGGTGCTCGTAAAATTCCTGGCTGTAATAGCACCGGTTGGTGTCGTTAGTCGGCCAAGGCTCCTGCTTGGGGTCGAGCCCACCGAGTTCCATATAAGCAGGGACAAGGTGAAGATCGCTGAGAACATCCAAGGGCTGGCGCTTGCGGTCCAGCGCGTCCTCGATGTTCTCCCACGACGCGCGGCGATATTCGGCCTGCAGCAAATCCTTGAACGCGGCTTTGGTCGTATTGAGCGCGGCATAGGATTCCTCGCGCTCGGGGTCGAGCCCTTGATGAATGCGCAGATCGCTCATCAACCCCAATAGCAGGACGAAGGCCGGCTTGCCGCGCAGCGCGCCTTCATTGCCCTGGAACCGGTGATGCACGACATCGTCATAGGTCGCGATCATTTCCGTCAGTTTCGCCGCTCGCCGCCGCGCCCTGTCCTGCACTTCCCATTCGGAAGCAAGGGGCGCCTTATAGACCTCCGGCTCGTCGTTTGCAGAGAAGATCGCGCTCAAAACGCCTCTGATATATCTGCCAACCCTGCTCATTGTGCCTGTCCTGTTTTTCCGGTGTGACGCCCATATTAACCATAATATTCCGGCGGCGTCAAAGTTATTTCAGGAGGTTATAGCGAACCCGCCTAAGGCACCGGCCGTTCATTACTGCGATTTAAAGGCCGCCCATGAAGATGTATTTGACCTCGATGAATTCCTCGATGCCGTAATGTGAATTCTCGCGGCCGATGCCCGATTCCTTCATGCCGCCGAAGGGCACGGCCTCGCCGGTCACCATCGGCTCATTGACGCCGACCATGCCGTACTCGAGTCCTTCCGAGACCCGGAAAGCCTGACCAAGGTCTTTCGTGTAGAAATATGACGCCAGGCCGTATGGGGTGTCGTTGGCGGCGGCGATGGCTTCGGCTTCGGACGAGAATTTGAACAGTCCCGCGACCGGACCGAATGTTTCTTCCGACTTGATCAGCATGTCAGGCTTCATATTGCCGATGATAGTCGGCTCGAAGAACAGCGGTCCGTTTGATGCAACCTTGCCGCCGCAAACCAGCTTGCCGCCCTTCGCTAGCGCGTCGTCGACGTGACGTTTGACTTTGGCGATGGCGTCGCGATTGATCATCGGGCCGATCTTCGTGTCTTCCTGATTGCCCGGGCCGATTTTCATCGCCTTCACGCGCTGCGCCAGTTTTTCGGCGAAGGCGTCATAGACCGTGTCCTGCACATAGACGCGGTTGGCGCAGATGCAGGTCTGGCCAGCATTGCGATACTTGCAGATGATGGCGCCGTCAGCGGCCTTGTCGAGATCGGCCGATTCAAAAACGATGAACGGCGCGTTGCCGCCGAGCTCGAGCGAGATACGTTTCACCGTGTCCGCACTCTGGCGCATGAGAATCTTTCCAACCTCGGTCGAGCCGGTGAAGGAGAACTTGCGCACGTCCTTGCTTTCGGTCAGCACCTTGCCGATGGCCGGCGCGTTTTTCTTAGCGCAGGTGACGATGTTGAAGATACCGGCGGGCAAACCTGCCTTCTCCGCCAGCACCGCCAACGCCAGCGCCGAAAACGGCGTGTCCTCCGCGGGCTTCAATACAACCGTGCAGCCGGCAGCCAGTGCCGGCGCCACCTTGCGCGTGATCATCGCATTCGGGAAGTTCCACGGTGTGATGGCACCGACGACGCCAACCGGTTCCTTGGTCACGATGCAGCGCGCATCGGCCTTGTGCGTCGGAATCGTGTCGCCGTAAATGCGGCGCGCTTCTTCAGCGAACCATTCGACATAGGCCGCACCCGCGGTGACTTCACCGCGCGCCTCGAATAGCGGCTTGCCTTGCTCGGCCGTGAGCAGCTGCGCCAGCGGCTCGATATTCGCCATGATCAGATCGAACCACTTGCGCAGAATTTTCCCACGCTCTTTCGCTGTCGTCGCGCGCCAGGCGGGAAAGGCTTTCTTGGCCGCGGCGATGGCCTGCTCGGTTTCGATCGCGCCCATGTCGGGGACAGAGCCAAGAATTTCACCGTTCGCGGGATTGAAGACCTCGAACGTCGATTTCTTCTGCGCGTCGACCCATTGGCCGCCGATCCATGCTTGGTGCCGCAGCAGTCCGCCGAAATCCTGAGCCGGTTTACTCTCGTCCTTCATTTTTTTCTGCGCCTGCATGCGAGGCCTCCATCGTTTGCCATGATCCTGCACCACTATATAGAAGCGCTGGGAATCGCTCCAAGCCTTTTAAAACCGTGCGTTTTAAGATTCCTTTTACTTTCCGCGCGCATTCTTCGCCGCTGAGTGAAGTTTCGAATCGACCGCACGAATCGTAAGGAAATGCCGATGGAATCGGCATTGAATCACTATTGGTATTCGCGCGATTCGTACGATTCGGATAAAATCTTCTCGATTCGCGACGCGATTCGAGTCAAAAAGCGCGCGATTCGCGTCGGATTCTGTCCACTCTCCCCAAAAAATTCATGGTTTTTGAAAAAATTTTCGTATGAGGACAAGCTGTGGACAGTTATGTGCGCTAACCGGATTCAGCCCTTGTTTTGAGAAGGTTAATTCTCAGGACAACCTTTCAACATATTGATCTGAAACGAAAAAATCGAAAAAAATTTGAAAAAACTGCTTGCAAAGAAATCTGGTTCGGCTACTGTCGACCTTGTCAGCGGGACTTGCCGCCTTCGGGCGGAACCTCGGAAAGGTCTTCGGATTTTTTTGGAGTTGCCCGTTTGAACAGGGTGTCCATGGTCGGGCATCCGGGTCCACCGGACCAAGGGCTTTGTAAAACGGAATTGACTGGTTTTGGATCTAAGGGCGCAAGTTCGGATTTAAGATGGGTCACTTTACGATGCGGAGTTCCCGGAGGGCTTAGAGGGACGTTCACGGTACTGACGTCTGGAATCATCCCACCCGTGGTAGCGCACGCAAAAACGCGGCAGGCCTGTAACAGGGCCGGTCTGGGGAGATGGTTCTAGTTGTTAAAACGGACAGTGCATAACAAACGTGCGTTCCGCAATGCCGGTGTTCGCTGCAGCTAAGAGCCGGCGCGTGGTTTGATCGGCCACTATAAACAATTGCAGACGGGGGTTCGTCTGCAGACGTCAGCCAGGGGATAACAGGGGGGTCGCTCCCTCTAACCCCCGGCGGTCAGGTCCGAGCGCCCCGCATACTTTGACGACGCGTTCAGCCTTCGGGTTGTTCGAAAAATTGGCCCACAAGCCTCGTCCCAAAGCTCCTGCGGAGGCAATGCTTCCCAAAAAGGCCCCGGCTCTCAGCCCGTAAGGGATGGAAGCCGGGGTTCTTGCTTTTGGGCCTCCCCATCGAAGCGCGCGTGCACTACAACTGAGCAATGTCCGCAAGATTTTCCCGCATTACCGATTCGCCGCGCTTCGCGTTCGCCCTTCTTATCGGCGCGGTTTTGCTGGCGTACGCGGATATATGGCACAACGAATTTGTTTTTGACGATCTTGTCCTGGTCTCGCGGGACAAGTTCCTGACGTCCTGGCGCTACGCAGGCGCTCTTTTTTCGACCCATCTCGGCGACGGATTTAGTGGCATTCATTACCACTCCCCGTTTTACCGCCCGTTGCAGATGCTGCTGTATCTCGTCGTCTATCAGCTGGCCGGGCCATCGCTCACCGCATTTCACGCGCTCAATCTCCTGCTGCATATTGCCAATGCCTGCCTCCTTTATATGTTGGGCCTGCGCCTGGCTTTCCGCAGGGAAGCCGCCCTTTGCGCGGCATTGCTATGGGCGCTTCATCCCGTTCACACCGAGGCTGTCACATACATGAGCGGAACCGCCGATCCGCTATGCGTTCTTTTTCAGCTCGTGGGCATCATAATACTGACACGCGGTTATGACCGTAAAAGTGTTCTGGCCTCCTCAGCTTGCCTGATCCTCGCTTTGCTTTGCAAGGAATCGGCCGTCGCCTTTCCGCTGCTAACGATGGGTTTGCTTTTCTATCAACACGAGGATCAGCGGTCGCCGAAGATTTATTTAAAGACTTGGCCGTTCTGGGCAATTACCGCAATCTATATTTGCATTCGCATATATTTGTCCGGCAGCAGCGGATTTCTCGATGCCTTTGCTGATCCGAATGCAGGTTTTTTGAATCGCCTGTCGATAGCGTTGGCCACGTTACCGACATACCTGCGACTGATTTTCTGGCCGTCCGGCCTTCATGTCGAGCGGACGCTCTTGGAGCATGCCGGCTTGTCGTTCGCACCGATCCTCGGAGGAGTTGCGATTATTGCGATTTCCGCCGCTCTCATAATTCTCGCAACATCGCGCACGATGCCTCTCGCGTGGGGTATTTTATGGGCGGCGGCGGCACACATTCCCGAATCCGGTATCCTGGCGCCTGTCAATGCACCGGTATGCGAGCATTGGCTATATTTCCCGTCCATGGGCCTCATCCTTGGGACCACTCAATATCTCGCCGGATATTTAGACGGGGAAGGGCAAAAAGGAATCAGGCGCGGGGTCGGAATTGCGATCGTTGCGGTCACAATACTGCTCGGAGCAAAAACCTTCTTGCAGAACCGCATTTGGTTGAACGCCGAGACGCTTTTTCAAAACGCATTCGCCAACGGCGAAACATCCGACCGCGCTCACATAAATCTCGGTGAGTATTATCTCGGCCTCGGCGAATTTGATAAAGCTATAGCTCAATTTGAAATTCCTGTTGCCAACCAAAGCCGGCTGTCACATTGGTCCGAACTGCATTTTCTTCTTGCGGCGGGATATCTCCATGTCGATCCGAATAAGCCTAGCGTGCATGAGGAGATTGCCGAGATCGCCCGGGCGCTTCCCGTCGCCAAACGCATACCGGATGCGAAGCGCGAACTCGATACAGCGCTCGCGCTTAATCCCGGTCTGTTCTGGGCAAACGAGATGATGGCTCAAATCTACGCGTACCAAGGCGAGAATGATGAAGCGCGCAAATACCTTGTCCGCGCCGGCGCTTCTGCTGCGCGCGAACATGTCGGGCACTAGACGTTGCGTAAAGACGCCGGTTCTTGCTTTCGACACTTGCCTTCCGGCATAATAAATAGAAGGTCTTTATTAATATTGCGGGGCAAAAAGCCATGAAATTATGCCATATTTTTGCATTTACTTTGGGTTTAGTACTTTGTGCATATCCCGTTTGGGCGCAGCGCGTCGTCGGCGTGCGTATACAACACGGTATTCAGGGCATGTTGGCCATGAACCGGGGACAATTGACAACCGACGCGCCCGAAGACGGCTATCATGCCACCACAATGGAAAATCTTTCGCGACTTTACTGGGCGCTTGATATGCTCGATTTGAAGGACGACATCGCCATCGAACAATTCCTGTTCATCAACGACTGTGACATCTTCAATCGCTTCTCGCAGGATCCCGACCAATGGCCGCAGATCAAGGCTACAACGCGGGATATGGTCTGCAAGAAGAAGGATGAGTTTGCGACGCGATTCGAGATATTGGTTCCGGTATCCATCGGTCCCCTTGATAAAAGCGGAAAACAGTATTCGATAACTCCCGCGATATCCCTCAACAACGTCAAACAGCTCGACGTAGCGGATAATGCAGGCGCAGAAGTGTGCGGCAGCAAGGAGGATATGAAATCCTATCCGCGCAGCCTGCTGCTCAATCTTGCCGCGCCTGTTTCAATTACATCGATACCTGTAACGCCGGAACTTACGGAGCATCTGGCAGCACTGAAGACCCTCCAAAAGGCCGCAACCGCGGTTCTCCGTCTGAAAGTGAGGGTCGGCAAGTATATCGATACGCAGCGCATCAACGGGTCGTGGCATGCCGTGACGACCGCCGCCCTGGACGGTTACGAACTTTACAACGACAGCGATGAAACGAAGCTTCTGTTCGCGCAAGACCTTCCGCGGATCAGCCTCGGCGAACGGGCCGAACGGGCGAAAAAAGCAAAGGCGGAGGATGATGCGGAAAACACCCAAGCCAAAAGCGGCAGTCTCAATGACCTCTATACCGCGGATAAAGCGCCCGAGGAAAATGACTACAGCGCGGCGCAAGGAACCAACCCGGACGATCCCTGCGCGCGCGGTGCGCTGCCGTTCTGACGGGTTTCGTAAAACCATAAATTATTGATGGTTTCCTTTTGCCGAACTATCATTCCTTCCGGTTAAAACGCGAACGGAAAGGAATTTACATGCGTAGATATATTGCGTTGACGTGCTGTCTGATTGCGGGAATGGCAACCGCGCATATGGCCAAGGCTGACCCAGCACCCGGTGAATCGAAACCTGCTACTGCTGCTGTCGATGCGAAGGCGGCCGCTGCGACGGCGCGCGCAGAGGCTAAAAAGGCTGTCGCTGAAAAGCAGGCGATGAAACTTGAAGACCATAAACTGATCTTGGCCGTCAGCCGCGCGGCCCCGCGCAGCGTGGTCGAGCACGCAACGATCATGGCGATGGAGCCGGGCGGCGCGATGCGTATCGTCAAACAAGGCGACAACGGCTTTACCTGTATGGATCCGGACAATTCGCCCATGTGCGCCGACAAGGCCGCTATGGAATGGGTCGATGCGTGGCAGGGCCATAAGCCACCGCCTGAAAGCGGCCTCGGCTTCATGTACATGCTTGCGGGCGATACGGGAACCAGCAACACCGACCCATACGCGACCAAGGAAACGCCGGATAACAACTGGATCAAGACCGGGTCGCACGTGATGATTGTCGGATCGGCTGCGAAGGAAATGGCCAAGGCTTACCCGCGCGATGCCAAGCCAGACCCGACCAAACCGTACGTGATGTGGCCGGACACGCCGTATGAGCATCTTATGATGCCGGTACGATAACCAATTGAGACAAGTTCAGTAGCCGGCGACCGTTGTGTCGCCGGCTATTTTCTTGCATAGCTGGGGGAAAAGAAGTGGTGGGCGGTACAAGGATTGAACTTGTGACCCCTTGCGTGTCGAGCAAGTGCTCTACCGCTGAGCTAACCGCCCCCGGGCACGTTGATAGCCAACCCCCTGCCCGATGTCAATAAAAATGCCCTTTTTCAGGCCGCCAACAGTGTTTCGACCCGGTCGACGAGGTCCTTGAGGTGAAAGGGTTTTGACAACACATGAGGGCCCGATAGGGCGGCGGCACGTTGGTCCTTGGCGACCGCGGCGAAGCCTGTAATGAACATAACCTTCAGTTTCGGCCGGAGTACGGCGGCCCGGTCCGACAGCTCGATGCCATCCAGTCCCGGCATGATGATATCGGTCACTAGCAGGTCATAAGGCTGCTCGCTTTCCAACGCCTCAAGCGCCTCGCGCCCGTCCGCACAGGTCTCGACTTCATGGCCCGCACGCTGCAGCGCCATCGCCAGAAAGTGGCGCATGGAGGTATCGTCTTCGGCGATAAGAATTCTGGCCATCGGAGCCATCTTAGCTTACATTTTCGGCGTGTAAACTCAGGATACGGCTATGACAAAGTCACAGGCGGGACTGATCGCGGATATCGGGGCGACCAACGCCCGCTTCGCATTGGCCGACCGCAACGGCATCTACAAAGAAAAGGTGCTGAAATGCGGCGATTATCCTGGTCTCTCGGACGCCGCCCGCGCTTATCTTGATTACGCTCGGCCGGACAAGCCGCCGCAGGCGGCCGCGGTCGCCATCGCCGGACCCGTGATCGGCGACCGGTTTGAAATGACCAACCATATCTGGTCCTTTTCGGTGGAGGAAACGCGCCGGCAACTAGGTCTCGACAGCTTTCACCTGCTCAACGACTTCAAGGCGCTGGCGCTGGCGGTGCCGTACCTGAAAGACAAGGACATGCGGAAGATAACTGCTATTGAGCCCGCAGCCGAAGCGCCGATCGGCATTATTGGCCCTGGTACGGGGCTGGGCGTCGCCAGTCTATTCTGGGACGGGACGAAATATCGGGCCGTGCCCGGTGAAGGCGGACATGTCACGATGGCCGCCGTGAATCTGCGTGAGTTCAGCATTTTCCAACAACTACTCAAGGACAAATACAGCCATGTCTCCGCCGAACGTGTTTGTTCAGGCAAAGGTCTGGCGAACATTTACAACGCGCTGCGAGCACTCGAAGAGCGTGACGATCTGCCAGAACGCACGCCGGAGGAAATCAGCGCGGCTGCGTTAAAGGGCAGTTGCGCGGTCTGCAAGGAATCGCTTGATCTGATGCTCGCGTTCCTCGGCCGCGTGGCCGGGAATCTTGCTCTTACGCTCGGTGCGCATGGCGGCATCTATATCGCCGGGGGCATCGTCGGGCAGTTGGGCGACTACTTCGACAAATCTGCCTTCCTGGCCGAATTCTATGCCAAGGGGCGGTTCAAGGATTACCTGAAGGCAGTGCCGATTCGCGTTATCCAACACCCGTTCCCCGCCTTCGTCGGCCTGCAGGCCGATATTGTCGAGAACGGTTAGGTTTTCGTTTCATCGAGAATTTCGAGAAATCGCCGCGCGATGGCGGGCCAGCTGTAATGCTCGCGCACCCATTCATAACGGCGCGTTGAATCGCTGCACAACGCGAGCGCCTGACGCGCAGCCTGCGCCAGGTCGTCGTCAAGCACGCCAAGAAACGGTTGCGTGATGATGTCGCGGGGGCCGAAGACGTTATATGCCGCAACCGGCAAGCCGCAGGCCAGCGCCTCTACCAGCACGATGCCGAACGTGTCTGTGCGCGACGGGAAAACGAAGATATCGGCCGCACGATAGTGATCGGCGAGCTCTTTGCCGGTTTTGCGGCCGGTAAAAATTACCTCAGGAAATTTCTTTTTTAGCGCATTCAGGCTCGGCCCGTCGCCCACGACGACCTTAGAGCCTTCCCATCCCATCGATAGAAAAGCGGCAATATTTTTTTCGATAGCAACGCGACCGACATAGAGCGCCACCGGCCGCTTGATACCATCGAACAACGGTGACTCGCCGGGATTGAATAGATCGGTCGGCACACCACGCGGCAACTGGTAAAGCGGTGTCTTGTAGCCGCGACGACGTAGCTCGTCATCGATGCTGGCGGTGGTTGTGACTATGCCGCACGACGGCTTATGAAACCGCCGCAGCACGAAATCACTGAAGACGCAGACGGGCTTGTAAAGAAACGGCAGTTGCTTGCTGAAACGCCGCGCGACGTACT
>Ga0310810_10005877_pt1 | contig 13793 bp, 13 predicted proteins | sample NCmetagenome_FD_207641 | JGI IMG/M metagenome (GOLD analysis project Ga0310810, IMG submission 207641) | Soil microbial communities from experimental microcosm in Duke University, North Carolina, United States - NC | ecosystem: Engineered > Artificial ecosystem > Soil microcosm > Unclassified ... | reverse complement strand
TTGACGATCACCTGGCCCAGGTCGCCCAACCGGGGGCGATCATGGACAAGAACAACGTCAGCCGGTCTACCTACGATTCCTTCGACACGCGCCGCGCCGGGTGGAAGGCATACCAGAACCCGCTGGCCGGGAAAGGCATCTCGATCCAGAATCCGCCCCCTCTCCCGCCCGAGGTATTCAATCACCGCGATTGGGTCATCAACGAAATGGCCGAGCTATCCGGGCTAACAGATTTACGAAATTTAATGCAGCTAGGGCAGATGCCCAGCGTTTCGAGCATCGAGACGATCATTCACCAGATGACGCCGGGGCTGCAACTGCGCTCCCGAATCCTTGAAGCGTTCACCCGCGACTTCGCCATGCAGCTCGCTTACAACTTCAGCGAGTTCTACACCATGCCAATGCGCGTGGCAATCATGGGACCGGGATCGATTACGCTTGACGACTTCGATTTCGATCCGGGATCGCTGGTACCCGATTTTGTTCACAAGGGCGATATCGACCCCATCACGGGGCGGATTTCCGCAGATGCGCTGATTCGCGGGCCGCGCTCGAAGTATGACCGCGCACAGGAGTTCCTGCGAATGTTCATCTTCAAGGTTTCCCCCGGCTCCCTGCTCAATGCCGCACAGGTCGAGCAGCGCATGATTTATCTGCAACTGGCGCGCGCCGGATGGATGGATATTTTCACACTCTGGGAAACATTCGGCATTCCCAATATCGGCGTGCTGCCTGATAACGTGCGAACCATCCCGGAACGCATTCAGTACCAGAACTCGATTGGGCTGAGTGGGGAAATTTCCCCGGCAGGAAGAAAAGCCAGCGGCCAAGCTATACCAAGAGGCGTCGTAAAAGAGACATGACCATTGGTATAGCGAGTGTCTCCTAATTGACACAGCCCGTTGAACGTGTTACGTTTTACACCAAGCAAGCCCGATGACATCGTTGCCACCGTTGCCGGATGACATGAAGACCGAGAGCGCTGGGAAACCTGAAGCTCCCAGCCCATTTTCGGGCGGTTTATCGGGCCTCCAATCGGCTTACCAGATGATCGAACAGGGATACAAGACTCTCGCTGGCGCAGCGCCGAGCCTTGCCCCATTTTGTGCGGACGCAGTAACCAAACTCCGCATGGCAATTCCAAACGCACTTGGCACTGGCGGCGCTCCATCCGCCGATCAGGGCGGCGGCATGCAACAAGCCCCTGCTCCTGGCGGTATGGCGGTCCCTCCACTGGCGATGCAATAAGGAAATATGGCAAAGAACGCAAAGCAATGGTTCCAGGAACTGGCAACAGAGGCCGGATACTCTCCTGAGGAGACTGCCGCCCTTTTGAAGCTGGCCGATAATCCCAAAGCAGCGAGCAGAGTAGAAACCACGGTCAAGACCGCAGAGGAGGATTACCAGGCGCAGTTAGGCCGGGTTAAAACTCTCGACGCGGAATTGAACGACTACAAGGTGTGGGCGAACGGAAACGGAACGCTCCGCGACGGTCGCAAGATCGACAAGGGCGCTCTGGCTGCGTATCAAGAGCTTCAACAGGAGCACGCGAAAGCGCAGGCGGAATTGGCGCGTATGCAACAGGGTGGCTTGCCGCCTGAGTTCGATACCACCAAGTTCGTTACCCGCGAGGATATCCAGAAGCAACTGAGTGATCGGGATGCCCGATACGCAGGCGTCATCAAGCAGATGGGGCGCTTGGCATCGAAGCACGCCGTTGAGTTCAAGGAAGCTCTGGACGTGGATCAACTTGAAAAGCTCGCCATCGAAACCAACCTTCCGCTGGACGTGGCCTATGAACGCATGATTGGGCCGCGCATGGAGGAAGCCCGCAAGACCGCCGCCGAAGCGGAAAAGAAAGCGTATGCAGAACAGGCCGTGAAGGACGCTCTTTCACGTCACTCCCTGCCGACCGATCCGACCCCGCAGGCAACAGCGCCGATCTTCATTCAGCGTGACAGGGCAGCCGAGAAGGCCAACGGTAAACCGGCCAACATGGATGCTGAACTCATGCAGGCATGGAGCGGAGCTGGTTCGACGAAGTAACCCCGCCCGCGCACGTTGACGTGTCGGGCTAAAGGAGAGTACTAACAGTGCCCGACACAGCAGATCAAATAACTGTAACTACTCGCCGGTACATCGAGATGAATCCGCAGGTTGTGGATAATATCTTCAACCAGGACCCTCTCAATTACTACCTGCGGGAAACCCTCAATGAATCGTTCACCGGTGGATCTCTGATCCAGGAAGATTTCCTGTACCAGGGCATGATCGGTGCGCCTTACCTGAAGGGTAAGAATTTCAACATCGCCCAGCGCCAGATTGAACAAGGATTGCAGTTTAACCTGAAGTTCTCTCAGGTTTCCGTACCCTTCTACCAGGAAGATATCCAGGTCATCAATAAGGGGCCGCTGGCAGCCGTGAAGCTCATCAAGGAGCGCGTGGACGCCGCGTATATGACGCTCGGCGCAAACACGTCCTTGCTGACCTACTTCCCGTCGAACGTCCTCAACTATACCCCCAACATCAACGGCTTGGCCGAGGCGTTGAACGACGGATCTACGCAGTCCTGGGACGGCAACACATACACGACTTATGGCGGTTTGACGCGGGCGACTTACTCGCCGTCGCTCAACTCCGTTCCGGTCAATGTGAATGGGCCGATCTCCTACAACGCCATTGACTTGCAATACTACAATGCGTTCTTTGGATCGGGCACCTACGAGCCAAACCTGCTAGTGACCACGCCAAAGGGCTTCAGCTACATCAAGTCCAACTTCCAAACCCAGCAGCGGTTCCAGGATGTCAACCTGAACTTCGGCGTCGGGTTCCGTGGCATGACCTTCAACGGAGCCACGGTGGTTGCGGGGCGCTACGTTCCTGGTTCCTACCTCACCGGCTCAGCGGGTGCTGCTGACCCCATTGCGGTCCAGGTGCTCACCGAAATGACGGGCGGGGCGGTTACGGCCTATCCCACTGGCAATATTTCGACCAATGGCGAAACGCTGTGGATCTTGAACGCGCGCAGGCCGTTCATGAACTACTACGTCTCGAATGATGGGATGTTCGGCGGCGGATTCCGCGACTTCGTTCCCGCTGCGAACAACACCACCATCGTCGGGCAAGTGCTTCTGGCTCACCAGATCACCATTAACCCGCGCTACCACATCCAGATGTATAACTTCACTTCGTAAAGGGGAACAAGACAATGCCAAACACTAACAGCTATCAACCCTTCTACGTCGGACAGGCCGCTTCCCCGGATACCTACCAGGAACTTGGGGCGGGCTACGCCGCAGGTGAACTCGGCACTACCGGAGACTGGAACGACCGCTCTTACCAGCGCGTGTTCCTGGATTCCGGCGCTACTTCAGCAACGCCCGCGGGCGCGGTCGCAGCCAATCAGTTGGCCTACTGGAAGCAGCGGTCCACCTACACGGTGACCAACGATTCCAGGTTCGGTCTTTTGGGCGGAACTGCCTCCTCGTTCCGCAACAACGTCGCAGGCGTATTCCGCGCGGCTATCGTCGCAGGCTCGGCCTGCTTCGTTCTGCAACGCGGGCGTCAAATCAATGTCAAGGAAGTCGGCTCGGCGACTCCTGGCATGACGCTGATTGGCTCGACTTCCACCACGGCTGCGGATGCCTTGGGCGTAGCCATCAATACAGCGCCCAATTGCCTGACGCTCGGCGTGGTTGTTACTGCAACTGCCTCGAATGTAGCCGTGGCCGATGTGGATATCGCGCCCATCCCGTAAGGAGGAATCATGGCCGCAGTCACCATCAATACTCGCACTGTCAACGTATCCGGCTCACGCCGCCAGTTCTTGTTCAACATTACTGGAGCGAACGCCGGAACGCTGGTTACTGGATTGAACAATGTGCAGCAGGTCAATGTGCAACTTGTGTCCAGTAACCCGCCCAGCGTCGTAACATCCTCCGGCGGAACTCTCACGTTCACCGCCGGGGGGACGTTCACAACTAACGTCGAAGTCATCGGCAACTAACGCTTGGATGACTTCACGACACTCTGGCACCGCTTGCAGCTTCGTACCGGAAGCGGCATAGGGCCGGATCTCGCCCAGGACTACATTCGCGATTCGTTCAACCAGTTGGCCGAACGGCGCGAATGGTCCTGGCTCATGAAAAGTGGTGCGTTCTTTCCTCCTGTATACTCCGTTCCCGGAACCGTTTCCGTTCTCCCTAATCAGGTGACGGTGACTGGTTCCGGGACTTCTTTCGACGCAACACTTGTCGGCAAACAGTTTCGTGTTGGTTCCGCCGTAACCAGCAGCTATCCGACCTACACGATTTCCCAGGTTCCCTCGACTACAACGCTGATCCTTAGCCAGCCCTGGGTTGGTCCTACGCTGACCGGGCAGACCTACAGCCTGTTTCAGTGCTACTTTCCCGTACCCGATGATTTCCAATACTTCTACTCCATCGTCAACACGACAGCGGCGTATCGGCTGTGGCACAACGGCACGCAGGCCCAGCTTGATATTGACGATCCGCAGCGTATCCAGGTGGGGATCTCCTACAAGGTGGCTTTTTATGACTACACGAACAACTACATCGGCACTGTCAATCCCATCCTTCAAGTCCGTGGCACGGGTGCCGTCCCCGTCGCAACTACTACGGTCGGCTACCAGTTCCCATCAGACAGCATCTACTCCGTTGAAATCACAACAGGCGGGGCTTCCGGCACGGCAGTCTTTAAGTGGAAGCAAGACAGCGGGACCTACACGTCGGGAGTCACCACGAGCGCAACTCCGCTCGATCTCTCGAATGGTGTCCAAGTCTATTTCCCGACCGGGACGTACGTAAGCGGGGACGTATTCATTATTCAGGCTGTATCGCAAACCACATCGGGAGTGCCGCGCTACGAGCTTTGGCCGCGTCCAATAAACGCACAGTACTGCTATCCGTTCCTTTATGCATGCAAGTTGCCCGATCTGACCGATGAGCGTCCGCAGTTGCCCGACTTCATCGCAAGGCGCGGAGACGTGCTGCTAGAAATGTCGCTGGGGAAGGCTGCGCTTTTTCCCGGCACAGAGACGATGCGGAATCCGTACTACAGCTTGCAGACCGCTCAGATGCACTTCGGTAAAGCCGAAACTCTCATCTACGAACTTGAAAAGAAGGATGACGAGACGGCCACGAAAGATCTGAGCTTCTACACGCTTCCTTGGGCTTACGGGCCATATTTCGATGGAGCCTGGAATCAAAGTCATGCGATATACGCTGGCCGCTAGTTTCCTCTTGCCGATTGCGCTATTCGCGCAGAACAGGCATTACGTGGACTTCGTTCCCTCCGCACCTACTGGCGGCTGCAACATCTCGCAGAACGTACGCTACGTTACCAGCGGCGGCAATGCCGGGAAGATGTATGGTTGCACCACGTCAAACGTGTGGGTGCAGGTAAGCGGAACAGGCGGGGGTGGCGGAAGCGGTACGGTCACCAATACGGGGACGCTCACCAATAACCAACTTGTTGGCGGCAACGGCGGCGTGGATATCAAGCCAGTCAATGTCACTGGAGACGCCACTACCTCCGGGGGATTAACCCTTACGTTAGCTACAGTAAACAGCAACGTGGGAGCCTGCGGAGACGCTTCGCATATTTCACAACCTATCGTTAATGCCAAGGGGCTAGTGACCGGATGCACCCCCATTGCCATCAGTCCCTATACGGGCACATTTCAGGCAACGGTAGCAGTCCAAACAACCGATAGCTCGACCAGCGGAGGGGTGAACCTTTCAGGTAAGACATCGGGTGGGGCGATGCTTGCCGTCGCGGACGTGGCGGGGACGGCTATTGTTTATGTGCTGCCTACTTCTGTCCCGATGTCCTTTCCGGCATCTTTGCAGATTACGGGCACAACGACGTGCCCAACATTACTCGCTGGATCGCCAGCAACGTGCTATGCGACTGCATGGCAATGAGATACGATCAACATAAGGAGAAACACCATGGCCGACGAAGCAGGAATCAGCGGGATGCGGAATCCGGGAGATAATGGAATCAAGACTCCAGGCGGGATCAGTTCGCCAATGTGCGATGCCAACGCGGGACTAGGCGGCGGATCAACCCCGCCCACCACGACCTACAAGGACACGCCTGACAATCCTGGCAAGGGCGGAAGCGTGATCGAAGGTCCTGGCCAGAAAAACAAGATGTAAGGAGACTCTATGTTGCAGCTGACAAACGGAAGCATCGTTGAGATGCCGATTGCCGATGGCACGTACACGGGCGGAACAACTCAAACCGTGACTAGCAATAACTGCTTTAGCACGGGCAGTTACCAATACTGGCCGTATGACGCTACGCACACAGTTTACTGGAACAGCTATCCGGTCTACGTTTGCTCGGACAAGACCAAGAAAGCCATTGAGATCCTAAAGACGCTTCAGGCGGAAAAGAAGATCCGCTGCGACAGCGTTCCTAAGTTCATCGATTTGGTTGAGAAGATCGCAGCAATTCTCTAACGTGGATGCCATTTTCGCAGACTACCTTGGGGTCGTTCACGACCGACATCGCCGTTGCAATGCGCGACCCCAACTACGTCTATTTTTCCCAAGATGAAATTCATCGCACCATAAACGAATCACTGCTTTACTGGGGTGCGATGACAACGTACTTCCAGGAGCGCGGTACGTTCCCCACCGTATCCGGTACCGCCTTCTACGATCTCTCCGTCCAATTCCCAGTTCTCCGTGCCCGCACGTTCACAATGGGTCAGCTCTGCACGGAGATGCAGTATCACCTCATGGAGCCACCTAACGGAACGGGGGGGCTGAACATGACCGATCAGTTCTCTATCGATCAGTTCACCAGTGCCATTCAGCGAAATCGCAATGAGTTCACCCTTGATTCGCGGGTGCCTTTGGCGTTCGTTACATCATCCCCGGCCCTTAATCCCTCAGGGCGCGTTGACCTGGACGAAACCGTATCGCTCGTAATGCGGGCATCCTGGAAGGTGGCGCAATCGGGGATCTACTACACCCTATTCCGCGACGATGCCTGGGGCGCGCAGTCCTACAAGCCTTTGTGGAACCTGACGCCGGGAATCCCCACCAAGTATTCGATGGCGGAAACGCCGCCGATCCAGCTTCAATTGATCCCGCCTGCCAGCTCTCCAGGGAATCTGGACCTGGTTTGCACGCAGACAATCGACATGCCCGTGGACGATACGACGCCCCTGCTACTGCCAGATGAGTACGTGCAGGCCGTGAAGTGGGGCGCGATGTACGACCTGCTCAACACGGATCAGCCTGGGTATGACGCCATGCGCGCCAAGTACTGCCTGGAGCGCTACAACCAGATCGTTGATACCGCCGTTAGCCAGCGCTGCGTGATCGACGCCTACGTGAACAACGTGCCATGCCCGCTAGGAACGCTGTGGGAACTGGATACCGGGAAGGCATTCTGGCAGAACCAAAGCGGCGTTCCGCAGCGCATTAGCGCAGCCTTCGACGTGCTTTCGATGTGGAAGGTGCCGAACGGGGTCTATAGCATCTCGATGGACTTGGTACGCAGCGCGCCTACGGTGAGCGCCGATGCCGACCCGATCCAGGTAGCGCCTGATATATTGCCTTACCTGTTCGATTACTGCCGCCACTCCCTTTCCTTCAAGCTGGGCGGATCGGAGTTCGTTTCTACCATGCCGCTGTACGATAATTTCATGAAAGGAGCTACGCAGGCGAACAAGCAACTGGAGCAACGGGCTAGATTTTTAACTGCGTTGTTTGACCAGAGCGCGAAGCAAGCGGCTCAAATGCCTGCGGCCTAAAGATGCAGTCCTACTTCAATTGGGGACAGCTTGGCGATCAGACGGTATCCGTCCCTGGAAGCTCCGCATCTACTACGCTCGTACAGCGCAGCTACCCGCTATGCACCGTAACCGTTTTTGACGCGGGGACCAGTAATCTTAGTACGATCTATTCGGACAATTCTTCGACGCCATTAGCTAATCCCTTCACGGCGAACGCCAACGGATCGTTTGAGTTTTACGCCGCCAATGGGCGCTATGATGTACAGCTATCAGGCGCGGGAATTGCGGCCCCATTCACCATCCAGGACATCCTGCTGAATGATACGGCGGGAGCAGGGATTACCTCGATCAACGCCTTAACCGACCCGGCACAATTGCTTGTTACGGGCACCGCTGGTACGGATTTCGCCATTACGTCCTCGGTTGACACGCATACCTTCGACCTGCCCACGGCATCCGCATCAAATCGAGGAGCGCTTTCGAGTGCCGATTGGAATACTTTCAATTCCAAAGAGAGCACTTTAACCTTCAACTCTCCCCTTTCGCGCACTTCCAATACCGTTTCGCTGAATACGGTTCCGATCTCCGTAGGCGGCACCGGGCAAACGACGCAGACAGCGGCATTCAATGCGCTGTCTCCCCAAACCACCAAGGGCGATCTGATTATCCACAACGGTACGAACGCTATCCGTTTTGCCGTAGGCGCGGACGGAACGGCCCTGGTAGCCAACTCCGCGCAACCTACCGGCTGGGGCACGCAGGCGATTCCTGCCGTTCCGGTCACCGTGGCGCAGGGGGGGACTGGCCTAACGACGCTCACGGGCGTGCCGTACGGCACGGGGACGGCGGCACTAACCCCCGTGGTGGCATCCAGTCATCTTCAATACCTAAGACGCACTCCGAACGTGGTGGGCACGACTTATTCATTCGGTCCCGTGCCTTACGTGGTATCGAGCGATTTCGACTTTCCTGCTCAGGCTCCGGGGGGATCGCTGAGCAGCGGCGTGGGTGCAACCGTAACGCTCACGCCGGTCCCGCTGGGGGTAAATGGCGCAGATACGGGGCACTACCTCTACATCACGGGTGGAACGGGAGCAGCCGAAGCCGTGCTGATTACGGGCGGAACGGCAACAAGCGGCGCATCGAGTGGGACTGTTATCTTCACCCCCGCCAATAACCATTCAGGCGCATGGACTATCGTAAGCGCCACGCAGGGCGTCCAGGAAGCGATCTCGTACCTTCCTTCAGGAATCACCCAGGTATGGGTACCTCAGGGAACGATCACGCTGAACGCCGATTTGAGTTACGCGAGCAAGACCAACGCGGCCATCGTGTTCAATCCCGGAACCGTGCTGGCGGGAACCGGGTTGGTTCCTACGTCGGCCTCGGGCCTGAATTACCTGCTCGATCAGCGCACCAAGCCATGCGTGTTCACGCAGACGGCCAGCGTTACAGTCAATACCAGCACTGCGGAAGTTACGCTACTCGGGGCAGGCGTCGGGAGTGTAACCCTGCCCGCGAATTTCTTTACCATAGGGCGCGTATTGAAAGTCCGCGTCTGGGGAGTCCATGGAGCAACAGGTGGACCCACTATTCAGCTCCGTGTAAAGTTGGGGGCAACCACCGTACTCGATACGGGGGCGGTTACATCGAACAACGATACGAACGTGGCGTTCAATCTCGAAGGCTGGATCACTTGTCGAACCATCGGCGCATCGGGAACCGTTTTCTGCCAAGGCCGCTATGAGGAGGTCAGCCACGCGGCGTTCGGCATGGCAAATACCAGCGCGTCAACCATAGACACCACCGGAACGCTCGCGGCGAACGTGACGGTTCAGTTCGGGACTTCGGATGCGGCCAACACCATCACCGCTACCAACGTGACACTGGAGGCTATCCAGTAAATGCCGGAGTATCAGCGCGAAGCTCTCCAATTCGACAACCAAGGCATGTCCCTGGTTGGCCCAGTGGATCGGATGCCACAAGGCAAGCATCGTTACCTTCGCAATGTTCGCCCCTATGGCCGTGGCCGAACGCAGGGACGCCAGGGGATCGATTTGATATCCACGTCGGGAAGCACGGGCGATCCATCACATAGCCTGTTCACCTTCGACGATCCGATTGCTTCGCCTTCCGAGTTTCCTGGAGCATTTCAGCCCCGCACGCGACTGCTCGGATCAGGAACGCAGCTACTTGCGGCTACCGGGGCAACCGACCCTACGGCCTATGGGATCACGCTAAACGGCGCTGGATACAGCGGTAAGCCTATGAGCTTCGTGGTTGCCAACAGCGACCAAACGCCGCGTCCCTGGGCGTTCGTTGGTGATTTTACGAAGCTCACCAAGACATCAAGCGCCCGGATTACATGGCAATGGGGCGTAGCGCCGCCCAACTTCGCGCCCGTGATTGCGCTCGATGCAGCGAACCCGGATGGGCCGGATATCGGAACATCTCCCAACCCTTACATTTATGCGTTTCGTGCGCGCACGGATACTCTTGTCAATACCGGGGCAACTTCTAACTTAGGTCCCGCAGTGCGCCTCGTAAACGGGCTTTCCCCATCGTCCGCTCCTGGAGCGCCTGATCCACCCTCGAACATTCTGATTACGCTCCCGCAGGCTCATCCCGATCCCCAGGTTTCCGATCTGGATATTTTCCGATGGGGCGGATCTCTCCCGGTATGGAAGCAGGTAGGAAGTATCGCAAATGTGGCCGGGAACACCATCATTGATTCCTTCCCAGACAGCGATATTGCCAGTGCGACAGAAGCACAACTGGACGACAACCAGCCATTTCTTTCAGCCGATGTAAGCCATCGTGGAACAGCGGTGCTGATTGCGAATGGACCAGGACTGGGCGCGACCATGATTATCACGGCGGGGGATCAGTTCCTCCCCTACGATGCCACAGGCTCGGGCGCTTACTATATCGCCGGAAACCAAGTCAGCATAGCCGGTCAGTTATATACGTTCTATAGCTCACCGGATAGCATCACAAATGTTCAATTGGTCGAAGATCCCCCTGTTCCTATATTTAGCAGCATCTATACGCTGATTACCCCTGCAACCGCACGCCAAGCGCTACCCTGCGTATGGGGTCCTTTTGGCGGCGGGCAAACAGGCATCTTCATTTTTGGATGCGGTGACCCATTCCAGGGCGGCTCGCTCTATTGGACCAAGGGGAACCAGCCGGAATCGCATCCTGGATCAAATACACTTCAGCTTACGTCGAACTCAGAGCCTCTAATGAACGGGTGCTTGTTCAACGGCAGCTCCTACGTGTTCTCGACCAAGCGCATGTTCTCGGTCTATCCCACGCTGGGAGACGTGACCGATTTCCGTGCTCTGGAGATCCCCAATTCCAAAGGCTTGTTTGCCCGCTGGGGTGTGGCTGTTTGCCCGCAAGGAATCGCATTTATCGGCAAGGATGGCATCTACCTGAGCAGCGGGGGGCAGCCGCAGTCGCTCACTGATGATGATCTATATCCGATCTTCCCGCACGAAGGGACCGACGCATCCTCTTTCCCTGTGATTGACGGCATGAGTGGGATCACCTTCCCTGTGCCTGATTTCGACAATCCAGACTCTATGCGCCTTAGCTATGGCGATGGATTCCTGTATTTTGATTACCTTGGGGAAGATGCGGCCTACCATACGCTCGTGTTCGACTTCTCAACGAAAGGCTGGATCTCCGTTGACGACTACAACCCGCAGGTAATCTCGCGCTACTTTGAGGTTGTTCACGATGAAGCGGTAGCCGGAAGCTGGAATAAGACCCTGATGGGGTCGATCGACGGCAACGTATTTCAGTACGGCGGATCAGGAAGTGATAACGCAGGCAATCCGATTCTGGGGCACGTTCGCACCGGATCAAACGACGCCGGGGATGCCCGCCCCCGCAAGCTATGGGGCGATCTTGAGCTTGACATGGACGGACAGTGCGACACCTTCGACGTGAAGGGCGGCTTCGACAACTACTCTTTCCTTTCATCGCTGGGAACCGCAGGCACGAACATCCATGGCAGGCATCGGGTAACGTGCGACATTAATGCGGGCCTGGGTCAGTACGCCTACAACCTGGGGCTAGATATCCAGTGGAGCGTTACCACCAGCCAGCCGATCCTGTATTTCTGGCTCCCTACGCGACTGGCGAAGCCAGAACTAACTGCGCTCAGGGCTACGGATTGGGAGAATGGCGGCTATGAAGGCCCGAAGTTCGTACAGGGCTTTCGCCTGCATGCCGATACGCTCAATCAGACGCGCACGATTGCCGCGATGTCCGATGGCGGCGTAACGCAGCAAACATTCAATGTTCTCCACCCCAACGAACAAACCGTGGATTACTGGTTCACGACGCCTTTTATTAGCCATCTGCTACGGCTTTCGCCAAAGGATGCGAAGTTCTGGCGCATCTTCGGCGTGGAGTGGATATGGAACTACGCACCGCCCTTGGCTGCTGTTTGGACGACGCAGGAGACAACGCTAGACCTATCGGGATACATCTACCACCGTGCGGCGATGCCAGCCTATATTAGCTTCAATGATCCGGTAGTCCTGACGTGTACGGTCAATGGCAACCCGTCAAGCCCATTCACGTATACCTTTCCGGCTGGAAACGGTTTATTCTTAAAGCCATACCAGTTGCTACAGCACATGAAGGCACGCGAAATCCAGTACTCGCTGACATCGATATGCCCGTTCCGGCTGTTTGTTAAGGATTCTGAGATTTTGGCGAAGCAGTGGGGAAGCGAAGGACCGTTCCGCACATTCCGGCCCTTTGGCGATCTGTCGCGCGATAAGGGAGCCACAATCTGATGGGCATGTTCAACGTAAACCCTAAGATCACGCTGGCGGTTGAATGCCGCGACAAGGACGGCAACCTGCTATGGACGGACGGCACGATCATTCCGCTGACACCAGTAGAAGAAGAAAAGGAGCCCGACAATGGCCGTAGTAGTGACGACCGAAGGCAAGAACGATAACCTAACGCAGTATTTCAAGGGCTCGTCTTACACGGCGGCGTTCTTCGTTGGCTTAGTAAACAATGCCAGCTTTACTGCGTTCGCTGCTGGAGATACAGCTGCTCAGATCAACGGAACGAACCAGTGGATCGAATGGACGGCCTACTCCGAGTCCGTGCGGCAGACGCTCACGCTTGGAACCGCTTCTGGAGCGAGCATCGATAACTCCGCATCCAAGGCGACGTTCACTATCAATGGATCGGGAACGCTCAATGGGGCGTTCATCGCTACCAGCAGCACAAAGGCGGGAACCTCTGGAAAGCTATGGGGCGAAGGCAGCTTTAGCGCAACACAGGCCGTGGTGAGTGGTAACGTAATTACCGTAACGGCCACCATGACTGAATAATGGCATTCACTGAGTTCTTCACGAATCGCGGAAGTTGCACGCTTACCTCCGCTTACACGGCGGGTGACACGTCGATCCACGTTAGCTCGACTACCGGAGACGACGCCAACTATCCGTTCCCTGTAAGCGTCCCCTTTCGCCTGTCCCTGTTCGATAGTTCGAGCGTCTTCAAGGTCATCCTGAAAGTCACGGCCATTACGGATGGTACGCACTTTGCCACGACTCCCGAAGGGCATGATGCGAACGCCGCCAACGGATCTACCTGCTATGGCGTTCAGACGGCGGAATCGCTTACTGCAATTCGCACCGATGCGGGTACGGTCGCCAACTTGACCGGCCTAGGCACGGGAGTAGGTACATTCCTTGGAACACCGTCGAGCGCCAATTTAGCGGCAGCCTTGACAGACGAAACGGGAACGGGCGCGGCGGTTTTCGCTACGTCGCCAACGTTGGTAACGCCAATTCTTGGAACGCCTACTAGTGGAAATTTGGCAAATTGTACTGGACTTCCGGCAGCCTCAGTTGTTGGTGGATTATCGGTGTCTGGTTATTACGTTTACGATGGATCTAGTTACTATTTCCCAGGTCCAGGATTACAGCCTGTCACCCTACTGAGCAGTCTGTCGCCATCGTGGTTGACGACCCAAGGCACA
>Ga0310810_10005876_pt1 | contig 13793 bp, 10 predicted proteins | sample NCmetagenome_FD_207641 | JGI IMG/M metagenome (GOLD analysis project Ga0310810, IMG submission 207641) | Soil microbial communities from experimental microcosm in Duke University, North Carolina, United States - NC | ecosystem: Engineered > Artificial ecosystem > Soil microcosm > Unclassified ... | reverse complement strand
TCGCCGGGGTTCTGATAGGGCAGCGGCCGGAAGATCGCGGCATCGGCCGCGGCGAACATCACAGTCGTCGCGCCAATCCCCACCCCGACGGTTGCGACGATGGTCAGTGCCAGCAGCGGCACGCGACGGAGCGCACGCACGCTCACGCTCACGTCCTGTCCCAGGCCAGATAGCAGTTGTTGTCGACGCATGCGTTGTTCCTTCCGTTGGTGCTGCGCGACGCAGTACTGCCGCGTCGCCTCGACATCGCCGAACTGGTCCAGCGCGGTGCGGCGTGCGGCTTCTTCGGTGAATCCCTGCGCCTTCAGTGCCTCCATCCGGCGGTCGAGATGAGCGCGCAGTTCCTCATCGATCTCGGCTGGCGTCGGAGAACGGCGGTGGGAGTCGCGGGAAGAGGGTCGCATCACACGCCCTTGAGCAGCGTCGCGATCGCGCGTGCGTACCGATGCCACTCCGCCGCCTGGTCGCGGACCCGCCGCCGCCCTTTCGGGGTGAGCGAGTAGTAGCGCGCGCGCCGGTTGTTGTCTGACGCGCCCCATTCCGCATCGACCAGCCCCTGCCGCTCGAGCCGGTGAAGCGCCTGATAGAGCGCTCCGTCCTGCACGTTCAACTCACCGGTGGTGGTTTCGCGGACCTGTTCCGCGATGCCGTAGCCGTGCGACGGACCGCGGGCGAGAACGCCGAGAATCATCAGATCGAGCGTGCCCTGGAGCAAGGTGAGGCCGTCTCCTGCCATGTCTTTCCCTTAGACGGTGAGGGGAACGATTTGGTTAGTGGGCGGCCCGCGAAACTCAGGCGTGGGTGGCGATGTCCGAGCCGGCGGAGAGCGGGAGCGCACCCGTTTCGGGCACGTATTCGCGCTCCCGGGAGCGTAGCCGCTTATAGCGGCGGAACACGTCGCGCGACGATTCGAGGCCGACGCATGAGCGCCAGGAACTTCCGCGGAACGTGTGCGAGAGCATCCGCGGCCCGTTCCGCAGGACGAACCCCGGATAGTGCCGCAGCACGCTCGGAAGGTGCCGCACCTTCATCCACCGCTCCGCTCTCCAGCGCATGAATTCGATGTCGTCCGCCCCGAGGTGCTGCGTACGGACGACGGCGGTGGTCCCGTCGTACTCTTCGACTCGCGTGTTGACGATGAGATTCTGGCGGCGGAAATCGTCCGTCATCGGCGTGCCGGGATACGGCGTTGGATGCTGGATGTACGGCCAGTCGACGTACTTGCGCGCGAACGCGAGGTTCGCTTCGATCGACTCCGGCGTATCCTCCGGGTTCCCGACGATAATGCCGCCGACGACGCACATGCCGTGGCGATGCAGGAGTTCGATCGCACGAATCGAGGCGTTTCCAATCTGCCGTCCGCCTTTGCGTTCGGCGTTCTTCGCCGACGCGCGGAGAAACGCCAGGTCCGACTCGAGGATGTTTTCGATGCCGAGGAAGACGTAGCGGAAGCCCGCCTTGCGCATGAGCGGCGCCAGCCGGGCGCCGTGGCTCGCGATCGACGAGGTCATCGCCTGCACGATGTAGTGGATATCGTTCAATCCGGCATCGACGATCGCCGCGCACAGCGCTTCGAAGCGCGCGACGTTCAGCGTGATGTTGTCATCGACGAGGAAGATCGCCCGGGCGCCGCGGCGGCGCGCATCCGCGATGTCGGCAATGACGCGGCTGACGTCAATCGCATGGAAGTTGCGCCCGCGCATCTCGATGATCGAGCAGAAGCTGCAGTCGTACGTGCAACCGCGCGAGGTTTCGACGATGTCGATCGACCGCCCGAGGAACGTGTATCCGGTGAGAACGCGTGCTGCGCGATTCGGCAGTTCGAGCGGCGCGTTCTCCAGCCGCTGCACCGGACGCGATCGGCCGTGCTGAAAGGGCAGGTCCGGTAACGGACGGAACGACAGGCCCGCGATGTCGGCCACGCCGCGCGAGTCCTCGAGCGCGTCGAGGAGCGCGCGGAACGTGTGTTCGCCTTCACCGCGAACGATGAAATCGATGCCCAGGCGTGGGTCGTCGTACGCCTCCGGCGCAAGGCTCGGGTCGTACCCGCCCAGGACGATCATGGCGCGGGGCGCCCTCTGACGAATGCGTCGCACGAGCCGGAGCGCGGTGCGGCGCTGGAAGGTCATGACGGAAAGCCCGACGACCTGCGGCTGCTGCTCGGCCAGCAGCCGATCGACGGTCGCGGCGACGCAATCCTGAGCGAGGATCAAATCCGCGATCGCGGCGCTATGGCGAGTGCCGATGTTGCCGGCGAGCGACGCGAGCGCGCCGTTGGGCATGCGCATCGTGAGTGCAGGCGTGTGCTCGAATGAATCGGGCATCGAGAGCAGCAGCGCGCGCATGGGCGGATAGTACCATGGGCACGAATGGCCGAAACCATTCTCCACTGGATTGCGGCCTACGGACTCAGCGCGATTTTCGTGCTGCTCATGCTCGGGGTCTTTGGCCTGCCGGTTCCGGATGAGACGCTGCTGACCTTCACAGGGGTCCTCGTCGGCCAGGGACGGCTGGGGTTCCCCTCGTCGTGGATCGTGGCGGCCTGCGGCAGCATGTGCGGCGTCACGCTGAGCTACGTCCTCGGCCGGACCGGCGGCCGCGCACTGCTCGTCCATTACGGGTCGTGGCTGCACGTGACGCACGAACGCCTCGCCCGCGTGGAGAACTGGATGGAGCACTCGGGCCGCTGGGCCCTGACATTCGGTTATTTCATCCCAGGGGTACGCCATGTGACCGCGATCGTCGCGGGATCATCGGAACTGCCGCCGACGATTTTCGCGAGCGCCGCGTATCCCGGCGCGGCGCTCTGGTCGCTCACTTTCATCGTCCTCGGCTGGTACGTCGGCGACCGCTGGGAAGAGGTGCTGGCGCTGGTGCACCGGCATCTCGCCGGCGCATCGTTCGTCCTCGCGATCGCGATCGCGGCGTATCTGGTCGTGCGGAGAGTGCGTCGCGCCCGCATGTAGCGCGTTACCGGCGTGTTGACTGACGCAGCGTGGCGAGCGTGAAGACCGAGTAGACACCTGACTGCGCGTCCGGCGTCACCGGCCGGCTGAAGAGCTTCTGCACCCGGGGTAGTTGATCGGTACGGACGGCGAAGAGCGTATCAGCGGGCTCGCGGTCGATCTGGTGGAACAGATCGGCAAGCGTCGTGTCGGCAAACCGATCCGGCGTGGCCTCGGCGCGAAGCTCGGGCGAGAGATAGAAAACGACGGAGCCGATGCGCTCGTCGAGCACCAGCACGCGCGAGGGAAGGGCGGCGCGGGAATTCAGGATCGTCGCGAGGTCCTTGGCTGTCATCCACCGCGCCGTCTGTGGTAGTGCGGCGAGAAGGACGGCGGCAAACGCGGCGAACGACATCGCGGCCATCCGCGGCAGGGCGGTCGTGGCGCTTCCTCTCCACGCCCCCCGCGCGAGCAATACGATCAACGCGGTGGCAATCGTTGCCGCGATAACGAGCGTGGTCAGGTGCACTGGATACCGCATCGCCACCCCGATGGCGGCAGCCCACGGCAGCAGCGCGCACGCGGCGGTGAACGCGATCAGTACGGCAAGGCGTCTGCCCCGATGCCCGAGGTGGACTGCGTGCAGCACATGTGCGCCGATGCCCATGGCCAACGCGGGGAAGATCGGCAGCACATACGTCGCAAGTTTGGACTGGCCGGCGCTCAGAAAGAGGAGTCCTGCAAAAAACCAGATCCAGACGACACGCCGCGCGAGCCGGTGGTCGGAATTCCGGTTGCGTGTAAACGCGAAGGGCAGCCACGGCAAGCCGCCTCCGACGACGATCGCCAGGTAATACCACCAGCCCCGCCCCGCGTGGCGCTGCGTCGAGGTGAAGTAGCCCTGCACGTGGCGCTGCACGAAGTAGTAGTGCAGATATCCGGGATGCGCGCGCTCCATCGCCAGGTACCACGGCGCGGCGACGGCGGCGGCGACGGCACCCGCGATCAAGCCCGCCACGATGAGACGAGGCAGCGTGCCGCGGCGCATTGCGACGAGCGCCAGTCCGAAGAGCCCCGCGAAGGCCGTACCGACGAGGCCCTTCGTCAGGATCGAGAGCCCGATACAGAGGCCGATGCCGAGCGCCCACGGAACGAGCGGCGCGCCCTCCGTGATGCGCCAGATGCCCCAGCACGCCAGCACGAGAAACGGGATCAACGCGACGTCGTGGACGGCGACCTCGCTGACGCCGATCGGGAGAATCATGGTCGCGTACACGATTCCCGCGGCGAAGCCGATGCTCGTCCCGAACATCGTTGCACCCAGGATGACGACGGTGCAGGCACCTGCAAACCCGAACAACAACGGCGGCAGTCGCACCGCTGTTTCGTTCATGCCGAACAGCTGCAGCGAGGCCGCCTCCGCCCAGAAGAACAGGATCGGCTTGTCGAGAAACGGCTCCCCGAGAAACGTCGGCGTGACGTAATCGTGCCGCAACAGCATCTCCTGCGCGATTGCGGCGTGCAGGCCTTCGTCCGGATCGATGAGCGGCGCGCGCGCGGCAAGCGACACGAGGCAGAGGCCTGTCGCCGCAAGGAAGAAGGCCAGCCGCAGCTGATGCATGGGACGTCAGGATAACTCCCAATTTCCAACTCCCAATTCCCAAAGTTGCGCTTGTCTGGAAGCCGGGCGCGGCACGTGGGATGTTCGCCCTTACTCGATGACGGCCACGAGCGGGTAATGGTCCGACCCGTAGCGCGACTCCGCGCGTCGGACCGTGATGCGCCAGCCCGACGGAAGCCGCGCGAGGACGTGATCGAGGCGCATCGGGCCGAACGTCGGGCGCCGATCGCGCGGACGCGCCGCCGGCAGCACGCGCGCGAGCTCGCGAAACGCGCCGTCGCGGTACCCGAACCACGAGTTCAGATCGCCGCCGACCACCGTCGGCATCCCATCATCGATGGCCGCCGCCAGGGCGCGCGCCTGTCGCACGCGTCCCGGTTCCGACATCGCCCAGAGGTGATGCGCCACCATATTCGTGAAATGTGTGCTGACGATCCGGAGCGTCGTGCGGGTGGACGCGTTGCGCACGAGGATGTCAGCGGCGACCGCCACCCGGCGCTGCCGCTCGAGCGGGAGTTCGATCGCCTCGGGGTTCCCGAGCGCGATCGACGACAGGATCGCGTTTCCACGATCTTCCGCGGCGGCGCCGTTGCGCATCGACGGCACGTAGAGCAGCGACAAACCTGTGTCTCGCGCCGCGGCTTCAATGCCCTGGCGCGCCGCGTCGGGCGGTGACGGCGCCTCGCCGGCAGCGATGCGCGCACGCGGAGGCGGTGGGGACGGCACCGAGGCGTCGTGCCGGTAGACCTCCTGTAGCAGCAGAACGAGATTGCTGACCGGCGTGCCGGTGAGCCGGCCGGCCCGCGCGTCCCCGATCAGCCGCCCGATATCGCCCCCGCCGATGTGCGTATTCCACGAGATGAACGTGAGCGGTGGTGCCGCGTCGGTGGTCACGCGATCGCCCTCGAGGAAAACGGCGTTCCCCACGCCCGCGCACCATCGCGTGGAGTCGGCCGCTTCTCCGGGTGCGACGGCGCGAATCCAGCGGATCGTGTGGCCCGGCGGAGAGACGCCGCATGGAGGGCTCGGGGCCTCGACACGAAGCACCGGGTTACTCACGCACGCCGCGAGTACACACAGCATGAGTAGGAGAGTGCTCAGCCTCGGCGTCACCGTCCTGAACTCGCCGTGTCGAAGCGGACTTTCAGCTGGTCCGCAGCGTGCATGCGCGTGTGTCCGTGCAAGTGTGGCGACCTCTGCTGGGCGCGGTCGGGCTTGCGTTTGCGCTCGTCGGATGTGGAAGCTCCGCAAGGACGAGCGTGACCGGTCCGACGGCTGTCAAGTGTCAGGTGACTCTCACGAACTCGTCGGGCAACTTCGGAGCGAACGGCGGTTCGGGTAGCGTCAACGTGTCTACGTCGCGCGAGTGTGCATGGTCCGCATCGGCGTCGGGAACCTGGATACACATCACGAGCGGCGATTCCGGTCAGGGCGATGGCACCGTAGCCTATACCGTCGACGCGAATGCAGACCCCGTATCGCGTCGCGGCACCGTTGCCGTGAACGATCAACAGGCTCAGTTTGGGCAGGATGCCGCTCCCTGTCGGTACGACCTGTCACCGGCCGCTGATGCGCTCGCGGCAAACGGCGGACAAACGCCGATTCAGGTCAGCACACACGACGGCTGTCGTTGGACGGCGGCTGCGGATGCCTCGTGGGCCACGGTAACGCCCCAGGCGGGTCAGGGCTCCGCAACGATAGCGCTGATTGCGGCGCCCAACTCCGGTCCCGAACGCACGCTGACGCTGACGATCGGCACCGACTCCCTCGTCTTGCGGCAGCTCAGCGCGGCGCAGCTTCCAGCAGCGCCGGCGCCCACGCCGGGCCCGAATCCCGGCCCCGCTCCCTCGCCAACGCCAGCCCCCGCACCGAATCCTTCGCCTGCACCGGGGCCGCCGCCGCCCCCGCCAGGACCGACTCCGAGCCCGATCATCGAGGTGACTGGCCACGTCGACCAGTTGAAAGGCGGCTGTCCGAACATCTCCTTCACCGTCGACAAGAACACGCTGGTGCGGACGACCGCAGCCACCGATTTCCAGTCCGCGTGCAAGGACATCAAGAACCGCGACACGGTCACCGTAAGCGGGCTGCAGCAGTTGGACGGCACCATTCTGGCGGACACGGTCGTCGAGCCGAAGCGATGACGCGCGATTGGCGAAGAGTGGCGGTGGTGTTGATTTTCGCCGGGATGGCGCTGAGCGCGGCGCGGCCGGCGTGCGCGCAGACGACCCCGAACGACATCATTTCGTTCCTGGTCACCAACCAGAACGTCGACACGGGCGCGCCGCCGAAGGATCAGGCGGCTGCGGCCGCCACGCGTGACACGATTGCGCGTGCGCTGCTCGTCAACCTCGCGAGCGCGCCCATCGCGACGTCCTCCAGCGGCTTCGTCTACCGCCTCGATCCCGAGTTGGGAACGATGACTCGGGTCAGCCAGAGCTTCGGCACGTTCTACGTCGAACGCGCTGCGACCAGCGGCCGCGGACATCTCTCGCTCGGCGCATCAGCGACGTCGTCCGGCTACGATCAGCTCGACGGTCTGCACCTGCGCGACGGTACCCTCGTCACCACCGCGAACAAGTTCACGGACGAGCCGGCGCCGTTCGACGTCGAATCGCTGACGCTGCGGATCCGTACCAATACACTGACCGTCTTCGGCAGCTACGGCGTGACCGATCGGCTCGAAATCGGCGGCGCCGTGCCGCTGGTGCAACTGCACATCGAAGGCTCGCGGACGAACGTCTACCGCGGACAGACATTCGTGCAGGCCAGCGGCAGTGCAGACGCCAGCGGGATCGCGGACGCGGCCGTGCGCGCGAAGTACGCGCTCGTGAACAATCGCAACGGCGCGTTCGGCCTCGCCGCCGAGTGGCGCCTGCCGACAGGCAACGCGGACAATCTACTTGGCGCGGGACGTTCCGCGTTCCGGGTGCTCGCGCTCGGGTCCGTCGAAGGCCTGCGCGTCAGCGTGCACGGGAACGCCGGCATCGTGCGCGGCGGCGTGTCTGACGAAATGACGGCCAGTGGCGCGTTGTCGGTCGCACTCAGTCCGCGCGTCACCGCCACAGGGGAGACGCTGTTCCGGCGCCTTTCCGATCTTCACAGCATTGTCTCGGTCTCTCAACCGCATCCGACGATTATCGGCGTCGACACCCTTCGGCTCCTGCCCGGCGATCACGTCGCGATGCTGTCGTCATTGGTCACCGGAGCGAAGTGGAACGTAACCGGCACGTTCGTGCTGTCGGGGCAGGTGCAATGGCGGCTTGGAAACGACGGACTCACCGCGCCGTGGGCACCGTCGCTGTCGTTCGACTACCTGTTCTGAACGCGCGCGTCGCGGATTACCCAGTCGCTACCGCTCTTCTCGAGTTCGAACGCCCATCGCCGGACGTCGGTGCGGGCCCCGCCGCCAATCTTCGGCTCCCACGTTGTCGAGCCTGAGCACGTCGCGCGTGCCTGCGTGCTGTGCACGAGGACGGCGCAGTCCGAAAACGCGATCCGCTGTTCGTTGAGGCCGCTGAAGGCCCGCGAAAGCGCCGCGCGATTCACGCTCGGCCACACGGCCTGTGCCGCGTCCGCATCGAGGCGGGTATACGCGTCGGCGTACTTGTCCAGGATGTCGCGTACGAGTGTCACATCGTCAGGTCGCCTCGGCACGGACACCGAGGACGATGGATCGACACGAGTCGCAATCGGGGCAATCGCGGCTTCACTTACAGGCGCAGGTGCATCGGTTGCGCGCGCGACCTGATCGACGCTCGGCTGCGGCGGCGCGAGCACCGTCTCATTACCGAGAGGCGCGTTGATCCCGGTGTCGACCGCCGCCGTAGTGGGAGTTTCCATCAGCGAAGCGGTCGTGGTCGCCGGACCGGCGGTGCCGACGGCGTGGGTATCTGGGCCCGCAAAGGACGTTGGCTGCGGACTGAGGGCTTCGGCGGATTTCATCGTTGCCGGCGGCGGCGCGACGGGCGCCGGCGGCTGCTCCGCGGGCACGTCAGAACCAGACACCATCACGGGCGGCACCTGCTCCGTCTCGATTCTGATCGGCGGTGGAGGCAGCGGTGCAGGCCTGGCGTGTTCCGCCGCGGGCGCAGCGACCACGGCAGGCGGCGTTGCGATCGACGGGGCGGCCGGTGCGCGCATGAATCGCCAGCCGATCATTCCGGCCGCGGCGACGATGAGAAAGCTTGCCGCAAGCGTCAGCGGGCGGCCGATGCGCGTCGTTGCGGGGGCGACAACCGGTGCTGCAGCCTGCGCGAGCCTCGCTTCGACCTCCGTCAGGGAGGGCAACGCCGGACAGAGGCGCCGGGCCTCATCGAGCGCCGCGCGCGCCTCGTCGAGGCGTCGATCGTCCACCGCGGCTTCGGCGTGGACGAGCATGCGTTCGGCGCGCCGTCGCCGCATCCGCAGCTCGAAGCTCTGCCACTCCTCTGTGGCGATGTGCGACATCGCTCGCGCGATGTGCAATCCCCGCACCAGAGGTCTGGAGTCAGCGGCGCCTGAAGGGCGGGCCTACTCCTTTTCTTCTTCGTCGTCTTTATGTGTGGCGATGTCGTCGATCTCGGCTTCCTCTTCGACCTGATCGACGGCGCGCCAGTCTTCGTCGGCGTCGTAAAGCCGGCCGACCGGCCGTTCCTTGATCGGCCCGCGCGGACCCCGATCCCTGCCCTCCTTCTGCTTGCGCTTGTGCTTGGGAGGCGCATCGGGGCCGAAGTTCTTGCTGCGGGATGGCGGCACGTCGCTGGTGCGAGCGCCGAATCCGCCCGGCCGCGGACCGCTGAAGCCGCCGGGGGCGCCGCCGCCCCCGGGAGTCGCCGGCCGGGGTCCGCTGAAGCCGCCCGGACGGGGCGGTCCGCCGGGACCTCCACCGGGGCGCGGGCCGCCGTATCCGCCCGGCCGCGGACCACCCGGGCCGCGCTCCTCGCGCGGACGCGCTTCACTGACCGCCAGCGGACGTCCCCTGAACGGCTGCTGGTCGAATCGCTGGATTGCCTGTTCGGCGATCGCACGATCCGCGTAGTCCACAAATGCGAATCCGCGCGGCCGGCCGGTCTCGCGATCGACCGGAAGGACGACCGACGTCGGCGCGCCAACGCTCGACAAATGTTCGCGGAGATCCGCTTCGGTCGCGGAATAAGGCAGGTTCCCGATGAACAGACGGACTGACACAGCTCCCTCGTTGTCAACGGGCGTCAGGCAGAGGCCGGACGCCCCCCGCGTCGCCCCTGCGCGCGGCCTCACAAAATAACACGGTTTCCCCGCCGAGGTTGCTGCCCAATGACGGCCGCGCTACGATGGACTGTTCCGGCCCTGCCGGAAGTCTCCACATACATGGCCATACCCTCAACCGAGCGGGCCCGCGGCCAGATCGTCATCCGCGGCGCCCGCACGCACAACCTCAAGAACGTCGATCTGACGCTGCCCCCCAGGGCGCTCATCGTCATGACCGGCGTGAGCGGCTCGGGCAAGTCCTCGCTGGCCTTCGACACCATCTACGCAGAAGGACAGCGCCGGTATGTCGAATCGCTTTCGGCCTATGCGCGGCAGTTCCTCGAACGGATGGAAAAGCCCGACGTCGACGCGATCGAAGGCATCTGCCCGGCAATTGCCATCCGCCAGAAGAACAGCATTCGCAACCCGCGTTCCACGGTCGGGACGACGACGGAGATTCACGACTATCTTCGTCTTCTATACGCGCGGGTCGGCCGAACGTTCTGCCGCTCGTGCGGCCGCGAAGTCATTCGGGAGACGGCCGAAGTGGTCGCGGCACGGCTGGCTGCGCTTCGGGAGGGCACGCGCCTGCTGATTGGCTTCGATATGCCGGTCGTCACGGCTGCGCCGTTCGCCCAGAGCACACCGGAACCTGAGGCGGAAGACGAGGAACTGTCGCCCGATGCCATGGACGACGAGGCCTCGGCGCCACAACCGGATTTACCTGACCTGATCGATCCTGTCGCCGAGACGGTTTCCGCGCTGCGCCGGAAAGGTTTCGGCCGTTTGTACGTCGATGGGCAGACGGTTACCGTCGAAGATGTGGACACTGCGGTGCTCCGCGAACGCCCGACGCTGCAGGTCATCGTCGATCGCATCAAGGTCGACGCCGACGTACGGGCGCGGCTGACCGACTCGATCGAGATCGCCTATCAGGAAGGCGGCGGAGCCGCGTTCGCGATTGCGGGCGCCGACGTGTATCGATTCTCGGAGCGGTTCGAGTGCCGGGCGTGCAACATCCAGTACGAAGTTCCGCAGCCGCGGCTGTTCTCGTTCAACAATCCGTTTGGCGCCTGTCCGCTGTGCCACGGCTTTGGCAACATCATCGAACTCGACATGAATCTGGTCGTTCCCGATCAGTCGAAGTCGATCCAGCAGGGCGCCATCGAGCCGTGGAGCAAGCCGCATTACCGCGCGCAGCTCGCCGAGCTGAAACGCGTCGCGAAGAAGCACGTCCGGCTCGACGTGCCCTGGTCCTTGCTGACGGACGAGGAGAAGCGCTTCGTCATCGAGGGCTCCGCGGAAGCCGGGGTCGAGTGGGAAGGCGTCAAAGGGTTCTTCCGCTGGCTCGAGCGCAAGAAATACAAAGTGCACGTCCGGGTATTTCTGAGCCGGTACCGCGGATATCTCACGTGCCCCGAGTGCAGCGGCGCGAGGCTTCGCCGCGAGGCGCGTGACGTCCGCGTCGGCGGCCGCACGATCGATCACGTGTGCGGGCTCACGGTTCACGATGCCGATATTTTCTTCTCCGGGTTGCAGCTCTCGGAAAAGGACGCGACGGTAGCCGAGAAGGTGCTCGCGGAAATCCGGAAGCGGCTCGGCTTCCTCCGCGATGTGGGGCTCGATTACCTCACGCTCGATCGCTTGTCATCGACGCTGTCCGGTGGAGAATCGCAGCGCATCAATCTTGCGACCTCGCTCGGCTCTGCGCTCGTCGACACGCTGTATGTGCTCGACGAGCCGTCCATCGGCCTGCACTCGCGCGACAACGAGCGGCTGATCGCCATCCTGCGGCAGCTTCGCGATCAGGGCAACACCGTGCTCGTTGTCGAGCACGATGCCGACATGATCAAGGTCGCCGATCAGGTCGTCGACATGGGCTTGGGCGCAGGGGAGCAGGGAGGGCGCGTCATTTTCTCCGGAACGCTGCCCGATCTGCTGAAGGAGCCGCGATCGCTCACGGCGAAATACATGCGCGACGAGCTGGCGATTCCCGTCCCGGCGGCGCGGCGGCGGCCCTCCAACCAGCGGATTCGCGTGCTGGGCGCCTCAGAGCACAACTTGAAGGCGATCGACGTGGAGATCCCGCTGGGCCTGTTGACGTGCGTGACCGGTGTGAGCGGCTCGGGCAAGAGCACCTTCGTGCATGACGTGCTCTACGCAGCGCTCAAACGCGCGAAGGGCGACTGGGACCGCCGCGTCGGCACGCATCGCAAGCTCGAAGGCGCTGAATTCGTCACCGACGTCGTCCTCGTCGACCAGGCGCCGATCGGCCGGACGCCGCGGTCGAATCCCGTGACGTACCTCAAGGCGTTCGATCCGATCCGCGAACTCTTCGCAACGACGAAAGATGCGCGCTCGCGCGGCCTGACGGCCAGCCACTTCTCGTTCAACGTCCCGGGCGGCCGCTGTGAAGCGTGTGAAGGCGAAGGGGAAGTCAAGGTCGAGATGCAGTTCCTGGCCGACGTCTTCGTGCCGTGCGAAGTCTGCGAAGGGAAGCGCTTCAAGCCGCAGGTGCTCGAAGTGAAATACCGCGGCCGCAGCATCGACCAGGTGCTCGACATGACGGTGCGTGAGGCGTTGACCTTCTTCAGTACGTCGCCGAAGGTGCTCCGCCGCCTCCAGGTGCTCGACGAAATCGGCCTCGGATACCTGCGCCTCGGCCAGCCCGCGACGACGCTCTCCGGGGGAGAAGCGCAGCGGATCAAAATCGCCGCGCACCTGTCCACGCAGACCGGCGACCGCGTGCTCTACATCCTGGACGAGCCGACGACGGGCCTGCACTTCGACGATATTGCGAAGCTGCTCGCCGCGTTCAGGAAGCTGCTTCAGGCTGGCCACAGCCTGCTCGTCATCGAGCACAACCTCGACGTCATCAAGACGGCCGACTGGATCGTCGATCTTGGACCGGAGGGCGGCGAAGCGGGCGGCTCGATCGTGGCGACCGGTACGCCCGAGCAGATAGCGCAGCACGCCGAGTCTCACACGGGACGGTATCTGCGAGACGCGCTCGCCAGCGGCCGCTCGAACGCTTACGCGTAGCGCGAGGCGCGAGGCGCGAGGTGCGAGGCGCGAGGTGCGAGGCGCGAGGCGCGAGGCGCGAGGTGCGAGGGGCGAGCGCGAAGCTGCTGGTAAAATGGTCCCGCTCCCTCCCGAAGAACACCATGCAGAAAATCTGTGCAGTGCTTGCTCTGCTCGTCGCAGCGTCTCCCGCGTACGCGCAGACGCTGCGGTTCGACGATGTCGTCAGGAACCTGCGGAACCCGGACGCCAAGGCGCGGCTCGACTCGGTGAAACTGCTGCGCGGCGCCAGGTATCCGGAGGCGATCGAACCGCTCGCGCCGCTTGTGAACGATCCCGTCGACGAGATCCAGCTCGAGACGATTGCGGCCGAACTGTCCTTCTATGTCCAGCAGGACGTCCGGACCCGCCGCATGGTGGGATTCGTGCTCGAGAAGCGGCAGGCCGCGATCGCGGAGTCTGCGTTCGAGCTCGGACCGACAGCGGTCTGGCCTCGGCCGGTGCCTCCAGCGCTCGTGTCCTCGCTCCTGAACGCCGTGGACGACGAAAACCCGCGGGTTCGGACGGAGGCGATCTACGCGGTGGGTGTAATTGCCCGCCCGCCTCTCGATTCCGCGGCGACCCGGCAGCTCCTGAAGGCGCTCGATCATTACGACCCGTCAATCCGCGCGGCGGCTGCGCGGGTGATCGGGCGTCTGGCCGTCGCATCGGCGGGGGACGTCCTCATCAAGGCGATGAACGATTCGCACGCCGAGGTGCGCTACGCCGCGATGCGCGCGCTCGGCTATATCCATGACGCTCGCGCCGTCGGGGCGCTGACCGAGCAGCTCGCGTTCTACAAGAAGGGCGAGGGCGCGTGGTCGGCGTTGGATGCCCTCGCGCGAATCGGATCGCCCTCGAGCATTCCCCTGTTCAAGCAACATCTCGGTGACCGCGATCCGTTCCTGCGGCGCGCCGCCGTCGAAGGCCTCGGCCGGACGAAAGACGCGTCGCAG
>Ga0310810_10005875_pt1 | contig 13795 bp, 9 predicted proteins | sample NCmetagenome_FD_207641 | JGI IMG/M metagenome (GOLD analysis project Ga0310810, IMG submission 207641) | Soil microbial communities from experimental microcosm in Duke University, North Carolina, United States - NC | ecosystem: Engineered > Artificial ecosystem > Soil microcosm > Unclassified ... | reverse complement strand
TGGTCGACTATGCTCGCCGGCGGCGGGCGCTCAAACGGGGCGGCAACCAGGAGCCGCTCCGCCTGGACGAAGGCGTGACGGCGATCGACGAGCGGGCGGAGACCTTGTGCGCCCTCGACGAGGCGCTGACCCGGCTCGCGGTACTGGATCCCCGTTTGGCCCAGGTCGTGGAGTGCCGCTTCTTCGGCGGTCTCACCGAGGAAGAGACGGCGGATGTGGTCGGTACGACGTCGCGCACGGTCCGGCGTGACTGGACCAAGGCCAAAGGCTGGCTCTACCGGGAACTCACCGCCTGAGCGCTGGATCGCGGGCCCCGGCTCGCCGGCGGACTCTGCTCGCCATCGGTACTGCAGCGTGGCTTGCCGCGGAATTCGCAGGTCCGGTTCCGCAAGCGTCGGCGCAAGACAGCGCAGTCGCCCAATACGGTCGAGCGGTCGTGGTGCGGAATGTCAACCTGCGCCCCACGCCATCGACCGCCGTGCACCGAATCCGCCTGCTTCACCCACCCGATGAGATGGGCCTTCGCGAGGACACCACGACTCGCGGGTTCTACCCGGTCGTCACCGAGGAGGACGAGGTGGGCTGGGTCTGGGCCCGCAACATCCACCGGGTCACCGACACCACCGAGGCGACGGCTCCTGCGTTCAGCGCCGTCGCGGCGCCTGCGGCTTCCATCGCCGCCGCCTGGGAGAAGCCGGCGCCGAACAACACGTCGATTACCATCGGTGGTCATTCATGCGGCCCCACCGGCAAGGGCGGCGACACCGAGACCAACCGGCGGAAGAACCGCACCGATACCGCCGCGACCTATCACGACGTCAGCTGGGATGCCGTCGCCCAGCTCCCCTATCCGGTCGCGCCGCCGCACCGCCACGACTGGTCTGCGGATCAGATGGCCCAGATCGCGCCGTTCGAGGGCGTCGCGATCCGTGTGATCGGATATCTCGTCGCCCTCAAGCCGCAAGGCGGTAGCGGCGAATCCACCAACTGCTTCGACACGTCGGCCCAGGGGACGGATTGGCACCTGGCGCTGGTCGGAAGCTTTGGCCAGGGCGAGCAAGTGTCCGTGGTGATCGAGACGACGCCGAGGGTGCGCCGGAATCATCCGGGCTGGACCGTTGCCCGGCTACGCCCGTGGGTGGACGCGGACTCCGCTGTGAGAATCAGCGGCTGGCTGATGCTCGACCCCGAGCATCGGAATCACTTGAACAAGTACCGGGGGACGCTTTGGGAGATCCACCCAATCCTGCGCATCGAAGTGCAGCGAGATAGTACCTGGGTAAGCCTCGATAAGCTTCCCTGAGAGCAGTGCAGCGCGCTCGTGAGGGATCTCACCGCGTGGCACGGCCACCAGGCACATGTATTCGCAGCGCCCGAGCCGTGCAGCCCAGGCGGCAGCCCGCGCGTCCATTAAACCGAGGTCCTGATGAAACCGATCCTGTCAGCAGTTCTCGTTACCGTGATTGTGTTCGGCTGTAGCCCCAGGCGCACGGACCGCGACACCGGCGCCGCCGAGCGGCACTCCGCCGACACCGCTGTCGTAAAGCGTGAAATGCAGGACACCGCGATTATCCGGCACGACACATCGATCACCACGGACACGGTTCATAAGCGTGGCACCCGCGCCGTGAAGACCGATACCGTGAAGAAGCCGTAGCAAGCCCCGGGGCGATCGTCCGGGGCGATGTTCGCTCGGCGATCGCCGCCGATAGGCTGCGTTTAATGCGCGCTGTCCGGCGGCATCGCTGCTGAATCAGCCCGCATGTGAATGCTGTCCGTCCCCTCTTTGTGGTGCTTCTTTTTCGATTTTCCACGGGGAAGCCTCACTTCCTGCAGGAGCTTGCAGTGCCGCGGGTCGCCAAGGGACAGCGTTGTGCGATGGTTTCGGGCGACCGCGAAACACCGTGAGGGTCGCAAGGTCGGCGATAATTGCGCGGCGGGCGCTCGTTTGCAGCCAAGGGGTGTCAGCCGGTACGACAAATGCCGCAGAACGCGTATCCCAGCCTGACAGACCTGACTCATGCCGAAATCCGCACCGGGCTCTCAGCCCGACCCGATGACGCGAGTGGTGGAGCGGCTGCTCGCCCAGCTGGAGAACTCCGGCCCCCGGCCAGCCCAGGAGCAGGTAACCTCCCGCACGGGACCGCCGGGGCCCTACGGTGCGTTGCGGAAATCGCGCCCGGTAGCGGGCTCGGGCAAGCTTCCCAACCGCGCCCCCCTCATCGCCCTCTGGGCCGGTCTTGTTCTCGGCATCGTCCTCGGCGGTGCCATCACGCAATGGCCGTATTCCCGCGGATGTGACCTGCCTCTCCTCGGGTACCTGGCCGCCGTGGTAACCGTGATAGCTGCGGGCATCTCGAGCGCGATCGCTGCTTGGAGATTACGGAGCGCCGTGGCGCACGTCCTCGCTCTTGCGTTGTTCTTCTGGGGGATGACGCTGGCCGCGGAGCGGGTGCTCCCGCGGGTTGGCTATGCGGCGGAGCGGGCCAGCTGGCGGTGCTCGGAGGGACCGCCGGCTTCGTTGGCGGGATCTATTGTACCGGCCCGAGGTAGCGGTCGAGCCAGTCCAGCGTCTCCTTGACGAGTTGGGTCCGCGGCACAAAGTGGCCGCCCTCGGAGATGACCTGCCGCTTCTTGTCCGGTGGGGTCCCGAGCAGCCGGAACATCGGGCGCTGGGCGGTCTCCACCGGGAAGTAGTGATCGTATTGCCCGTTCAGCATCAACACCGGGATCGTGATGTGGGGGAGGAAATTGATCGGCTCCACCTCCGGCTGCCCCTGCTGATTCTCCAGGCCCGCCACCAGCAGAACCACTGCCTTGAACCGCGGCTCGACCGCCGGCATCAGCCCGCCCAGATAACCGCCCCAGCTCACGCCGTAGTACGCCACCCGCGCCGTGTCGACGTCTGACCGGGTTTCCAGGTAGTCGATCGTCCGGCGCATGTCCTTGGCCCAGGCGATCACATGCTCCTTGTAGAAGTTGCTCATGTCAGGATAGTCGCTGTGCAGGCTATCCTGGCGCTCGTAGGTGCTCTTGTATATCGGGTGGACCACCGCGCGGCCGCTCTTCACGATGAAATCGAACGCAAAGGTTGTGATGTCCTTGCTGGAGGACCGGGCGTGGATTGCGTTGGATCCCGGAAAGAACACGACCGTCTGGTAGGGCGGCGTGCCGTGCTTGGGTAGATAGAGATAGGCCGCGACACGCTCGTGGTTGTACGCAGCATCGAACGAGACCTTCTGCCGCACCCAATCATCGGTCTGTTCGTCGGTGGTGTCCACCTTCGCGTTGAGCTTGGTGCGATCGTAGTCGTACATCCGGCGGTAGGCGGCAAAGACCTGGTCCGACACCGGACGTTCCTTGCTGAAGTCGCGAAACGCGCGGATGATCGGGCGCTCGGCGACCGTGAGATTCTCGTCGGACAGGTATTTCGCCAATCGGAAGCCGTTGGTCGGAGAGCGATCGAAAGGGTCCTGCGCGTAGGCGTCGTTGAACGCGTAGGTGGGATCGTTCCAGCCGCCGCCAAGGATGTAGCGCTCCGACCCCGCCTGGTTGAAACACCATTCGCGAGCGTTGCCTGCCATGTCGTAGGTCCCAAAGCGCCCCACGCCCTTGAACTGACCCACCGGCGCGAGTCCGCGTCCACCGAAGTTGCTCAGCGGCACGATCGCCGAACCTCCCCACGTGAAGGCCGCTCGGCTCCAGTGATAGATGGTCGGCAACTCGGCCCCGACGGACCCAGCGTAGGCCGCGGCTTCATACCAGCTCACCCCCGTGACGGGATAGTCCCCCTGCCCCTCGGGATAGCTGCCGCCCTCCCACGATGCCGGGCCGGGCCGGCCGGTCCTGTCCACGAACCGCGCCATCGCCTCGCTCCAGGAGAGCTCGTGACCGCGGGTCGTGAAAGGTCCCTTCCACAGCTCCTTCTTCTGATATCCGCCGGCATCGACGAAGCGCTTGAATTCCTTGTTGGTGACCTCGTAGCGGCCGATTCGATAATCGCCGAGCTTGACCGCGTCGAGATGGTCGAGTCCGGGCAGGTTGACGTCGGTCTCTCCGCCGGCCGCGAAGACCATCCCGCTGTCGGTGGAGATGCTGTCCAGCGGATACGGCTCGCCCAGGGGAAAACCCACAGATGCCACGACGTCGAGCGGCACCCGGCCGGGCATCTCGAAGTGGAGTCGCGAGAACCTGAAAGGAAGCCGGGCCGCCGGAATAGGCGTGGTTCCGAGCAGGATGCCCGGTGTGGTCGGGGCCCCGTAGGGTCTCCAATACACGCGGGCGCCCTCGGGCTTCGACTCGATGGTCAAGGTGTCGGAGAAGCTGCTCCACAACTTCGCCAGCGTGGAATCGTGAGGCAGAATCGCGGCAGCGCGGCCGGCGAGCGCGTACGCGGAGTCCCAGCGGCCGCTGTCAGCGAAGAGGCGGATGGCTGGAAGAGCCGTATCCATCGCCCATGCCACGGTTGGCCGGTCGCTGGCCGACAGCGGGCGCCTGACCCCTGGAGCAAACAGGAAAGCAGCGGCAATAGCTGCGCCGACGCCTGCCACCACGATCGCCGCCCGAACGAGCCAGACGGCGCGTCGGCCGGCCTCGGGCGCCCTTGCGTCGTGAACGGCCCCGGCCGTGCCCGTGCTCGGCGCAGCAATCGCTTTTGCAAATTCCGTCGCCGTGGCAAAGCGATCGTCCGGCTCCCGGCTCAATGCCTTCGTGACGGCGGCTTCGACCGCCGGCGGAACCGTGTTCCTCAGAGTCGATACCCGCGGCGCGGCCTCGACGAAGCGCTTGGCGATGACCGACTGAGGCGTCGTCCCGGTGAACGGTGCCGCGCCGGCCAGCATCTCATAGAGGACGCAGCCCAGGCTGTAGATGTCGGTGCGACCGTCCAGGTGAGAGGCGCCCGCGGCCTGCTCGGGACTCATGTAGGCCGGGGTGCCAACGCTCATCCCGGTAGCGGTGAGCTGCTCGGTCCCCTCGCCGCCCACCGCCCGCGCGATCCCGAAGTCCGCCACCAGGGTATTGCCGTCGCGCGTGAGCATAATGTTTTCGGGCTTCACGTCGCGATGAATCACCCCATGCTCATGGGCGTAGCCCAGCGCCTCCGCCGCCTCGCGAGCGACCCGGAGGGCGTCGTCCAGCGGAAGCTGCGGCTCGCGCCGCAGCCGGTCGCGCAACGACTCGCCCTCCACGAACGGCATGGTAAACCAGAGCCTGCCGCCCGCGTCGCCCGAATCGTAGACCGAGAGGATGTGGGGGTGCTGCAGACGCGCGGCGAACCGGATCTCGCGCTGGAATCGCTCCGGCCCTAAGGTCGCCGCCAACTCGGGCCGCAGAACCTTGAGCGCGACCAGCCGGTCGTGCTTGAGGTCTCGGGCAAGGTAGACGGTGGCCATGCCACCGCGCCCGAGCTCACGCTCGAGTACGTACTGGCCTTGCAGCGCTTCGGCTAGGGACGTCGAGACAATATCCAGGAAGTACCCGGGGATCGGGCTGGTCTGAATTTGCAACGTTCCCGCTCAGGTAGCTAGGCACTGGGCAGCGCGGATGGTGGCGAGACGGCGTGCGGGCTGGCGGGTCCGCGAGGCGCGGCACACATTGCACGACCCCCAGCACCTGTCCGAACGGCAATCCATGGCAGATGCGACTCAGCTCCGCGAGACCGCGGAATTGGAGCAGGCCGAAGCCCGCGTCGAGGAGCGAAGCCAGGAGCTGAAGCGCGAGCTCGGGCTCGCCAGCCTGGTGCTGGGTCAGATCCTCTACATCGTGGGCCTCACCTGGGTGGGCGTCGCCGGGAAGATCGGCTCGGCCCACGTGGTCTTCTGGCTTCTCGCGATCACTTTCTTCTATATCCCTTCAGCCATCGTTGTCATCCACTTGAACCGTCGCGCGCCGCTCGAGGGCGGGCTCTACCAGTGGGCCAAGCTCGGCCTGGGCGAATTCGTCGGGTTCATGGTCGCCTGGAACCTGTGGCTCTACGCACTGGTGAACACCGCTGAGCTGGGTTTCATCGTGGGGAACTTTCTCCGCTATGCGCTGGGCGATCGGGCGGCCTGGATCGGAGAGAGCAAATGGGCGACCACGATTGCCGAAATCGCGGCCGTCGCGGCGCTCATGCTGATCTCCATTCGCGGGCTCAAGCTCGGCAAGTGGGTACACAACGCAGGCGCGGTGATCATGCTGACGATGTTCGCGGCTCTGCTGATCCTGCCGGTCATTCACCTGGCGAACGGGACGCTGCCGGCCTTTCATCCCTTCGCCACCACGCTCCCGGTCGTTTCGCTTTTCAGTCTGAATGTGCTGGGCAAGATGGGCTTCGGTGCTTTGGGTGGATTCGAGTACATCGCCGTTCTGGCCGGCGAAACCAAGAGCCCAGCCCGGGCTATCGGTCTCTCGGTGGTCATCGCTGCGCCGATCGTGGGCCTCATGTTCATCCTCGGCACCAGCTCACTACTCGCATTCGTTCCGCCCGACAAGATCGATCTCATCGGCCCGATTCCGCAGGTATTGGCACTCGGGTTTCGAGGGTTCGGCGTGGTCACCTATCTCGCGTCGGCTTCCATCCTGCTGACCCTCTTTGTTCGGCTGGCTCAATCCAGCGTGATCTTTACCTCGGTCACGCGACTCCCGATGGTGGTGGGATGGGACGGGCTCCTACCGGGCTGGTTCTCGAGGCTACACCACGAGTATCGAACTCCAGTCAACTCGATACTGGTGGTGGGCACGCTCAGCATCGTGCTCGGCGGGCTCAGCCTGCATGGCGTGGGACAACAGGAAGCCTTTCAGCTCTTGTTCAGCAGCAACGGGATTCTGTATGCGCTGACCTACCTGGTGATGTTCGTGATCCCCATCATAGGGTGGCGAGGCGCGGGCACCGGCCCCTCGATCTGGGTACGCATTGCTGCGGTGTCCGGGTTTCTCATGACCTTGCTGTTCGTGGTGCTGTCGATATTTCCGATCATCGACGTACAGAACCGGGCGTCGTTTACCGCCAAGGTGTCGGCGGCGGTGGTGATTCCCAATCTGATCGGAGCGTTTCTCTATATCAGGGGCCAGGCTCGCCGGGTGGGGCGAGGCATCATCACTTCACCTCGACCTGCTGCTCGGTCATGAGCTGGCCGCTGTTTCGCACCTGGAGCGTCAACCTTCCGCGCCGAGTCGGGGTCCACGCGAAGTCGTAGGTCTCGCCCACGCTGGTCCGCACTTTCGCCGGTGCCGTTGCGCGATACATCGCAGGGAGTGGTGCGGCATCCTTGGCGACCGGGGTCCACTCTACCGGCGTCTCGCCGTCGAGCAGCGCCACATCGCCGGTGTTGTTTTCCGTGATGTTGATGATGCGTATGTGATAGGTACGGCCCGAGTCCACCGCCATTGGCTTGGGCCAGCGGGTGCCGTTCAACCGCAGGAATCCGTTCTCGTCCACGTCAAGCCCGCCGACGATCCAGACGATCTCGCGCGACGGGTCCAAACGCTCGCCCGGCTCCAGCACGATCAGCGGGCCCACCAGGCCGATGCCGACCTGCTGGCTGGCGAGGTTGTGTGCGTGATAGATGAACGTTCCCGCGCGAGGGGGGGTCATCCGGGCGACGAATGAGTCGCCCGGAGCGATTTGCGGCGCGACCCGCTCTGAGGCGCCGCTCCATCCTGCCACACCGTCGTAGTAGCTCTCGAGCTCGATCCCGTGCCAGTGGATGGCCGTCGCCTCGTCCAGTCCGTTCACTACGGTTACCTCGGCGGGCTCCCCTCGGGTGAGCACGATCGGGGGACCGGGCGTGCCGATATCCGGCACCGTGCCGTTGGGGTCGGTGAGCGAGACCCTCACGTGCATACCGTCCGGACGCAGCACTGAAGGGCCGATGCCCAGGCGCAGCCGGTGAGTCGGCGCCACATCATGGTTTTCACCGAGAGAGATGGTCGTTGCGGGCCGGACCCGAATGCCGAGCAGGAGCCCGGCCATGTCGTCCATACCGGCGAGGTCGCTCGTCCCGTGTCCAGCGCCGGAGTGCGGCGCATGAGGCGAGACCAGAAGCCCGCCCCTCGGGTCCGCCTCGGTGTGCCCGTGAATGTGGCAGTGCATCAGCCAATTGCCCTGGGTCGTGGGCGACCAGGTCATAGCCATCGTGGCGCCCGGATCCAGCCGCTGCGTCACGACCATGCGTTGCTGGTCGGGAGCGTAGCTCGTGTCGGCCAGCCCGGAGCCTTTTGCGTCCACCCGGTAGAAGAAGCCGTGCAGGTGCATCGGGTGGTTGTCTACCGTGGGGTTGATCCAGCGCCAGTGCACCGTGTCCCCGGTGACGAGGTCGAATCGCTCCGTGAGTGGCCACGCCCGGCCGTTGATCACCGCTGTGAAGATGTCCGTGGTGGGATCAGAGCGAGTGCTGTCGCGTGCTTTGAAGTACACACCGAGAACGAAGATGCGGTCCGTGGTGGCCGGCCTGTCGGCGGGATCCACGACGAGAGCGCCGTTGAGCTGGCTGTCGATGCCGACCCGGTCCTCGATGGTGGCAGTGTCGCTGGTCGCAGCCCAGTAGAAATAGGTGCCGGGGGCTCCCGGGTCGAATTCAATCTCGCGAGACGCCCCGGGCCGGACCCGCAGCGTATCGGAGGCGGCGGCCGGACGCGTACGCAGGCCGTGCATGACCAGCGGCATCCCGGCGGGAAGCTGGTTCGCAATGGTGACGTGGATTCGGGTTCCGGCCGGTACGCGGAGGAGCGGGCCCGGGATGGTCGGCGCGCCGCTATCGCTCGCGAACGCAGCCACGACGATGGGGCCGGCGCGGCGAGTGCCGTCGGGGTACCAGTTGGCGAGTCGAGCGCGGAGAGTCACCCTGAGCACGCCGCCGCTCAACTTTCCCGCAGGCATCCGGTTGTCGTTGAATCCGACGGTGGGCCGTGGCTTGCCAGGCGGGGTAGGACCGGGTTCAGCCCATGCCGGCGGTTGACCTGCGAGGAGCACGAACGCGATCGCCAACTCGGCGCGGACGGTCACGAGCACACCTCTCGATTTGGATGCTGGTGGGGCGGGAAGTGCGCTGATAATAAGCAATCGGCTGGCCACGCGCTCGGTGGCCGGCGGGCCGGGCCCGCTCAGCGTGCGGACCCTAGCCGCGGGGACTTTTTGGAGCGACCTTTCGCCTTCCAATCCAAAGGGAAAATCTCATGTCGCGCTCCTCCCACAACGTGGGCCTCCTGTTGTGCGTCCTGGTCACGGTCGGGCACGCACCGGAAGCTGTTGCGCAGTTCAGCAAGCTCAAGAAGGCCGCTGCCCAGAAGGCGGCGGATGCCACCGTCAACGCCGGTGCCAACGCAGCAACCGACGCCGCGACCGGCGGCTCCTGCGTTCTGTTGGACCGGCCGCCGATCCAGGTCGATGCGGTTCCGCTGACCGCGACTCAGATGGCGAAGATCAACGCCGGTCTCGACGCCGAGATCGCGGCGGCGCCGGGAGCCAAGCAGCAAGCTGAGCAGCAACAGAAAGCCGCGGAGCAGGAACAAAAGGCGTACGAGAAGGCGAGGACCGACTACGAGAAGCGCAGCTCAGCCTACGACGGGTGCGTGGCCAAGATCTCGGGACAGGCCGGCGCCAAGTCGGAGGCGCTCAACCAGAAGGCCCAGGCATCGCAGGAGAACGTCCTGGGCGGCATGACCCAGGAACAGATCGAAGAGCAGGGTCGGAAGGCCCAGGCTGCCGCACAGAGGGTGGCCGATGGCAAGGGCACCGATGAAGACCGGAAGACGCTGGCTGACTTCCAGGCGATGATGGCAAAGGTTCAGAGCGGAAGCGCGCAGATGATCGCGGTGTCCCAGGAGTCCCATCAGCTCAATGCGGAGACCGCGAAGCGGGTTGACACGGAGTGCGGCAAGAAGCCCGAAGCACCGGTGGCGCCGTCCAACGCTGGAGGCGCGATGGATCTGATTTCGGCGGCGGGAGCCAAGGCGGCCGGCGTGTCGGTATCGACGTGGAGGCAATGGCGCGAGGACATGATCGCGCTCGCGATGAGCAACACGGTAGTGAAGCCGGGCAAGATCTCCCAGGCTGACGCGGACGCGATGAATCAGTCCATCAAGGAGACCGGCAAGAAGATCTGCGATCTGAAGAAGGCGGGCGTGCCGATCTGATGCGACTGCCGATCGTGCTGGCCGGACTCGCGCTGGCCGCGCAGGCAGCCGGTGGGCCCGACCCGGGCCCTACCCTTTCGGTGCGGACGAGTGATGGCTGGGAGACCTGGTGGCGGGGTGATACCGCGCCGGCCCGTTGGGCGGCCCCGCTTCCTGCCGTCGCGGAGCGGGTCCAGTGGCGTCGGGCTGCGCCAGGGCTCGAATGGGGCGAGCTGACGCTATCAGGAGAAGGCGAAGCGTACCGGGTTCGGTTGATCGTGGTGCGCCTCGAGCCCCGCGCGCTGGAGTTGCAGCTGATCAAGCCACCCGACGGGCCGACGTTCGCCGGACGCTGGGAAGTCGCCGAGGCGCCGGCGGAGGCGGTCCTTGCGCTCAATGCAGGGCAGTTCACCGATCAACCCTGGGGCTGGCTGGTGCTGGACGGCGTCGAGCGCCAGCGCCCTGGGCGCGGGCCGCTCGCTCCCGCGGTGGTTTTGGATTCAGCAGGGTCGGTGCGGCTCGTGCCGCCGGATTCCGTCGGACACGTGCGCGGAGTCCGGCTTGCTTTTCAGTCGTACCCCACCCTGCTCGACGGCAACGGCGAGATCCCTACTGCTTTGCTCGCCGACAGTCTGGGCGTCGACCGGACTCACCGGGACGCGCGGTTCGCGCTGGGCGAGCTGCGCGACGGTCGAATTCTCCTCGCAATGACTCGCTTCGAGGGCCTCGGCGGCGTGCTCGCAAATCTTCCCTTTGGGCTCACGACCCCCGAGATGGCCGCCGTGATGGGCGCACTCGGCGCGCGGCGCGCGGTGCTGCTGGACGGGGGGATCTCGTGCCAGCTGCTGATCCGGGAGGGAGCGGTGACGCACAGTTGGCCGGGATGGCGGCGGGTGCCGTTGGGGCTCGTCGCGATACCGAGTAAACACCCGCGTTAATTCGGTTGCGCCGCCCAGTGTTACCGAGCGAAATCTTACCAGTACCATCGCCTCAGCCCACAGCGGCCAAGCATCATCAGCTCGAGGTAATGCCCACCCGCAAAGTGGCGGCGTTCATGCACATGCAGTATCGTATTGCCCGGTAACTCCCCTTCTGCCACACCGGATGTTTCTATGACCGCACCCGCCGCCACGGCGGTACCCGACATCGTTCCTGAGCACGTCCACACCCAGGAATTCCATACGCCGGGCGCCGTCAGGCGCGGTATCCTGGCCGGCGTGGTCGGCAACATGCTCGAGTGGTACGACTTCGCCCTCTTCGGTTTCTTCGCCCAGCAGCTCGGCGCACACTTCTTCCCTTCCGGCAACCCCACCGTCTCGCTCCTCGCCGCCTTCGGCACCTTCGCCGCCGGATTTCTCATGCGACCGGTGGGCGGAGCGCTGTTTGGGTGGATCGGCGACCGATACGGGCGGAAGCAGGCCCTGATCGGGTCGGTGCTCGCGATGGCGTTCCCGTCGTTCTTCATCGGACTCCTGCCCGATGCCAAGCAGATCGGGCTCGCGGCTCCGATCATTCTCATCCTGCTGCGCATGCTTCAGGGCGTCGCCGTAGGCGGCGAGTACATGGCCTCCGCCGTGTTCCTGGTCGAAGGCGCCCAGCCCGGTCGTCGAGGGTGGATGGGCAGTTGGGGGCCGTTCGGGGCTTCCGCCGGCACGCTGCTTGGCTCCGCGGCCGGCGCCGTCATCAACGCCACGATGTCGCCCGAGCAGGTGATGGCGTACGGGTGGCGGATTCCGTTTCTGGTGGGCCTCGTGGTCGGCCTGGGCGGGCTAGCGATCCGCCGGCATTTCGTGGAGCGGGTTCCCCAGCAGTCGACCTCCGAATTCCCTCTGGCCGAGGCCTTCACCCAGCACTGGAGGACCCTGTTCCATCTGGTCGGGCTCACAGCTGCGATCAGCGTCGGCTTCTACACCACGTTCGTCTACTCGACTACGTGGCTCGAGCAGACCGCGAACGTGTCGGCAAAGACGGCGCTCGAGATCAACACAGTCGCGATGGCTGTGCATCTGCTCATCCTTCCCTTCGCCGGCATGGCCAGCGACCGGGTGGGCCGCCGGCCGATCATCGCTGTGGCCTCAGCCCTGCTCATGCTCCTGGCATATCCGTTGATGGCGCTCATGGCACGCGGAACGACAGGCTCGATCCTCGGCGGGCAGTTAGGGCTGGCTCTGCTGGTCGGTGGTACTGGAGCCGTGCTGCCGGCTACCATGGCAGAGCTCGCACCCTGGCGGGTGCGGTGCACGGTGCTGTCGGTGGGCTACAACATCTCGCTGGCGATTCTGGGTGGGACGACGCCGGTGGTGGCAGCGTGGCTGGTCTCGCGCACCGGGTTCCATCTCGCGCCGGCGGTCTATCTCACAGTGGCTGCGGGGGTGACGTTCGTGGCCGCACTGCTCCTACCGAAGGTCGCTCGGCACCGGATGACCAAGGAGTTTGCCGCGCTTCGGGCTCGCCGTTAGGGACGTCAGGCCGCGAGCCCGAACCGTTCTCCCAGCACGCTCGCGCTCAAGAGCAGCATCAGAACCTGGTCGATCGACACCTGGTCACCGGGCTCGAGCGAAGGCAACCGGTCGAGCAACTTCACGACCTTGGGCTGGTCGAAGAACGGCACGTGGTTGAGGCCGGAACCACGCAGAGCATCCTGGATCATCTCGTGCAGCCGGTCGTTGGGATTGAGCGTTGCCGGCGGGCTCAGGAAGGGATGCTTTTGCCGCTGGTACACCGTGTCGGTCAGGACCGGACGCGCCGCCTCACGCAGCACGTATTTCTCTGTCATGCCGCGGATCTTCTGTCCCACCGGCATCGACCGGATAAGCTCCACCACCTCGTGATCCAGGAACGGCACCCGTCCCTCGATCGAGTGCGCCATCTCCATCCGATCGCCGAGCACCGTCAGGATGTAGCCCGGGAGCAGCGTCTTGGCCCACAGATAGAGCGCCTGGTTAACCGGCGCTCTGCCGATCAGCTGGCCCCGTACATCGACGCTGCTCATCAAGCCGTGATACGCCTCCTGCTGCGCGAACTCCGACCGAAAATCGCTGGCCCACAGGTCATTCATTTTGAACATCCGGCCCGCCGCTGCCTCCATCCAGGAAGGCGCGAAGCCGAGCACGCGCTGTACACCCGCGAGCGACGCGGCCTCGCCATCGGGCAGTAGCAACCCCCGAGACACTGGATTGTCGTGGTCCAGCTGGTCGAGCAGCGTGCGAATCACGTCCGGATCCTGACCGTCGCTGTCGTAGAGCAACATGTCGCGCCGGAAATGCGGGTAGCCGGCCAGAATCTCGTCTGAGCCCTCGCCGGTGAGCACTACCTTGTATCCCGCATCGCGCACCGCGCGGCTCAGCGCAAACTTCGCGACGCCGTGAGCGTTGACGCAGAGGGTTTCCGAGTGCCAGGTCGCGTCCGCAAAATCGTCCGCCAGGTCGGCCTGCCGAATGGGAATGGGGCAGAACTCGGCGTTAGCCCTGGCTGCCATCTCCCGCGCGATCGCTTCCTCGTCGTAGGCAACCTGGTCGAAGGCGAGCGTGAACGCACGGATCGGCTCGGCGGCGTGCCGGGAGGCCAGGCCGAGCACGGTGCAGGAGTCGAGGCCGCCGCTTAGATAGCAACCCACCGGAACGTCGGCCCGGAGGCGCAGCCGAACGGCGTTCTCCAGAACCGCACGGAACTCCTCGGCCCAGTCCTGGTCGGAGCGGGG
>Ga0310810_10005873_pt1 | contig 13797 bp, 12 predicted proteins | sample NCmetagenome_FD_207641 | JGI IMG/M metagenome (GOLD analysis project Ga0310810, IMG submission 207641) | Soil microbial communities from experimental microcosm in Duke University, North Carolina, United States - NC | ecosystem: Engineered > Artificial ecosystem > Soil microcosm > Unclassified ... | reverse complement strand
CGCTGCTGCGCGCCAACAACGTGCCGTTCGCGCTGACCGAAGGCGATCGCGTGATCGTGCCCGCCGAGCAGGTCGACGGGCTGATGATCGAATTCATGCCGCAGAACTGACGTCAGCCGAACCTCATGACTTCCCCGCCCGGGAGCGCTGGGCAATGGCAAGATCCGGCCGGTCGGTGGTGAAGACATCGACCTCGAGCGCCAGCAGCCGCGCGATCGCCTCGGCATCGTTGCAGGCCCAGCCGCCGATACCGAGCCCGGCAGCCCGCACGCGTGCAACGATGTCGGCCGCCAGCATGTTCTGACGGATGCCCAGCATCGGCACGCCGGCACTCCTGGCCGTCGCGATCACGTTGGCGAGGCCGATGTCGATCTGGGTCGGCGGCGTCACCAACCAGACATGGTTGGAGGGCCGCGCCGCCGCCACCGCCTCGCATACCGTGCCGAGCTGGAAGCTGGTGATGACGCTGCGGTCGAGCACCCTCGCCTGCTTCAGCGCCTCGGCGACGCGCGCGGCATGACCCGGGTACGGCACCCGGTCGGGGCCGCACTTGATCTCCAGCCGAAGCACGATCGGCGTCGGCCGGAAGATCTCGATCACCTCGTCGAGCAGCAGCATGCGCTGCCCGCCCGTGCCCTTGAGCACGACCTTCGACAGCGCCGTCCAGTCCTGTGCCACCACCGGTCCCTTGCCGTCGGTGGTGCGGTCGAGCGTGTCGTCGTGGATCACCACCAGCTTGCCGTCGCGCGTCGGATGGACGTCGAACTCGACCTGCTCCACGCCAAGCTTCGTGGTGTTCTCGAAGGCGATACGGCTGTTCTCCGGCCACAGGAGCGCGCCACCCCGGTGCGAGGCAATGTCGGTCATCACATCCTCTCCTCAGCGCAGGGTCGGGTCGAGCCTGTCGCGCAGCCAGTCGCCGACGATGCTGATCGACAGGGTCGACAGCACGATGACGGCGGCGGGAGAAAGCATGATCCACGGCGCGCGCGTCAAGTACTCGCGGCCATAGCCCACCATGTTGCCCAGCGAGGTGAGCGGCGGTTGCACGCCGAGGCCGAGAAACGACAGACCCGATTCGAGCAGGATGGTCTCGGGGAAGGTGATGGTCATGGAGACAATCAGGGTCGAGGCGATGTTGGGCAGCACGTGCAGGCCGTAGACCCTGAAATTCGAGGCGCCGAGCTGGCGCACCGCAGCGGCATAGCCCTGCTCGTTGGCCGATAGCGTGAGGCCGCGCGCGATGCGGGCGTAGCGCTCCCACGAATTGAGGCCCATCAGCATCACGAACAGCACGAGGTTGTTGCCAAAGAAGGCAAGCACGGCCAGCGCCACGATCAGGAACGGCACGCTCGCCTGGAAGTCGATCAGCATCAGGATCAGCGCCTCGACCTTGCCGCGGAAGTGGGCCGCAATGAAGCCCATGGCGGTGCCAAAGGCCGCCGCGATCAGGGTGCCGAAGAAGGCGATCAGCAGGCTGAGCCGGATCGACATGATGAGACGCGAGAGCACGTCGCGGCCCAGCTCGTCGCTGCCCAATGGATGGGCCCACTTGCCGCCCATGAAGACCGGCGGCGAGAGCCGTGCCCTGAGGTCGAGCGCGGTGAAGGAATAAGGGGCGAACAGGTCGGCGCCGAACGCCACGATCACCATCGTCGCGATCCAGGCCAGCGCCACCAGGGTGAGCGGCGGCCAAGCCTCGAAGAAGCGCTTGATCGCGCCGGGGTCGGCGTGGCTAGCGGCCACGCGAGCCTCCCCGCCGCAGCCGCGGATCGAGCCAGCCGTAGAGCACGTCGACGATGATGTTCGAGGTCACCATGGTCGCGGCAACCAGCAGCAGGATCGCCTGCACGACCGCGAGATCGCGGTTCGACACCGACGACACCAGCAGGCGTCCGATGCCGGGCCAGGCGAACACGGTCTCGACCACCACGGCGCCGGCGATCAGGGTGCCGACCATGAAGCCGACGATGGTGGTGGTCGGGATCGCCGCGTTGGGCAGCGCGTGCTCGACCACGACCTTGCGCCATTGCAGGCCCTTGGCCGAGGCCGCGCGGATGTAGGGCTGGCCCAGCACCTCGAGCATGGCCGAACGGGTGAAGCGCGCCAGGATCGCCGCACCCGCCGCGCCCAGGGTGACGATCGGCAGGATGGCGCTCGTGGCACTGTCGCTGCCGGCCGAGGGCAGCCAGCCGAGCTGCACCGAGAAGACCAGCACCAGGACCAGCGCCAGCACGAAGCTCGGCACGGTGAAACCCGCGACCGAGACCATCATGGTGAGGCGGTCGGCCAGCGAGTTGCGATGCAGGGCGGCATAGATGCCGGCCGGAATGCCGATCAGGAGCTTGAGCGCGAACGCCGGCACGGTGATCGCGAGCGTCGCCGGCACGCGCTCGAGCACCAGCTGGATGGCCGGCCGCCCGTCGCGCATGGAGTTGCCGAGGTCTCCCTGCAGGGCGTGGAAAAGATAGGCGAGGAACTGTTGCCACAGCGGCCGGTCGAGACCCCAGGCCTCGCGGAAGGCCTTGATCGACTCCGGCGGCGCGTCGGCCGACAGGATCATCATCGCCGGATCGCCCGACAGGTGCAGCACGAAGAAGGCGAAGGTGATGACCAGGAAGATCGTCAGGATGGCACGCAGCAGGCGGCCGGCAAGATAGCGCAGCATCAGGCGATCTGCTCGGCGAGATGGCAGGCGGCGCGGCGACCGTCGGCCAGGCTGCGCAGCTCGGGCGTCTCGACGCGGCAGCGCGCCACGGCATGGCGGCAGCGCGGATGGAAGGCGCAGCCGGCCGGCCGGTCGACCGGATTGGGTGGCTCGCCCGGCAGCACGACACGCTGGCGCTTGGCCCGCGCGTGGGTCGGGATCGCCGAGACCAGCGCCTGCGTGTAGGGATGCGCCGGCGCGGCGAACAGCCGGTCGGGATCGCCCTGCTCGACGATGCGGCCGAGATACATCACCGCCACCTGGTGGCTGACCTGTCGCACCATGCGCAGGTCGTGGCTGATGAAGAGGTAGGCGAGCCCGAGCTTCTGCTGCAGCGCCAGCAGCAGGTTCACCACCTGCGCCTGGATCGAGACGTCGAGCGCCGAGATCGGCTCGTCGCACACCAGGAGCTGCGGATCGAGCATCAGCGCGCGCGCCAGCACGATGCGCTGGCGCTGGCCGCCCGACAGCTCGTGCGGGAAGCGGTCGAAGTGGTGTGGCGCGAGGCCCACCGCATCGAGCATCGCCAGCGCCTTCTCGCGCCGGTCGGCGGGATTGCCGATATCGTGGATCGCGAGCGGCTCCATGACCTGCCGGCCGACGCTCAAGCGCCGGTCGAGCGCGCCCAGCGGATCCTGGTAGACCATCTGCATGCGGCGTCTGAGCGCGCGCCACGCCGGTGTTCCCGCTGCGGGCAGGCTCTCGCCGCCGATCCGCACCTCGCCGCCCGTCGCCGGCACCAGGCCGAGCACCAGCTTGGCCGTCGTGGTCTTGCCGCAGCCCGATTCGCCCACCAGGCCGAGCGTGCGCCCGGCCGCCAGGTCGAACGACACGCCGTCGACCGCGTGCAGCGCCGCGAGGCGGCCGAACGGCCAGGCGCCGCGCCGGACGTCGTAGATGCGCGACAGGTTCGAGACTTCGAGCAGAGCGGTCATGCGCGGATGCAGGCCACCCTGTGATGGGCTGCCAGCGCCGTCGACGGCGGCGGCGCGGCCTCGCAGGCCTCGATGCGGCGCTCGCAGCGCGGCGCAAAGCTGCAGCCCGGCGGCAGGTTCGACGGCTCGGGCACGACGCCGGCGATCGGCGTCAGGGCGCGGCGCGGGCCGTCGAGCTCCGGCAACGCCGCCAGCAGGCCCCTGGTGTAGGGATGGGCCGGCTCCTCGAACACCGTGTCGATCGGCGCGTCCTCGACGATGCGGCCGGCATACATCACGCAAACCCGGTCGGTGTTCTCGGCGACCACGCCGAGATCGTGGCTGATCAGCACCAGCGCCATCCCGCTGTCGCGCCGGATCTCGCCCAGCAGCTCGAGGATCTGCGCCTGCACGGTGGCGTCGAGAGCCGTCGTCGGCTCGTCGGCGATCAGGAGGTCGGGCTGGCCGGCCAGCGCCATGGCGATCATCACCCTCTGGTTCATTCCTCCTGACAGCTCGTGCGGATAGTCGCCCAGCCGTCGCTGCGCGTCGGCGATGTGGACGCGGTCGAGCAGCCGCCGTGCCTCGGCTTCTGCTGCCTTGCCGTCCAGTCCGCGATGCAGCCTGAGCGCCTCACCGAGCTGGCGGCCAATGCGATGCACCGGATTGAGGCTGCTCGACGGGTCCTGGAAGATCATCGCGATGCGCCGGCCGCGCACCCGCTCGAGCTCCGCGACCGGCGCGCCGACCAGATTGCGGTCGTCGAGCCGTACCTCGCCGCCGATGCGGGCGCGGTTGCCGAGCAGGCCCAACGCCGCCAGCCACGTCACGCTCTTGCCGCAGCCCGATTCGCCGACCAGGCCGAGCGCTTCGCCACGGCGCACCTCGAGGTCGATGCCGTGGAGCGCACGGACGATCCTCTTTCCGGTATCGAAATCGACGGTCAGCCCCTGCAGGCTGACGAGTGCGCCGGTGCTTTCCGCCAATGTCAGGCCTTGCGGTTCCAGCGGAAGTTGTCGCCACGGAAGTCCATCTGGAAGGCAGGCGCCGCCCGCCATTCGATGTCCTTGCGCTTGGCCGTGAAGGTCGCGGTCTGGTGCAGCACGGTGTAGGCCGGATCCTCGCGCTCGCAGATCTCGAGCATGCGCTTGAACATCGCCTTGCGCTTGGTCATGTCGGTTTCGGTCTCGAGCGTGCCGCAGAGCTTGTTCATCTCCTCGTTCGACCATTCCTTCGCCTGCTGCTGCTGGCCCTGCGGGCCGTGCTGGCCGACGATAGAGCTGATCGGGTCGCTGAAGGCGGCGCTGTTGGACCAGTCGCGCACCGCCCGCTTGCCGTCGTTCTCGAAGATCTGCTGCCAGTTCTCGCGCATCTCGATCTGCACGTTGAGCCCGATCGCGCGCCACATCTCGACCTCGATCTGCGCGGTCGCCACCTGATTCGTGTAGTAGTTGTTGAGGACGCGGAAGGGAATTGGATCTCCCTTGTAGTTGGCCGCCTTCAACAGCGCCTGCGCCTTCTTCGCATCGTACTCCGGCACCTTCCAGCCCTCGATGAACATCGGGCCGTAGAATTCCCATTGCAGGCCGGGCGGCACGCGCGAGCGGCCGGCCCAAAGGCTGTCGACGATCGCCTGGCGATCGATCGCGTGGGTGATCGCCTGGCGCACGCGAGGGTCGACGAGCTGCGGATGATGCTTGTCGAACACCAGGATGCGGTGGTTGGTCACCAGGCCGCCCTGGACCTCGAACTTCGCGTTCTTGGCGATCGTCTCGACCTGATCGGGAGGGATGTCGCAAGCGAATTCGTATTGGCCGCTCAGCAGCCCGTTGATGCGGCTCGACACCTCCGGCACCACCACGAACCGGATGGTCTTGATCGGCGGCTTGCCGCCCCAGTAGTCGTCGTGCGCATCGAGGATCAGGCTTTCGTCCGGCTTGAATTCGCGCACCTTGTACGGACCGGTGGCGATCGGCTTGCGCGCCCAGTCGATCCAGGTCTTGGCCTCCATGAAGCCGCGCTTGCTGATGATCTCGCTCGCCGGACCGCCGATGCGGCCTTCGAGCGTGACGTCCGGCACGCGGTTGACGAAGCGCACCGTGTACTTGTCGACCGCCTCGACCTTCTCGAGCGACGGCCAGATGCGCTTGGCGATGCCGATCACCTCGGCCGGCAGCTTCTTGCCGTCGATGCTGTCGCGCGCCATCACGGTGGTGAACAGAGTCTTGTTGGAGCTGTTGTCGTAACCCTCGCCGAACATGCGCTCCGGCCCGAAGGTGAAGACCACGTCTTCCGAGGTCATCTCGTCGCCATTGTGGAACTTGACGCCCTTGCGCAGGGACAGCTCCACGGTGCGATCGTCGATCCGCTTCCAGCTCTCGGCGAGGCCGGGGATCGGCTCGAGCTTGGACTTGAGATTGCGCGCGATCAGGTTCTCGAACAGCGACATCTGAACGCGTTCGCCGACGTTGGAGCGCTCGCGCACCACCTCGAGCGAGGCGCTGGTCGCCACCTGCTGCACGGCGATGGTGATGGTCGGCCTGTCGTCCGTCTGGCCAACGGCAAAACGGGGCAGGACGAGCCCGCCGGCGGTCAGGCCGATGAAACGGCGACGATCAACTGGGTGCATGCTTCCTCCAGGTCCCTCTCGAGGGGACTATGAGGGGGCAATGTTACAGTATCCCGTCGAATTCAGAAGGCCGGCACCGGCGCCTGCGGAACATTCCTCCAGAAATCGGGATCGTGACCGAAGAACAGGGTCGCGCCGCCCTTCTCCAGGGCGTTCAGCCGGTCGAGCGAGGCCAGCATCTGCTCACGGTCGTAGACGAAGCGCGGCAGCCTTCGTTCACGCAGCGTGCGGCAGAAGTAGCAGGCGTCGCCGGTCAGCACGACCTCGCCCTTGTCGGTGCGTATCCTCAAGGACTGATGGCCCGGCGTGTGACCCCAGGTCGGGATGCAGACGACGCTGCCGTCCCCGAACAGGTCGTGCTCGCCCTCGACCTGCCTGACCGGATGGCCATGATCGAAGTCGGCTTTGAAGAAGCCGACCTTGGCGGCGGTCTCGGGATCCTGAGCGGCCTGCCATTCGCGCTTCTGCACGACCATGGTCGCGTTGGGCACGAACTGGTTGCCGCCGGCATGATCGAAATGCAGGTGCGAATTGACGATGAAGTCGACCTTGCCGGGATCGCGGTCGATCGATTCCAGCTTGGACTTGACGTCGTCCTCGGCGCCGAAATGCTCGAAGCCGAAGATGCGCGCCGCCCGCTCGCCGATCCGGCCGGCGGCGTCGCTGCGCAGCTGCGGATGCATGCCGGTGTCGAACAGCGCCCGGCCCTTGGGATGCTCGATCAGGTATGACGGAATCGGCAGGTCGACCTGCCCGTCCTCGCCCTCGATCATGTCCTTCAGCCGGCCGACCAGGCGGCCGCACGTCATCGCGTAGAGTCTGGCTGTCATGTCGCAAGCCTAGCACAGCACTCGACTGGAACCGCAGGCCCGATGCCCACGTTCTCCCCGATCGTGAAGGCGATCACTGTCATTCCCGGCACGTCCGCCACGGTGCGTCTGGACGAGCGGCCAGAGCCCGCCGCCGACCCACGCACCTTGCTGGTCCAGGCCCTGGCGCTCGGCATCTGCGGCACCGACCGCGAGATCATCTCGGGTGCCTACGGCTGGCCGCCGCCGGGCAGCCGGCGCCTGGTGCTCGGCCATGAATCGCTCGGCCGTGTGCTCGAGGCGCCGCAAGGCAGCGGCTTCAGCGAGGGTGATCTGGTCGTCGGCATCGTGCGGCGAAAGGATCCCGTGCCCTGCGTCGCCTGCGCCGCTGGAGAATGGGACATGTGCCGCAACGGGCAATACACCGAGCGCGGCATCAAGGCGATCGATGGCTACGGTGCCGAGCGCTATCGGCTCGAGCCCGACTACGCGGTGAAGGTCGATCCGGGGCTCGGCATGCTCGGCGTGCTGCTCGAGCCGGCGACCATCCTCGCCAAGGCGTGGGACCATATCGACCGCATCGGCCAGCGCACGCAGAGCTGGTCGCCGCGCTGCGTGCTGGTCACCGGCGCCGGGCCAGTCGGGCTGATGGCGGCGCTGATGGCCCGCCAGCGCGGCCACGAGGTCCATGTGCTCGACCGCGCCGACGCCGGGCCGAAACCCGAGTTGGTCCACGGGCTGGGAGGGACCTACCACGCGCACACCCTGCCCGAGGCACTGCGGCCCGACATCGCGCTGGAATGCACCGGCGCCGTGCCGCTGCTCGTCGACGTGCTGAAGCGCGCCGCGGTCGACGGCATCGTCTGCCTGACCGGCGTGTCGAGTCCGGGACCGCCTTTGCCTTTCGACTTCGGAGCCTTCAACCGCGACGCGGTGCTGGGCAACGTCGTCGCCTTCGGCTCGGTCAATGCCAACAAGACGCACTACCGGCTCGCCGCCGAGGCGCTCGCCCGGGCCGACCGCGCATGGCTTGCCAGGATGATCACGCGGCGGGTGCCGCTGGAGCGCTGGCGCGAAGCGTTCGAGAACCGACCGGACGACATCAAGGTCGTGCTGCAATTCGCCGAGCCGGCGGCGTGAGCGCGCCGATCGAAAGCTACGGCATGATCGGCGACTGCCAGACCGCGGCGCTGGTCGGCAGCGACGGCTCGATCGATTGGCTGTGCTGGCCGCGCTTCGATTCGGACGCCTGCTTCGCCAAGCTGCTGGGCGGCCAGAGCAACGGTTTCTGGCTGCTGACACCGAACGAGGAGATCAAGTCGGTGACGCGCTGCTACCGGCGCGACACGCTGATCCTGGAGACCACCTTCGAGACCGCGGCCGGCAAGGCGACCGTGATCGACTTCATGCTGCCGCGCGGCCCCTCGTCGGACCTGGTGCGCATCGTCCGCGGCGACAAGGGCGAGGTCGCGATGTGCATGGAGCTGGTGCTGCGCTTCGGCTACGGCGCGACCACGCCGTGGGTGACGCGGCTCGAGGACGGCACGGTGCGCGCGGTCGCCGGGCCCGACATGGTGGTGCTGCGCAGCCCGGCCAACGTGCGCGGCGAGAACTTCAAGACGGTCGCCCAGTTCACGCTGACGCCCGGCAAGACCATGCCGTTCGTGCTGAGCTACGGGCCCTCGCACCTCGACGTGCCGGCGGCGATCGATCCGGACGACGCGCTCGACAAGTGCGAGACCTTCTGGAAGGAGTGGTCGGCCACCACCAAGTGCGGCGGCCCGCACGCCGACGCGATCAAGCGCTCGCTGATCACGCTCAAGGGCCTGATCTACCTGCCGAGCGGCGGCATCGTCGCGGCCCCCACCACATCGCTGCCCGAGCAGTTCGGCGGCGGGCGCAACTGGGACTACCGCCTGTGCTGGCTGCGCGACGCCACGCTGACCCTGCTCGCCCTTATGAATGCCGGCGTCTACGACGAAGCGGCGGCGTGGCGCGAATGGCTGCAGCGCGCCGCCGCCGGCTCACCGCGCGAGATGCAGATCATGTACGGGCTGCGCGGCGAGCGGCGGCTCACCGAATGGGAGGCGGGCTGGCTGCCGGGCTACGCCGGCTCGAAGCCGGTACGGGTCGGCAATGCCGCGCACGAGCAGTTCCAGCTCGACGTCTATGGCGAGGTGATGGACGCCTTCGAGCAGGCGCGCAAGGGCGGAATCGCGGCCTCGGAGTCGGGCTGGGCGCTGCAGCGCGCGCTGGTCGATCACGTCGAGCGTGTCTGGCAGGAGCCCGACAGCGGCATCTGGGAGACGCGCGGGCCGCGCCAGCACTTCGTCTACTCCAAGGTCATGGCCTGGGTCTGCCTTGATCGCGCGATCAAGGGCGTCGAAGTGCACGGCCTCGACGGCCCGGTCGAACGCTGGCGCAAGACGCGCGAGGAAATTCGGGCGGAGGTTTGCGACAAGGGCTTCGACGCCGAGCGCAACACCTTCCGTGCCGCCTATGGCAGCACCCAGCTCGACGCCAGCCTGCTGCTGCTGGCGCAGACCGGCATCGTCAAAGCAGGCGATCCGCGTTTTGTCGGCACGGTCGAGGCGATCGAGAGTCGCCTGCTGAACGACGGCTTCGTGATGCGCTACGACACGCACCGCGTCGACGACGGCCTGCAGCCGGGCGAAGGCGCCTTCCTAGCCTGCAGCTTCTGGCTGGCCGACGCCTATGTCTCGATCGGCCGGCACGAGGACGGCGAGAAGCTGTTCGAGCGCCTGCTGGCGATCCGCAACGACCTGGGCCTGCTCGCCGAGGAATACGATCCGCGCCACAAGCGCCTGCAGGGCAACTTCCCGCAGGCCTTCAGCCACGTCGCCCTGATCAACACCGCGTTCAACCTGACGCGCGCCGAGAAGCCGCAGGAGCAGCGCGCCGATGGCGACCGCGACAGCGCCCCGAAGGGCGACGCCGGCAAGGTCTCCGCGCCGCCCGAGCTCAACCGTCGAGCAACGTCTTCAAGGTCTCGTTGACGGCCTTCGGGTTGGCCTTGCCGCCGGTCGCCTTCATCACCTGGCCGACGAACCAGCCGAACATGGTGGGCTTGGCCTTGTAGGCGGCGACCTTGTCCGGGTTGGCCTCGATCACCGCCCTGGCGGCCGCTTCGATCGCACCGGTGTCGGTGACCTGCTTCAGGCCGCGCTCCTCTACCAGCGCCGCCGGGTCCTTGCCCGTCTCCTCCATGGCGACAAACAGGTCCTTGGCGATTCGGCCGGAGATCGTGCCGTCCTTCTGCAGGTCCAGCAGCTTGCCGAGACTGGCGGCGCTGATCGGCGACTCGCCGATGCCGACACCGCGGCGATTGAGCATGGCGAAGAAGTCGCCGGTCACGAGCTTCACCGCCTCGCGGGCGTCGCGGCCCTTCGCGACGGCCTCGAAGAACTCGGCCGTCTCCTTCTCCGCCACCAGCACGCCGGCATCGTACGGCGTCAGCTTGTAGTCGCTGACGAAGCGGTCCTTCTTGGCGTCGGGCAGCTCGGGCAAGCTGGCCTTGATGCCGTCGACGAACGCCTGGGTCAGGACCAGCGGCAGCAGGTCGGGATCGGGGAAGTAGCGGTAGTCGTGCGCGTCCTCCTTGGAGCGCAGCGAGCGGGTCTCGCCCTTGCCGGGATCGAACAGGCGGGTTTCCTGCACGATCTTGCCGCCGCCCTCGATCACCTCGACCTGGCGCCGCGCCTCGTACTCGATCGCCTGCTTCACGAAGCGGATCGAGTTGACGTTCTTGATCTCGCAGCGCGTGCCCAGCTCGCCGCCCGGCTTGCGCACCGAGACGTTGACGTCGCAGCGCATCGAACCCTCGTCCATGTTGCCGTCGCAGGTGCCGAGATAGCGCACGATCGAGCGCAGCTTGGTGAGGTAGGCCGCCGCCTCGTCGGCCGAGCGCATGTCGGGCTTGCTGACGATCTCCATCAGCGCCACGCCCGAGCGGTTCAGGTCGACATAGGTCTGCGACGGATGCTGGTCGTGGAAACTCTTGGCGGCGTCCTGCTCGAGATGCAGGCGCTCGATGCCGACGGTGCGGCTCTTGCCGCCCTCGAGGTCGATCACGATCTCGCCCTCGCCGACGATCGGATCCTTGTACTGCGAGATCTGATAGCCCTGCGGCAGGTCGGCGTAGAAGTAGTTCTTGCGGTCGAACAGCGAGCGCAGGTTGATCCTGGCGTTGAGCCCCAGCCCGGTCCGCACCGCCTGCTCGACGCAGCGCGCATTGATCACCGGCAGCATGCCGGGCATGGCGGCGTCGACCAGCGACACCTGGGTGTTGGGATCGGCGCCGAACGCCGTCGGCGCGCCGGAGAAGAGCTTGGCGTCGGAGATCACCTGGGCATGCACTTCCAGCCCCAGCACGACCTCCCAGTCGCCGGTTTCGCCTTTGAGGAGTGACATGGTTGCTAAATAGGCAGTAGCTTCGCCGCCAATCAAGACGTTTTCCGGGAGTGAAAATGCGTACTCTTCAGCGCCGTTCGATTCTTGCAGGGGCCATTACAACGGCATTCGCCGCGCCCGCCATCGTCAACGCGCAGAACGCGGGCGAGTGGCCCAAGGGCCCGGTCAAGATCATCGTGCCCTTCCCGCCCGGCGGCTCGACCGATCCGGTGGCGCGCCTCATCCAGGCCAAGCTGATCGAGACGACCGGCTGGAACGTGATCGTCGACAACAAGCCCGGCGGCACCGGCGTGGTGGGCGCGGCGGTCGCCGCCAAGTCTCCGGCCGACGGCCAGACCTGGATGGTCACCTTCGACAGCCACATCCTCAATCCGGCTTTCGCGCCCAGCCTGCCCTACAAGGACAGCGAGCTGATGAACGTCATGCTGATCGGCCGCACGCCGCAGGCGATCGCCGCCCATCCCGACCGTCCCTACAAGACCTTTGCCGACGTCGTCGCCGACGCCAAGAAGCGGCCGGGCAAGGTCAACATGGGCGTGCTGGCCGCCAGCCAGGCGCTGGTGCTCATGACGCTGATCAAGAAGGAGAACGACGTCGACATCAACCTGATCCCCTACAAGGGCGGCGGGCCGGTGAGCCAGGATCTGCTGGCCGGCGTGACCGACATCGGCATCCAGAGCCTGGCGTCGTTCAGTCCGCACATCGTGGCGAAGAAGGTCCGGCCGATCGCCGTCACCGGCGAGGCGCGCACGCCCGCGCTGCCCGACACCTCGACCCTTATTGAACAAGGCGTGAAGGGCTTCCCGTCCTATTCGTGGTGGGGCGTCTATGCTCCCACGGGCACGCCGCGGCCGCTCGTCGACCGCATGCATGCCGAGATCACCAAGGCGGTCCGCTCGGCCGACGTCACCAGGAAGTTCGTCGAGCAATTCAACATGGAGATCCTGACCACCTCGCCCGAGGCCTTCGCCGCCTATCAGAAGAGCGAGCAGGAGCGCTGGTTCAAGGTGATCAAGGACAACGACATCAAGGGAGACTGAGCATGCGTCGCCGCAGCCTGCTCGCGAGCACCGCGGCGGCCCTCGCCGCTCCGGCGCTCCTCCGCGCACAAGGCATGGGCGATTGGCCGAAGGGCCCGATCCGCGTCGTCGTGCCCTTCCCGCCGGGCGGCACGACCGACCCGGTGGCGCGCATCCTCGCCGCCAAGGTGGCGGACAACACCGGCTGGAACATGGTGATCGACAACAAGCCGGGCGCCGCCGGCGCGATCGGCGCGGCGATCGCCGCCAAGGCGCCGCCCGACGGCCAGACGTGGATGGTGACGTTCGACAGCCACATCCTGAGCCCGGCCTTCACGCCCAACCTCACCTACAAGGACTCCGACCTGCTGAACGTCATGCTGGTCGGCCGCGCCCCGCTCGCCGCCGCCTGCCCGGCCGACCGGCCGTACAAGACCTTCGCCGACGTCGTGAGCGATGCCAAGCAGCGGCCGGGCAAGCCCAGCATCGGCCTGCTCTCGGCCAGCGGTGCGCTCTTGCTGGCGGTCTACCTGCAGAAGGCCAACGGCTTCGAGCTCAACCAGATCTATTACAAGGGCGGCGGGCCGACGGTGCAGGACCTGCTGGCCGGCGTCACCGACATGTCGATCACGACGCTCGGCGCGCTGCGGCCGCACTTCCAGGCCGGCAAACTCCGGCCGCTCGCCACCACCGGCGACAAGCGCGTGCCCAGCCTGCCCGACACACCGACCCTGGCCGAGCTCGGGCTCAAGACCTATCCGACCTATTCGTGGTGGGGCGTCTATGCGCCGGCCGGCACGCCGCAGCCGATCGTCGAGCGCATGCATGGCGAGCTGGTGAAGGCCGTGAATGCGCCCGACGTCCGGCAGAAGTTCGCCGAGCAGATCGACATGGAGATCCTGGGCAGCACGCCGGCCGAGTTTGCCGCCTTCCAGAAGGCCGAGCAGGAGCGCTGGTTCAAGGTCATCCAGGACAACAACATCAAGGCCGAGTGATCGCAAAATCACTTGCACTGCAACCGCGGGACGATAGGCTCCCCGGCAACAAGAAAGTGTCCTGGGAGGCTGAAATGTCCGTGTTGCGTCGCCGCGCCGTGCTGGCCGGCACTGTTGCCGCGTCGGTAAGCGCGCCCGCGATCGTCCGGGCCCAGAACGACTGGCCCAAGGGGACGATCAAGTTCGTCGTGCCCTTCCCGCCCGGCGGCTCGACCGATCCGATCGCGCGCATCCTGCAGGCCAAGATCGGCGACCAGACCGGCTGGAACATCGTGGTCGACAACAAGGCGGGC
>Ga0310810_10005869_pt1 | contig 13798 bp, 12 predicted proteins | sample NCmetagenome_FD_207641 | JGI IMG/M metagenome (GOLD analysis project Ga0310810, IMG submission 207641) | Soil microbial communities from experimental microcosm in Duke University, North Carolina, United States - NC | ecosystem: Engineered > Artificial ecosystem > Soil microcosm > Unclassified ... | reverse complement strand
CGGCCCAGATCTGGGCGACGGCCTGCCAGCCATAGGCGACAAGCACGAATGGCGCGAGGAACTTCGTTACCGCCGCGCCGACATTCCCGACGCCGAAAATGCCGAGGGCCGTGCCTTGCTTTTCAGTTGGGTACCAGCGCGAGACGTAGGCAATGCCAACCGCGAATGATCCGCCGGCGATACCGACAAAAAACGCGGCAACCAGGAACTGTGGATATGTCGACGCCCAGGTCAGAAAATAGGTTGCAACCGCCGCCGCCAACATCACCAGCGTGTAGACGATCCGCCCGCCATACTGGTCGGTCCACACGCCAAGAGCGATTCGGATCAAGGATCCGCTCAGAATTGGCGTGCCCACCAGCAAGCCAAACTGGGTCTCATTGAGATTGAGTTCGCGCTTTATCTGGATGCCGATGATGGCGAAGATGGTCCACACCGCAAAACATACGGTGAAGGCGATGGTGGACATCCAAAGCGCGCGGCTTTGACCCGCGGCGGCGGCGGCGGTCAGCTTGGTTGGCATGGTGAGTTCCCGGTCAAGGTTTCTTCAACTTGGCGACCCAAGCGCATGCCGGCTTTAACAGCTTTGAGATTGATCAAAAATCGGTGGTATTTGCGATTTTTCATAAACATTTCAATCGCGGATAGGCGGAGCGGCAATTTGGCGCCGTAAACTCATGGCTGCCATGCGTGGGTGCGGCACTATTTCACGGTCTTTTTAACGCACAAATTATGGGGCCTGTGATTCATAACGGTTAAACTTGCGCGTCCTGTGAACAGCTCTGCGATGGAGCGTCAGGCCATGATCGTGATCAAGAACAAGCATGTCGGCGAGGCGCTTCGCCGTGACGTCGTGTTCGTCTGGCACGCCGTGATTGCGGTCGTCTTTATCGGCTTTGCGAGCCTGGCGGTCGCGGCCGCCCTGCTCGATATCATGTCCTTCCGAAATTGATCCCACGCACCGGGTACCGGTGCTCGACGCCGTTGAAGTCTTCGACAACGGCCAGCGCCCCGTCCGGCCCGCTCCGCCGGATGTAGCTCGGGCCAATCGGCGATTTGCCGTGGCCGCCTGGGATGTCGAGCACATAGGTCGGCTGACAGAGGCCGGAAGCGCGGCCACGCAGCTTGCGCATCAACTCCTGGCCAGCGGCAACGTCAGTGCGAAGGTGGCCGGTGCCTGGCGCAACATCGCCGTGATGCAGATAGTACGGCTTGATCCGGCACTCGACCAGAGCACGCATCAACTCGTCCATCACGCCCGCAGTGTCGTTGACACCGGCGAGCAGCACCGTCTGTGACAGCAACGGAATGCCGGCATCGGCCAGCCGCGCGCAGGCGGCGCGTGCCTGTTTGGTCAATTCGCGCGGATGATTGACGTGCACCGCGACATAAGTGGGCTTGCCCTTGATTTTGATGGCTCGCACCAGTTCGGTCGTGACCCGGTCGGGCTCGGCAACCGGCATCCGCGTATGAATACGGACGACCTTGACGTGATCGATTGTGGCAAGGCTTTTCATCACCGCACGCACCCGCCGCGGTGACAAAATAAGCGGATCGCCGCCGGTGAGAATGACCTCCCAGATTTGCTGATGAGAGCGGATGTAGTCGAGCGCAGCCGCCAGTGCAGCCGGCGACAGCCCGGCCGGCTTGTCCGGGCCCACCATTTCGCGGCGGAAGCAAAACCGGCAGTAGACCGCGCAGACATGCGTCAACTTGAGCAGCACGCGATCGGGGTAGCGGTGCACGATACCCTCGACCGGACTGTGAGCCTCGTCTCCGATCGGGTCGGAAAGCTCTTCCGGTTTGTGATCGAGCTCCGCCGCGTTTGGAATGAACTGACGCGCGATCGGATCATGCGGATCGTTTTTGTCGATCAGATCGGCCAATGATTCGGGCAAGGCCACAGCATAACGTGCGGCTACCTTTTCAATCGCCTGCCGGCGCCCGGACGGCACATAACCGTGCTCGCAAAGCTGCGCGGCGGTTCGTAACGTCGTCATAGTTCACCTGCCTTTTGTTATCTCGACCGTAGGCGCCCAGATCACCTGGTCGATCTGCTGTGCGCCTGTTGCCAGCATCACCAGCCGGTCAAAGCCGAGAGCAATTCCACTTGCCGGCGGCATGCCGGCCAAAGCCGCGAGAAAATCTTCATCGATCGGATAGCGCTCGCCATACCGTCCTTCTTTTTCCGTCATCGCCGCTTCAAAGCGAGCTCGCTGTTCCGCGATGTCGCGCAGCTCGCCGAAGGCGTTGGCGAGTTCCACCCCGCAGGCATAGAGCTCGAAGCGTTCGGCGACCTTATCGCTCCCCGGCTTTGCCCGTGCCAGCGCGGCCAGCGGCAACGGATACTCATATAATATGGTGGCGCGGCCGACCCCCAGGTGAGGATCAACGCGCTCGACCAAAATGCGGCTGAAAATGTCAGCCCAATTGTCATTGCCGGCGATAGCGGTCCCTGCCTTCATCGCTTGCGCCGCAAGCGCGGCGCGGTCGCCTTTTCCATTGCGGATCGTCGCCAGGAGATCAACGCCGGCGTGGCGCGAGAACGCCTCGGCGACGGTCAATCGCTCCGCTACCGCAAAAGGATCGACCTCCTTGCCGCGATAAACGAGTTGCGCCGTGCCAGCCGCGCGCGCAGCTTCAGCCAGTAGGCTGGTGCAGTCATCCATCAATGTCTCGTAGGGCTCGTGCGCCCTGTACCACTCCAGCATCGTAAATTCGGGATGATGCAGGGTACCACGCTCGCGGTTACGGAAGACGCGCGCAAACTCAACGATGCGAGTCTCGCCCGCCGCCAACAACTTCTTGCAGGCGAATTCCGGTGATGTGCGCAGATAGAGCTGGCGGCTCTCCCCGCCCGGGCCAACTATATCGGTTGCGAAAGCGTGCAGATGTGTCTCGTTGCCGGGAGACAGCTGCAGCGTTCCGGTTTCAACCTCGACGAAATCGCGTGCCGCGAACCAATTTCGCAGGGCTGCCACGATACGCCCGCGTGCCAGCAGGTAAGGCCTGCGGGCGACATGGCCATCTCGGCTCCAGAACGGCGGGCTTTCCGGCACATTTACCTCTATCGGACGCCATGCGGGAAAGACTGGAATCGGCCGCGAAGATCGCTATGGTGCGCCCCGAAACCGCGGCCACCCGCTGCACATAAGTTAGGGATCATAATCGTGAAGGTCATCGCTTCTTCGCTCCGCAAAGGCAATATCGTGGATATAGACGGCAGGCTCTATGTCGTTTTGACCGCAGAAAATTTTCATCCCGGCAAGGGCACCCCGACAACCCAGGTCGATATGCGCCGGATTTCAGACGGCGTGAAGACGTCGCAACGCTACAAGACCACCGACCAGGTCGAGCGCGCCCATGTCGAGGATCACGAATTCAGCTACCTCTATCAGGATGGCGACGGTTTTCATTTCATGAATCAGGAGACCTTCGACCAGGTCCAGGTGCCCGCCGACGTCATCGGCGACCAGTCGATCTATCTGCAGGAAGGCATGGTGGTGAACCTCAGCGTGCACGAGGGCGTGCCGGTCGCGATCGAATTGCCGCAAAAGGTGACGCTCGAGATCGTGGACACCGAGCCGGTCGTGAAGGGACAGACCGCATCGGGTTCATTCAAGCCGGCCAAGCTGTCGAACGGCGCCCGCACCATGGTCCCGACACACATCACGGTCGGTACGCGAGTCATCGTGAGCACCGCCGACGGGTCCTACGTCGAACGCGCCAAAGACTAGACGCGGACGCTCGCGCGCACTTCCTTCGGGAAAAGATCATCCGGCGCAAGCTGTTTTGCCGTGATCCCCTGCGCATGGGCAAAACGGCAGAACGCTTCCAGCGTCTTGCGGTTTTCGTCGAGCCCGTACGGAAACGGGTCATCGCCGAAATTCTTGCTCCATTCGCTGCCGATTGCGGCGGACCAGGGCACCGGAATGCGTGATGCCGTCAAATCCCGCACGCGTTCAAGGCTTCGTTGCTTGGCTTCATCGAAGGCCTTGAACAGGTTCATCGCTACCCAGGGATAGCGGTCGAACACGGCACGACGCATCGCAATCACGTGCATGATCGGAAAAATCCCGGTCATCGCGTGATAGCGCGCTTCCTCGCCGCGGTATTCCGGATAGAGCCGCACGATCTTTCCGCCGCCTTTCTCAAAGGCATCGGGCACGCGCGCCGAAATCGCCGCATCGACTTCGCCCGACAGCAGCATGGCGGAAATGCTGCTGTCGCGCCGCTGCTCATATTGAATTCCGGCCGGAAGCTTGAACTCGACTTTTTCCTCCCTGCCTGCTTCGTTCATGCCGGCCTGCACCCAATGGATCTTGCGCAAGTCGATGCCGGCTGTTTCCGCCAAGAAGCCGCGCGCAAAGATGCCGGCAGTCTGTGCCCATTCCGGAATGCCGACGCGCTTGCCTTCAAGATCCTTCGGCGTGCCAATGCCCCGGTCGGCGCGCACGTAGAACGCCGAATGCCGGAAAACACGTGACGGAAAAACCGGAATTCCGACGAAGGGCGAGTTGCCCTGGGAGGCAAAGCCAATGAACTTGCCAAAGGACATTTCCGAGATGTCCCACTCCCGGTTTTTAATAAACCTGTAGAAAACTTCTTCGACCGGAAGCACGAAGGCGGTCAGGGTAATGCCCTCGGGGCGGATGACACCATTCACAAGATCGCGCACGTGATCGTAGTCGGTGGTGGCAAGCGTCAAATGCAGGCGCGCGGTACCGCCACTTTCGATCATCTCGGGTTCGCGGTCCGCGCTCGAGGCCGGCGTCAGATTGGCTTCACGCACCGTCATTTCCGTTCATCTCCTTCGTCGGCACGCCGGCCGCACGTTGCGGCGCACCCTACACCGGAAAGCAGCCCTTGTATGCCGGAGTTCGATGCCTTTAACTCCCGCTCCCGGATACTTGGCTGACGGGGCAGAGCGAGGGAAGCGGATTGAAGCGTGTCATTCTCGTCGGCCTAGCGCTGCTCCTTGCCGGTGCAGCGTCCGCCCAGGAACTGAAGAGCCCGCATATCTCGCTCGCAAAGGTCGACTGGGATGCCGCGGCCGCGAGCATCGTCGACAAACCGGCGGGCACGCCGGCCGAGGCCTTCGCCAAGCTCAACACGGCGGCCAGCATCAGCTTCCCGGGAATCGGCGGAAGCTCCGTACCTGTGTTCCTGCCTTACGACGTCGATGCTTTCATCAAGGACCGCGCGGCCAATCCCGACCCTCCGCCGGAAAAAGCCGTCGAGAGCGCCGATCGTTTCATGCGGTCGGGATTTCGGCCGACAAAATTTTTCGTGACCGGCCCGGCCGGCTACGACTCCGCCTTCGCGCTGACGCTTGCCGATGTCAGGGAGCTCTCCGAAATCCGCTACGCTGATCCGGTCTATGTGCTGCTCTCGGGCCTTGCCATGACCTACGAGCTCGACGGCCCGGCGATGTCTGAGGGCGAGCTCGTGAAAGCGCTTCAGGACGAATACCCCGGCATTCGCCGCTACCTGCACGAGTCATACATCCGCTACAGCTTCGAGCGCTTTGGCGTGACATATGTCGCGGCGATCTATTGCCTGGACACGCGGCCGCGCTCGAAGATTCTCACCTGCAAGCAGGCCGATCGCGTCATGGACCGTTTCCTGCGCGCACTCAAGCTCGCCGGCGGATCGCCGGCGCCCGCGTTGGTAAAACCCGAGGCGCTTGCAGTGGACCGTCCCGCCGAGACTTCGAAAGACTTCAGCTATTTCAGTCCCGGTTTCATCATTCCCAACACCGGGCTGACGAAAGACAGCGGGGGCCGCGGCGACTACACCGTCTATGCGCGCCTGCGCTTCCCCCTCAAGAACGCGCCGGCTTTCGCAAATTCCCAGTCATTCAACAACTGGGGCGACTGCGATTTCACCGGCCGATCGGGACGCCCGCGGCGGAAAGACCAGCCCTACGCGTGCAAGGTGAACGGCAGACCACTCGTCTTCAATGAATCCGCGCCCGGCAATTACTCTTATCCATGGCGCGACAATTTCTGTGAGCATCGCCGCTATTTCGTCGGTCAGTGCCCGGGAGGCGAAGGTCATCAGGGTCAGGATATCCGGCCGGGCTCCTGCACGCTCTTCAATGACGGCGCCGACCGCTGCCAGCCTTATCAGCATGAAGTTGTCGCCGCCCATGACGGGTTCATTCTGCGTGCTCGCAAGCAGGAGGCCGTGTACCTGTTTATCAACACACCGGCGATGCATGTGCGTGTGCGTTACATGCACATGAACCCGAACCAGCTCGACGCCGATGGCATCGTCAGCGGCAGGCTCGTGCACGAAGGAGAAGTCATCGGGAAGGTCGGCAACTACAACCGTACTGAGCGCGGCACCACTTATCACCTGCATTTCGATATGCAGGTGCCGACCAAAGCCGGCTGGGTCTTCGTCAATCCGTACATGACGCTGGTAGCCGCTTACGAGCGATTGATCGGCGCACGCGGGACCGAAATCAAGGATGGCGATCCGGCTCCTACTGTCGTCGGCATGCCTCCCGTGATCATGAGCCCCTCTGATCGGCAAGCCGTAGCGCAGAATCCCGTCGTGCAAACGCATGCATCCGCGAATGCAACTGAGAAGCCACAGAAGGCAAAAGAAAAGCCCCACAAGAAGCGCAAACACGTCAGAAAACGGCGCAAGCACGACGACGGCTAGCGACATCCTGCCGATTGCGAGCACACTCCCAGTCACTACAATACCGGCATGGCGCGAATCCATTCGTCCTTTTCCGAGGACTTCAGCCGCCGGTTATTTCTGCTGAGCACGGCCGCTTTTGCTACGAGTCTCTGCGGCATCGCAGTCGCGGCGCAATCGCCGGCATTCGCTCGCTGGGTGGCAAATTTCCGGGCGCGCGCTCTCGCGCGTGGCATTTCGGAACAAACCTATGACCGCGTGATGGGCGCCGTCACGCCGGACACGAGCGTCTACGCCCAATTCAGTGCGCAACCCGAAGTCACTGAATTGATGTGGCAATACATCAATCGGCGCTGCTCGGAGTGGCGTGTCATCACCGGCAAAGAGCGTGCGAAACAATATGCCGCACTTCTGTCACGCATCGAAAAAGACTACGGCGTCGACCGCTACATTTTGCTCGGACTGTGGGGCATGGAGTCGTCGTTCGGCGACGTCATGACCAACCCGAAATACATGCGGCCGATCATCCCCGCCCTCGCCGCCCTTGCCTGGGGCGAGCCGCGGCGCCGAAAGTATTGGGAAGCCGAGCTGCTCAACGCCCTCACGATTGTCGATCGCGGCTGGGCCAGGCCTGAAGAGATGGTCGGCTCGTGGGCCGGCGCGATGGGCCACACGCAATGGATGCCGGAGGTTTGGCTGAACATGGGCGTCGACTACGACCGCGACGGCCGCGCATCGCCTTTCGGCAAGCCGGACGATGCCTTCGCCGGCACGGCGCGTTACCTGGTCGAGCGTGGGAATTACCGGCGCGGTGAACCCTGGGGCTGTGAAGTGAAAGTGCCGGCCGGCCAGACGCGCCTTGCAAACAATCGGACGATGCGTCCTTACGCGAAATGGCACGATCTGGGCGTGCGCCGCGCCGACGACACCGCATTTGCGCGGCCCGGCGACCAAGCCAAGCTCTGGATTCCGGTTGCCGGCGGGCCGGCATTCCTGGTCGGGCAGAATTTCCAGGCGGTCTATTCGTACAATCCATCCAGAAGCTACACGTTGGCACTCTGCCATCTCGGCGACCTGATCAAAGGCGATCCGCCGTTCCGCCAGCAGTTCCCCGGCGGAGAGCGCGCGCCGACCATGGCGGAGGTCAAGGAAATCCAGCGCCGGCTCAACGAGCAAGGCTTCAAGAACGATGTCGACGGCCGCACCGGCAGCGATACGGTGCGGGCGATCATCGCTTACCAGAAAAAGGTCGGCATGGAGCCGGACGGCTATGCCGGCCTGAAACTGCTCGCCCGATTGCGTCAGGGCGCGTAATCCGGTTGGATGCCCGATCATCCGCCCCCGGGGCGGCAGAGGGCGGACAGCACGTGTCGGGCAACAGAAACGAACTCAACAAGAAGCGACCGACCGAGGCTGCGGGGCTGGCTGCCTTCGATCGCCCTGTGCCCGCGGGCGTCAACGCCGCAGGCTTTGGTAGCGACGTCGTAGCCGATGCGCTGCGCGCGACCGACATTCCCTATATCGCCCTCAATCCGGGGGCGAGCTATCGCGGGCTGCACGACAGCCTTGTCAATTATCTCGGCAATGAGCGGCCGCAGATGCTGCTCTGCCTGCATGAGGAAAGCGCGGTCGCGATCGCCCATGGCTATGCCAAGGTCACCGGCACAGCGATGGCGGCGGCGGTGCATTCAAACGTCGGTTTGATGCACGCCACCATGGCGATCTTTAACGCATGGTGCGACCGCATGCCGATGGTCATTTTGGGTGCAACCGGTCCGGTCGATGCGGTCAAGCGCAGGCCATGGATCGACTGGATCCACACCGCGCGAGATCAGGGCGCGCTCGTGCGTGGCTACACGAAGTGGGACGACCAGCCGGCATCGCCGACGGCCGCCCGGGAGGCCGTGCTGCGCGCGAACTGGATCGCCAACACCGCACCGCGCGGCCCGACTTACGTCAATCTCGATGCCGAGATGCAGGAGGGCAAGCTGCAGGACGCCGTGCCGGCGATCGACACCAAGCGCTTCATGCCGCCAGTCGCGGGCGCGGCGCCCGCAACGACGATCAAGCAGGCCGCCGACTTACTGCGGGGCGCGAAGCAGCCAGTGATCCTCGCGGGCAGAACGTCGCGCGATGTCGAGGCCTGGAACAAGCGCGTCGCCCTCGCCGAACGCCTGAATGCGCGCGTTGTCACCGATCTCAAGATTGCCGCGTCATTTCCCACCTCACATTATCTCCATGCTGGCGCGCCCGGTGGCACGGTGCTCGCTCCTGAGGCGGCGGACGCAATCCGCGCAGCTGATGTTATCCTCAGCCTCGACTGGCTCGACCCGGCCGGCACGTTCAAGGCTGTCGGCAATGTCGGCGCCAAAGTCATCCAGGTGTCCGTCGATCATCATCTGCACAATGGCTGGAGCATGGACTACCAGGGTCTGCCGCCGGTCGATGTCTTCATCGACTGCGAACCCGACCTGGCGGTGCCGCCGTTGCTGGATACGCTTGGTCCGGGCCTCGCGCGCGCGGCGCCTGGGCGTGCAAAGGAATTCCCAAAGCCGACCGGAGACAAGCTCACGGTGGACCATCTGGCGACGGTCCTGCGCGAAGCGGTCGGAGGCCGGCCCGCCAGCCTCACTCACGTGTCGCTCTCGTGGAACGGCGCAACCTGGGCCTTTGACCATCCGCTCGACTATCTCGGCTCCGATGGCGGCGGTGGCGTCGGTGGAGGTCCGGGCATTTCGGTCGGCGCGGCACTGGCGTTGAAAGGCAGCGGCCGTATCCCGGTCGCAGTTTGCGGCGACGGCGATTTCCTGATGGGCGTGACGGCGCTCTGGACGGCGGCGCATTACCGCATTCCGCTTCTGATCGTCGTCGCCAATAATCGATCCTTCTTCAATGACGAATTGCATCAGGAACGCGTTGCCCGCATGCGCAATCGTCCGGTCGAGAACCGCTGGGTGGGGCAACGCATTTCCGAGCCCGACATTGATCTGGCCGCCATGGCCCGCGCACAAGGCGCGCAGGGTTTTGGTCCCGTGACCGCAATCAGCGATCTCGCGCCTACCCTTGCGAAAGCCATTGCCGCAGTCGAGGCCGGCGCGGTGGCGGTCGTCGATGTCCGCGTCGAGCCCGGCTATACGGCCGCAACGACCGCGGCGATGACGCGAAAAAGCGAGTAAGGCCATATGGCGTCTGCCCCATCAGCCAATGACGCCATCCTGGTGGCCGACGACATCGTGGTGCGATTTGACACACCCGAAGGCGCGATTACTGCCGTCGACAACGTGTCCCTCAAGGTCAGGCCGGGCGAATTTCTGTCCATCATCGGCCCGTCCGGTTGTGGCAAGTCCACGCTGTTCAACGTGATCGGCGGTTTGCTCGCCGAGCATCAAGGTGTCGTCACCGTCGCAGGCGAGACGATTTCAGGACCGCACAAGTCGATCGGCATGGTGTTCCAGGAGGAATCGACATTCCCCTGGCGGACCGTCACCGACAACGTCGGCTTCCCGCTTGAGCTCGTCGGAATGCCAAAAGCGCAGCGCATCGAGCGCGCCCGTCATTTCATCAAGATGGTTGGCCTCGACGGCTTCGAAAATCGTTACCCTGGCGAATTATCCGGCGGCATGCGGCAGCGTGTGTCGCTCGCCCGCACGCTCGCTTCCGAGCCAAAAATCCTGCTGATGGATGAGCCCTTCGCCGCACTGGACGAGCAGACACGGCTGCTGCTGGGTGACAAGGTGCTGCAGATCCAGCAGCAGCTGAAGCAGACGACGCTGCTGATCACGCACAACATCACGGAGGCGGTCCAGATGTCGGACCGCATCCTGGTGATGACCTACCGTCCCGGGAAGGTGAAACGGATCGTCGACATCAACCTGCCGCGCCCGCGCACATCCGAAATTGTCGGCAGCGAAGCCTTTGGACGGTACGTCGCCCAGATTTGGAGTGACCTGCGCGAAGAAGCGAGCCGTGGCATGCAGGACGAGGAAAAGCACGCGCTCGAGCACCACGGTGCCGCGTCATGACCATCACGGCGGCAGGACAACCGGGACCGCGTTTTGTTCCGCCTGCGCTGGTCGGCGTGGCCGCGCTGCTTGTCGTCCTGCTGATCATGGAGCTGCTGATCCAGTTGAACTTCATCAGCCGCTTCATAGTCCCGCCCCCCTCAGAGATCGTCGCGAGCTTCGGGCGAGTCATCGTCGAAGAACACGTGTTCAGCCGATTCCTGCTGACGCTGAGTGAATGCCTGACGGCCGGTGTCATGCTCACGGTGTTCGGCATCGCCGGCGGCGTGCTAATGCACCGTTTCAAGCTCCTTCAGCAGGCCTGCGAAACCTGGGTCGCGGCCATGGCTGCGGCGCCGCTGGTCCTGGCCTATCCGTTGTTCATGGTGATCTTCGGCCGCAATGCCTGGACCATCATCATGATGGGATTTTTCGCGGCGCTGCCCCCGGTCATCCTGAAGACGATCGAAGGCATGGCGAACACGCGCAAGGTCCTGGTCAATGTCGGGCGGAGCTTCAACCTGACGTCCACCCAGCAGTTCTGGAAAATCATGTTTCCGGCGGCGCTGCCGACGATTTTCGTCGGAGTGCGGCTTGGTCTCATCTTCGCGCTGATCAATATCGTCGGCGTCGAGTTCCTGATCAATTACGGCGGACTCGGACAGCTCATCAACGACCTGGCCGAGCGCTACGATCTTGCCGGCACCTACGCGGCGATCTGCTTCGTGATCCTGGTGAGCGTATTGTTCTTCATGACCCTGGAAAAGGCCGAGCGATGGCTACGACCGATCGATTGACACGGTCCGTGGCGGCGGAACCGCTGGTCAGCCCCGTTACGCTGCTGCGTATCGCGATCATCCTCGCAGTGCTCGCGATTTGGGAATTCCTTGCTCATTCCGGCTGGCTCTATCGGGACGTCGTGCCTTCGCTGTTTGCCATCGGCAAAGCGCTCTATGACCTTCTGTCGCATGGCGATTATTACTTCAACCTCGGGGTGACCGCGGCTGAAATCGGAACGGCGCTGCTGATCGGCGGACTTTCGGGTCTCGCGGTTGGAATCCTGCTTGGCGCCAACCGGTTTTTGTCGAAAGCATTCGAGGCCTACCTTTATTACCTCGGCCCCACCCCAAAGATCATCTTCTTCCCGGTCATGATCATGTGGTTCGGTGTCGGCCCGGGCTCCAAAATTGCGCTCGGCACCCTCTCCTGCTTCTTCCCCGTCGCACTTTCAGTCGCGGCCGGCATGCGGCAGATCGACAAGGTGCTGATCCGGGTGGGCAAAAGCTTTCGTGCCTCGACCTGGCAGATGATTGTAAAGATCTACATGCCGGCGATGCGGCATCCGATCATCAACGGCGTCAGGCTGGGGCTCGGTGTCGCTCTGATCGGCACGCTGCTGGCCGAAACCAAGTTGTCGAACAAGGGGATCGGCTTTCTCATCATCAATGCCTACAGCACCTTCGACATGCCACGCATGTATGCCATGCTGATCGTCTTGTTCGTGCTGGCGATCGGCGCCAATGCCTTGGTGGGCCGTCTCGGCGGCCTCGAAAACATAAAAAGAACCTGACGTTCAAGCGAAAACGGGAGCGACGCATGAAACATGTGGTTGGACTCGCCGCTGCAGCAGTCGCCATAGCGACGCACTTGGCGACACTCACGGCACCGGCCGCGGCCGACGATGTGGTGAAAATGACCATCGGCCAGCGCGGCAACTGGGACACCTCGATCACCCATCTCGGCGAAAAGGCCGGCATCTTCAAGAAGCACGGCCTGCAGCTCGAGATGATCTACACCTCCGGCAGCGGCGAAACCTTGCAGCCCGTGATCTCCGGCAGCGTCGATCTCGGTCTTGCGGTCGGCACGCTCGGCGCCATGGCTGCCTATTCGAAGGGTGCGCCGGTCCGCATCATCGGCGCGCAGGCCACGGGCGCGGCGGATTACTGGTACGCCAAGAACCCCGCCATCAAGACGCTGAAGGACGCCAATGGGCACACCATCGCATTTTCGACCAACGGCTCCTCGACCCACAGCGTGGTGCGTGCCTTCATCGACGAATTCAAACTGACGGCGAAGCCTCAGCCCACTGGCAATCCGAGCGCGACACTCACTGCCGTCATGACCGATCAGGTCGACGTCGGCTGGGCCGCTCCGCCATTCGGCTTGAAGGAAATGGAAGAAGGCAAGATTCACCTGGTCGCGCGCGCCACCGACGCCGCGCTCGTGCGGGGACAGACGATCCGCGTACTGGTGGCCAACGCCGACGCCCTGGTGAAGCGCAAGGAGGTCATCGAGCGCTTCATGAAGGCCTATCGCGAGAGCATCGACTACCTGTACTCGTCAAACCCGCAGGTGATGAAAGACTATGCTGAGTTCGCTAGGGTCTCCGAACCTTTGGCCAAGCGCGTGCGCGACGAGTTCTTCCCCAAGAGCCTGGTCAACCCCGATCAAATCCACGGCCTCGACACTTTGATCCCGGAGGCGGTGAACCTGAAGTTCATTCCTGCTCCTCTCACCAAGGAACAGGTCGCGGAGCTGATTCAGATTTCACCACGCAAGTAAGCCGCAGCCGACAGGTGCCGCCATGACAACCGCCGTTTCCCCGCAAGCCGCTTCCGCGCAAGCGGTCGTGTTACCGAAGAATCGCGGCGCCTATTACGGCGGCGCCTGGCATGAGCCGAAGGCAGGCCGTTTCATCGACACGATCAGCCCCGGCACCGGGCAATCGCTCGGCAAGGTCGCCGACTCCGGCGCCGATGACATCGATGCGGCGGTGGCCACGGCGAAGACCGCATTCGCCGAATGGCGGCGTGTGCTGCCGCTCGAGCGGGCAAAAATCCTGCGGCGGATTGCCGAAATCCTGCGCCAGAACGCCAACGAGCTCGCGATGATCGATGCCGCCGACTGCGGCAACCCGGTCAAGGAAATGGTCAGCGATGCGATGATCGCCGCCGCCCAGATGGAGTTCTTCGCGGGCTTTGTCACGGAAATGAAAGGCGCTTCCATTCCGATGGGTCCGGATGTGGTCAACTTCTCCGTCCGCGAACCTCTCGGCGTGGTCGGCCGCATCATTCCGTTCAACCATCCATTCATGTTCTGCGCCGGCAAATCGGCGGCCCCGCTCGCTGCCGGCAACACGGTGGTGG
>Ga0310810_10005868_pt1 | contig 13801 bp, 14 predicted proteins | sample NCmetagenome_FD_207641 | JGI IMG/M metagenome (GOLD analysis project Ga0310810, IMG submission 207641) | Soil microbial communities from experimental microcosm in Duke University, North Carolina, United States - NC | ecosystem: Engineered > Artificial ecosystem > Soil microcosm > Unclassified ... | reverse complement strand
TCGAGACGACACAAAAGCGGACAGAGGGAGCACCGCCCCATGAAAGGGATCCTGCTAAGAGCCGCGACGGTACTGCTCGGCATATCGGCGTATGTCGGGCTCGGCATCGCGCTGGCGAGCGCCGGCTGATTACCGCGTGAATGCGGACGCGAGCGGTCCCTAGTCGGGCCGCTTGCGCGCGAGACGCTCCATAAAGCGCGCATGATCGACAATCATGCGCTCGTGAAATCCCTCCCCGATCATCTCCACTTCGTCCCGGCACCGCGCGCGAAAGCGAAAACGGCGCCCGTCGATCTCGATCAGCTCGACCTCTGCGGTCACAATCATGCCGACCGGCGTCGCGGCGATATGACTCATCTCGACCCGCGTCCCGACGGTGCGCTGAGCCGGCGACAGATACGGGGCCAGCGCGTGAACGCAGGTCCATTCGATAAAGGCGATCATCTGCGCCGTCGCGAAGACCGGCGGCATCTCGGTCGAGGGATCAAAGAGTTGCGCCTGCGCGGGCACGCCCAGCGCCTCGCCGACCGTGATCGTTTCCGTATGGCGGAGGCCGGGCTTCAAATCCTCGAGGGTCACGGCGTCGCCCCGCCCTAGGCCGCCTCAGCCCTTGTATTGCAGGATCGTCAGCCCGTCATTGACGTCGGTCAGGTACATCAGCCCGTCCGGCGCGACATAGACATCGTTCGACTGAATGATGCGCGGCCGGTTCGGGCGCGGATCGACCATCTTCTCGGGTGCCGGCGGCACGAAATGCGCGACCTCCTTTGGCGCGAACGGATCGCGGATATCGATGACCCGCACGCCGGCGTTCTGATAGGTCGCGAAGATCAGCTCCGAGCTTTGGAACGAGCCCGGGCGATTTTCATGCAGATTATGCGGGCCGAATTTCGCGCCCTTCTGGCAATAATCCTGCTCGGCCGGGGTCGGGAAGGCGCTGATCTGCACCGGGTTGGTCGGCTCGCGCACATCGAATACCCAGCAGCGCTGGATCCCATTGGCGCAATTGTCGAGATTGCCTTCGTCAGCGAACACCGCGAGGTTGCGATCGGGCAGCGGCAGCGGCGTGTGGGTGCCGCCGCCAAAGGGCGGCGACCAATTGCGGTGCGCCAGCAATTTGGGCGCGGTCGGGTTGGCGACATCGAGGATTGTCATGCCGCCGTCGCGCCAGGCGGCATAGGCGAGATTGCCGGCAACAATCGCGTGATGCAGCGCGTAGCGCCGGCCGGTCCAGCTCGGCGTCTCGCCGGCCGCCTGGTTCATCCCCGGCAACCAGAACCGCCCGACGACCTCCGGCCGGGTCGGCTCCGCCATGTCGATGATCGCCAGCACATGATCGGTGAAGCCCTGCCAATGACAGGAGGCGTAGGCGTAGCGCCCGCCGACATACCACAGGCGATGTAGGCCGAGCCCATCGACCGGCATAAAGCCGATCTCGCGCGGGCTCTCCGGCTTCGAAATGTCGAAGACGCGCAGCCCGGCGGTGAATTGCTTGTCGCGCTTTGTGAAGGTCTCGGTGATCGACGCCTTGAAATAGTCGTTCGGATCGGAATAGCCCTGCAACACCCAGATGTTTGGCGAATTCACCGTCAGCAGCAGGTCGTCGTGGGTCTGCAGATGAAAGGCGCGCGAGTTGGGCGGCGCCGGCGTGAAGTTGACCGGCTTCGGACGGCGCGGGTCGCGCACATCGGTGACCGTGAAGCCGTCCGAAAACATATGGCCGATAAAGGCGTGCCCCTTATGCACCATGATCTGCACGCCGTCGCCGCGGCCGTTCAGGTCGCTGTGGCCGACGAATTCGATATTGCGCGCGGAGTCGGGTGTCATGGCGCAGGCTCCCTGCCAGCGTTTTAGGTGGCGGCATATTGACGGCCCGCGCCGCGAAAGCAAAGCCGCTGGACCCCAGCCTGGCCGCGGCTCTAGCCTGTGACGAACAAGGGCTTGCGAGTAGGAGGCACCGATGACCCTGGCGGCGGGGTTTCGCGAATTGATGCGGCGGGACGGCATGGTCGTTGCGCCGGGCGCCTATGACTGCATCACGGCGCGGCTCATCGAGCGCGCCGGGTTCGATGCCGTCTACATGACCGGCGCCGGCACGGCCGCGATGTTGGGCTACCCCGATTTCGGCCTCGTCACGATGTCCGAGATGGTCGCGAATGCCGGCCGCATCGCAGCGGCGGTGGCTCTCCCGGTTATCGCCGATGCCGACACCGGCTACGGCAATGAGCTGAACACCGTGCGCACGGTGCGCGAATACGAGACCGCCGGGGTCGCCGGTATCCACATCGAGGACCAGGGCTTCCCGAAGAAATGCGGCCATCTCGACGACAAGGAAATCGTGCCGCGCGAGGATTGGCTGGCGAAGATCCGCGCCGCCGCGAGCGCGCGCCGCAATGCCGATTTCTCGATCATCGCGCGCACCGACTCGCGCGCCGTCGCCGGCTTCGACGAGGCGATCGCGCGTGCCAATGCAGCGATAACCGCGGGCGCCGATATGGTGTTTGTCGAGGCGCCGCAGACCGTCGAGGAGGTCGCCGCGGTGCCGCGGCTCGTCAAGGGACCGTGTCTCCTCAATGTGGTGCGCGGCGGCAAGACGCCCGATCTCGATCTGCGCGAAGCCGAGCGCATGGGCTACAAGCTCGCGATCGTCCCGGGGCTCCTGATCAAGAACGTCGTCGGGATCTGCGAGCAGATGCTCGACGAGTTGCGCGCGACGCAGCGCCATCCGGCTCCAGTGCGCGAGATGAGTGTGCGCGAGACATTTCAGCTGTGGGGCGCCGATGAATGGGATGCGCTGCGCACCCGGTTCCGCGATCCCGCCGATGCGCGGCGCGAGGCGGCGGAATAGCGTGGCGGCTAAAGATCGAGCGGCGGAAAAATGTGCTCGCCGTCGGGGCCGAGCGGCAGCGGGCGCACGCTCGCGGTTTCCGCCGGATCGAGCGCACCGTAAACATGCGGGAACAGCGCGCCGCCGCGTGATTCCTCCCATTTGAGGCGGTCCCCGAGCCGCGCCGATTCGACCGCGATCAGCACCAGCCCGCTCTGCCCCGCGCGGTGGCGGCGCGCGCTTTCGGCGATCTGCTCGGCGGTCGAAAAATGGATAAAGCCGTCGCGCAAATCATCGGCGGTGCCGCGATACGCACCGGCGCGCACCGCCGCCTACCATGTGTCGGCCGGGCACATGTGATAGATCATCCGAGTCATGAGACGAAACTAGCGCATGCCTAGCAACGCCTTCCACTCTCGCGTCCCGGCGAAGGCCGTGACCCATTTTTCAGCTGTCCCGGGCACAGATAGGTGGGTCCCGGCTTTCGCCGGGACGCGGATTAGACGGCAGCTCGGAGCTGTGAGTTGATCGGCGCGAGCCCCGCGCCGGAACCCCACAGCAGCGTTTTGGTGCCCCGCGTGCCGGCATTGGTCGCCGGGTTTCGGGAGGTGTTGTGGCTCTCGCCGGAAGGAGAGATCGAGGCGTTGTCGCCGGAAGAGGCGCGCGCCCGGCTCGATCCGGTGCAGGGCGGCGAGACGCCGATGGTGTGCCATGCGCGCGCCGTCGCGCGGCGGCTCGATATTCCGTCACGAGACTGGGCAGGCTTTGCTGCGTTCGATCTGCTCGAATTGTTCGCCTTTGTACGGCCGGCGCAGTTCTGCGTTCCGACACCGCGCGGGCTCGCCGAAGCGCTCGGGCTTGCGCCGCCGCAGGGCATGGCCGAAGCCTGCGTCGCGCTCGCGACGGCAGCGCGCGCCCTCTTGCAGGATCTCGCAAACGAGACCGGGCCCGATATTCACGCCATCGCCGAAATTGCCGAGCGGGCGGGATGGCCGTGGGGGCCGGCGGTGCTCGCGGCCTTGCCGCCGGCCGAACCCGGCGCGCAGCGGCGCGGCGCTGGTCTACGCGCCTGGGAACGGCTCGAGGAATGGCAGGAGCGCGCCCCGCCGCCGCCGCCCGGCAACGATCCGGTCGGCGCCGATGAGGCGCGGCGCCGTCTCGCGGCATTGCTCGGCGACGGGGCCGAGCCGCGGCCGCAGCAGGCCGATTACGCCGCCGCCGTTGCGGCCGCCTTTGCGCCACGGCAGCGCCCGGATGAGCCGCAGGCGGTGCTCGCCGAGGCCGGCACCGGGGTCGGCAAGACCCTGGGCTATATCGCGCCGGCGAGCCTGTGGGCGGAACGCAACCAGGGCTCGGTGTGGATCTCGACCTTCACGCGCAACCTGCAGAGCCAGATCGCCGGCGAGCTCGACCGCCTCTACCCCGACCCGGTGCAAAAACGCCGCCGCGTTGTGATCCGCAAGGGCCGCGAGAATTTTCTGTGCCTCTTGAATTACGAGGAGGCGGTGCGGGCGGCGCTCGGCCGCGCCTCGCCGGGCGCGGCGCAACTGGCGCTGATCGCGCGCTGGATCGGCGCGACGACGGCCGGCGATCTCGTCGCCGGCGATTTTCCGGGCTGGCTCGCCGAGCTGATCGGGCGCGGCCGGATCAACGCGCTCGCGGACCGGCGCGGCGAGTGCATCCACGCCGCCTGCCCGCATTTCCGCCGCTGCTTTGTCGAGAAGAATGTGCGGGCGGCGCGCCATGCGCGGCTCGTCGTCGCCAACCACGCGCTCGTCATGGCGCAGGCCGCGCTCGGCGGGCTCGACGATGCGAGCGTGCCGACGCGTTATGTCTTCGACGAGGGCCATCATCTGCTGGAAGCGGCGGATGCGGCGTTTTCGGTGCGGCTCTCCGGCCAGGAGGGCCGCGAATTGCGCCGCTGGCTGCTCGGCGCCGAGACCGGCCGCTCGCGGGCGCGCGGGTTGCAGCGGCGCATCGGCGATCTGGTCGAAGCGGATGAGGAAGGATCGGCCGCGCTCCTCGAAACGCTGGTCGCGGCGCGCGTCTTGCCGGCCGATGGCTGGCATCAGCGTGTCGGCGAGGGGCACGGCCTGCCGGGGGCGGAGAGCTTTCTGGCGCTGGTGCGGCAACAAGTGCTGGCGCGGGCGCTGGGGGATTCACCGTATGGGATCGAGGCCGAGGCGCGGCCGCCGATTGACGGTCTCGTCGAGGCCGGCGTGCGGCTGGCGGCCGGGTTCGACCGGCTGGCCGGCGCGCTCCGACGATTGTCGGCGGCATTGCGTCGCCCGCTCGAAGACGCGGAGAACCCGCCCGAACCGGCGATGCGCCAGCGTCTTGAAGCGGCGGTGCGCGGGCTCGAACGGCGCGCCGATATGCAGCTCGCGGCGTGGAGCCGATTGCTGCGCGATCTCGCCGAGCCGCCCGGCCCCGACACGGTCGAATGGCTCGCGCTCGACCGCAGCGACAACGCCGAGACCGATATCGCGGTCAACCGCAACTGGATCGACCCGGGAAAGCCATTTGCGCTGGCGGTGGCGCAGCCAGCACATGGACTCGTCGTGACTTCGGCGACCCTGACCGACGGCGAGGCCGATGCGGAGTTCGCGTGGCGCGCATCGCATCGCCCTTCGACTATCCGGCGCAGACCCGCATCTTTATCGTGACCGACATCCCGCGTGGCGATATCGGCCAGATCGCGGCCGGTTTCGCGAGCCTGATGAGAGCCGCGAAAGGCGGCGCGCTCGGCCTCTTCACCGCGATCGCGCGGTTGCGGGCGGTGCACGAGAAAATCGCGCCGGTGCTGGAAGCGCGCGGCCTCTTATTGCTGGCGCAGCATGTCGATGCGATGTCGACCGCGACCCTGGTCGACATCTTCCGCGCCGAGGAAGATTCTTGCCTCCTCGGCACCGATGCGGTGCGCGATGGGGTCGATATCCCGGGCCGCTCGTTGCGCCTCATTGTCTTCGACCGCGTGCCGTGGCCGCGCCCCGACATCCTGCATCGCGCCCGCAAGCCGGTGTTCGGCGGCGCCGCTTACGACGAACGCATCGCGCGGCTGCGGCTGCGGCAAGCCTACGGCCGGCTGGTGCGGCGGGCCGACGACCGCGGCATCTTCGTCATTCTGGACCGCGCCTTGCCGTCGCGGCTGCTGCCGGCCTTCCCGGCCGGGGTGCCGATCGCGCGGGTGCCGCTGGTCGACGCGGTGGCGGCAACCGCGGCCTTTCTCCATGATGCGGCTTGACAGAGCCCGCGCGGGTTTGGTCTGTGCGCCAACCTGCGAGCGAAAGGAGCCCCGATGCTCGATCCTCACGGCGCGCTGATCTGCACAATGATGCTGGTATCGGCGGCCGACCGCGACATGGCCGAGACTGAGCTGAAGATCATCGGCGACATCGTCGGCGACCTGCCGGTGTTCCGCGATTTCGACCGGCAGCGGCTGCGCGGCGTTTTGGAGGAATGCTCGCGTTTGTTGGGCGGCGAGAACGGGCTCGACGAAGCGCTCAAATCGATCCGGAAGGCATTGCCCGCAAAGTTGCGTGAAACCGCTTATGCGATCGCCTGCGATGTGGCGGCGGCGGATGGCGAGGCCAGCCAGGAGGAATTGCGGGTCCTCGAACTGATCCGTCACCGCCTAGACATCGAGCGGCTGATCGCCGCGGGCATCGAGCGCGGCGCCAAGGCGCGCTTCCAGACGCTGTAAAGAACCAAGACAGCGGTCGTCCGGGCCGCATCTTCACTGGCGCGGGCGGGACGCCGGCGGTCCAGCCTGTCGCTAGCTTGTCTTCGCGGGCGGTAAGGCGCGGCGGATCGCGTCGCGGATTTCGGGCGGCTGCTGCTCGAGCGCGTCGCACAGGCGGCGCATCTGACGCCGCAGGCTGTAGACCTGGTCGAGCAAGCCTAACACCAGCGACAGCGCCTCATCGTCGACGGCGAATTCGCGGCGGATATCGAGGATCAGCTCGACCCGCGCGACATCGACCTCGTGAAACACCCAGCGCTCGCCGCCTTCTTCCGCCGCCGTCTCGGGTACGACCCAGCGGTTCTCGACCCAGCGCGACAACTCGGCGGCGTTGAGCCCGGCAAAGCGGCGCATCAGCTCGTCAAAGCCGATCATGCGGCCGCCCCATGGGACGCGCCTTGCGCCATCCCGCCGCGCGGATCGACCGGGTGCTGCTTGGCCCAGTCTTCGAGGAATTTCGCGAGTTCGGGATCATCGCTCGCGCCGATCACGACCTTTAGCGTGACATACTGGTCGCCGGTTACTTCTTTGCCCTGCCGCTTGCGATGAATGCCTCTTCCGCGCAGCCGTAGCCGCGCGCCGGTGTCGGAGCCTTTCGGGATCGCCATCGTTACGGGCCCGGTGACTGTCGGCACCGGCACGCGCGCGCCGAGCACGGCTTCGGAAAGGCTGACCGGCAATTCCAGATGAATATCGTCGCCCTCGCGGCGAAAGAAGGGATGCGGCGCGATATGCACCTCGATCAGCGCATCGCCCGCCGCGCCGCCGCCAAAGCCAGGACCGCCTTTGCCCTTGAGGCGCAGGATCTGGCCTTCCTCAATGCCGGGCGGGATCGTGACGTCGAGCCATTCGTCCGGCGATAAGGCCAGGCGCTGCTTGCCGCCGCTCGCCGCCGAGACGAAGTCGATGGTCAGGGAATAGTGACGGTCGGGGCCGGGCATCGAAAAGCCCTCGCCGCCTCGGCCGGGTCTGGCGCCCCGCCGCCCGCCTCGGCCGAACATCTCGAAAAGGTCATCGAGATCACCGACATCCATCTCGCCCTCGGGCTGGTATTTCCAGCCCTGCGCCCCCTCGGCATGCGGCCGATAGGAATAGCGCGGCCGTTCGGCGCCGCTCTCGTCGATCTCGCCGCGATCGTAGCGGGCGCGCTTCTCCGGGTCGGACAAGATGTCGTGGGCGGCCGAGACCGCCTTGAAGCGCGCCTCGGCCGCCGGCTTTCCCGGGTTCAGATCGGGGTGAAACTGCTTGGCGAGCTTGCGGTACGCCTTGCGGATCTCGTCGGTGGTGGCATCCGGCTTGACGCCGAGCACCTCATAGGGGGTTTGGGTCGCCATCAGCGGGTTTGCCGCGGTTCATTGCCGCGCGGGCGCGTCGGATTTGGGTTCGAATTGGTGTTCGCGGTCGCGGTCGCCGCCTCGATGCGCACCGGAACGCTGACTTCGGAGCCGCGCCGGTCGACCGTCAGCGTGACCTGGTCGCCGATGCGCGCCAGACCGATCATGTTGCGCAATTGCGTGCCGCTGTGGACCGTCGTGCCGTTGGCCGCGACAACCAGATCGCCGGTGCGCAGCCCGGCCTGCTCGGCGGGGGAGCCGGTTTCGACCCGTGCGATGACGGCGCCCTCGGTCTGGTGGGTGCTCATGGCTTGCGCCAATTCCGGCGTCAGATCCTGGATCGCGACGCCGATCCGGCCGCGCTTTACCTCGCCATAACGGATGATCTGGTCCATGACGCGGCGCGCCATGTTGATCGGCACGGCAAAGCCGATGCCGATATTGCCGCCGCCCGGCGCCAGGATCGCGGTGTTGATGCCGACCACCTGGCCATAGAGGTTGACGAGCGGCCCGCCGGAATTGCCGGGGTTGATCGAGGCGTCGGTCTGGATGAAATCCTCATACCCCTCGATGCCGAGGCCGCTGCGGCCGAGCGCGCTGACGATCCCCGACGTCACGGTCTGTCCGAGGCCGAACGGATTGCCGACCGCCAACACGAAATCCCCGACCTGCAGGCGGTCGGAATCGCCGAGCGGCACGGCGGTCAGGTTCTGCGCCGGGATCTGCAACACAGCCACATCCGCTTCGGTATCCCGGCCGACCAGCTTTGCGGTAAAGCGCTTATTGTCCTTGGTCGTGACCTCGATCTTGGTGGCGTTGTCGACGACATGGCCATTGGTCAGGATGTAGCCGTTCTGGGCATCGACAATGACCCCGGAGCCGGTCGCCTGGGTCTCGCGCTCCTCGGGCTGCGAGCGCTGCGGCAGGTTGAAAAAGCGGCGGAAAAACGGGTCTTGCAGTAGCGGGTTCTCGGCCCGCACCTTACCGCGCACCGCGATGTTGATGACACCTGGCGTCACCCGCGCCAACATCGGCGCGAGGGTCGGCACCGCACCGCCCACCTCGGGGATGGCCCCGGCCGCGATGGCTGGCGCGGGCATAACTGCGGCAACGCCGCTCATCAGGACGAGCGCGGACAAGACCCGTTTCATCTCGTGGGAACCCTGCGGGACAATTTGCGCCATCGGCAAAACGAGGCGCCGGACAAACAGTTTCACGCCCTGAATATGTAAACCGGAGCGCAAGCCCTTCAAGTCGGGCGCGATCGTGGCGGCAGGCTAGCAGCAGACTCGTACATAGGCTGCTAACTGATTGTTTTCTTTAGGATTTATTATTGCTCCGGAGCGAATATGCAAGCATCCTTGTTTGTCTCGATGCTGGGTAACGACGAGAAGAGGCCGACGTGACCGCCTATGAACTGCAACTTCAGGGATATCGGCTGACCACGGCAGAGATCATCTACCGGCTGCCGGACCATCCCGCCCTGCTGCAGAGCTTCATCTGGCAGAAATTCGATCTTGCACCCGATTATCCGGAGCTGCGGCGGTTTCTCGAATTCTGGAGCCGCAGCATCGAAGGCAAACTGCATTCGGTGAATGTCAAACAGAGCACGGCGTTCGGCCCGCCCCGCTTCCGCCATTACAAGCATGAGCTGACGGTGCACTGAGCCGGCGCAATCACGAACCTAGTTCGCATCCCGGCGAAAGCCCGACCGACCCTTCAGCGCCCCAACACGGACAACTCGACACGGACAAGGGGATCCCGCCCTCTGCCGGAACGCGGCGCTGTGTGTTCTCACAATCTCCTGCGGCCGATTCGCGCTCTTGTTTCCCCCTCGCGCGTCTGCCATGTGCTGCGGCGTGTCGCTGCCAACCGCAATCATCGATCCGAGCGCCGGGCGCGCAAAAGCGGCGGCCGCGCCGGTGCGGGCGGTTGCCCTTTGGCTGCTCGCCTGCTGCGCGATGATCTTCGCGATGGTCGTCATCGGCGGCATCACCCGGCTGACGCTCTCCGGCTTGTCGATCACCGAATGGCAGCCGGTCACCGGCATCCTGCCGCCGCTCTCCACCGCGAGCTGGGCCGCCGAATTCGAGAAATACCGGCATATCCCGCAATACCGGCTGCTCAATGCCGGCATGAGCCTCGCCGATTTCCAGACGATCTACTGGTGGGAATATGTCCACCGGCTGTGGGGGCGGCTGATCGGTATCGTCTACGCGGTGCCGTTTCTGTATTTCTGGCTGCGCGGCCGGCTGCCGAAGCGGCTGCTCGGGCCGCTCGGCAGCATCCTGCTGCTGGGCGCGGCGCAGGGCGCGCTCGGCTGGTACATGGTCGAGAGCGGTCTCGCCGACCGGGTCGATGTGAGCCAATACCGGCTTGTCACGCATCTCGCTCTGGCGCTAGCGATCTATGGGCTGACGCTGTGGATCGCGCTCAGCTTATTGCTTGAGCAGCCCCGGGCAGGGGTCGCGCCGGGCTGGCGGCGCGGCGCGGAGACGATGATTGCGCTGGTCGCACTGACGATCGTGGCGGGCGGGTTTGTCGCCGGGCTGCATGCCGGGCTCACCTACAACACCTTCCCGCTGATGGACGGAAGTTTCTTGCCGGCTGGTTATGACCAATTGCAGCCGTTCCCGCGCAACTGGTTCGAGAATGTCGCCGCGGTGCAGTTCGATCACCGTGTGCTGGCGATGACGACAGCCGCGGCGGCCGGGCTGCTATGGCTCGCGGGCCGGCGTGCCCCCCTGCCCCGCTCGGCGCGGCTCGCATTGCACGCGCTGCTGGTTGCCGCGGCAGTGCAATTTGCCCTCGGCGTCTCGACCCTGTTGCTCGTCGTGCCGATCCCGCTGGCAGCAGCGCATCAAGCCGGTGCTGTCCTCCTGCTGACCGCCGCCATCGTGCTGCGCCACACGCTGCGCCGGCCGCAATTGGACGCCGCGGCGGGCAGAGCCATATAATTCTCCTGGCGCCCAGCGCGGGCTGCCCGGAGATCCCAATGGCCAAAAAAGCCAAGCCAGCGAGCCAGGAAGCCAAGGCAGCGCCCGATACGGCGCAGTGGCAGGCATTGGCTGCGGCCGAGTTGAAGGGGAAGCCGCTCGCGAGCCTCGATTGGGAGACGCCCGAAGGGATCACGGTCAAGCCGCTTTATACCGAGACCGATCTCGAGGACATCGAGGCTCAGGGGTTCCGGTGGCGCGACGCGTTGCCGGGAATGCCGCCTTACCTGCGCGGGCCGCGCGCGACGATGTACGCGAACCGGCCCTGGACGATCCGGCAGTATTCGGGGTTCTCCACCGCCGAGGAGTCGAACCGCTTTTACCGCGACAACCTGAAGGCGGGGCAGATGGGGCTGTCGATCGCGTTCGATCTGGCGACCCATCGCGGATATGACAGCGATCATCCGCGCGTCGTCGGCGATGTCGGGAAAGCCGGTGTCGCGATCGACTCGGTCGAGGACATGAAGATCCTGTTCGACGGCATCCCGCTCGACCGCATGAGCGTTTCGATGACGATGAACGGCGCGGTGTTACCGGTGCTCGCCGGGTTCATCGTTGCCGCCGAAGAGCAGGGCGTGCCGCAGGACAAGCTTCAGGGCACGATCCAGAACGACATCCTGAAGGAGTTCATGGTCCGGAACACTTACATCTACCCGCCCGGACCCTCGATGCGGATCGTCGCCGACATCATCGAATACACCGCCCGGCACATGCCGAAATTCAACTCGATCTCGATCTCCGGCTATCATATGGAGGAGGCCGGCGCGACCTCTGTTCAAGAGTTGGCGTTCACCCTCGCCGACGGGCTCGATTATGTGCGCGCGGCATTGTCGCGCGGCCTCAACATCGATGAGTTTGCGCCGCGCCTGTCGTTCTTCTTTGGCATCGGCATGAACTTCTTCATGGAGATCGCAAAGCTTCGCGCGGCGCGTCTCCTTTGGGCGCGGCTGATGCAGCAATTCAGGCCGCAGGACCCGGTGAGCCTCGCATTGCGCACGCATTGCCAGACCTCCGGGGTGAGCCTCACCGAGCAGGCTCCGCACAACAACATCATCCGCACGACAATCGAGGCGCTCGCCGCCGTGCTCGGCGGCACGCAGTCGCTGCACACCAATTCCTTCGACGAGGCGCTGGCGCTGCCGACCCCGTTCTCGATGGGGATCGCGCGCAACACGCAGCTGATCCTGGCCGAGGAAAGCGGGATCCCGCATGTCGTCGATCCGCTCGGCGGCAGCTATTACGTCGAGACATTGACGCATTCGATCGCTGAAGCGGCGATGCGGTTGATCGAAGAAGTCGAGGTGCTGGGCGGGATGACGCGGGCGGTCGAGAGCGGCATGCCGAAATTGCGCATCGAGGAGTCGGCGGCGCGGCGGCAGGCGGCGATCGACCGCGGCGAAGAGGTCATCGTGGGCGTCAACAAATACCAATCGGATGAGACCTCTCCGGTCGAAATCCTCGATGTCGACAACGACGCAGTTCGCACGTCGCAGATCGCGCGCCTCAAACAGGTGCGGGCGAACCGCGATGCCGGTCGTGTGAAAGCGGCGCTCGTCGCCCTGACCGATGCCGCGAAGAGTGGCCAAGGCAATCTTCTGGCATTGTCGATCGAGGCAAGCCGCGCGCGTGCCACGGTCGGCGAAATCTCCGATGCGCTCGAAAAAGTATTCGGCCGTCACCAAGCCGCGACACGGTCGGTCACCGGCATTTATGGCGGGCAGTATCGCGACGACGAAGGCTTCCGCCGCATCCAGCACGAGATCGAGAGTTTCGCGCGCGAGGAAGGACGGCGGCCGCGCATGCTCGTCGTCAAGCTCGGCCAGGACGGCCACGACCGCGGCGCCAAGGTCATCGCCACCGCGTTTGCCGATATCGGTTTCGATGTCGATATCGGGCCGCTGTTCCAGACACCGGAGGAAGCGGCGCGCCAGGCGGTCGAGAACGATGTGCATATCGTCGGCGTGTCGAGCCAGGCGGCAGCGCACAAGACGCTTGTGCCGGCGCTGATCGAGGCGTTGAAGCGCGAGGGCGCCGGCGACATCCTCGTCGTGTGCGGCGGCGTCATCCCGCCGCAGGACTACGATTTCCTGAAGAAGGCGGGGGTCAGCGCGATTTATGGGCCCGGCACCAATATCCCGGCTGCCGCCGCCGAGATCCTGTCGCTGATCCGCCAGCACCGCATGGCGGCGTAAGAGGGACGTCGGCATGACAAAACTTCTCGATCGGGCCCTCAAAGCTGCGCGCAATCTTTCTCCGAGGGAACAGGATGATCTCGCCCGGATCATCCTCCGCCTGACGGGCGCGGAGGATGAACCGCCGGTACCGCTCACTGCCGAAGAAGAAGCCGCCATCGCAGAGTCGAAAGCGGCGGCCGCGCGTGGGGAATTTGCCACCGACGAGCAGGTGCGCGCAGCGTGGGCCAAACGCGGTCTGTGAGGCTTCGCTATACCCTTCCGGCGCTCGCCGATCTCGGTACCATCCTCGATTACATCACCGCACAGTCGCCGCAGGGTGCCCGGCGTGTGCACGCCCGCGTCAAGACAGTCACCGAACTCCTGTTGCTGCATCCCTATATTGGCCGCCGCACGAGCGACCCGGCGATCCGCCGGATCACGGCGAGGCCCTATCCCTATCTGATCTTCTACGAAATCACGGCGACGGAGATTATCATTCACGCGGTCCGGCATGCGGCTCGCGATCCCTCCACGATGCCAGGATCCGCCTGAGGACGCCGGCTTCTTCTCGGACTGAACCAGTCTTTAAGCGCTCGGGATCGGGAATTTGCAGTAAGCAATAGTTGGCCAAGTTTTATCACGGCCAGTGGTCTTGCTTTTGCTTGGCTGTTGCCATCTTATACGCCGCGACTTGAACAGGGGCGCAGAATGGCCGCCGATTCCAAATA
>Ga0310810_10005867_pt1 | contig 13802 bp, 13 predicted proteins | sample NCmetagenome_FD_207641 | JGI IMG/M metagenome (GOLD analysis project Ga0310810, IMG submission 207641) | Soil microbial communities from experimental microcosm in Duke University, North Carolina, United States - NC | ecosystem: Engineered > Artificial ecosystem > Soil microcosm > Unclassified ... | reverse complement strand
TAAATCGTCAGTCCTCATTCTTCATTCGCCAATGGACGCGGACACCCTCCCATGACACCTACCTTCACGATTGGCATCGAGGAGGAGTACCAGACGCTCGACCCGGACACCTACGATCTGCGCTCCCACATCAACACCCAGATAATGGCGGAGGGGAAGCGGCAGCTCGACGAGCGGGTCAAGTCCGAGATGCACCAGGCGGTGGTCGAAGTCGGCACCGGCGTGTGCCGCTCGATTCGCGAGGCCCGCACCGATCTCGTCAACCTCCGGCGATCGATCGTCAACCTGGCAAACAAGAACGGGCTGCTCCTGGTCGCCGGCGCGACGCATCCGTTCGCCGACTGGCGCGAGCAGGACATCTACCCCGACGAGCGCTACCTGCAGGTCGTCGAGGACATGCAGCTGGTGGCCCGATCGAACCTGATCTTCGGCCTGCACGTCCACGTCGGCATCGAAGACCGCGAAACAGTCATCCAGATGATGAACCAGGTGCGCTACTTTCTCCCGCACCTGCTCGCGCTCTCCACCAACTCGCCATTCTGGCTCGGTATGAACACCGGCCTGAAATCGTACCGCTGCAAGGTGTTCGACAAGTTCCCGCGCACCAACATTCCCGACACGTTCTCGAGCTGGGCCGACTACGACAACTTCGTCAACCTCCTGGTCCGGACCGGTTGCATCGACAACGCGAAGAAGATCTGGTGGGACGTGCGGCCGCACCCGTTCTTCTCGACGCTCGAGATCCGCATCTGCGACATCCCGCTGCGGGTCGACGAGACACTCGCCATCGCCGCGCTCATCCAGGCGACGGTCGCGAAGCTGTACAAACTGCACGCCCGCAACCAGGCGTACCGCGAATACAGCCGCTCGCTGCTGATGGAGAACAAGTGGCGCGCATCCCGTTACGGGATCGCCGGCAAGCTGATCGACTTCGGCCTCCAGAAGGAAGTCGAAGAGAAACACCTGATTCTCGAGTACCTCGACTTCGTTGACGATGTGCTCGACGAGCTCGATTCGCGGGCGGAAGTGAGCTACGTCCGAGAGATGCTCGAGCGCGGCACCGGCGCCGACCGGCAACTGCGTGTATTTTCGGAAACCAACGATCTCCGGGCGGTCGTTGCGTATATGGTTGAGGAGACAAAGGCCGGTCTATAAGCAGAAGGCCAAGGGCAGAAGGCAGAACACAAGATGATCGCGGCGCGGCGGCAAGCGTTCAACCAGGCGTGGAGCGAGACGCAGTACGAACGGCTGCTCTCGATCCTCACGGAGGCCGCCGGCAGCGCCCCGCAGTTTCCCATTTCTGAAACGCCCTGCTTTTTTACCCGCGATTTCATCGACGGGCTCGCGCAGACCGGGGCCCATCTGGTCCGGCAGCTCGAAGGCAATCCCGCGGCCATGGCCGCAGCCGACCAGATCGTCCCCGAGCGCTTTACCGGCCCCGGCGAAGATCCCGTCCCACGGTTCGTCCAGGTGGACTTCGGCCTGGTCCGTACGCCCGAAGGTCGGATCGAGCCGAAACTCGTCGAGCTTCAGGCCTTCCCCTCGCTCTACGGGCTTCAGCCAGTACTCGCCGAGGCCTACCGCACCGCCTTCCGCCTTCCAGCCTCGCTGGACATCTTCCTCGGCGGTCACACCGCCGCCACCTACGACGCCCTCCTCCGGAGCGTTGTCGTCGGCGAGCACGATCCGCAGGAAGTCGTGCTGATGGAGATCGAGCCGCGCTGGCAGAAGACCTGGCCGGACTTCGCGGTCACGGAGAAGGCGTGGGGGGTCCGGGCCGTGGACGCGGCCGCCGTGAGGCGCGAGGGACGGCAGCTCTTCTACGATCGCGACGGGCGTTTGACGCGGATTCGGCGCATCTACAACCGCGTCATCCCAGACGAGCTCGATCGCAAGGGCGTCGAGCTGGCCTTCGACTATCGCGACGACCTGGACGTCGAGTGGGCCGGCCACCCTGCCTGGTACTTCCGTATCAGCAAGTTTTCCATTCCGTGGCTGCAGCACCGGGTGGTCCCGAAAACCTGGTTCCTGCACGAACTCACGGAGCTGCCTGACGATCGCGAGAACTACGTGCTCAAGCCGCTCTACTCGTTCGCCGGCGGCGGCATCGTGTTTGGTCCGACCGACGCCGACATCGCTGCCATCCCGGCCGAGGAGCGGATGAATTACATCCTTCAGGAGCGGCTCGCGTTCACGCCGCTCATCGAGACGCCGCACGGCCCGACCCAGGTGGAGATCCGGATCATGTACGTCTGGGCCGAACAGTTGCGGCCCGTGCTGCCGCTGCTGCGCATGGGCCGGGGCAAGATGATGGGCGTCGATCACAACAAGGGCCTGCGCTGGGTGGGTGCATCGGCCGCACTCATCGAGGCCTAGAGGTGAGCCGGGCAGCGGCGCTTGCCGTCACGCTTGGCGCGCTCGTCGTCACCACAGCCATCGGCTTCGCCTTGCAGCCGCTGGCTCCGGGCGCCGGCATCCGGTTCCTGCTGTTCGTGCCGCCGATTCTGGTCGCCGCTCTGGCGGGCGGGTTCCTGCCGGCGCTTCTTGCAACGTTCCTCGGCGCGATTCCTGCCGAGCTGTTCTTCCGCAGCTCCGAATTCTCTCTCGAGTTGCTGAAAGACGACGCGTATCCGCTCGTCCTCTACATTGCGATCGGCGTCGGCATCGCGGTCCTCGCCGATCGCCTCGCCCGCGCACGGGCCGACGTCCAGCGCCGAGCCAGGGAATTCGACGCGCTGTTCCGCCTCACCCCGCTCGGAATTGGAGTCGCCGCCGATCCCGAATGCCGCGAAATACGGGTCAACCCCGCCTTCGCCGAGATGCTGCGGATCGACCCTCGCACCAACGCGTCGCTCTCGGCGCCCGCCGCCGAACGGCCGCCCTTCCGCATCGAGCGCGACGGCGCTGCGGTCGCTGCCAGCGACCTCCCTCTTCAGGTGGCGGCGCGAGAGGGCATCGAAGTGAAGAACGTCGAGCTCGACGTGGTCCACGCCGACGGCTCGCGCAGGACGCTGTACGAGTACGCGGCTCCGCTGTTCGATGACGAAGGCAAGGTGCGCGGCGCAGTCGGGGCGTTCCTCGACATCACCGAGCTCAAACTCGCCGAGGACCGCCTTCGCCGGCTCGCGAGCGAAAACGAACAGCTCTATCGCACCGCCCAGGAAGCCAACCGGCTGAAAGACGAGTTCCTCGCCACGCTCTCGCACGAGCTGCGGACGCCGCTCAATGCGCTGCTCGGCTGGATTCACCTGCTCCGTTCCGGTCAGCTGTCGCACGAGAAGCAGCAGCGCGCGCTTGCCGCAATCGAACGCAGCGCGCAGCTGCAGGGGCAGCTGACCTCGGATCTACTCGACATCTCCCGCATCATCACCGGCAAGCTCCGGCTCCAGCCGGAGCCGACGCGGCTTCGGCCGATCATCGAAGACGCGCTCGACGCGCTCGGGCCCGCCGCCCACGCACGCGGCGTCACCTGCCGTGATGCTGTGCTGGTGGACGAGCCGGTGATGCTGGACCCGGCGCGAACCCAGCAGATTGTGACCAACCTGCTCGCGAACGCGATCAAGTTCACGCCCAAGGGCGGCACGGTCGATGTCGAGGTCCGGCGCGCGGAAGACGACCTGATGATCGAGGTGCGCGACACGGGCGTGGGAATCGCGCCTGCCTTCCTGCCGCACGTCTTCGAACGGTTCCGGCAGGCCGACGCCGGACAGTGGCGCCCCGTCGGAGGGCTCGGCCTCGGCCTGTCGATCGTCAAGGAACTGGCGGAGCGCCACGGCGGACACGTGACCGTCGCGAGCGCCGGCCTCGATCAGGGCACGACGTTCACCGTCCGCCTGCCCTTCCGCCCCGCCGCTGCCGACGACGCACGGACGGTCGCCTTCACCAGATAGCGCCCTGCCGTCGAAAAGAGACCACGAAGGCACGAAGAGCACGAAGGCCGGCACGAAGACTCTTTTTGAAAGGCAGAAGTCAGGCTGCCGTCCATAGAGAATCTTGAATGACACCCGCCAAAGCGATTCTTCGCGAGTCTCCTCTACAGCCACAAGTCGATGATCGCGCCCCGTAACGCCCGGGCTGAATGAAACCACGAAGGCACGAAGAGCACGAAGGACGGCACGAAGATCTTCTTTGAAAGGCGGTAGTCGCGCTGCCTCGTAGAGAACGTGCGTGACCCCCTAATGGATCTTCGCGCGTCCTTCGTGTCCTTCGATCTTCGTGGTTTCTTTTGGCAGGTGTCACGCGGACTGCGGGCCAAGCACGGACGGAGCACTGCCGGCGGCCACGAGCCGGCCATCCTCGAGCCGCAGCACCCGATCGGCAATCTCGGCGAGCTCGCGCGCGTCGTGCGTGACGTAGACCAGCGGCACGTGCAGGTCGCGGCGGATGCGCAGGAGATACGGGAGAATCCGCTCCCGCCGATTGCGGTCCACGCCGGTGAGCGGCTCGTCGAGGAGCAGGATCCGCGGCGATGACATCAGCGCGCGCGCGATCGCCACCCGCTGGCGCTCGCCTCCCGACAGCTCCCGAACGTGGCGGCCCATCAACTGGGCGATATCGAGCGTCGCGGTGATGTGATCGAGACGCGAGCCAGGAGACTGGAGATGGGAGTCGGATCGGCTGGCGCCGTAGATGACGTTGCGTCGCACGTCGAGGTGCGGAAAGAGCGCGCCGTCCTGCGGCACGTAGCCGACCCGGCGCTGATGCGGAGGCCGGTCGAGGCGCTGGCCGGTATCGACCAAGGTCTCGTCTCCGACCACCACCCGGCCGCGCGACGGCCGGCGCAGCCCGGCGATCACCTCGAGGAGCGAGGTCTTGCCGCTGCCCGAGGGGCCGAACAGGCCCATTACCTCCACCTGCGCCTCGTCGGCCAGCTCCAGCCGGAACCCGCCCTGGTCGAGGCTCACGTCGAAGGCAATCGTGATCACGCGATCGGTCTCCGGCGCTGGACCACGTTCGCGACGAGCATGGCGGCAAACGCAAGCGCCAGGGACACCAGCAGCAACCGGTTCGCCTCGGCATCGCGGCCGGCCTCGGTCAGGTTGAAGATGGCGACGGCGAGCGTCTGGGTCTGTCCGGGTATGCCGCCGGCAATCACGATGGTGGCGCCGAATTCGCCCAGCGCGCGGGCGAACCCGAGGATTGCCGCCGCGACCACGCTGCGGGCGGCGAGCGGCAATGTGATGGTGAGGAACACGCGCCACGGTCCGGCGCCGAGGGTGGCGGCAACCTGCTCGTAGCGGCGATCCACCTGCTCGAGCCCGGCGCGGACCGTCAGCACGATCAGCGGAAAGCTCATCACCGCCATGGCGATCACCACCGCCTTCCAGGTGAAGACGATCGGCACCCCGAGACTGTCGAAGGCCCGGCCGACGAAGCTGTTGCGGCCAAGGAGCTGGAGCAGCAGGAACCCGGTGGCGACCGGCGGCAATACCAGCGGCATCGCCAGCAGCGTCTCGGCGACTGCCTTGCCGGGAAACGTCCGCCGCGCGAGCACCCACGCCGCCGCGATGCCGGCCGGCAGCGCGAGCAGCGTAGCGAGCACGCCCATCACGGTGGTGAAGACCGCAATGCCGAGGGTAGCCTGCTCCACGAACTACGGCGCTCCGACCACGCCGAAGCCGGCCCGCTCAAAGATGTCGCGGGCCGCCGGCGAGAACAGGAAGTCCACGAAGCGCGCCGCGTCGGCCTCGCGCGGCCCTTTCACCACCGCGACCGGGTAGCGGATCGGCGGAGCCTCGGCGGCCGACACCGAGTACGCCACCGGCACATCGGGCGTCGTCTTCGCGTCGGTGGCGAACACCACGCCCGCATCAGCGTGCCCGTTGCGGACGGCGGCGAGGGCGGCTCGAACGCTCATCGTCGGAACGACTTTCTTCGACACCGCGTCCCAGAGGCCGGCGCGCTCCAGCCACTGGCGCGCGTAGACACCTGCGGGAACGCTGTCCGGGTTGCCGAGCGCGATGCGGGTGACACCGGCGTCGGCGAGATCGCGCGGCACCAGCGGCTTGCGCGCGGCGCCAGGCGGCACGACAACCACGAGGGTGTTCGACAGCAAGTCGCGGGGCGCTGCGGCGAGCCGCCCGGATCGCTCCGCCACCTCCATCTGCGCGCGGTCGGCGCTGAGAAACACATCGACACGGGCTCCCGCCGCCACCTGACGCGCGAGCACGTTCGAGCCGCCGGCGTTCACCAACACACCGGCGCCTCCGACCGCCAACCAGGCCTTGCCGGCGTCGTTCAGCACGTCGGCGACGCTCGACGCCGCGCTGACGGTGAGCGGCTGAGCCCGCGGCGGACGCGCGGCTCCGCCAATCGCGACGGACACGAAAACGAGGCCTGCCAGAATTCGAATCACGACTTCCGCCAATTCTAGTCGGATTCGGTTACGATTACGGACGGCTGCATGAGCACGCTCTTCACCGTCCGCGCCGCCGCCGACCGCCTTGGCGTCGGCTACTCCACCCTCAAGCAGTGGATTTACGACGGCGCCGTCCGCACCGTGCGCACGCGCGGCGGCCACCATCGCCTGACCGAGCTCGAGGTGCAGCGGCTCCTGCTGGCGGGGTCCGCGGGACCGGCAACCCTACCGGCGGAACCGACCGCGCGCCTCTCGGTACCTGTCGGGACTCGCCCACGTGCCAAAGCGCGCAAGTCCGGGACGACGCGCAGTTCCGCCGCCGGGGCGAGCGTCCTCATCAGCGGCCGCAACCAGCTCCGCGGCATCGTCGAAGAGGTCCGCGGTGACGGCCTGCTGGCCCAGGTGCGCCTCAGGATCGGCGAGCAGCGGCTGACCGCGATCATCACGCAGGATGCCGTGGACGAGCTGAAGCTGAAGCGCGGCGACGAGGCGCTGGCGGTGATCAAGTCCACCGAGGTGATGATCGCGCGCGAACGCCGCCGCTGAGCCCGTTGGCAAGGATGGGCTTGCGCCTGACCCTCGGCCTCTGCGAGAACATCCCGATGCAGATCAACAACCTGTTCGTCTCCGAGCTCGACCGCGAGGCCACCCGCAGCCGTCGCGCCCTCGAAAACGTTCCGGACGGCAAGGGCGACTGGAAACCGCACGAAAGATCGATGCAATTCGGCTACCTCGCCACCATGGTGGCGACGATGCCGATGTGGATCACCATGATGCTTCGGCAGGACGAGCTCGACATTGCGCCCGTTGGCGGCTCGTCGCACAAGTGGCCAAGCCCCAAGACGAGCGCCGAATACGTCGCCGCGCTGGACTCTGCGGCTGACGAAGCGAAGCAGGTGCTGCGCGACACCAGCGAGGCCCATCTGCTCACTCCATGGCGGCTTCTGGCCGGCGGCAAGGTCGTCTCCGAGCATCCGCGGCACGAGATGATCCGCGACACGATCAATCACTGGGCGCACCACCGCGGGCAGATGACGGTATACCTGCGGCTGATGGGCGCCAAGGTGCCGTCTTTGTACGGGCCCTCGGCGGACGACGCGCGGTTCGAGTAGGCGATGAACGGCGGCTGCGTCACCGGCGGCGCAGCCGCACCAGGGCGGCCAGGTTCGCCGCCAGCCAGGAGATCGCGCCAATCAGCAAAGTCAATTCTGATTCGGTCACGGCACGCCTCCTTGCCCCGAGGGAACGGGCATTACCAGTGACGGACACATCCGTCCGTTTTCGGCAGCGCCTGAGACTGTACGGATGAGCTTTCTTCTACGCGAAGGATGCGTCACAATCCGGCGACGGACGGATCGCACGCATGGACACGCCACCGGAATCCCCCGTCAGCTCGGACAATCGAATTGAACCGCCGCACGATGAGCCCCGCGAGCGCGACCCGCGGTTCTCGGTGATGGCAACCGCCGCAGGGACGTCAGCGCTCGTCTCGCTCCTGACCTTGTGGCTCTGGACACCCACGCCGCCGCGCGCCGCCGACGCGAACGGCACCGTCTCGGTCACCTACGAATTGCTCGATCAGGAGCGCGGACGCGATGGGACAGATGACGCCACCACGCGAGATCCGGTCGCTGGCGCGATCGGCGCAAACGGCCAATCAGTTGTGGTGCCCGTATCGCACACGGCCGCCGCGCCGCTCGAGCGATCGACCGACGGCGAAGACGCGCCGTCGAGTTCGCGCATCAGGATCATCACGCAGCCGGAGGGCGCCGGCGTGACGATCAACGGCGTCGGCTACGGAACGACACCGCTGGACATCCCCTACCTGCCGCCCGGCGCGAAGCGTATCCGGGTGACCAAGGCCGGCTACGAGGCCGAGGAGCGCTTTTTCAGCAGCGACGTCGGCCGAGCCTCGTCGCTCCGGATCACGCTCAGGGAAACGAAGATCGCGCGCAGCAGCACGCGCTGACCGCTCCGCCGGTCACGCCCCGAACAGGCGCTCGAAGTTGCCGCTGAAGATCTTCCGGCAGGCGTCGTCTTCGCAGCCGATCTCGTCGAGAATCGCCTGCTGGGCGCCGTGAACGACCTTGCGCCAGCCCCGTGGGAAGAACGACGAGTCGGACCCGAACACGAGGCGATTCGGCCCGAGGACGGCGAGCGCGCGGCGAAACACGTCGGCCAGCGTCAGGTCGGGCACGAATTTGATCCAGCCGTTCGAGCTCGAGGTGTCGAAGTGGATCGACGGGCAGGCTTCCGCCGCCATCAGCGCCTCGCGGAAGAAGCCGCCGCCGAAGTGCGGCACGATCACCGGAACGTGCGGAAAGCGTCCAGCGGTCACCGCCAGCGCCAGCGGATCGCCGAAGCGGAGATCGACCATCGTCGGCAGGCCCATTCGCGTCCGCGCTTCGATCGACAAATAGCCGCAGTGCGCGAAAACCACCGCGCCGTGCTCTGCCGCCAGCTCGAACAGCCGGACCACGCGCTCGTCGTCCAGTCGATAGCGGTGCATCGCCGGAAACAGGCACACACAGCGCATTCCGCCCAGAGCAAGGCCGCGTTGCGCCTGATCCAGGCCGCCCGGCGCGGCGGGGTTGTTCACGAAGAAACCCGTGAACCGATCCGGATGGGCGGCGACCGCTTCAGCCACTGACCCCTCGTCGCCCGGCATGCTCGCGATCAGCGCCGCGCGCGATACCTTGTGGCGATCGAGTTCCTCCACCCAGCGGCGGGCGAGCGCGAGCGGCTCGCCTGGCGCCTCCCAGCCCAGTTCACGGGCCACCGATTCAGCCGTGGCGTCGCCGACCAGGCCATGTTTCTCGCGGCCGAGCGCCTCGAAGAAGCGCCGCGAGAAAAAGTGGCAGTGGCTGTCGTGGACGATCATGGGGCGATCAGAAGCTGTACTCGAGCCCGATGAGCGGCGTGACCTTGTCGCGCAGCCCGTTGTTGTCGAGCGAGAACAGCACGTTGACGTCCATCAGGAAACGGCCGAAGAGGTTGCCCTTGAGGCCGATCGAGCCGCTCACCGCGTTGTAGGAGTCGCGCGCGAAGACGATGTTCGGGAACGTGGAGTGCCCGTCGAGCGCGTGAAAGGTCTCCGACCGCAGCCGCTCCGCGTCGATCACGTAGCGCCCGAGCACGTCGAAGGCAACCGTCAGGCGCGGGTTCACCGCCACGTCGGCGCCGGCGCTGTAGCCCACCTGATCGGGGAAGTCGCCGGACTGGCCGGTGGCGGGATTCCCGGCCAGCACGCTCGATCCGTTCCACCGGTAGCCGGCGTTCACGTGTGGCGACACCGTCTTGAAGGTACCGGACCAGATCGCGAACGGCTGTACTCCAGTGGTGCCGCTGCCGAGCAGATTCATCTCGTCGCCGGTCGGGAGCCTGACGTCGACCCCGAACGCCAGCCCGCTCTTCGGTCTGGTGAACGCGTTCGCCTTCATGCGGATCATCAGGTCGCCGAGGCCGGCGGCACTGCCAATCGCGGTGAAGAAGCGATCCGTGCCGACCTCGCCGTCTTCCTGGCGGTAGAAGTGCGTGAGCGGATTGGTGGTACCGAGGCGCTGGATGTGCGCCGCCGAAACGACGCGCAGGTTGACGCCGATGACCGGCACCGCCAGCGACAGGTCGACTTTGTCGGAGACACCCATCGTGACGAATAGCGTGGATTGGTTGACGTCGGCGGTGATCGAGTTCACGGTCGTCACGACGTCTTCGCGGCCGCCGAGCAGCTGCGCGTTGTCATGGGTGAACACGGCCGGCACCTGGCTGAGCGAGATACCTTCGACCGAATCGAAGGTGAAGCGCTGGAACGCGTAGCCGACCGAGACCCGGCGCGCGCCGATCGTCTCGGCCCGTTCCGCGAGGATTGGCCCAAAGCTCTGAGTAGTCCGCTGGAAGACTCCGAGTGACGGATCGAACTCGAACGTGAAGCCGCCGCCTGGGGAGGGCAGCGGCACGCTCACCAGCTGGCTGACCAGCGCCGTGCCGAACTGGCCGAAGTTGAACTGGAAGTCGCTGTTGAAATGCGCCGAATGCGACACTTCGCCTGGCAGGGTCGCGAGGCTGTCCACGACGAGACCGTTCGGGCCGAAGATGTTGGTGAAGATCGTCGCCAGGTTCGGGACGGGCGCCGACAGGTTGTACGGGTCCTGGGCGGCGGCGGCTCGCGCCGTTGCGGCAATCAGCGCGATCACGAGCATGGTGCGTCCGAGCATGCGCATCTCCTCCCCTCCACGGAACGTCAACGGATCTCGGTGATGATCCACCCGCCGCCGGCGCGGGCGAGCGTCAGGGTCTGCCGTGCCTCGACGGTCTGGCGTCGGCCTCCTACATCCAGCACGTCGCGCCGCTGCACCACGACCGCGGCGCTGTCGCCCTGCCGGGCGAGCGACGCGATGGTGAGCGTGACCCGCTGGGAATTGACGGCGCGAAAGCCCTGTTGGAGGCGGCGTTCCTCGTCTGCCGACAGGTTCGGTTTGATCGACTTGAAGAGCGAAATGTCCTTCGTCTCGATCGCCCGGCCGTAGGTGACGATCACACGACGAATCGCAGCATCGTCGATTTCCTCCTGAGACGGCCCCGATCGCGTTGTTTCGGCGCTGCGAGACGGCTCGGGTTTGGGCGGCTCGGAGCGCGGCGCCGCCGATGGAGGCGCGATCGGCGGCGTTTCGGGCGCGGCTGGCTGTGGCAATGGTGCCGGCGGCGGCGCGGCGGTCACCGTCGAGGGCGAGGGTTCGGTTCGAGCCGGCGGTGTGAACGGAGGCTCGATCGCTGGCGGGGTGATCGACGGTGAGCCCGCGGTCGGCGCTGGGGCCGGCGGTGGCGGCAGCGCACGGCCGGGCGCACGCTCCTTGCTGGTGGGTGCGGGTTGCGGCGGCCGAGCCGACGCCTGACGGGCCGCGGCTTCGCGCTGGCGCACGGCCTCTTCGATGCGAGCCGCAACTTCGGTGACGGTCGGCGCGGACGGATCGATCGCCCGCGCGCTCTCGAGGCTGGCGGCCGCCGACTGCGTGTCGCCACGTGCCAGGTGATTGCGCGCATCGGCGATGGCTTCGTCGAACTGGGCCAGCGCCGTACGCGCTTCGTCGCGGATGCGCGTAGCTTCGGCGTGTCCGGGCTCGGCCTCGAGCACCGTGTCGGCGTAGGTTGCCGCGGCCCGATAGTTCCGCGCGTCGAGGCTCGAGCGCGCCAGGGACAGGCTGGTCGCAATTTGCGGCGCGGTGACAGCGGGAGCCGGCTGCCCGCTCGCGGGCGGACGAACCCGGCTGCGCCAGAGCCCATAGCCGCCGGCCAGGAGCGCCACCGCCACGACCGCGGCGACGGCGCCCGGGAGGAATGAAGAGCGCGGCGGCGCCGAGGGAACGCCGCTGCTTCTCCGCACCCCAACCGACTCGCTGTGCTCCGCACCCTCTTCTGCGAGGCGCGAGGCGCTCATCACTTCAAGCGTGCGAGAGTGACCGGACTCCAGATCCCGCCGCAGCCGCTTCAGATCGGCCCGCAGGTCGGCCGCTGACTGATAGCGCAGCTCGCGATCCTTCTCGAGGCAGTTGTTGATGATGTCCTGCAGCCGAAGCGGCAGCTCCGGGTTGATCGTCACCGGCGCCACCGGCGTCCGGTTGAGGATCGCGGCCAGGATCACCGCCGACGTCTTGCCGGGGAACGGGTGACGCCCGGTCGCGCACTCGTAGAGGACGACGCCGAGCGAGAACAGGTCGGTACGGCCGTCGAGCTCTTCGCCGGCAGCCTGTTCCGGCGACATGTACGAGACGGTGCCGATGGTGATCCCGGCGCCGGTCTGCTCCGGGGCCGCGTAGGTGGTGCCGGAACCCGCCGCAAAACGCGGCGTGATCTTCGCGAGACCGAAGTCCATGATCTTCACGTGACCGCGCTCGGTCAGGAAGATGTTCCCGGGCTTGATGTCGCGATGGATGATGCCGTCGGCGTGCGTCGCGTGCAGCGCATCCGAGGCCTCGATGCCGATGTCGACAAGGTGATGGATTTTGAGCTGACCGGCGGCCAGGCGCTCGCGGAGCGTCTGCCCTTTCATCAGCTCCATCACGATGAACGGGTGGCCCTCGTCCTCGCCGATGTCGTAGATGGTGCAGATGTTGGGGTGGTTCAGTGCCGACGCGGCGCGGGCCTCGGAGCGGAGGCGGTTGACCGCCTGGTCGGCCATGGACGCGTCTTCGGCGACGAACTTGATGGCCACCTCACGGCCGAGCCGGGTATCCTCCCCTCGATACACGATCCCCATGCCGCCAGCTCCGAGCTGCGCGAGGACCTTGTAGTGGGAGATGGTGCGTCCGACCATCGGGATTAAAAGACAGCCTGGTTCGCCGCCAGAAACGAAGGGATCATCATACGCGCCGGTTCCTGGAAACCGACACGTCCATGTTGAATATCGGTAACGGGCTGTCGAATCCGCCGTACTGCCGACGACTAGTGGTTGTAGACGTTGATTCGGTGGGGCGACCCGCCACTCAATGCCGGAACCGGAGGATTCGATGCGTTACATGTGCCTGATTTACGACAACGAGCAAACCTGGGCAAAGATGTCCAAGCCCGAAGCCGACGCCGTCATGGGCGAATACTTCGCCTTCACCAAGGACATCAGGAGCTCCGGCCATTACCAGGCGGGGGAGGCCCTCCAGGCGGTGTCCACCGCAACCACTGTCCGGGTGCGGGACGGCAAGCTGTCCACCACCGACGGCCCGTTCGCGGAGACGAAGGAGTATCTCGGCGGCTTCTACCTCATCAATGCGAGGGACCTGAACGAGGCCATCCAGATCGCCTCGCGCATTCCCTCCGCCCGGTTCGGCTCCGTGGAGGTCCGGCCGGTCGTCGAGTTCAATCACTGAGCCGGCATGGACGCGCGCGCGACCGTTGACGAGATCTACCGCCTCGAGTCGCGCCGCGTCCTGGCCACGCTGATCCGGCTCCTCGGCGATTTCGATCGGGCCGAGGAGGCGATGCACGACGCCTTTGTCGCCGCGGTGGAACAGTGGGCGCGCGACGGCGTGCCCGCCAACCCGCGGGCGTGGCTGGTCTCCACCGGCCGTTTCAAGGCCATCGATACCGCCAGGCGGCGGGCCCGTTTCGATCGGTCCCTGGCGGCGCTGGCGCGCGAGCTGGAGGATGCCGCCGCGGCCGATCCCATTACCGAGACCGATGACGTGGAGGATGATCGGCTGCGCCTGATCTTCACGTGCTGCCACCCGGCGCTGAAGGCCGACGCGCAGGTGGCGCTGACGCTGCGCGAAGTCTGCGGGTTGACGACGGAGGAAATCGCGCGCGCGTTCCTCAGCTCCGCGCCGACCATTGCCCAGCGGATCGTGCGGGCGAAGGCGAAGATTCGCGACGCGAAGATCCCCTATCAGGTGCCGGCCCGTTCCGAGCTGATCGATCGGCTCGACTCGGTATTGCGGGTGATTTATCTCGTGTTCAA
>Ga0310810_10005866_pt1 | contig 13803 bp, 6 predicted proteins | sample NCmetagenome_FD_207641 | JGI IMG/M metagenome (GOLD analysis project Ga0310810, IMG submission 207641) | Soil microbial communities from experimental microcosm in Duke University, North Carolina, United States - NC | ecosystem: Engineered > Artificial ecosystem > Soil microcosm > Unclassified ... | reverse complement strand
CGTCCCCGCCTGCCCGCGTCGAATGTAACCAAGTGAGTTACCTCAACGACCTTGCTTAGCGTTGCACACCTGATCAGGGTAGCGCGCGACGCGGGCGGCGGTGAGCCTGCGCTCCCAGGACCATGTGTGCGATTAAAGCGATCGAACACAAAGTATCGAACACAAAGTATTGACAACAGTAACGACCCACCTTATCTTGCCCCACATTCACGCCAGACAACGGGCGTGTTTCCCCCAACAGACCGATAACGCCAGTTCGGCGCGCACAATCCAGCATCACGGCATCAGATTAAAGGTTATCCATCTTCCCCCGCCCACAATGTCACCTCGCACCTTAACCCGATCTTCAATGGAAGGATACCCAAATGAAACTTCGAAAATATCCCTGGCTACTTCTCTTCATCCCTCTTGTTGCCGCATCGTTGATGTGGACCAGCGCGGCGTTAGCATCATGTAACTTTCTCTCGATTTTGGCGTCCGCCGGCTCTGGCGATGGACAGGTGCTCACGCCCAGGGCCATCGCAGTCGACTCATCAGGCAATGTGTTCGTTGCTGATCAAAATGATCGCGTTCAGAAATTCAATTCCAGTGGTGTCTTTCAGTTTAAGTTCGCTACTGGTGGCAGCAGCTTCGGAGCGGTTGTCGCGGCCTCAGGCGTGGCAGTCGATCACACAACCGGAGATATTTATGTATCGGATGGGTTCTCAGAGCGAACGAGTGGGATAGTACAAAAGTTTAATTCAAGCGGCGTCTTTCAATTGGCATGGGGCACGGCAGGCAGCGGTAATGGTCAGTTCTTAAACGGCGCAGGAGGTGTAGCTGTTGATTCTTCCGGCAACGTTTATGTTACCGACCTCGGCAATCATCGAGTTGAGAAATTTACCTCTGCCGGAAGTTTCATCTCGAGCTGGGGCAGCAGCGGTACTGGCAACGGGCAATTCAGCGGCCCGGAAGGAATCGCAATCGATTCAACCGACAACGTGTACATCGCTGACACCGGCAATCATCGCGTTCAGAAGTTCAACACGAGTGGCACGTTCGTAACTAAGTGGGATCGAATGGCACGGGAGACGGACAGTTTGATACGCCGTGGGGAGTCTCGGTCGATGGATCGGGTGATGTTTTTGTCGCAGATACTAACAACAATCGCATTCAGAAGTTTTCCGCGACCGGCACGTTCATATCGAGCTGCGGCACAAGCGGAACCGGCAACGGAGAGTTTTCTGGACCACAGGACGTCGGAGCAGATTCTGCCGGTAACTATTACGTAGCAGATACGGGCAACGATCGCGTGCAGAAGTTCGGTGCAGCCGGCGCCTCGCCTGTTGCAGATGCAGGCACCGATCAAACGGTTGAGTGTGGCGGGTCAACTACGTCAGTCACGCTTGATGGAACCGGATCAACAGCCGGCACCGGAAGTATCAACTCGTATTCATGGGCTGAAGGTGCGACTTCGCTTGGTACGGGCTCAACGTTGATGGTCTCGCTACCGAAAGGCTCACACACAATCACGCTAACTGTTACGGATACAGGGGGTGGATCTGATTCAGACGACGTCGTAGTGAACATCGTAGACACGACTTCACCAGTCATCACATGTCCGGCTGACGTCGTGGTTAATCTTCCACTGAATTCGACGGCCACTTCTATGGCGGTTAATTATCCCGCGGTGACTGCGACTGATGGTTGCTCGTCGAGTGTCACGGTAACAAGTAGTCCTGCTTCCGGATCCGTTTTCCCAATTGGTACGACGACAGTGAATGCCTCAGCTGACGATGGTACGACCACTCCGAGCACGTGCCACTTCAAAGTGATCGTGCAGTACAACTTTGCAGGTTTCTTCCAACCCGTTGACAACCTACCAGTCTTCAATGTCGTTCAAGCTGGAAGGGCGATACCAGTGAAGTTCAGCTTGAGTGGGTACAAAGGCTTGGGAATATTTGCAGCGGGCTCACCGTCTTCAGGACCGGTTCCGTGCAACTCCAGCGATCCGGCAAGTGATCTAACGGAGACAGTGACAGCTGGTGGCAGTAGTCTGAATTACGATCCAACAACGGATCAATACATCTACGTGTGGAAGACCGATCCATCGTGGGCTGGTACTTGTCGACAACTAGTAGTGCAGTTGAACGACGGTTCGATCCATCGCGCGAACTTCAGGTTCAAGTGAGGACTGTTCGATAACCGGCGTACTTCAAAGGTCCTCGTGTGTTTCCACGCGAGGCCCTTGCAACAAGAGCACTGTTCATTGAATCGTTGGTGAGGAGATACCCAGTTTTGATTTCTTGACTACTAATGCCCACCACCAAGTACGCAAAGACACCACCAGGCTTTAGCCGGTGGTACTTCAATTTCTTGACTACCAATGCCTACAACCGAGTACGCAAAGACGCAGACTAGCTTTTAGGTAGCTCAGAAGTTGAAGTACCATCGGCTTAAGCCCGGTGGTGTCCCGCGCAGGTTGTGCAGTTGGGTAGTTTAGAAGTTGAAGTACCACGGCTAAAGCCCGTGGTGTCCCCGGAATTTACCATCACCGGATTACTCTCCCAATATGCGTCGCATAAATCTATTTACTCTGAGCCGGTAAGAACGAAGCGGTGTTGTTTGCATCTCGCCTTTAAATGCACTCTCGAGCGCCAGGTGACTAATCTTTTCTCGAAAGGCACGAAAATCGAGTTCATTATGATCGCGTACCTTCGCCGCAAATGCGGCGAGGTTAACCGGATTTCGACTGTCGCCGCCGCAAATGGCGTCAATGATGAAGGAGCCGAGCGCGCGATAACTTTCAAACTGAGATTCGGTGAACCACTGATCCGTAATGATTTCTTGTGGAAACGTGGGACAACTTTGCCAGTAATTGATTACATCACGAGGTTCCTCCCCGATAAGTGATGGCTTGATGAAGATCAAGACACCATCAAAGTCCTTATCTGTAGTCTTCGAGTCGTTAGGATCACGGTCCACACAGGAGTATCGAATCTTTCCAATCGCGCAGTATTTGCTTTTCAAATCCATAGACGGACTCGCTACTGACAATTCGGGAAGCTCAATGGGGACGCCCAAATCAACACGGATCTGGCGAATCGACATTGCCAATGATTGGAACGAGTAATCCGGGTCAGTGCTGGCATCGCTTACCACGATGAACCGGCACCGGCGCAGCACCATTTCATACAGCCCGAGATTTTCGAAGTGTCCTCCATCCGAGAGGTAGACATAGGCTGACTTATCATCGATATCGCCAAAGGCTTCGGCAACGAACGGGAGCACGGAAAGCGTCGGAGAGGTTAACTGGAAAGGATGATCGATTTTGCCGCGCAAAAGCTTGGCGGGCCAGGTGAGAACACGTTCCATCAATCCAGGTTTGTCGCCCGCTGGTCCAGGGTTGCCCAACCACGCGCCAAACCTCACGTTGAAGAGGGCCATTAAGAACCTAACAATAGGTGAGGTCATCATGTAACCCATGTTTGGACTTACAAACGCTCCCGAGATAGCGACGGCCGCTCCGAGCGAGATGCCCTCGCGTCCGCCGTAACGAAAGGAGCGTCGATACCCAAGCCAGTAACTGCCGCAATGCAGAGGAGAAACAGTAAAGGATTCAGCGCGTCGATCCTGCCATTGGAGTTTTTCACCGCCAGTGAGGTTGAGTGCGAGATTCAAAATGTGTAAGAGTTTGAAACTCCGCGGCGGTTCGTTTAAATCTTGCCGACCTTCTCTGGCAGGCGGTTGCTGCACACCGCCCGGCTGCTTTCGCAGTTCATGCATTTGAAGATTGTCATAGGTATCAAATCCGGTGAAGCGATTTGGCTTCCGGTCGAAGTGAGATGCCCCAAGATATGCCCTGATAATACGGTTGCGCCACATAAACTGTAATGAAAAGACATTCGTGCTGATGAATGGACCCAGGATGAAGACAAGCAACAACAGTAACAAAATTAAAAGGACAACCAACCGGAAAGGCGTAGTTTGGAGGAGCTGGATGTGCCACTGTTGAATTGGCGTGGATGGATAAGGTAGTTGCCCATCCACCTTGCCGCTTAAATATTGGCCCACGCGGCTGATCAGGATCCAATTCGTGGCAAGCGAAATCAGAATGAACACGAATGCCAAAAAGAGTGGCGCCAGCAGCGTGGTCAATACTCGGAGTAACAACCCACCGACTCCAGCTTTCTGAGCTTCTTTACTGTTCGCGGGAGTTTTGGCGCTGAAGCCCCCAATCAACGTTACAAAACCAGACACGACACCCGTGATCGTTCCGACGAGTTTTGCGGCATCGGTCCAGGTCAGTTGGGAAAGGCCACCTTGCTTGAACCGGACGTAAGTAGTGTTGAGCGTGAGAATCAGTAAAGGTCCGTAGAGAACCAAACCGTTAACAACGATCCAGGCAATGATTGAAATGAAAACCCAAGCCCCGGCTCTTGCCCACCACTCCTGATCGTCATCGTCTGCCAGCCAGCTGCTTAAGCCCGCGACCAGTATCGCGCCCAACACCTTTAACAATAGCAACACCGGAACGGAGAAGAGTGCATATCTGACACTGTTCGGGTCTGACACTCTTAGCCAATTCGTCACTACTATTATTGCCAGATAGCCGATAAGTGCCTGAGCTAAGATGATCAGCACTGCAACGACGCCAAGGCTCGCAAAGAAGCGTCGGGTCTTATTGCGTGCGTGGGCAACCGCTTTGCTTACGCAAACAATTAAACCCGGCAAGATAACTAGTTCCGCGTATCCGATGAAGTGGTACCACTGCAACTCACCCGCTTCGGTGAAGTTCCTGATCGACCAGAAAGACTCTGAGGTGTTGTTCCACGTAAAGATATTTCCTGATTTTCTACTGGCCCAAAGGAAGACTGATAGCGCGATCGCGCTCAGTATCAACCAAATCAAACAACGCCAAATGAAGAAGCCCTGGCCACCTTTCAATCTCTTAGCTTTAGGGTTGCCGGCATAATCATTGGCGCTCGGTAAACTCTTGCCGATATAAATGATTCCCCACATCCCGCACACCAGGGCGATAATCAAAGATAGAGGAATCGAATACCACCAGTACTTATTGCTTGGATTAGCTTCATCAGTACTTCTAAAAAGAACTGAGGTCCACAAGCGAGGAAGCATCAAGCCAGCGAAAAGAACCGGCAAAAAGATCAGCCAGTTCAGCAGCAAATTACGCAAGACGCTCGCAACCAACGTCCAGGTATCGGCGCTCAGTAAACCTGGTTGTGGGCTAAGGTAATTACTATAAATTCGCAGATGCTCGACTGGGTCGGATTCGACTTTGAGCGGAGACTCCGGAGGCTTCTTAAGCTCGTCAATCACATTTTGAATTCCGACGCGCGCGACCCACGCCGAAAGCCAACCACCGATGAAACCACCTCCTGATACAGTTGAAAGATAATCAAACCTATCAAGGAGGCCATGACGAGCAAGGCCTTGCAAGATACCCAGATTGAAGGTGGCGCTACGAATGCCGCCACCCGAAAGGCACAAGGCGGAGCGAAGCGTGCGTGCGGAGACCCTTTCGGCTTCGTCTCGTCCTATTCCGACAATTTCTGCGCCCACTGAACTCGGTAATTTTGTCCTGAATGAAGTCTGCTCGGTAGGATCTGGCGGGCTTTCCAATACCTCGTCGTGGATCGCCTTAAGGGTATCTTCATCGACCAATGAGCTGCGCTTCATCGGATCAGCTTCGGAGATGTGTTTCCTCTCATACTTGGCTTTCAACTCGTCGACGTGCCCGTATATTTCAGCGATCACGGCGCGTTCGACGACTTTGTCGAGATTTGCTTCGCTCAGAGTCTTGTAAAGTTTTGAATATAGTTGCCGATATTTATCTGCTTCTTCGTTTGCTTGTTCAGAAGCCTTGCGCTGCAGCGCCTCACGCATTAGCCGATAGATCTCTTTGACTAATTTGCCATTAACTTCTTCTTCGTCCAGCTCACTGTCAGACGCCTTTTCGCGGGCATGATATTCATCGATCTGTTTTTTAATGTTGGAGACTTCGTCGCCCAGTGTGGGCTGGCCCAAACTTTCGTACTCCTCCAGCAACACTTCGCAGAGCAGCAGGCGCCGCAAAGAATCATCTTCGGACTTTGTACTGGTGGCGGATTTTTTACTCACGGTTTCGGGGTTTGGCCCAAGGTATCCAGGGCGGCGGATACTCGGAGTGTGAGGTGCTTCATGTCATCCTCCAACTTTGTCAAATTAAGAGGCGAATAAGAACCAGCTGCGCTAACGTCAACCGATTGGCGACAACTTCGTATTAACAGGCCTTGTGCTCGTATTCAGTTAGCGAACGATTAAGAAATCAACTATCGTTGCTGGATTGCCGCAAACGAGGATTGCGACGTTCCGGCGAGACTGAGGTAATACAAAACATTCGCGTACAGTGCTTGGGTATCTTACTTACTGCTTGACGCTGCTTTGCGAGAAAACGCGCACACCATAGTCCGATACCTTTTTAGTTGTCAATGCTTCTTCATCAGTCTGGTTATTTAGACAACAGGAGACATGAGACAGCAATGGAAAACGGTTAACCGTTGCAGAGATAAGATTGCCCTAGGCTTGCGTGAAGTGCGATGACACTGAGATCAGCTTTACCTCAAAAGTTCTTTCATCTCATTCTCCCCAACCTTTAGGTTGGGGGTTCAGTGTTATTGGACTGCCGAACCATTTCAATGGTTTTGTCGGATCGTTTGATGGTCAGTTGAAAAGGTCTAAATCCCGCGAAGTCGCAAGCTCAAATGAACATTTTCGACGGCGTGAGATGCTGTTGAATCTCGCTCCAAGAAAAACCATTAAAATGATTCCGAACTCTGGATGATGTTGGACCCCAACCTAAAGGTTCGGGAGAATGAGATGAAACAGGTTGGGGAGAATGAGACGAACCACTTTGAGGCTAAGACACCGAGATCACTACATCAAAATTATCCTACGGAGCAATTCGAATAATCGCGGAATTGCTTACCTGACCGTGCGCTTTCACCTGGACAGCACAGTCACCGGGAGACAGTGTATCCGGTAACCGAAATGTCACCTGGGCAAATCCCGTAATCGGTTCAGTGCGTACATCCTCAGCCGGCACATCATAGGTTTGGTTGTTACTGTCGATCAGGTGAACCACTACTGCAGAACTTGATTCCCCTGAGTTAAGTTGCAGGCTGGCCACATAAACTATCACTCTCGTATTGTGATCAGAGCCGGGGAAAAACCATGTGGCGAGGCTTTGAATTGGAAACGTATCTCTCAGGGATAACAACGAATCTAGCGATGCCGCCAGGTTCGGATGAGAACTGAACTCCTCGAGGATTAGTTGCAGCGTTGGTAGGTTGGTAACAACCTGCCCACCTGATAAGACACCGGGACCTCCAGTGAAGTTTGCATCTCCGCTATAAACCGCCGAGATCGGATGCGCACCTGTGGTTAAAGTAGAGGTTGAGAGTTGTGCCTTACAAGTATTTCCTACAACCACGCAGTTAAGTGGTGCGCCGATATTAATGCCGCCATCTTTGAACTGTACTGTTCCTGTTGGTGAAGTTGTGTCTGGCGAAGGTGTAACCGTTGCAGTGAAAACTACGTTCTGTCCGATGTCAGACGGATTGATTGATGACACAACGTCAGTTGTGGTCGACGCTTGCGCAATACTAAATGATTGCAGCACATTCGTCGCCGCATTGTAGTTGCCATCACCGCTCTGTGAAGCGGTAACTGTGCAGGATCCGGCTCCAGTGATGTGAGCCGTTCCTGGTGAAGGGCTGGTGATGGTGCAATTCCCACCGGCCGACAAGCTTACTGCCAGGCCCGACGATGCGTTGGCGCTAACGACGAAATCAGCATCGCCGAACATCTTGTTTGCCAATGCGCCAAAACTAATAGTTTGATCTGCTTTCACTACGTTGATGCTGGCCGAGGCTGTACCACCGTTGATCGTTACGGGACTTCCGCCGCCGATAACATAGGTAGCCGACACGCTTCCTGTGATGTTGTTCTTCGTTCCGACACTCGTTCCAGGTCAATGCCGTGATCCCAATCGTATTTCCTCCCGCATTAGCCGCAATACTTCCCGTGCAATTGCCACTCAGATTATTGGGACTGGCAACCACTAAACCCGATGGCAAGGTGTCGGTTGCGGAGACGTTGTTCAAGGTCAACGCTGAATTTGGATTCGCCAACGTGAAAGTAAGAGATGTGGTTCCGTTCAGCGGGATGCTTGCCGCATTAAATGCCTTCGCAATCGTCGGACTTGCTGGGACCGGACTAACTGTTACTACGGTCGCCGCCGATGGGGCGCTGGTGCATCCGCTCGTTGTTGATGTGACGGTATAGCTCCCTGAAGCGTTCGCGATGTATTGCTGATTGGTCGCGCCGCCGATCGGGTTACCGTTCAGATACCACTGGTTTCCACTTGCACTACTCGAAGTCAGCGTCACGCTGCCACCTTCGAAGAAAGTCGTGGGTCCATTGGGTGTGATTGTTGGTGTTGGCGGAGTCGGGTTTACAGTGACTACGGTCGCCGCGGAAGGTGAACTGCTGCAACCGCCGCTCGTGACTATCGTCGTGTAATTGCCCGTAGCACTCGCGACGAATTGTTGACTAGTCGCTCCGTTGATCGGGTTCCCGTTCAGATACCACTGGTTTCCACTTGCGCTGCTCGAAGTCAACGTCACGCTGCCACCCTGGCAGAATGTCGTTGACCCACTCGGGATGATCGTCGGTGTTGGCGTTGTTGGATTTACCGTAACTACTGTCGCCGACGAAGGTGAACTGCTGCAACCTCCATTCGTGACTATCGTGGTGTAATTCCCCGCAGCAGTCGCGACGAATTGTTGATTTGTCGCACCACCAATTGGATTGCCGTTCAGATACCACTGGTTTCCACTTGCGCTGCTCGAGGTCAACGTCACGCTACCACCCTGGCAGAATGTCGTTGAGCCATTCGGTGTGATCGTCGGTGTTGGCGGTGTCGGATTTACCGTAACTACTGTCGCCGACGAAGGTGAACTGCTGCAACCTCCATTCGTGACTATCGTGGTGTAATTCCCGGAAGCAGTCGCGACGAATTGTTGATTTGTCGCACCGCCAATTGGATTGCCATTGAGATACCACTGGTTCCCACTTGCGCTACTCGAGGTCAACGTCACGCTACCACCCTGGCAGAATGTCGTTGAGCCATTCGGTGTGATCGTCGGTGTTGGCGGTGTCGGATTTACCGTAACTACTGTCGCCGACGAAGGTGAACTGCTACAACCTCCATTCGTGACTATCGTGGTGTAATTCCCGGAAGCAGTCGCGACGAATTGTTGATTTGTCGCACCGCCAATTGGATTGCCATTGAGATACCACTGGTTCCCACTTGCGCTACTCGAAGTCAGCGTCACGCTGCCACCCTGACAAAATGTCGTGGACCCGGTCGGTGTGATCGTTGGTGTTGGCGGTGTCGGATTTACCGTAACCACGGTTGCCGCCGAAGGTGAACTGCTACAACCTCCATTCGTGACTATCGTGGTGTAATTCCCCGTAGCAGTGGCGACGAATTGTTGATTCGTCGCACCGCCAATTGGATTGCCATTGAGATACCACTGGTTCCCACTTGCGCTACTCGAAGTCAGCGTCACGCTGCCACCCTGGCAAAATGTTGTTGACCCGTTTGGTGTGATCGTCGGTGCTGGCGGTATCGGGTTAACTGTCACGACCGTCGCAACCGAAGGAGAACTGCTGCAACCGCCATTCGTTACTATCGTGGTGTAATTACCCGTAGCAGTCGCGACGAATTGTTGATTTGTCGCACCACCAATCGGATTGCCATTCAGATACCACTGGTTCCCGGTTGCGCTGCTCGAAGTCAGCGTCACGCTCCCACCCTGGCAAAATGTTGTTGACCCACCTGGTGTGATCGTTGGTGTTGAGGGAATGGGATTCACAGTTACAGCGGTTGCTACAGATGAGACTACGCACCCAAGAGCTGTGACTGAAACACTGTAATTCCCCGTAGCAGTCGCGATGAATTGCTGATTCGTGGCGCCGCCGATTGGATTACCGTTCAGGTACCACTGATTTCCGGTTGCACTGCTGGAAGTCAGCGTGACGTTTCCACCCTGACAAAATGTAGTTGGCCCACTCGGTGTGATCGTGGGTATCGCCAGGGGCGTAACATTTACAGTTAGAGTGGCCGTTGCAGTTGCAGCTGAATTGTTTGTAACTGTGAGCGTAAAGGTCGAATTCGTCGCCACACAATTCGCCGCCACGTTCGCAGTAACATTGCCGGCAGCATCAACATTGATGTTATTGATTGTGACTCCGGCGCCAGACAAGGGCATCGCAGTCACAACCAACGTATTGGCAGGCTGAGTCGGATCACTGACGGTAGCGATCTGTGAGGTCGCACTAGCGCCTTGCTGTCTTGACAGCGGCGCGGCCGCCGTGATGGTCGGCGTGCCATCGCTAAAGCAGACAGTGACATCGTTAAGTGTTGGGGTCGCAGTGTTGAGGGTTGTACTCAGGAAGGCTTTGTACTTCAGATAGCGGAACCCGTTGAAGTGTGCGAGTGAAGCACCACTGGTATTAAAGAACGTGTTCGCGGTGCCATCCGGGCCAACGAAGTCGAATGGCCCGTCGAAACTGTTGCTTCCGGCTCCTTGAAATTTGATGGCGGTGTTCGCGGGAGTTAATGCATTCCACGATAACGTTGTCCAATGAGGAACTAACCCACCTGTCGGGTTTGAATCTTTAACGCCGGATACGAAATTACCGTCTGACGTATAACCAGTCTTCACGTAAGCGATGAACCCGAGATCTCTGCCGCCGGCTATGTTGTCTGTCGACCATGTCGAACCGCTGTTAGTCGATGTCACACGCTGCCCACCTGAATATGGATTGCTGTTGGAGCTGCAGCTACACACATACGCGTAACTTCCAGCTGAAGGATCCGACGCTGCGCGAATGATTACCGCGTATTTCGTACCAGCTGTCAGTGTCGCGGGCGTACTAAAGTTCGCGGAGAAATAACCGCCTGAACCGCTGCTAAATCCCGGGATAGTTGCAACTGCCAGGTCAGACCCGGTCGGAACATTGCCGGACGTTGCCCGAATTGAGACCGTGAGATTTGGTGTTGTGCCCGTGCACCCGCTGCAGAAGAGATCGAGATCAACCCTTGAGAGCGCACCGCTAACACCAGCCGTGAATGTTTGGCCAGCCCAACTAGTACTGCTGAAGCCGAACCCGTTCGCAGTCACCGTTAAATTCTGCTGGTCAACATCCGCCGGAGCGAACAGCACAATGTCGCCGGGACTCGTGTTGAGATCGACGTCTGTTGCCACGCCAGTTTGAAAATCGGCCTGCGACGTATCCGTGAAACAAGAAGATGGCAATGCAGCCGTTAACGAGAAATTTTGTGTCGTCGTGGCGCCCCCGTTTACTCCTATGCTCGTCGCCGTGCTCGAGCTATATCCATCGGCGCTGGCAGTGATAGTTGGGTAAGTACCGGGTGGCAAATTGGTGAAACTGTAACTACCGGACGCATTAGTGGTCGCTGTTCTGCTGCCTAATCTTACTTTGGCACCATTGATGGGAGAGGTTGTTACGCTGTCAGTCACTGTTCCTGAGACAGTGCCGATAGCGACAACGGGAGTGCACTGCGGAAACGCGAATGATCCAATACGCGTCAGATCGTTCAATCCATCGACAGCGTAATATTCGTTGGTATACCAAAATCTACAGCCGTCTGGATCAAGTGACATTGCACTGTAGTCACCCCATCTGGTACACGGTGATCCACCGCAATTTCCCGTTTGGGTACCGGTGCCCTGAATTAGGACCTGCTCGGTTTGGCCCAACGTATTTGTCGGATCGGCAACCAGACGGCCAGCGTATTTGATCGCTGGCTTGGTGGTGCTACTGGAGGTGCTGTAGCCAAGGGCCATATCACCGATACGATCGATGGCCAGGCTGGGCATGAATCGATGGATAACATTGGCGCCGTCAGGATCCCACGTCGCAGCCTGCGGAATGTTGGCAGCCACTGTGCCACCCGTAACATCAACCTGATACCAGCGTGGTGCAGCAAAGCCGCTGGTATTTTCTCTCCGCACAGTGTGCGTCGTCCACAGCGATTCCGCACCACCGATATTGCCGTACTGGTTTTGCATCATGGCCCGAATCTGAAGAACGTCCAGATCATTTCCTCCCTGCGACGGCGCATTCGGAACGGTTGCGTTGGGGTAACTTGTAGCAGCTTGAGGAACGTCAGGTCCGGTGAACGTTGATAACGAGATTCGATCCCAATCAACGTGAAATTTGTAGACGGACAAACGGTTCATGAACTGCCAGGTTGATACGAAATAGTTGGGACTTCCGGTTGGCGGCGTTCCGGTCTGGAGCCTGGCGTTGCTGGGAAGAAGCGTGAAGTCGGACGCTGGAGCGTCGAAGGAGACTGATTGAACAGTTGGTGCGCCCGCATACATCTCGGCTTTGTTGAACGCATACACACGCGGATTTTGAAAAGATCCACTGGCAGCGTAGTCAAACATATTGACCGACATATAAAGGCCATCCGGCCAGATGCCGAACTTCGGGTAATCGCCAAGACCGCCAGCGGTGTTGATCGAATAAAAGTTCCAACCACCTGCAACTGGATCTCCGGTTTTGGAAGCTGCAATGCATTGGAACGAACCAGGTGGATTGTTGACATTGCCGGCGCCATCGAGGATGAACGCGAAGTCTGAAATGATCCAACGGTCCTCAAAGCTGTCGTAGAGAACAACCGGATCACCAAAGTTATCGGTGTCACATAGATTGCCGAAATTTCCCTGGCTCATGAAAGTGTCAAACGTGAAAGCCGCCACCCTCACACCATCGCTTTTTCTGTAGATCCCAATAGAGGTGTTCACTGTTTGGATGAAATAAGTTGGGCCAACATCACCATTCGTATCGGGTGGATGGCCCGCACCCCAGTTGGCAAAGTCGAGGCCGTCAAAGCTTGCGCTTGGCGTCGGCGCCGGTGCGCTGATCGTGGGTATGCCAGGTGTTTTGGATTCAGTCGTGACACTGGAGTTGGTCGTCCCCGGATAAAACGTTGGATTGGGCTCAGGCTCCTCGCGTTCGGGACGTTCACGCTTCACCGGTCTTCGATATGGAAGATCACGAAGATCGCCATTGAAAGAATTAGCCTTCGTCAGACGCTCTTCTCTAGGCTTACGGTTGAGCTTACTCTCGTCGCGGCGTGAAGGTCCTTCCGCGCGTCTGTCTTGTGAATTTCTGTTCTGTCCTTGCGTGAGAATTTCATACGCACTCTGCGGCGGCTTCAATAAGAATTGTTGATTCAGGAGAGATTCGACTGAGTGAGGCTCGTTCAGTGCGCTCGTGTTGTCAATCGGCCTTTCGACCAACTTCCTGGTTATGGTTCTTGCAAAGGTAGTAGGTTCGGGAACACCGGGTGTTTTGTGCAAAAATTTCTCGAGTCGCGCGTCGACCGAAACTGATGAGAGGACGATCGACGTCGTCACAATCAGCAAAGCCGAGAGAAGGATTAGGAGTCTAGATCGATACCCTCGCAGATCTCGCCGACGACTGGAACGAACCGAGGGCTGAAGGTAAGAAGGCATTAAAGGTCTCTCCGAAGAGACAACTCGCGGTGGGTCAGACTCTTCGGGGTAGAGTCTGGATGCGGAATAAGTTGCGAAAGGGACTCGCTGTAATAATCAATGTCCGCGATCCCGAGAGGATTTATCAAACCGAAGCAACAAGCTAAACCGTTCGCCGGACCTTCAAGGGTTCCCCGATAGACCCTATTAGCGAGCAAAGAACAAG